>Ga0154020_10010587_pt1 | contig 10544 bp, 7 predicted proteins | sample Klosneuvirus_201_FD_109709 | JGI IMG/M metagenome (GOLD analysis project Ga0154020, IMG submission 109709) | Active sludge microbial communities from wastewater, Klosterneuburg, Austria - Klosneuvirus_20160825_MG | ecosystem: Engineered > WWTP > Aerobic digester > Activated sludge | place... | reverse complement strand
GTGATCTTCATGTGGGGTCGTGCCGCGCCGGAGGGGAGCGTATCGGGCCATACGCGACCGAGGCGCCCGAAAGGGCCGCGAAGCGGCGGTGCGAGCCCGCGTGAAGAGCGCCGGCGCGAACCGGTCCGAATCCCTGTGCAGAGGTACTAGTACGATCCGCGCTCTGAGCAAATCACCGACTATCTCAGGAATTCACCCTCAGTTAGTGTGGGGACCGATGGCCTTGGGCGCAGTCGCTTGTCTCTTCGGGCTCTGGTCCATCGCCGCGCCCGAGGGCCATGGGCACGCGGAGAAAGGGGGCCCTATCCTTCGAGCGGACATCGAGGCGGCGGCGCGTTACTCCACTCAGCATCAAGGGCTCGCGCTGCTGGTTTGGCGACACAAAATGGTGTTTGAGCGCTACGACAACGGCGCCAAGCGTGGGGACAAGAACAAGATCTACAGCGTCGTGAAGAGCGTATGGGGTTTGGCGGCCGCCGCCGCGGTCGATGAGGGGATCTTGGAGTGGGACGAGAAGGTCGCGGATACGCTGACCGAATGGAAGGACGATCCTCGGAAGTCCCAGGTGACGGTGGCGCATCTGTTGTCGATGAGCTCCGGCATCGACCCTGGCTATCTCCTCATCGATGACGACAAGACGCTGGATAAGCTCAGCCCGGCGGTCGGGCTCCCCGCGTTGAGCGAGCCGGGCACGGTCTTCACCTATGGCCCCGCGAACATGTCCCTCTTCGGCGAGCTCTTGCGGCGCAAGCTCAAGTCGAGATCCACCACGCCGATGCGCTACCTCAGCACGCGCGTCCTCTCGCGGCTCGGGATCGAAGGGGGCGAGTGGGGCTTCGACAAGGCCGGCAACCCCATGATGGCCTCGGGGGTGACGCTCAATGGGCGTCAGCTCTTGGCGATCGGGCGCGCCTTCCTCGACGGGACAGGCCGGCGCGGCCGACCGATCGTGAAGCCGTCCACGCTCGAGGCCTTCGAGGAGGGCAGCTCCGCCAATGCCATGTACAGCCTGGCGCTGTGGCTCAACGCTCAGGCCCGCGATCCGGAGGCGGTGGAGGTCGAGGTGGAGCAAGTGCTCGGCACCGACTTCAACGGTTGGTCGCACGGCTGCTTCTCCCGCGCCGCGCCAGCCGACCTGCTCGTGCTGCTCGGTTCCTACAACCAGCGCGTGTACGTGGTGCCCTCGCTCGACCTGGTGGTGGTGCGCCAAGGGAAGAGCACCGACTTCAAGGACGCCGAGTTTTTGCGGCTGCTCTTCGGTCAATCACAATGACCGACCCCTCTGTCTGACTGATGGTCGACTTTGGCCGACAGTCCCTCGAAGCGCCGCGGCTTTGCGCGAGTCCGTCGCTGGCTCGATTGCTGCTACACTGCGTGGCGATGAAAACTCAGGCTGATCGACCACCGAGCACCGGGGCTCGCCGAGCGCGCTTCGCCCTCATCGGCGCGTTGCTGTTCAGCACTGGCGCCGCATACGCCGAGCCCGTCAATCACCGCGAAGGCTGGGCCATCGGGCTCATGCTGGGCGCGCCGACCGCGCTGAGCCTCAAGAACTACCTGGGAGGCGCCAACGCCTGGGACATCGGGATCGGCGTGGGGCCGGGCGTGCGCCTCCACGGCGATTTCTTGTTTGGGCTGGCCCAGCTCCTCCGCAATAAGTCGGATCTCTCCATGGATCTCTACCTCGGCCTCGGCGGCGTGATCGGCGTGCCGCGGGGCTGGTGCGGCACGGCGTTTCGCCCCGACTGGAAGTGCAGCTCAGGCTCCGTCTATGGCGCGGCTCGCGTGCCGATGGGCCTCGATCTGCGCCTCACGCGCGCGCCCCTCACCTTCGGGATCGAGCTGGCGCCGGGCGTGTGGTTTGGCGAGGGCTTCGTGGGCGGCCTGCTCGACGCCGCTATCTTTTTCCGCTTCCTGCTGTAGCGGTGCTGGTCAACGCCAGGAGCAGGTTCGAACCCTCCACGTGCTTGTAGCCGGTAGAGAAGGGCAGCTCGAGCGTCTGGGCGTTGTCGAAGGCCTTCTTCATGTCCTCTTGGAAGTGGTCTTTGAAGACCTTGCGGGAGGGCGTGTACTTCCCGAAGTAGACCAAGCGGAAGGCCGGAGTGCTCAAGAACTTGAACGGGATCCCGCTGTCGTCCTGCAGGATCGAAGCGCTGTGCTCGAGCAGATACTTCCGGGTCACCGAGAAGCGCTTGTCGTGCAGGATGAAGGAAGCCGCCTTGAGGAAGCTATTCACCTTCCCGAGGCGCTCGAGGAACGGGAAAAGGCCTGGTTTACTGGGCAAAGCCTCGTTGGTGAGGTCCTGACGGAAGTAGTAGAGCTCGTGCTTCGTGCCGCTCGGGCGAGTGAACTCGAGGTGCCAGCCGGGGACGCCGTTCTTGGGCGCTCCGTCCTTGGGAGCGCTCGGCGGCGTAGGCTGAACCTTGCCGGCGGGGTCGAGGTAGATGCGTTCGGCGCGCTCGATCCGCGCTCCGTTGCGCACCAAGAACAGGTAGATCACCGGGAGCACGCCGCGGATCTCGGTGCGGCCCAGCTCCTTGCTCATGGCGCTGGTGATGAAGAAGCTGAGGTCGACCGTCGAGCGCAGTGAGGTGCGCAGGGCGCTGAGTCCGCGCTCCAGCTCCGCCGGGGTCATCCGGTCCAGCGCCGGTACCCCGCCGAGCTGCTCCAGTCCCGCCAGCACGTAGATCGGCGCATCGGGATAGACCACGTCGGTGGTGATCGCGTCGGGGCCGCCGAACAGATAGACCAGCGGGCGCTGTGGATCGATCCGCGGCGCGATCTCGGCCTTGGCCCAGGCCCCCATCTTGTTCAGGCGGTTCTCGCTCAGTTTGGCCCAGGAGGCGTTGAGCTCGGCGACGTGCTTCTGGAAGCCTTCGCCTTGCTCTAGCCCGATGAGCGGAGATCCGGGCGCGCCGGGCAAGCCCGCCAAGAAGCGCGCCTGATCGTCCGCGGTGGCTCGGCTGCTGGTGCGCGCGGGGGCAAAGCCAGCGTCGGGTCCATGGCCAGCATCGGGCCGCTGGCCGGCGTCGGGCCGCTGCGCGGGCGCGCCCTCTGCGCAGGCGATCGCGGGAGCGGCGAGGGCGAGACCGAGGAGGGCCCGGCGTACACTGGCGAGCACGATCCGGCCTCTCTCACGTTCCCATGTCTCAGTCGACGGTGATCGACTTGGACACGTTTTTCGGCACGTCCGGATGCACGCCGTGCTCCTTGACGCCCAGCGCGTCGAGGTGGGCCTTCTTCTTGAGGCTCATCTTGAGCGCCAAGCGCTGGAGCGCGACCGTGGCGCTGAAGGCGGTCATCAGCGGATCGCTCACCGGCGGCAGGGCCACGTACACGGAGCGATAGCGGGGGTTGTCGGCCGGCGCCTTCTCTGCCGCGCCGCGCAGGCTGGCGTTCTCCTCGGCGATGATCACCGTGCTGGCGCCCCGGATCTTGTGGGTGTTGATCTGCGAGATCGTCAGATCGAGATCGCGCGGCTCCGGACCGGTCACGTACACCAATGGGTAGTCGACATAGGCCGCCTCGAGCGCCGCGCTGACGCTCTGTCCGCCGCCCGCCGCCAGCATCCGCTCCACCTGATCCAGGCCGAAGATGGTGTTGAAGCCCAAGATGGTGTTGGGCCCGTGCTTGAACTCGGAGGCCTCGAAGCCTTCGGTGTGGTTCAGCACCACCTCGCGGATCTTGAGCGCGCCTTCCTTGGCGATGCCCAGGAAGCGCGTGGCCAAGATGTGGATGCTCGGCCGCAGGTACAGCAGCCCCGCCACCTCATCCAAGGCGGCGTCGGTGCGCTCGATCGTCTGAGCGATCAGCTGGGGCAGGCCCAAAAAGGCCTGGCGATGGGCCTCCAGCGCCGCGCCGGGGTTGGTCCGCGCGCCGACCTCGAGCGCCAGCCCGTAGAGCACGGTGAGCTGGTTGATGAAGCTCTTGGTCGCCGCCACCGCGATCTCGGGACCGCAGCGGAGCGGAAAGACGACGTCGCTCTTCTCCTGCGCCAGGGTGGAGTTGAGGTTGTTGACCAGGCTGACGACGGTGATGCGCTTGCCCGCTGCCCGCGCATCGTTGAGGACGTCGATCAGATCTTTGGTCTCGCCGCTCTGGCTGATCGCGATGAAGACGTCGCCGTCGCGCACGTTCTCACCGTATTGCCCGCGCAGCTCGCCGGGCAGCAGCGGCAACACCTCCGTCTTGGCCACCCGATTCATGAAGAGCGCGGCGGTCTTGGCCGCGTGGAAGGAGGAGCCGCAGCACACCAAGAAGACGCGCGCGCCCACGCTCTGGGCGGCCTCGACCTTGGCGACGAAGGCGTCGAGCACGCGGCGCAGCTCTACCCGCTCCTCTCGCGCCAAGAGCCCGTCCATCAAGGTCAGCACCGCGCGCTCGGCCGGCCCCGCGGCGCTCGGTATCAAGTCCTCAAAGAGCGCGCGCTCAGTGGAGTGGAGGTGGCTCAAGCTCAACGGATCGCTGAGCGTCGGCTGCTTGCTGAGGAGCGCTTGGATCGCCGGGTTTTTGGCCAGCGCCCCGAGCTCGAAGGCGGCGGTCTTGGTCCCGGTGTTCATCCCAGACCCATCGCGGACACGCTCGGCCGCGGCCAAGATCTCCCGCTGCGTCCCGGTAGGGAGGCCGAAGTCCTCGGTCTTCTCGGGCGCGAAGCTCTTCACCACCTCCTCGGAGGTCTCGATCTGCGCGTGGATCTCCTGCTCCATGAAGGTCTGAAACTGCGGCGACAGCCCGGTGTCCTGGGCCCTCAGGCGGCTCTTCTTGGGCGCGCGCACCTCCAGGCTCCCATCGGAGATCTTCATGATCTGGTGGCGCGTGGCCTCAAACTCTGCCACCTCGCCCTCGGCCAGCGGCACCAGCGAGCGCGTGTGCTTGAGCACCGCCGACAGATCCGAGGAGGCGATCCCAAAGGCGCTGCCCTCGGACTCGCCGAGCCCAAAATACAGGCTCGAGCCCTTCTTGATGGCGCAGATGGTGTGGGTGTAGGGATCGACGATCACCGCGGCGTAGGAGCCTTTGATCTTGGAGGAGGCGGTCCGGATCGCGCGGCGCATGGCGGCCTGACGCTCGGCCTTGGCAGGCGCGGCGCCTAGCTTGCTCAGCTCCTCGGCGAAGAAGTGCTCCACCGTGTGAACGACCATCTCGCCGTCGTTGTCGGAGAGGACCTGGTGGCCTTCGGAGCGGAGCCAGGCGCTGAGATCGTCGCAGTTGGTGACGTTGCCGTTGTGCGCGCCGTACAAATAGGTCTTGCAGCGCACCACATGCGGTTGAGCGTTGGTGGCGTCGACCGCGCCGAAGGTGGCCCAGCGGACCTGAGCCGCCAAGACGCGCCCGCTCAGGGTGTGGATGCCGAGCTTCTCGGCGATCTTCGAGGGAGCGCCGACGTCCTTGCGCAGATCGACCTCGGGCCCTTCCCCTTGAATCGCCGCTCCGCTGGAGTCGTAACCTCGGTACTCCAGCGTCTTCAGGAGCTCACAGGCGAGCCGGCCTAGATCCGGTCGATGTTTCTCATGAACGAGCCCGATGACGCCGCACATGCGCTCGTCTCACGCGGGAGCGGGGGATCCGTCAAGCGGCGAGCGGGGCGGAGGAGCCTGAGCCCGTGGGGGAGCCTCAAAAGCCGGCGATCGTTACCGGTAGCGCCTGAACCGAGCCTCCGACCGAGGCGTACAGGATCCTCCGATCAGCCCCGCCAAAAGCCAGGTCAGCGATCGCTCCCATGCCCAAGGTGGGACCCCAGGCCTGACCTCCGGTAGCCGGAAATACTTGCAAGCCCACTTGCGTCCCGACGTATACGTTTCCGCGCTGGTCGACTGCCACCCCGATCGGCTGTCGCTCGGTGGTGACGAAGCGTCGGCCATTGCCGAGCGCCCCGTTGGCTGCGACGTCGAAGGCCTCCACATAGCCGCCGCGGATGTCCGTCACATAAAGCGTGCGTCCGTCCGGCGTGAAGGCCAAGCCGCCGGGGAGGATGTCCGTCGAAGTCTGCCACTCCAGCGAGAGGCCGGTCCCGTCGGGGCTCAGCCGATAGACTCCATTGAAGCTCAAGGCCCGGGTGGGCTGGGCGACGCCGGGATCGGTGAAGTAGATCTGCCCGTCGATGGCCCGCACTGCCACGTCGAGCGGACCGTTGAGCGGCTGACCCATCCAGCTGTCTGCCAGCACGGTGCGGGCGCCGGCCTCGATCCGGGCGATCGCGCGGGTCAGATCTTCGCCGACGATCAAGCGGTCGAAGGTGTCCGTGGCGACGCCAGCCGGTCGATTGGCCATCGCCCGCATCACGTTGGTAGCGAGCGCTGGAGGGGCCAGGGTGCGAATCACGTCGGCCTGCGCGTCCCCGAAGATGAGCCAGCCCTGCGCCGGATCCCAGCTGAGCCCGGTCAGCGCGGTCCCTCCCGGGATTTGCTGCGGGGTACCAAAGCCGGGGATCGGGTTGTCGCCCGGCGCTACTCCGGTGTCGGGCAGGGGCCCGCTGTCCGGAGGCGGACCGATGTCCGGCACGATCCCGGCATCGCGGGGGGGAGGTATTTGCTCGGCGTCCGGTCCACTGACGAAGCCGCGATCGGTGAGCTCCACGACGCCACCGTCCGGATCGAGCGGGAGCCTTGCTGCGGTGAAGAAGCCAAAGGCGGTAGTCGTGGCCGTGACGCTGAGGAACTCGGCCCGGCCAAACAAGGGAGTCCAACCCGCGGCCGGATCGACGGCCCGGAAGATCTCCACGTCGTCGAGCTGACCGGTCATCCGCGACAGCGGCATCGAGATCACGGCGTTGTCGAGCAAGTGCAGCGCTGGCGTCACCCGGTAGACGGGGCTCAGGCTCTCGACGCCCAGGACGGTGGCGTGCTCTCGGGTGCGCGTCACCTCGACGGCGACCGCGGTGCTCAGGGCCCCGGTCGGGATCCGCAGGCAGATATGACCGAGGAGCTCGGGAGGACCGCAGGCGACCCCACCGCCAGGGCCGACCAAGGATACGACGCTCTCTTCACAGCGATCCCTTGGACAAGGCACGCACTGCTCGGCCACGCACTCGAAGCCGCGCAGGCAACGGCCATCTCGCGTACACGGTGCCAGGCCAGGCTCGCTCAGCGCGCAGGAAGCGAGGAAAAGGATCCACGGAAGCCACGCTCGACGCCCCACGAAGCCATGTTCTCCGAGGCCGGACTGGCGCGATAGCCCTGGGCGTCGGGACCCGTGATCGGCCGGGTGAACCCCCGTGCGGGCGCGATCGCTTCGCTCAAGGCGCTACCGGACATACCGGCACGGGGCAGCATCACCGGACACAGCCTTTCTTGCTCAAGACCAGGCGCCGATTGAGGGCCCGCCCCTCGGGGCTGTCGTTGCTCTCGACGGGAACCGAGTCCCCGTAACCCTTGATGGTCAAGCGCCGGTCGGCGATCCCGTGGGCGAGGAGCCAAGCCTTGGCGGCGCCCATCTGCTCGGCGCTCACCTTGGAGCGCGCCTCTTTCGTGCCGGTGGCGTCGATGTGGCCGCCCAGCTCCAGCTCGAGCTCGGGGTTCTCGGACAGGAGCTCGCCGATGCGTTCGAGGATCGGGATCGACTCAGGCCGCACACCGTTCTTGGCGTCGAAGCGGAGGCCATAGATCGTGCTTCGGCAGGTGATGTTGAGCTCGCGCTTCAGGATCTCGGGGCTCAGGGAGGCGCCGACGTCGGCGCTGCGCACCGAGTAGCCGCCGCTGCTCACCCGAAACTGCGCCCACAGATCTCGGCTGTTTTTCCGATACTGCGCGAGGAGCAGGCCCTCCTGAGCCTTGGGCTCGGACTCGTGGAGGATCTTCCAGCCCGCTTGGATGAGGGAGGCCTTGTACACGGCGATCAGCTGGATGTTGGAGAGGCCATTCGGTCCTTCATAGTTGCGCACCGTGCTCTCGCGCCCGACCAGCACCGGCTCGCCATCGCTCGCGACGTCGAAGGGGCCGTCCTCGCGCGCGCTGGTGCTGAGCTCGCTGCCCGGGAAGCGGCGGAGCCAAGGCGCGTCGGCGTCGTCGTCTTGCCGCTCCGGCTTGGGGCCGGGGACGGGCAGATCCAGCTTGAGCGGCGGGCCGCCCTTCTCCACGCACTCCAGCTCGAGCTCGTCGCTGGCCCGCCCAGCGTAGCGACACCACACGCCCTGCGGGTGGTTGAACACCACCACATAGCGGCCGAGATCGCGCGCGGAGACGATCTTCCACCCGGCGTCGGTGAGGCGCTTTTCAAAGGACATCCAGGTCTTCTCACCGTCCCAGCGAGGGTCGGGCCGCAGCATCAAGTTGCCGTAGACCCGGCGGCCCTCGACGCGCGTGGTGTTGCCCTTTCCGTCCTCGAAGTCGGCCATCCCGTAGCCCTCGACGACCAAGGCATCGATGTTCTCGGGGACCAGCTCCTTGGGGAGCGCGAGCTGCTTTGGGTAGAGCTCGAGGCCCCAGGCGAGCGTGGGGCTCAGCGCCAGGAATAAGCCGAGGATGGTCCCCGCAGGATCGCGCATCGGAGCAAGTGTAGTCTGCTCCGCTCAAGGGCTCCACTGGGCGGCGTGTTCGAACTCCGGTGTATTGGCCGCCGCGATGGGCGTCGCCGGGTTATCCGCCCCCGTCAGCGGATCGATCGCCGCCACATAGAGGTCCCAGCCCCCGCTCCCGGGCCGGCGGCTCGAGAAGCTGAGGAAGTGCGAGTCCACGCTCCAGGTCGGGTAGCTCGAGGCGCCGACGTTGAGCTGGGAAAGGGGTAGCACCGGCCCGGAGGTCGAGGCCACCAGTCGAATCTGCGCATCGGGGGCCGCGAAGCTCGAGCCGGCGCCCATGCTCTCGGTGAAGGCGACCCAGCGCCCGTTGGGGGCGAAGTGCGGATAGTAGCGCAGCGCGGGCGTCGCCCCTGGCAACAGGGGGCTGGGCACTCCGCCGCCTTCGTTGACGCGCATCAACTCCGTCGGGCCAGAGAAGGCCAAGCTGCCCCCGCCGGCGCCGCTGACGAAGACGATCTCCCCGTTCGGGCCCCAAGCGGGCATGTTCTCGGGCACCGCCGGATCAGAGGCGCCCGCGAGCAAGCCGATCTCACCTCGCGCCAGCGAAGCCAGATGGATGTCCGTGCCGTCGCCGTACGCGAAGGGATAGTCGCCGCCCATGTTGTCGGGTCGCCAAGAGAGGTACAGCGCCATCGTCGCCAGAGGCCGCGGTAGCGCGCGCTCTTGCCCGCTGACGGCCTCGATGATCCGCAGGTTGAAGCCCCCCTCGATCAAGGCCACGTACTTCCCGTCCGGCGACACCGAGTGGCAGCCGGTGCAGCTGTGCTGCGGCGCGCCCCAGAAGGTGTCGGTCTGCAAGCCGCCTTGCAATTCCTGGCGGCGGATCGAGCCCTGAGCGGAGTCGATCTGCCAAAAATACAAGAAGCGGCCGGCCTCGGGGGGGACCACGTCGCGGCCACCGGCGGTGATGGTCACGTCGATCTCCGGCTCCACGAAGTCGGTGGAGCTCACCCTCAGCTTGATCGTGTCCCCGAGCTGATCGAGGTCCTCGTAGTGGACGACCACCGAGACGTTGTCGCCCGGATTCACCACCAGCGGGAGCTGCGGCGCGCCGACGAAGTTGAACTCGCGATCGGCCGGCAATCTTAGGCCGAGGACGGTGACGGGGCGGTTGCCGCAGCCATTCAACGTGACGCGGGCGTCGGCGGATGGCACCTGCCCGAGCGCGATGTAGCGGGGCGTGACGCACAGGGCGGGGCGCTCGTTGACGCCCCGCACCGGCACTTCGAAGTGCGGGGCGATCGGATCGTCGGTGTCGATCAGCAGCTTGGTCGTGGCGACGGTCGTCGTCTGGGGAGTGAAGCCGAGCAGAACTACCGCCGACGTGCCCGCGGCGACGGTGATCGGGGTCGGCGCGGAGGTCAGCTGAAAGAGGCTCCCGCCCGCCCCTAGCGTCACGCTGCGGATCGAGCAGCTGGCGGTCCAGCGGTTGGTGATGGTCACCGGCACGGTGCCGCTCGACCCCAGCGGCACGTTTCCAAAGTCGACGCTGCTCGGGGTCACCTGGAAGCAGCGCCCCGCGCCCAGCGCCGCGCCGTCCACGGTGATCGCCAGCGCGCGGAAGGTCGGATCGTCGGTGGTGATGCGGAAGGTGGCGTGCTCGGAGTCCACCTGCTGCGGGCGGTAGTTGAAGCTGAGCGTCATCGAGGCCCCGGGCGCGAGCGAGGAGGGCACGGCGGTGCTGGTCAGGCTGATGGCTCGAGGGGGCGCGGCGAAGGCGGCCCCGGTGAGGCGACAGGTGTCGTTGCCGATGTTGCGGACGACCGAGCTCATGCTCCGATCGACATTCACGACCGACTCGATCCGGATCGCCGCGGGGCTCGCGGATAGGAAACAGGCCCGATCCGCGAAGAGCGCGCGCACCGGGACCAGCAAGGCGGTGCCCGCCGAGCTCTCGACGGTGATCGTCGCGCTGTGTGTGCCATGGCTCAGGGCGGCGAAGGCGACGTTCACCGTCATCGACTCTCCGGCCCCGAGCTGCGCGGGGACGCTGGGCGCGTCGATCAAGGTGAGCTCGCTCGAGCCTTGG
>Ga0154020_10010586_pt1 | contig 10545 bp, 7 predicted proteins | sample Klosneuvirus_201_FD_109709 | JGI IMG/M metagenome (GOLD analysis project Ga0154020, IMG submission 109709) | Active sludge microbial communities from wastewater, Klosterneuburg, Austria - Klosneuvirus_20160825_MG | ecosystem: Engineered > WWTP > Aerobic digester > Activated sludge | place... | reverse complement strand
ATACTTTAAAAACCATAACAAAAAATATTCTTGATTCTTTAGACAGTTGAAAACCCCACCCCACCCTGCCCGCAAGCGGTGAAGGTTCTTACTATCGCAGATTCAAGTTTTCAAATTTATATATTAATTTTGCGGATGTAGGATGGGGAAATAAAATGTTAGATTTATTTTATACGGCCAAAGAAAAACCCTCACAGCCTGCGGAAAGAGTTTGAGTTGGTTGCTGTCGGCAGTAAATGAATATTAGAAATGAAGTTAAAATTGTGTCTTAAAAAAGAAATTAATATCTGAAAACCATAGTCGAAATATCAGAATGCTTCCCAAATAAAAACAAACCTTTCACAGGTGAATTTGTTTATCGACAGGCAAAAGCTCTTTCCGAACACTGCAAAGTAGTTATGATAGTTCCGCTAAGGTATATGCCAGGTCGTGAAATATTGACAGGAGATTCCGAAGGATTATTTAAAAATTTTAATAACTGGCTAAGCGGAATTAAAGATACTTCTGATTACAGTGAAGGCAATTTGAGGGTAATTTACTTTGGATACATTTCTCTGCCAAGACCATTTTTTGAATCTGCTGATAATACTTTTATAAATTTCTTTTTTTATAATAAACTAAAAAAACTTATCACTGAACAAAACCCTGATCTCATCTACTGTAACTGGATTCGCCCATGGGCTCCGGTAACTGCAGGCATTACCAAAGAACTTAATATTCCATTTGTGATAGATCATCATGAAGATATCCCTACATTAAAAAAACTTTTTCCAGATAAAGCATCTCAGTTTCTTCAGGTTTTTAAAAGTGCCGATAAAATAATTGTTCACAGTGGTCTTAATAAGAAGCAGTTGGTTGATGAAAAATTAACTGAGCGGGAAATTAAAGTAATTCATCTCGGACAGAATTTTGACGTGTCTATTACCGAAAAATATTTTGACAATAGTAATCTAAGACTCATCTGCGTCAGCCATCTTACTGAAAAAAGAAAGAATATTGATGTACTGATCAAAGCAGTTTCGTTACTTGATAAGAAAATAGATTTTGAACTTACTGTCATTGGTGACGGGGTTTTTAAAAATGAGTATATGGATTTAGCAACCTCCATCGGTCAGAAGGAAAAAGTATTTTTCAAAGGTGCCTTGTCTCATGAAGACATAGGTGCAGAGCTTGATGTATCTGATATATTTATACTGCCGAGTTTTCCTGAAGCATTCGGTATTGTAATGACTGAAGCTCTTGCAAAAGGTGTTCCCGTTATTTCATGCCATGGAAATGGCGGTGCGGAGGAATTAAAAGCATTGGGATATCCTGTTATTCTTGTCCCTCCAGAAAATGAATATGAACTGGCAAAAGCAATTGAAGATCTTTCTAATAACAGATCTGAAATGAAAGAAATGTCAGAAAAAGGTAAAATTATTGTCTCAGATAATTTCACATGGGATATGAACGGTATTAGCACATATAAATTTTTAGATAATACATTAAGGAATTTCATAAATAAAATGATCAGCAGAAAATAATTTTGTGCGGCATAAACGGCATATTGTATTTTAATAATTATCAGTCTCAGGAAGATAAAACTTTTTATATCTCTCGGATCGGTCTGATGAATAAAGCTATTGCCCATCGCGGACCTGACGGTGACGGAGTATTTGTAAATTATCCTGTCTCTCTTGGACATTTAAGACTCAGCATTATTGATCTTTCGGAAAATGCTGCACAGCCTATGTTTAACGAGGACAAGTCTGTAGTACTTATATATAACGGCGAGATCTATAATTACAAAGAGCTGATTTCTGATCTGAAAAGTAAGGGACATATATTCAGATCGGAGTGTGATGCCGAAGTTGTAATTCATTCCTATGAAGAATACGGATATGACTGCGTCAAAAAATTTAACGGAATGTGGGCATTTTCAATTTATGATATTAAGAAGAATATTTTTTTTGCATCAAGAGACAGGTTTGGTGTAAAGCCGTTTTATTTTTATAAAGATGAGAATGAATTTATTTTTTCAAGTGAGATAAAAGCAATTCTAAAAGTGAAGGAAATCCATGAAGCAAACCTTGCAAAGGTTTATGAATATCTCGCTTACGGATACAGAACTACTGACGGTAATACTTTTTTTAAGGATGTGAATGAACTTAAACCTGCGACGAACCTGATAGTAAATTTGGAGAATTCCGAATTGAAATTTGTGAAGTACTGGGATTTTCCTGGATATATTAATCCCGACAACTCGGATGCCAGAGAAAATCTCAAAGAACTTTTATATGACAGCGTTAAGATCCGATTCAGAAGTGATGTTCCTGTATCGATACTGCTCAGCGGCGGCATTGATTCAGGTGTGATCACGAAGATCACTGATGAGCTTATTGATTCAGGTAACCTTCCAAACGGAAATGTTTCGGCTTTCTCTGCTGTATTTCCCGGTTATGAATTTGATGAAACAAAAGAGATAGATGAAATTATTTCAGGATGCCGGCATATTGACAGCTATAAACTTTCTCCCTCAGGAGAAGATCTTACTTCATCGATTAATGATTTTATTTATGGAATGGGCGAACCTGTTTTCAGTACGACAAGCTTTGCGCATTACAAACTTATGAAGGAGATACATAATAAAAATGTGAAGGTAGTTTTGAACGGGCAGGGATCGGATGAAGCGTGGTGCGGATACGGAAGATACATTGCCGGATATTTTTTGCTTGACAGACTCCTTAGTGAGCCCGGGAAATTTTTACCGCAACTAAATTCTATAAACAGAAAATTAGAAATGAGTTATGTTCAGCTCATCAGCCAGACACTAAAAGCATTTGTAGGCAGAAGGCAGGCGTCACTTGTCAGATCGAAGAATATTGAAAAAACCCGTGAGATAATTTCTGATGAACTTTATAATGACAATTATCTGAATTTTCCCGACACAAGATTCAACAGCCCTAACGGAGATAATCTCAGTGCATATATGAAAAATAATATAGCATTTCAGGGATTTGGGCAGATACTACATTATGAGGATCACTCTTCCATGCAGAGCTCGATCGAGATAAGATCGCCTTTCATAGATTACAGAATTATGGAGCTGGCATTTTCAATTCCTGAAAAAATGAAATTTCATGACGGAGTTACGAAGAAGATTCTCCGCGAACTTTTCAAAGATAAGCTGCCGTCATCAGTGATCGATAATCACCGCAAGATTGGATTCATGACTCCGTTTGATAAGTGGCTTGGCGAGGAGAGTTCAGTAAGGTTCGTAAATGAAATTTTAAATTCCTCTTCATTCAATAATAAAAATATCTGGAATGCTGAGAAGATCCGAAAGATTTTTAATTCAAAAGAAAAATATCCGTCATTCCCCTACTGGAGAATTCTCAATCTTGAGCTTTGGTCGCAGGTTTACCGGATAAATAATCTGTGATGCAAATTACTGCACTTAATAAAGTTTTATTTGTACACCCTTTGAATAATAGATAAATAATGATAATAAATTTTTAATTTAAAAATATATATTAGTTTACATAAATTTATTTTTAGATTTTATTTTAATACTTGATTGTAAAAGTGATAAAAATTATTTTGTTAGAAATTGAATGGAAAAAAGTTATTAGATCATAGTTAATTGTTTACTATTATATTAACCCCCAAATTTAGTAAGGATCAAATTTTATCCCATTCCAGTTTCAATCTATTTAAAAATTCTAAATTTTATTTATCATACAATAATTACCCTTAGTAAAAATCAACAATTTACTTACTTTTTATTTCGTGAATGAAAATTTTTTTTTCAAAAATATATTAATCATATTTACTAACTAAAAAAAAAACGAAAATGGCAAACACAAAACAACCGAATATTCTGTTCATTATGGCAGATGATATCGGTATGTGGAACATCGGCGCGTACCACAGAGGTGTAATGGCAGGCCGCACACCTCATCTTGATAAGTTAGCATCTGGTGGTGCAATCTTGACAGATTATTACGCAGAAGCAAGCTGTACTGCGGGAAGAGCTTCTTTTATTACCGGTGAACTTCCTATCCGTACAGGACTTACTACCGTTGGTCAGGCAGGAGCTACCGTAGGTATGCCTGCTGAAGCACCTACTATTGCAACCGCTTTAAAAGAATTGGGATATGCTACCGGACAATTCGGTAAAAATCATCTTGGAGACAGAAATGAATATCTCCCGACACTTCACGGCTTTGATGAATTCTTTGGTTATCTTTATCATCTTGATGCAATGGAAGATCCCTTCCATCCGAATTATCCGGAGGAATTAAAAAACACAGTAGGTCCAAGAAATGTTTTACATACATGGGCTACTGATACTGATGATGCAACAGTAGATCCAAGATGGGGAAAAGTAGGAATGCAGAAAATTGAGGATAAAGGTCCTCTTCCTCCACATCCTACAGATGGAATCGAACTAAATATGGAGACCGTAGATGATGTAATTCTTGAACATGCAGAAAACTTTATTGACAAAGCTGTAAAAGATGATAAACCTTTCTTTTGCTGGCTTAACCCTACACGCATGCACGTGGTAACACATTTATCTCCAAAGTATGAAGCCCTTCGAACTTCTGAAAATTCCTGGTCTTTGCAGGAAGCCGGTATGTCTCAGCTTGATGATATAGTTGGACATGTGACTAAGAAACTTGATGATATGGGTCTCACAGAAAACACTATTATCGTCTTTTCTACAGATAATGGTACTGAAAGCTTTAGCTGGCCTGATGGTGGAACATCACCATTTAAAGGTGCTAAAGGAATGGGAACAGAAGGCGGATTCAGATCTCCATGTATTGTTCATTGGCCGGGAACAGTTAAGCCAAACTCAGTGATCAATGGAGTAATGTCAGGAATGGACTGGTTTCCAACATTTGTCAGTGCAGCAGGAAATTCAAATATCGCTGCTGATTTAATAGCTGGTAAATCTCTTAATGGAAAAGATTACAAAGTCCATCTTGACGGATATGATCAGACAGCTCTTTTATCCGGAGGGGAATCTGCTAGAAAAGAATTCTTCTATTTTACAGAGAGCACTCTGGCTGCAGTCAGGATTGGTGACTGGAAATATACATTTATCGACCAGCCTCAGGGATGGTTTGGACCTAAAGTAAAATTAGACTGGCCGGGATTAGTTAATTTGAGATTAGATCCGTTTGAAAAGATGGGAATGGATGGTTCTATGTATTTCGGTGAATGGTTCACTTATGAATTCTGGCGTTTCGTCTTTGTTCAGCAGCAGGTAGCAAAATTAGCTGAAACTGCACTTGAATTTCCACCGATGCAGGCAGCAGCAAGTTTCAATCTTGATGCGGTTAAACAACATATTCAGCAAGCTATGGCAAAACGAGGAAGTACCGGTAATTAGTAAATAGTTAATAGTTAATAGTTTAAATTTGTTATGTTAAATTTAAAATATAAAATATAAAATATCAGTGTGGCACTTTTTAAAATGGTTTTTTTTAAAGTGTCACACTTTTTTTAATAGAAGTAAAAATTCAAAGTATATAAAATTGTAAAAAATAAATTCATTATGGAAGATTTGATCAATAGTTTTTTGAACAATGTCGGTATCCGTCATGACGGACCAATGTCATTCAGGCTTTTCCTTCAGCCGGCTATGTCTCTGATATATGCGATTATAGCGGGAGTAAAAGATGCAAAAGCAGGTAACCCTCATTTCCTGGAAGGATTTATACTGGGGAAAGTTGACAGAAAAACAGCTTTAAAAGAAATATGGAAAAATGTCGGTAAAGTATTTATACTTGCTGCAGTTATGGAAATAATATTCGAGATAATTGAATTTAAGACTGTACATCCTTTTGAAGTTTTAAAGATTGCTTTCTTTCTTGCAATTTTACCTTATCTAATATTCAGAGGCATTGTGGATAGAATAGTATCACTTTTTATTAAAAAGGGAAGTTGATTGATTCTCAGATTTTTATATTTGAATTTTTAATAAATTGGATTTAACAAATTTGTATTTAAAATTTAACCGGCATTATTTAAAACTATCCGGAATTCAAAAACCAAAAAAATAAATAATCATGGCTACAAAACAACCAAACATCCTGATCTTATGGGGTGATGACATTGGATACTGGAACGTCAGTCATTACAGCAAAGGCATGATGGGATATCAGACTCCAAACATTGACAGAATTGGACAAGAAGGTGCAACCTTTACGGACTGGTACGGACAGCAAAGCTGTACTGCCGGAAGATGTGCTTTTATCACAGGTCAGAATCCTGTAAGACCGGGATTGACAAAGGTAGGAATGCCCGGAGCGACAGTTGGACTTTCTGCTGAAGATCCAACAATAGCGGAATTACTGAAACCCCTGGGATATGCTACAGGACAGTTCGGAAAAAATCATCTTGGAGACAGGAATGAATTCCTCCCTACAGTTCACGGATTCGATGAGTTCTTTGGAAATCTGTATCACCTTAATGCTGAAGAAGAACCGGAACTTCCGGATTATCCAAAAGATCCTGCATTCAAAGAGAAGTACGGACCAAGAGGTGTCATGCACTGTTTCGCAACTGATACAGATGATGCTACTATAGATCCGCGCTTTGGAAAGATCGGCAAACAGACTGTAAAAGATACAGGTCCTTTGACTATGAAAAGAATGGAAACCATAGATGAAGAGATCACTGAAAAAGCTCTTGACTGGATGGAAAAACAGGCAAAAGCAGATAAGCCATTTTTCTTATGGTATAATGCAACTGCTATGCATTTCAGAACTCACCTGGCTGATAAAAACAGAGGTAAGACAGGTCAGGATGATTACAGTGACAGAATGTTCACTCATGATGAACAGATCGGAATGGTCCTGGACAAGCTGGATGAACTGGGTATTGCAGATAACACTATCGTAATGTATTCTACAGACAATGGCCCGGAAAATGATACATGGCCTGATGGCGCAAATACACCTTTCCGAAGTCAGAAAGATACAAACTGGGAAGGTGCATGGCGTGTACCGTGCGTAATGAGATGGCCGGGTAAGATCAAGCCGGGAACAGTGCACACACAGATCGGCAGTCATCAGGATATGCTGCCTACTTTACTTGCAGCAGCCGGAGATCCTGATGTAAGTCAGAAACTTCTTTCCGGATATAAGATCGGAGACATGACTTATAAAGTTCATATCGACGGTTTCAATATGATCCCTTATCTTACAGGTGAAGAAAAAGAAAGTCCGAGAAAAAACTTTTTCTATATGAGTGATGACGGAGAAGTCATGGCGATCAGGTTTGGCGACTGGAAATGTCATCTGGCAATTCAGCGCGAAAATCAGATGAGAGTCTGGAGCGAACCACTGGTAAAGCTGCGTGTACCTTATATGTTCAATCTGCGCCGAGACCCGTTTGAAAGAGCCGAATACAATTCAAATACCTGGCTTGACTGGACAATGAGTCACGCATTCATTATGTATCAGATGCAGGATATTGTTGCGGAACAAATAGGAAGCTTTGCAGCCTATCCTCCACGTCAGAAACCTGCTTCATTTAATCTGGATGCAGTGATGGAACAAGTGTCTGGTAAAAAGTAATAATTGTAAATTTCACAAATAAAGAAAAAATTCTCCGGCAGAAAATATTTCTGCCGGAGATTTTATTTTATATTAAATAATTTAATACTCCTTTTTATATTGTCTGAATGAAACAAACTAAAATGAACAATTCAGATCCTCTTAACATTTCAAAAGTTGTCCGAAACTTTTACGAAAAGTATCCTTACCCGGGACCTGTTGAAAGTCTTGATAAATACCTGGATCAAACAGAAGATAAAAAGAAGAGCCGGGCTGATTTTCATCTTTACTGGCCGCACAAAACTTTTAAAGAAGACATCTCAATTCTTATTGCAGGCTGCGGAACATCTCAGGCGGCAAAGCATGCGGTTAAGTTTCCAATGGCGAAAGTTACAGGAATTGATTTCAGTGAGAACAGTATAAACTCTACATTGAAACTGAAGAAGAAATATAGTTTAAATAATCTGCATGTCCACAGGTTAGAGATTGAAAATATAAAAGAACTCGGTCTCACATTTGACAAAATAATCTGTACAGGCGTACTTCATCATCTCGCCGATCCGGATGCCGGACTCAGTGCTTTGCGAAGTGTGCTCAAAACCGGCGGCGCAATGCAGTTAATGGTTTATGCAGCTTATGGAAGAGCCGGGATTTACATGATGAAAGAGTTTTGCAGAATTGCAGGCATCCGTGCAGATGATAAAGGGATTCGTGATCTGAGTGATATTCTCAGATCATTGCCTCCCGGTCATCCGCTGGAAAATCTTATCCGCGATGCGCCTGATTTTCTACATGACGGTTCGATAGCAGATTCACTTCTCAATCCATGCGACCGGGCTTATAATGTTCCTCAGCTTTTTGAACTTGTCAATACTGCTGGAATGAAATTCATCAGATGGATACGGCAGGCGCCGTATAGTTATCACTGCGGGGTATTGTCCCGGATTCACGGGAGATATGATCTCAGCATGCTCACACCTGAAGAACAGTTCACAGCTGCTGAACTTTTCAGAGGTAACATGGTCCGGCACAGCATCATTGCTTACCATTCAGATGATCTCGCCGGAACTGAGCAGATCAATTTTGATAATGAAAATAAACAGTGGTTAAACTTTGTACCTATCCGCGTACCCGAAACAATCTGCATCACGGAAAGATTGCCTGCTGATGCAGCAGCAGTACTCATTAACAGAACCCATGCTTACAGGGACCTGATACTTCCGATTAGTGCTGCTGAAAAGAAATTATTTGACGAAATAGACGGCATCAAAAGTATTGGCGGGATCATAAATGGAAATGAGAATACTGGAAACAACAGTTCAATAATGGAGACCGCAGCTAAGTTATTTGAAAAGCTCTGGTGGTTTGATCAGGTTGTATTTGATAAATCACGGTGTTAAAAATTTCAAAACTTGGAACTCAAACTTTACAGTAAAATCTCTTTTAATACAGAGTTGATTTTTCAGTCTAACAGTATATTTCCTTTTTTAAAATACAGGAAATGTTAATATAAACAGGATTAGAGTTTTATTTGTATATGTGAAGAAAAGATATTAAATATTAAAACAAAAATGAAAAATTAATAAAAATAATAAATGAATCAAATAAAACAACCTATCAAATTCCTTACTGATTACAGAGGTTTGCAGTTTTTACTTTTCTCAGTTTTTCTTCTATTATTTGTGATCTTTCCGGTCTCAGGTAATGGTCAATTCGGTACAATATTTGCCAATTTATTTTTTGTTACTGTTTTAATTTTCGGATTACTATCAATAGATTTAGCAGCAAAGACCAAAAAGTATCTTTTTGTTTTGGTTTCAGCTGCAATTCTTACAAGTATTTTAGGTGAAATTTATGACAGCCAATACTTAATTCTTATTCTTCTGGTTGTCAGATTAATTTATCTTTGGATACTTGTTACACTGATATTCATAAAAGTTTTTAAAACTGAAGACATTTCCTTTAAATACAGGATCACCGGTTCTATTACCATTTATCTTCTGTTAGGATTTATCTGGGCAAACTTTTATTACATTTTCTATAAACTGAATCCGGGTTCTTTTAAATTCAGCATTCCTCTAAACAATGCTGATAACATTATGTTTAATTTTATTTACTTCAGTTTTGAAACCTTAACTACACTTGGATTAGGAGACATACTTCCTGTTTTACCTGTAATAAAATTACTTGTTATACTGGAAGGACTTACCGGTCCTTTATATCTAGCAATACTCATTGGACGGATGATATCAGTGCAGTCAGCAGCTAAGAAATAAGTGATAATTAATTCAATAGAACAGGTCTCTGTTTATATATTACTGATATTTTAGAGACTAATAAATTTAATCTGATTTTATTAAATTGGCATTAATCTTTCCAAATCTTATATAAATCTAAATCAAAGTATTATGTTAAAAAAATTTTACAAATTTAAAATTGCAGTTTTATTTGTTATTTTTTTATTTCCGTTTGGAATTGCAAACAGTCAGATCAGCTCTGATCCGCTTCCTTCCTGGAACGATTCGAAAGTTAAATCCAACATTATAAATTTTGTAATTTCTGTTACAGACCCGTCAGGTCCTCTCTTTGTAAAACCTCTTGATCGTATCGCTACATTTGATAATGACGGGACGCTTTGGTGCGAGCAGCCTACAATCCAGGTGGAATATACATTTGAAAGAGTAAAGGAAATGTTCCCTGATCATCCTGAATGGAAAGATGAAAAGATATTTTTGGCTGTATTAAATGGAGACAAGGAATATATTGAGCAGGATATCGAAGAAGGAGGAAAAGGTCTGATGAAAGTACTTGCTGCTACGAGCACGAATATGACATTAGATGAATACCAGAATGAAGTTCTGAATTTTTTTAAAACAGCAGAGCATCCAAAATACAAAGTACCGTTTACAAAAGTTTATTATGTACCTATGATTGAACTTTTAAATTATCTTAGAACTAATGAATTTGAAATTTTTATCTGCTCAGGCGGCGGACT
>Ga0154020_10010584_pt1 | contig 10545 bp, 8 predicted proteins | sample Klosneuvirus_201_FD_109709 | JGI IMG/M metagenome (GOLD analysis project Ga0154020, IMG submission 109709) | Active sludge microbial communities from wastewater, Klosterneuburg, Austria - Klosneuvirus_20160825_MG | ecosystem: Engineered > WWTP > Aerobic digester > Activated sludge | place... | reverse complement strand
TGACGTCCCCGGGCACGAGCTCCTCGACCGGCACCTCGCCCTCGACCCCGGCGCGACGCGCGCGGATTCGCCTCGGCAGGAGGTCACGCAGGGCGTCCATCGCGCGCTCGGCGCGGATGGCCTGCGCGAAGGTGAAGAGGGCGTTGAGGATGGCGACGGCGAGCAGCGCCCACCCGAGCACCGCCATGCCCTCGCCGGGCTGCATGCGATCGGCGACGAAGCAGAGCGCGGCGGACACGTCGAGGAGCAGGCTGAACAGGTTGGTGAACTGCTCCAGCAGCTTGCGCAGCCAGCGCAGCCGCGGCGCCTCCCCGAGGGTGTTCCGGCCGAGCTCCGCGAGGCGCTCCTGCACCTCGCGGTCCGAGAGGCCCCCGGACCGGCTGCGCAGCAGCGACCACACCTCCTCGACCTCGAGGTTGTGGATCTGGCGCTGGCTCACGGCGGAGCCCTCTTGATCGCGACGTCGGCGGGGGCGGCGGCCAGCACCGCCTCGAGCTGCGCGTTGCCCAGGCCCGCGTCGAGCACGACCAGGCGCGAGCGGTGGGCGAGCGCAGCGACCCGGATGTCGCGCGGCGGATCGGCGGACAGCACCGCGCTGCCGTCGAGCTCGCATGGTTCGACGAGCGCGGCGTGGACGCGACGCTCCAGGGTGACGAGCCGGGCCCGGGCCGCCTCGAGCGACCGCGCCGTGCGCCCCGACGAGGCGAAGCGCTCCCCGAGGACGGAGATGGGCTGCACGAGGAGCACGTGGACCGCGTGCAGCTCCGCGCCGAGCAGCCGGAGCACCGGCCCTGGATCGGAGTCGTCGGCGCCGACGAACGGCACGAGCGCCCGGTGTGGCTGCCCGAGCAGGCCGGGGTGGACGACGTGCACCGCGACCACGACCCCGCGCGCGCGCTCCAAGACCCGCGCCGCGACCGTGTCGGTGAGGAAGGAGCGATTGCGCGGACGCGCCCGCGTGCCGAGGACCAGGGTGCCCCGCTCGCCGCGCACGGCGAGTGCCCCCGCGACCTCGGCGCCGTCGCGCACCACCTCGATCTCGATCGCAACGCCGGCCTGCCGCGCCTCGGCCTCGATCCGCGCGAGGCGCGCCTCGAGCTCTGCGACCGGGCTCTTCGGCTCCACGTGCACGACCCGCAAGGGCAGCGCCGCGTTGGCCGCGAACCGGATGGCGTAGTGCGCCACCCAGTCGCCGTTCAACGAGCCGTCGTAGCCGAAGACGATCACGCCTCGAGCACACCACGGCGGCGGCCGCGCGGGGCCTCAGCGACGCGCGATCGAGCCGAGCATCCGCTCCATGCGCACGAACACCTCACGCATCGTCTCTTCGTCAGGAAGCAGCGTGAGGCGCAGGTGGTTCCGGTACGGCACGTTGAAGCTCGACCCCGGCACCACGAGCACGTGCTCGCGCTCGAGCAGCTCCATCGCGAACGCCTGGTCGTCGAAGCTCGGCACCTTGGCGAGGTCGATCGCCGGGAACGCGTAGAGCGCGCCACGGGGCGCCACGACCGACAGGTACGACGACGCGGCCACGCCCTCGAGCAACGCGCGCCGCTGTCGACCGAGCCTCCCCGTCTCGGCGGTGAGCTCGTAGATGCTCTGGTGGCCGCCGAGCGCGGTCTGCACGGCCCACTGCCCCGGCACGTTCGCACAGAGGCGCAGCGAGGCGAGCAGCTCGAGGCCCTCGAGGTAGTCGGTCGCGTGCGCGCGGAGGCCGGAGAAGTAGACCCAGCCGGTGCGCAGCCCGCACGCGCGGTAGACCTTGGAGAGCCCGCCGAACGTGGCGCAGAGCGTGCCCTCGCACAGCGACGCCGCGGGCGTGTGCTTCGCGTCGCCGTAGAGGATGCGGTCGTAGATCTCGTCCGAGAACAGCACGAGCTGGTGCCGCTCGGCCACGCGGACGAGGCCCTCGACGACCTCCTTCGGGTACACCGCGCCGGTCGGGTTGTTGGGGTTGATCATCACGAGCGCGCGCGTGCGGTCGGTGATCATCCGCTCGATCTCGGCGGGATCCGGCACGAAGCCGTTCTCGGGGCGGCAGGGGTAGTGGACCGCGCGCCCCCCGGCCAGGGTGACCGAGGCGGTCCACAAGGGGTAGTCGGGCGCCGGCACCAGCACCTCGTCGCCGGCGTTCAACAGCGCCTCGAGGGCGAACAGGATCAGCTCGCTGACGCCGTTGCCGATGAACACGTCCTCCGCGGTGACCCCGCGGATGCCGCGCGCCTGGGTCTCCATGACCACCGCCTCGCGCGCGGGGAAGATGCCCTTCTGGTGGCAGTAGCCCTCGGCCTGGGCGAGGTTCTCGATGAGCGCGAGGCGCATGGTCTCGGGCGTGCGGAAGCCGAACTGCGCGGGGTTGCCGATGTTCAGCTTGATGATCTCGTAGCCCTTGCGCTCGAGCTCGAGCGAGCGACGGGCGAGGGGCCCGCGGATCTCGTAGCGGACGCCGTCGAGGTGGTTGGCGCGGAGGAGCGGGGGGACGGTCGTGGAGCCGGGCATGGGGGCGCGCATGGTAGGAGAACGCGGCGGGGCGGTCTCCTGTCGCCGGACGACGGTCTTTCGGCAAGCCTCAGGCCGCGCGGCCCCAGTTGGTGTCGACGCAGTACTGGAACACCGTGCGGAAGTAGCTCTCCACCGCGGGCACCTCGATGCCGGTCCCGGCGAGCGCGCGCTCGGTGGTCGAAGCGTCGTAGCGCACGCGCATGTTCAGGTAGGGCGTGTAGACGCGCGCGGTCAACATGCGGTGGCGGAGCTTGCTCTTCGGGAGCCGGTCGACGAGCGGGCGGAACCACGGCAGCACCCACTCCGGATCCACGAACAGCGGCGGCCGCACGCGGAAGAACTCGCTCGCGAGGTCGGTGAGCGCACCGACCGTGCTGTCGCGGCGCAACCCCGCGGTCAGGTGGAACGTCTGCCCGATCGCCGAGGGCTGCTTGCGCAGGTGCGCGATGGCCTGCACGACGTAGTCCGAGGGGACGACGTCGACCGGCGTGCGCCGCCGCCCGGGGACGACGCGCGCGAAGCCCTGCGCGTAGAGCTTGAGCGGCCAGTAGAGGACCTTGAAGCTCGCGGTGCGGCCGGTCTTGCTATCGCCGACGATGATGCTCGGCCGGTAGATGGCCGTCGGCTGGTCCTTGCCCCGCGCGCGGACCAGCTGCTCGGCCTCGAGCTTGGTCTCCTCGTAGGTGTTGCGGAACGGCTGGCCGACGGCGAGCTCGTCCTCGCGCGCGACGCCGACGCGGTCGCCGGCGACGTAGGCGGTGCCCACGTAGTCGAGCCGCGCCCCCGCTCCCTTCGCGAGGTCGAGCATGCGCCGCGTGCCGTCGACGTTGATGCGGCGCGCCTCGTCGAGCGGCAGCGAGAAGCTGACCGAGGCGGCGCCGTGGATCACGCCCGTGGTCTCGGCCACCAGCGCCTCGTAGGCCTTCGGGTCGAGCCCGAGGCGCTCCTTCTCGAGGTCGGCGCGGATCACCTGGGTGCGCGCCCTCGCATCGGAGAGGCGCGCGGCCGGGACCACCTCGGCCAGCAGCGCGTCCACCCGGCGCTGCGCGTCGGCGTCGTCCTTGCCACGGACGAGCAAGCCGAGGTGCGTGCTCGCGTCCTCGCCCAGCAGGTGCGCCACGAGCTCGCGCCCCAGGAACCCCGTCGCCCCGCTCACAATCAATTTGCGCATGCCATGCAAATACATTGAATCGGGCGGTCGCGCAAGTGGGCGGGCGCGAACGCAGTGTATCCTCGGCGGCGTGCAGCTCAACGTGATGCCCCCCCTGCCCCCCATGCTCGCCAAGCGGGTCGACGCCCTGCCGACCGCCGACGGGTTCCTCTTCGAGCCCAAGTGGGACGGGTTCCGCACCCTCGTGTTCCGCGACGGCGACGAGGTGGAGCTCCAGAGCCGTGACGAGAAGCCGCTCGCCCGGTATTTCCCGGAGGTCGTGGCCGCGGTGAAGGCGCAGCTCCCCCCGCGCTGCGTGCTCGATGGTGAGATCGTCGTCGTGACGCCCGCCGGCCTCGACTTCGACGTCCTGCAGAACCGGCTCCACCCCGCGGCCTCCCGCGTGAAGAAGCTCTCCGAGGAGACGCCGGCGTCGATCGTGTTCTGGGACGTGCTGTGCGACGGCGACGAGGACCTGCGCGGCCGTCCTTTCCACGAGCGGCGCGCGCGCCTCGAGGCGCTGCTCGCGAACGTCGCCCCGCCCGTGCACGTGACCCCGATGACGACGGACCGCGCGCTCGCCGCGGACTGGTTCGAGCGCTTCGAGGGCGCCGGGCTCGACGGCGTGATGGCCAAGCCCCGCGACGGCGTCTACGAGTCCGACAAGCGCACGATGCTCAAGGTGAAGCACGAACGCACCTGCGAGTGCGTCGTGGCCGGGTTCCGCTGGCACGCCAAGAAGGGCGTCGAGGAGGGCACCGCCGTCGGATCGCTCCTCCTCGGGCTGTTCGGCGACGACGGCAAGCTGCACCACGTCGGCGTGACCGCCACCTTCACGGACAAGCGGCGCAAGGAGCTCGTCGAGGAGCTCGCGCCCTACCGCGACCACGCGCTCGAAGGGCACCCGTGGGCCGAGTGGGCCTCGTTCTCCCACGGCGACGCCCAGCGCGTGCCCGGCCAGAAGAGCCGGTGGAGCCAGGGCAAGACGCTCGAGTGGGAGCCGCTGCGCTGCGAGCTCGTGGTCGAGGTGGCGTACGACCACCTGCAGGGCGCGCGCTTCCGGCACACGGCCCAGTTCCGCCGGTTCCGGCAGGACAAGCCACCCGCCGCGTGCCGCTACGACCAGCTCGAGACCACGGCCCCGTACGAGCTGTCGGCGATCTTCGGCGCGCGCTAGATGCTAGCCTCTCTTCTTTCCGGAAGAGGGGGCACGCGATGTCACGCTCGGTTGGTTTGCTCGGGGCTGGTTCGCTCGGGTCGGTCGCGCTGTTCGTCACTCTGACCACCGGGTGTGCAGCGCCCGAGGACGTCGCCCAGAGCCCCTCGGACACGGGCGGGGACGGCGCCGCCGACACGGGCGCCGATACGAAGGTCGATGGGGCCGACGCCGGACCCGAGTGCACGACGGGCGGCACCGACGTGCGGGGCTGCGGGATGTGCGGCAAGCAGAAGCGCACGTGCGTCTCCGGCAAATGGGCAGCGTGGGGCAGCTGCGCCGACGAGGTCGAAGGCGCCGAGTGCTCGCTCGGTGAGAAGCGGACGACCGACTGCGGCAACTGCGGCAAGAGCAACGACGTCTGCGACACGACGACCTGCACCTGGAACGTGGGCGCCTGCACCGGCGAGGGCGAGTGCGCCCCCGGCACCGAGGAGACCTCGACCGCGTCGTGCACCACCGCCGGCGAGATCCGCACGCGGACCTGCGACGACAAGTGCAAGTTCTCGGCGTACAGCGACTGCGCGGCGCCCAAGGGCTGGATCACCACGAGCGACCCGCCTTCGAGCTTCGAGCCCCGCTACGGCGCGGTCACCGTCTTCGACGGCACGAGGCCCATCGTGTGGGGCGGGGCCGCGGTCGACTTCTTCGGCGACACGACCGCGCTCGGCGACGGCGCGACCTACGACATCGGCGCCGACAAGTGGACCCTCCTGCCCAGCGGCGGCCCTTCCGGGCGCGCCTTCGCGTGCGGCGTGTTCGGCAAGGGCAAGATGGTCGTCTGGGGTGGCGTTGCCGGCGGATCCGCCACCAGCTTCTCCGTGCAGTCCGATGGGGCGCTCTACGATCCCGCGACCAAGACCTGGTCGACGATGACCACCACCGGCGCGCCGAGCCCCCGCCACAGTGCGGGCTGCGTCTGGTCGTCGACCACCAACGAGATGATCGTCTGGGGTGGTTGCACCGCGATCGACTCGAGCGGGAGCTGCACCACGTGGGCCGCCGACGGCGGGGCGTACGACCCGGTCAAGAACACCTGGACGGCGCTGCCGACGGCGCCCGGTGGCTTCGCGCCACGCCTGGGTCACTCGATGGTGTGGTCGGGAACCGAGGCGTTGATCTGGGGAGGCGGGACGGACCTCGCCGAGTACAAGGACGGGCTGCGCTACGAGCCCGTCGCCAAGACGTGGACCACCCTTCCCGCCGCCCCCTCGGGCCTCGTGGGTCGACTGGGCCACGCCAGCGTGTTCACCGACAAGGAGCTGCTCGTGTACGGCGGCGCCGAGATCTCGTCGGGCACCGCGCTCGGCGACGGGGCGCGCTACCTGCCGGGGGGGAGCTGGACCCTCGTCGCGACGCCGAGCAGCTCCACCTTCGCGTCGCCCGAGCGGTATCTCCCGACCAGCTGGTACGGCGCGGGCAAGGTCTGGGTGTGGTCGGGACTCGACTCGAGCTTCTCGATGACCAAGGGCGGCGCCTCGTACGAGATCGCGACGGGCACGTGGGCCGCGATGCCCACCACCGGTGAACCCACCCCGCGTGCCTTCCCGGCCTTCGTGTGGACCGGCAAGGAGGCGTTCCTCTTCAGCGGCATCGACTACGACTTCAGCGAGACGCTGAAGGGCGGCGCGATCTTCCGACCCTGATCGGCGTGCCACCGTGCGCCACGCGCTCCAGCGCAAGGGTCTCCCCATCACCGCCGAGCACCTGTCGTTCATCAACACGACGCCGCGCGCGTACGTGGGGCGCGCTTCGTCGTGCGGCCGTGGGTGACGGGCGTGTGACGACCAAGTAGCGGCCCACTCACCGGCCCGAGCTCGACATTGGCCCGGTTTCGGCGCGAACGGTCAAGCGACTGTCGCGCCGCGCCCTTCCGGGAGGGCCACGGCGGGATCAGACTCGGTGCATGCTCCAGGGCAAGCGCCACGCGCCGTTCGGCCGGACCAACAATGTCCGGCCGGGACCAGAAACGACCGTTCCGGGGGTAGGCTCCCGAGCCGAGAAGCCCTAGCTGGATCCGATTCGAATGGCCGAAGGGGATCTCGCCAAGGACCTCGCCTCGCTCCGCATCGATCGGGGCGGCGAGCGGGCAGACGCGCCGACCACCAGCGCTGGGTCGGCGGCCGGGTCGGGCGGGCAGCGCACCTCGTCCGGACGGCACGGTGGCGGCGTCGTCCGGTTCGTGGTGGTGGTCGGCCTCCTGGCCGGCCTCGGGTTCGGCATCAAGGTCGCCGCGCCGCGGATCAGCGAGCGCGTGTTCAAGCCCGAGGTGCAGGTCACCGAGATCACCCTCGTGTCGCCAGCGCAGGCGTCGGTCGAGCTCTCGTCCACCGGCTACGTGCTCCCGCAGACCGTCGCCAAGGTGGGCGCCAAGGTCGTCGGCAAGATCACCAAGGTGCACGTGAAGGAGGGCGCGCAGGTCAAGGCCGGCGCCATCCTCTTCGAGCTCGATGCGACCGACCAGAAGAGCGCCCTCGCGACCGCGCAGGCCAAGGTGGCGTCGGCCGCCGCGCGCGCCGCCGCGGCCAAGGCTCGCGCCGCGGCCGCCCGCGCCAACGTGGCGGAGCTCGAGGTGCAGCTCGAGCGACAGAAGAAGCTCGCCGCCGCCGGCGCGGTCACCACGAACACCGTCGAGGACCTCGAGCTGAAGCTCAAGGGCCTCAAGGCGCAGGTCCTGGTCGCCGACGCAGACTCCGCGGCGGCCTACGCCGACGCGACCGCCGCGCAGGCCGAGGTGGGCGTCTACAGCGGCAACCTCTCCGCGATGACCATCGCCGCGCCGATCGACGGCACGGCGATCGGCAAGCCGGTCTCCGTCGGCGACGTCGTGAGCCCCGGCACGCCGCTGGTCGAGCTCGCGGATTTCACCACGCTCCTCGTCGAGACCGACGTCCCCGAGGCGCGCCTCGGCCTCGTGAAGGCGGGCGCCCCCTGCGAGATCGTCCTCGACGCCTACCCCGACAAGCGCCTCGCCGGCGAGGTCGCCGAGATCGTCCCCAAGCTCAACCGCGCCAAGGCGGCCGGCACGGTCAAGGTGAAGATCACCAGCAAGGTCGACGTGTTGCCGGAGATGGCGGCGCGCGTGAGCTTCCTCAAGAAGGCGCTCGAGGCCGCCGAGATGAAGGAGCCGCCGAAGAAGGTCGTGCCCGCCGCCGCGCTCGTCGACCGGGCGGGGCAGAAGCACGTCTTCGTGATCGATGGCGGCAAGCTGCGCCTCGTGCCGGTCACGGTGGGCGGCCCGTTCGGCGGTGGACTCGAGCTGAAAGAGGGCCCGACGGCGGGCACGCGCGTCGTGAACAACCCGGCGTCGACCCTCTCGGACGGACAAGCGGTGAAGGAAGGGAGCCCGTGATGAGCGAGGAGAATGGGAAGCCGAAGGCCAGCGACGTGCTCGTCCGGCTCGAGAAGGTCGGCAAGGCATACGAGCGCGGCGGCGAGCGGCTGCAGATCCTCGAAGACCTCGACCTCGACATCGAGCGCGGGTCGTTCGAGGCCCTCATGGGCCCGTCGGGCTCGGGCAAGTCCACCCTCCTCAACCTCATCGCGGGCCTCGACCGCCCCACCTCGGGGAAGATCCGCGTCGGCACCAAGCAGCTCGAGGCGCTCGGCGAGGGCGAGCTCGCGCGCTTCCGCGCGGACACCATCGGGTTCATCTTCCAGTCGTACAACCTCATGCCGGTGCTGAACGCCGTCGAGAACGTCGAGCTGCCCCTGCTCCTCACCAAGGTGCCGTCGAGCGAGCGGCGCAAGCGCGCCGAGACCGCCCTGCGCGTCGTCGGGCTCGAGGACCGCAAGGGCCACTACCCGCGCCAGCTCTCCGGTGGACAGGAGCAGCGCGTGGCGATCGCCCGGGCGATCGTCAACGACCCGACCCTCATCGTCGCCGACGAGCCGACCGGTGACCTCGACCGCAAGAGCGCCGACGACATCCTCGCGCTGCTCGAGCAGCTCAACACCCAGCTCGGCAAGACCATCGTCATGGTCACCCACGACCCGGCGGCCGCCGAGCGCGCGAAGATCATCCGCCGGCTCGACAAGGGCGCGCTCAAGTGACCCTCGTCGGCCTCGCCGCGCGGAACGTCCTCCGCAACAAGTTCCGCGCCGTGCTGACCATCGTGGGCGTGGCGGTCTCGATCCTCACGTTCATGCTGCTCCGCACCGTGGTCTACGCGTGGACCGCGGGCGCCGAGTGGGCGGCCAAGGATCGCGTCGTCACGCGCCACAAGGTCACCTTCGTGATGACCTTGCCCAAGCGCTACATCGACGACGTCCGCACCAAGGTGCCGGGCGTGAAGGTGGCCACCTTCGCCAACTGGTTCGGCGGCAAGGACCCGAAGCACGACAAGGAGTTCTTCGGCGCGCTCGCGGTCGACCCGGCCACCCATTTCACCGTCTACGACGACATGTCCGTGACCCCGGACGTGCTCGAGAAATGGAAGGCCGACCCGCAGGGCGCGATCGTCGGCGACGTCCTCGCGAAGAAGATGGGCTGGACCGTCGGCAGCAAGATCACGCTGGTCAGCGGCATCTACCCGAAGCAGGGCGACTGGGAGTTCCACGTGGTCGGCACCTACGACGCGAAGAGCAAGTCCGTCGACCGCTCCACCTTCATCTTCCGCTGGGACTACCTGAACGACAGCCTCCCCGAGGCGCGCAAGGACCAGATCGGGTGGATCGTCGCGCGGGTCACCGACCCGAGCCGCGCGGCGGCGACCGGCGTCGAGATCGACAAGATGTTCGACGAGAAGGAGATCCAGACCCTGAGCCAGGACGAACGCGCGTTCAACGCCTCGTTCCTCGCGTCGTTCAGCGCGGTGCTCACCGCCATCGACCTCATCTCCATCGTGATCCTGGTGATCATGGGCCTCGTGCTCGGCAACACCATCGCGATGGGGGTCCGCGAGCGCACGAACGAGTACGGTGTGCTCAAGGCGCTCGGCTTCTCCAACGCGCACATCATCTGGTTCGTGATGGGAGAGGCGCTGGTCATCGGCGGCGCGGGCGGCGCGCTCGGCCTCTTGATCTCCTACCCGTTCATCGAGAAGGGGCTCGGCCGCTTCCTCGAGGAGAACATGGGCGCGATGTTCCCCTACTTCCGGATCAACCCGGCGACGACCGCGCTCGCCATCGCGCTGGCCTTCGGGCTCGCGATCGTGGCGTCGGTCATCCCGGCGCTCCAGGCCGGCCGGCTCAAGACCGTCGATGCGCTCAAGAGGCTCGCATGATCCCGATCAAGTACAACCTCCGCAGCCTCGCGGTCCGCAAGACCACCTCGGTCGCCACGGCGCTGGGCATCGCCCTCGTGGTGTTCGTCCTCGCCTCCGCGTTGATGCTGTCGGCGGGGATCAAGCGCACGCTCGCCACGGGCGGCCACGCCAACGTCGCCATCGTCATGCGCCAGGGCAGCGACAACGAGCTCTCGAGCGGCATCGAGGCGGCCAACGTCTCGCTCGTCGCGGCGGGCCCCGGGGTCAGGCGCGACGTCCCCGCGTCGGGCGAGGCCATCGTGGTGCTCGCCATGGAGAAGGTCGGCGTCGACGGCGTGGCCAACGTACAGGCGCGCGGCGTCACGAGCGCTGCGCTCGGGCTTCGTCCCGAGGTGAAGGTCGTCGAGGGCGTCGCCCCCCGGGCCGGCGCCGAAGAGGTGATGGTCGGCAAGCGCATCGCCGGCCGGTTC
>Ga0154020_10010583_pt1 | contig 10546 bp, 9 predicted proteins | sample Klosneuvirus_201_FD_109709 | JGI IMG/M metagenome (GOLD analysis project Ga0154020, IMG submission 109709) | Active sludge microbial communities from wastewater, Klosterneuburg, Austria - Klosneuvirus_20160825_MG | ecosystem: Engineered > WWTP > Aerobic digester > Activated sludge | place... | reverse complement strand
TTGGCCGGTCATGAACGCGATGGTCCAGCTGCCATGCCGGGGGTACTGGACCAGCAGGGTTTTACGGAAGGCGTTACCGTTGGGGGCGAACAAAGTGTCGGAAACCTGCTTGACACTTTTGTAGACCGAGTTGACGACGGGGATTCTGGAGAGCAGCTTGTCCCACCAGCCAACGAGCTTTTGCCCGATGAAATTGGCGGCGAGCAAGCCGGTCAGGAAAATCATCAACAGCGTTAAAACAGCGCCGGCACCGGGAATCGAAAAGCCGAACAGGGCCAGCGGATGAATGGTTTCCGGCAGCAGGCGCAGCGACTGATCAAGGGTGCTGATGATCGTCGACAGCACCCAGCCGGTGATGACCAGGGGCACCCAGATCAGGAGCCCGGTAATGAAGTAGCGTTTGATCAGTTGGCCGCGCACGGAGTGCATGCTCCCGAGCCACTCTGGCATGGTGGGGTGCTGTCGGCTTTTGTGGCCGGTTTGGTGCCGCCCTTGAAGTCAGTGGCGTACCAGCCGTTACCTTTGAGCTGGAAGCCGGCTGCCGAGAGCATTTTGTTGTAGCTTTCCTTGCCGCATTCCGGGCAGGTGGTCAGCTGCGGATCGCTGATCTTTCGCAGATGCTCCTTTTGGTAGCCGCAGGAGTCACAGCGATATTCGTAGATAGGCATGAGAATCCTCCAAAACCTTGAATTATAACCGAGAGTCGGGACTGCTTATATCGTGCCGATTTGCGATGTTTCAAGCAATCAGGCCGAGATAGCTGCGGGTCAGTTGTGGTCCCCAGAAAAGGGCGATACCACCTGCCGCCGCGAGGTAGGGGCCGAAGGGGATCGGGATGTTGCGGCCACGGCGCGCCACAATAATCAGCGTGATGCCGACGATAGCACCGACGACGGATGAGAGCAGAATGATGGTGGGCAGCATCTGCCATCCGAGCCAGGCGCCAAGTGCCGCCAGCAGCTTGAAGTCGCCATAGCCCATGCCTTCTTTGCCAGTCGCCAGCTTGAATAGCCAGAACACCGTCCACAATGCAAGATAGCCAGCCATCGTGCCGACTACCGCTGCGGGCAAATCGACGTAGGTGTTGGCTAAATTAAACACCAGGCCAAGCCAGAGTAGCGGCAGTGTGATGGCATCAGGTAGTAGTTGCGTATCGAAATCAATCGCCGCCAGGGCGATCAGTGACCAAACGAGCAGCAAGGCGCCAGCGGCTTGCAGGGTCGGTCCAAAATGCCAGGCGGTGTAGGCGGAAAGCAGGCCGGTGAGAATTTCGATAATCGGGTAGCGGGCCGAGATTGAAGTGCCGCAGCCGCTACATTTGCCTTTTAGCAACAGGTAGCTGAGCACTGGGATATTTTCCAGTGCAGTAATGTGGTGCCCACAGACCGGGCAGCGCGAACGTGGCTTGGCCAGCGAGAGGTGTGCTGCGGTCGACGTGGATTCTCCATGTAATTCCGCGCATTGCGCTTGCCATTCCTGTTCCATTATTTTGGGCAGGCGATGGATCACAACATTGAGAAAACTGCCAACACACAGGCCGAGCAGTCCGGCCATGGCAGCCAGGCCGCCCAGCGATTCGGGGAGCATCAAACGACGGCTCCCAGTTTGAAGATAGGCAGATACATGGCGACCACCATGCCGCCAATCAGGGTGCCGAGAACCACCATGATGATTGGTTCCATCAGGCTGGACATGGCATCTACCGCGTCATCGACCTCGGCCTCAAAAAAATCGGCAACTTTGGAAAGCATGGAGTCCAATGCGCCAGACTCTTCGCCGATGGCCACCATCTGGGTCACCATGTTGGGGAAAAGATTGACGTTCTGCATGGAGACGGTAAGGCTGGTACCGGTCGATACCTCGCTTTGGATTTGCTTGGTAGCCTGCTTATATACGTGGTTGCCGGCTGCCCCACCGACCGAATCGAGGGATTCAACCAATGGCACGCCGGCAGCAAACATGGTGGCCAGCGTGCGGGTCCAGCGAGCAATGACCGATTTGCGAATAACATCACCGAAAACGGGGACGCGCAAGAGGAGCCGATCCATAACGATCTGAATCTTTTCCGAGCGCTTCCAGCTTTCGAAAAAGGCATAAAAACCGCCACCAATGATGCCGAATATGGCCCACCAGTAGGATACGAAAAAGTCGGAGATTGCCATGACGATCAACGTTGGGGCCGGCAAGTCGGCGCCAAAGCTCTTGAATACCTCCTTGAAGGCAGGGATCACAAAGATCATGATCACAGCGGTGATGACGAAAGCAACAACAAGGATGGCGATCGGGTAGAACATGGCCGCCTTGATCTTGCTCTTGATAGCGATGATCTTTTCTTTGTAAGTAGCCAATCGATCAAGCAAGGTGTCAAGGATACCGGCCTGTTCGCCGGCAGAGACAAGATTGCAGTAGAGCGCATCAAATTGCAGTGGGAACTTGCGGAACGCCTGGGAGAGCGAACTGCCGGTTTCGACATCAGCCTTGATGTCGAGCAGCAGTTTGCCGACGGTCGGGTTGGAGTGCCCGCGGCCGACGATATCGAAAGCTTGCAGCAGCGGCACACCCGATTTCATCATGGTCGCCAGTTGCCGAGTGAAAAGAGCAATGTCTTTCTCGGTAATCCTGCTGCCACTCTTGAAGCGAACTTTTTTAACTCTGGTATTGGTAATGCCCTGACGACGGATCTTGGCCTGAACTACCGATTCGCTGGCAGCACGCATTTCGCCGCGGACAAGCTTGCCATCCTTGTTCTTGCCCTCCCAGAGGAAGACCGCCTCCTTGACTGCCGAGGCTCTCGATTTTGTGGCGGTAGCCATATTTTCCCCTCGATTATGAGTTGGTCGTGCTCAATACCTCGTCAAGCGAGGTCACGCCTTGTTTTACTTTGAGTAATCCGGATTCGCGCAAGTCCTTGACGCCTTCCTCCTTGGCCTGAACCGTCAGGTCAAGTGCGTTGGCGCCACTCATGATCAGGCGCTGCATGGCTTCGGAGATCGGCATTACCTGGTAGATGCCAACTCGCCCTTTGTAGCCAGATCCCTTGCAGCGTTCACAGCCGCCAGGGCCATAAAGTGTCCAGGAGCCATCAAGCTCTTCTGCTTTGTAGCCAGCGTCAAGTAGTGCCTGATTGGGTACGCTGATCGGCTTTTTGCAATTGCACAAGCGGCGGGCCAGACGTTGAGCCGTGATCAGCATGATGCTTGAGGCGATATTGAAGGTCGGAACTCCCATGTTCATCAGGCGAGTGAGCGTTTGCGGCGCGTCATTGGTATGCAGTGTCGAAAGTACCATGTGCCCCGTCTGGGCTGCCTTGATGGCAATTTCTGCAGTTTCCAGATCGCGGATTTCGCCCACCATGATGACGTCCGGATCCTGGCGCAGAAAGGCCTTCAGCGCTACTGGAAAGGTCAGTCCGGCCCGGTCGTCAATGTTCACCTGATTGACGCCAGGCAGGTTGATTTCGGCCGGGTCTTCGGCGGTCGAAATATTGACGCCATCCTTGTTCAGGATGTTCAGGCAGGTGTAGAGCGAAACGGTCTTGCCGGAACCCGTTGGGCCGGTCACCAAAACCATGCCATATGGGCGGTTGACCGCATCAAGCAGGGCTGCCTTTTGCTCTGGCTCGTAGCCCAGTGCTTCGATGCCCAGCGTGGCTGAAGTCGGGTCAAGAATACGCAAGACAATTTTCTCGCCCTGCAGCGTCGGTAGCGTGCTGACCCGAAAATCGATGGCGCGATTCTTGGACAGAATCAGGCGCATCCGGCCATCCTGTGGCACGCGTTTTTCTGCAATGTTCAGGCGCGAGATGACCTTGATGCGAGAGGCGATCTTTTCCTTGATGGCCGGGGGCGGCGTGGCAATTTCACGCAAAATGCCATCAACCCGGAAGCGGATACGATAGAACTTCTCGTAAGGCTCAAAGTGGATATCGGAGGCGCCGTCATTGATGGCGTCCAGTAGCATTTTCTGAATGAACTTGACGACCGGGGCGTCATCGATTTCTTGGCCGATGGCTTCGTCTGCCTTGGCAGCAGAGTCTTCGTCGAGAAAGTCGAGATTGATATCATCGCTGGCCAGATTTCTTAACGCGTCAGAAGTAGATTCCGAATACTTGGCCACCAGCGGCGCAAGTTTTGAGTGTTCGACCACGATTGGATCGACGGTCAGGCCCGTCTGGAAGCGGATTTCATCAAGCGCGCGCAGATTGGTCGGGTCGGCGATCGCTACCGAAAGGCGGTTGCCGCGCTTGTTGAGCGGAATAACCTTGTGCGTTGCGATCAGCTTGCGGTCAATTGCGTTTTCGGGAATGTGTGCTTCGTCGAAAGCCGCTAGATCAAGCAGCGGATAACCGAAAGTATCGGCGATAAAGCGCGCGATATTGGCTGCAGAAGCCTTCTGGCTGAGGATGATTTGTTCAATCAGGGAAATCTTGGCGCTGCTGGCTTGTGAGAGCAACTGCTCAGCCTCCACCTCTTTGAGCTGCCCGGCCTGGACAAGGGCGCGTGCCAGGCCGCTAAGTGGAGGGTGTTGTGGAGTCGCTGCCATTGAGTATCGTCAAATGCCGGTTAGATCGTTTGATAATGCTACGCAGGCGCTGGTTTGTAAAGGCAGCGCGCTCAGCTTAGCCCGGTTCCGGGCGGTAAATTCGTACGTTGATCACACTGCGCTCACGAGTCTGCAGAATTTCAACCGCCACGCCACTTAATTTGATGCTCAGGCCCGCTTCTGGAATGTCCTGAAAGTGCTCAAGGATCAGGCCATTCAGTGTTTTCGGGCCGTCAAGCGGGAAGTCGAGGCTGAGCATGCGGTTAATGTCACGCAAAGAGCGCGAACCTTCAACGATGGCGTCACCTTCCGGCGACCAGTTGAGCGTTTGATCCAGGCCGGGTAGCGATGTGGTGAAGTCGCCGACAAACTCTTCAATAATGTCTTCCAGCGTCAGTAGGCCGAGAATTTCGCCGTATTCATCGACAATAAAACCAATGCGTTGCCGATTTTCCTGGAAAAAAGCGAGTTGGGAGAAAACGGCAGTGCCTGCTGGAATGTAGTAGGGTGCCTGAAGCTGTAACAATAACGCTTCCTTGTCGAATTCGGGGTCGCCGATGCTGGCCAGCAAGCGGCGAACGGGCAGTACACCCACCAGTTGGTCGAGCGACTCGCGGCAGGTCGGGAGGCGGCTGTGATGGCTGGTTGCCAGCTGGGCGCGTACTTCTTCCCACGGGAGATCGAGATCAAGAATTTCGATATTGCCGCGCGGGGTCATCACATCTTCGACGGTGATGTTGTTGAGGTCAAAAAGACTGGAAAGAATGGCGTGGTGTTTTTTGGGAATCAGGTGCGACGACTCAAGGACGAGGCTGCGCAGTTCCTCGGGAGACAGTTGGTTGGCTTGATCTGACTGTTTTGGCGTGAGTCGAAGCAGGCCAAGTAATCCGCTGGCAAACAGGTTGATAAACCAGACTGCAGGGTAGGTCAGACGGAGTAGTGGGGTCAGGATGTGACCGAGAACAACAGCGAGACGGTCGGCATGAGTAGCGCCGATGATTTTGGGCGTGATCTCGGAGAAGACAAGGATTGCAAAAGTTACGAACAGGGTGCTGGCACCCAGCGCCCATTTTTCTTCACCAAAAAGCTCGATGGCGATGACGCTGACAAGTGTGGCTGATGCGGAATTGACCAGGTTGTTGCCGAGTAGAATGACACCAAGCATCTTGTCGGTGCTATTGAGCAAATCAAGCGCCTTTTGGGCCCCTTGGTGACCGGACTGGGCAAGGTGGCGCAGACGAAAACGGTTGCTGGCCATCATCGCCGTCTCACTCAGTGAGAAAAACCCCGATATTGCCAGCAGTACAACCAGTGTTATCAGCAATGCTGATATAGGAATTTCATCCACGAATTACAGGCGCCCGAGTATTACTTCGCCAACGAAGCGGCTGCCTACGTAGGCCAGGATCAACAGGGCAAAGCCGGCCAGGGTCCAGCGCAAGGCGCGCTTGCCGCGCCAGCCCCAGGCGTGGCGGCCGATCAGCAGGGTCGCGAAAATTCCCCAGGAGGCAAAGGCGAAGAGAGTTTTGTGGTCTAGGGTGAGCGGCTTGCTGAACAGGGCTTCCGAGAAAAATACCCCACTGCCAACGGTCAAGGTGAGCAGAATGAATCCAACCAGCAACATGCGGAAGAGCAGCGACTCCATGGTTAGTAGTGGTGGCAGGCTGTTCAGGCGGAGCTTCAATGAGCGCTTGTGCAGGGCGTTTTCGGTAAAGCCCATGAAAATGGCGTGTAACGCAGAGAGCGTCAGCAGGCTGTAGGCCAGCATGGCGGTGAGGAAGTGCAACTTGAAGCCCGTGGCACTGGCGTGGGCGACCAAGTGTACCTGTGGGAACACCACGGGCAAGGCTGCGCAAACAGCGGCCAGCGGCAGGACCATCGGCTGCATGCCTTCCATGCGTGACATGAAGCTTTCCAGCCAGTAAATCAGGACTGCCAGCCACATCATCAGCGACAAGGCAAAGCTGAACGAGAAGCGCATGCCGGCTTCGGAGAACAGCGCGACGTAGAGGCCACTGGCGTGAATGATTAGCGCTGCAGCAATGGCGCTGCGTTCCCATGCTTGCATGGGGCAGGCGACGCACTGGGTTTCGCTTTCGCGCCAACGGGTGTTCCAGAAATGGAAGCCGAGCGCGCCATATAACAAGGCAGCAAGAATGTGCGGCAGAAGCTGAATTACAATGTCGGCCATCCTTAGATTCTACTAGAAGCCCAACTGACATGCTCGATAACCTGACCAATCGCCTTGCCCGCGTCATGAAGACGCTGAAGGGCGAAGCTCGCCTGACTGAATCCAATATTGCCGATGCCCTGCGCGAAGTCCGCATGGCGCTGCTGGAGGCCGATGTGGCGCTACCGGTGGTCAAGGATTTTATCGCTGCCGTGAAGGACAAGGCGGTTGGTGAAGAGGTGGTTGGCTCGCTGAGCCCTGGCCAGGCGCTGGTCGGTGTGGTGCATCGGGAACTGGCCAAGATCATGGGCGATGCGCATGAAGGGATCAATTTCAATACCCAGCCGCCGGCAATTATCCTGATGGCGGGTTTGCAGGGGGCTGGCAAAACAACCACGGTCGGCAAGCTGGGCAAGTTCCTCAAGGAAAATCACAAGAAAAAGGTACTGGTTGTTTCCTGCGACGTCTATCGGCCGGCGGCGATCGAGCAGTTGAAGTCGGTAGCGGGGCAGGCCGGGGTTGATTTCTTCCCGTCGACGGGCGGTGAAAAGCCTGAAGCCATTGCGCTGGCCGCGGTGGACTGGGCCAAACGGCATTACCACGATGTTTTGCTGGTCGATACGGCAGGTCGTCTTGCGGTCGACGAAGAAATGATGGCCGAAATCAAGCGCCTGCATGCCGCGATCAACCCGATCGAAACGCTGTTCGTGGTCGACGCCATGTTGGGTCAGGATGCCGTCAATACAGCCAAGGCTTTCAACGAAGCCTTGCCGCTGACTGGTGTCGTGCTCACCAAGCTGGACGGCGATGCACGGGGCGGGGCGGCATTATCCGTACGCCATGTGACCGGCAAGCCGATCAAGTTCGCCGGTGTCGGTGAAAAACTGTCCGGTCTTGAGGCTTTTCATCCGGAGCGGATGGCTTCGCGTATCCTCGGTATGGGTGACGTGCTGTCGCTGATTGAGGACGCGCGCAAGGGGCTGGATGAGGAAAAGGCCGTTGCCTTCGCCAAGAAGCTGAAATCCGGCAAGGGTTTTGATCTCAGTGATTTCAAGGAGCAAATCGCTCAGATGCGCAACATGGGCGGGCTTTCTGCGCTGATGGACAAAATGCCGGCACAGATTGCCCAAGCCGCAGGAAGTTTGCCGGCTGGTGCCGAGAACAAGATGATTGGCCGCGTTGAGGGCATCATCAACTCGATGACGCCGACCGAGCGTGCCAAGCCTGAACTGATCAAGGCCAGCCGCAAGCGTCGTATCGCGATGGGGGCTGGTGTTCAAGTGCAGGACGTAAATCGTCTGCTCAGCCAGTTCGAGCAGACGCAGAAGATGATGAAGCAGTTTTCCAAGGGGGGTATCGGCAAGCTGATGCGCGGCATGAAGGGCATGATGCCGGGTATGGGGCGCTAAAAGCGCTTTGAATTAGCGCCCGGCCTGGGCAAGTCGGGCCGCTTTTTCATAAGACCACTGGTTTTGCCAGGCGGCACGGACCATGTTGGGATATTCCGGCTTGCCCAGGCTGCCGTTGTAGCGGCCAAGGGCGCGGAAAAGATCACCCTTTTCGATATCGAGATAGTGGCGCAGGATTGTGCAGCCATAGCGCAGGCTGGTACGCAGGTCGAAGAGGCTGTCCTCCGGTCGACCGATTAATTTGACCCAAAATGGCATGACCTGCATGTAGCCGCGGGCGCCGGCTGATGAGACGGCATATTTGCGAAAGCCGGATTCGACCTGCATCAGGCCGAGCACCAGTTGCGGATCGATCCCGGCCCGGGTGGCTTCGTAATGTACGCTGCGCAACAGATCGATGCGGTATTCCCGGTTCGGGATGCGCTTTTCCAGTCGGCGGGACATTTCCCCCAGCCAGTCGACCGCGTCGATCGAGTTGCGGAACGAACTCACCGCGGGGCGCGAATCCGATACCGCCTTGTGCAGAGCGCCTCGGACACTGGCCGAGAGGGGTTCGTATTGCTGCGCGCCGGCATAGGCTGCCGACGCGCCCAGCAGGAAGATTGCGGCAATCAGCCGGCGCACAGCTTCCCTTTGAGGTTGCTGAAGATGTCAGCTTGCGGCAATAGCGTTGCTTCGGCATCAAGACGGCCCTTGTATTCAACCTGGCCTTCTTTCAGTCCGCGCTCGCCAATTACGACCCGATGCGGGATGCCGATCAGTTCCATATCGGCAAACATGACGCCTGGGCGTTCGTTGCGGTCATCGAGGATGACATCGACGCCGATTGTTTTCAGTTCAGCGTAAAGCTGGTCAGCGGCGGTCTTGACAGCCTCGCTCTTGTGGTAGCCCATCGGCACGATGCAGACCTCGAACGGTGCGATGGTGGTGGGCAGCACAATTCCCTTTTCATCGTTACCCTGTTCGATGGCCGAGCCGACGATGCGTGACACGCCAATGCCGTAGCAGCCCATTTCCATGATCTGGCTCTTGCCATTTTCATCAAGATAGGCACAGTTCAGTGCTTGTGCGTATTTCTGGCGCAATTGGAAAATGTGGCCAACTTCGATGCCGCGACAGATTTCCAGCTGGCCTTTGCCATCCGGTGAGGCGTCGCCAGCCACCACATTGCGCAGATCGGCAACTTCCGGTTCGGGCAGGTCGCGGCCAAAATTGACGCCGGTCAGGTGGAAGCCAGCTTCGTTGGCGCCGCAGACAAAGTCGCTCATCGCTGCAACCGAGCGATCGGCGAAAATGGCCACTTTTTTGCCGTCGATCGCAGCTGGTCCAATGTAACCCGGCTTGCAGCCCAGATACTCTTCTACCTCGCCTTCGGTAGCAAAGCGGAAGGGTGAAATTGCAGCAATTTTGCCGGCCTTGATTTCATTCAGCTCATGATCGCCGCGCAGCAGGAGCAGGGCGAAGGTTTTGCTGCCATCCTCTTTTTCGCTGAACACGGCAATCGCCTTGACGATCTGGGTCAGCGGCACACCCAGGCATTCAGCAACATCAACGCAGGCCATCTTGCCCGGTGTGGCTACCTTCTCCATGGCCTTGGCGGCAGCCGCACGGGGCACGGCTGAGGCTAGTGCTTCAGCCAGCTCAACATTGGCGGCGTAATCGGAGTCCGGGCAGAAGGCGATATCGTCCTCGTCGGAGTCGGCCAGAACATGGAACTCATGCGAGCCGGTGCCGCCGATCGATCCAGTGTCAGCCGCAACGGCACGGAACTTCAGGCCAATTCGGCTGAAAATCCGGCTGTAGGTCTCGTACATCTTGTTGTACTCGCGTTCCAGATCAGCGAATGAACTATGGAACGAATACCCGTCCTTCATCAAAAATTCACGGCCGCGCATGACGCCGAAACGGGGTCGGATTTCATCGCGGAACTTGGTCTGAATCTGGTACAGGTGAATCGGCAGTTGACGGTAGCTCTTTACGTCACGGCGTACGACATCGGTGATGACCTCTTCGTGTGTTGGGCCAATGACGAATTCGCGTTGATGACGATCCTTGAAACGCAGCAACTCCGGTCCGTATTGCTCCCAGCGGCCCGACTCCTGCCAGAGTTCGGCCGGTTGAACGGCCGGCATCAGCAGTTCCAGTGCCCCCGCATTATTCATTTCTTCGCGGACGATATTTTCAACCTTGCGCAGAACGCGCAGACCGAGCGGCATCCAGGTGTAAATGCCGGAAGCGGCGCGCTTGATGAACCCGGCCCGCAGCATCAGTTTCTGGCTGATAACCTCGGCGTCAGTCGGGGCTTCTTTCAATGTGGTGAAAAAGAACTGCGAGGTGCGCATGGGATGCTCTTGAATTCGTTGCTAAAACACGATTTTACACGGAGGCCACGCTTTGCACGCAGCCTTGCTTTGTGAAAGAATCA
>Ga0154020_10010582_pt1 | contig 10548 bp, 11 predicted proteins | sample Klosneuvirus_201_FD_109709 | JGI IMG/M metagenome (GOLD analysis project Ga0154020, IMG submission 109709) | Active sludge microbial communities from wastewater, Klosterneuburg, Austria - Klosneuvirus_20160825_MG | ecosystem: Engineered > WWTP > Aerobic digester > Activated sludge | place... | reverse complement strand
CCGCGTCGCTCCGCGTGAACCGCGACATCGAGTCGTCTCCCCTGCTGCGCCGGCCGATCGGCGCCTCGGCCCACAAGGTCCTCTTCGCGAGCACCTCCGTCGAGGCCGATCTCATCCGCAAGTGGATCGCGGGGGCCCGATGAGGCGCGCTTCGCTCGCGGCCCTGCTGGTCGCGCTCTCGGGCACCGTCGCTGGCATCTGCACCACCCCTCGCACCGCCGCGGCCGAGGAGGTCGACGCCTTCGCCCGCGTGGTCGTCGAGCGGGCCGAGGTGCGCAGCGGTCCCGGCACGAGCTATCGAGTGATCGCGGCCCTCGAGCGGGGCGAGACCGTCATCGTCGACCGCCGTGGCAGCGACCAGTTCTGGCTCAAGCTCGTGCTCGCCGACGGTCGCACGGGTTGGGTGCTCGGCGACGACGTCGAGGTGTACGCGGTCAAGCCCGGCGACACCGACAAGCCGAGCAAGCCCGGCTTCTTCGCGCCCCCTCCCCTGCTCGGTGCCCGCGGCGGCCTCGCGATCCTCGCCGGGGTCCTCGGCAGCACCGTGTCGAGCCGCGACGGTGGCTCGTTCTACAACTACGCCGACGGGTACTTCGAGATCCGCCCCGCCGTGGTGCTCTCGCCCACCATCGCCCTCGAGCCCTACGCCGGCATCTCGCGCACCGACGACGGGTCGCTCACCCAGGTCGGCGGCTGGGCGGTCGTCCACCTGCTGCCCGACCTCGCCATCGATCCCTACGTCGGCCTCGGTGGTGGCTACCTCTGGAGCCGCACCAACGCCGACGCGCTGACGCCCTCGAAGGACGAGCTCTTCGTCGCCCGCGCGGGCGGTGGCTTCCTGTTCGGCTTGCGGGGGCGCATCCTCGTCCGCATCGAGGCCACCAACCTCACCCTGTTCACCCCCAATCGCTTCAAGAACATGCAGACGTTCCTCGCCGGCCTCGGCGTGTACTTCTGAGGAGAACCCATGTCGCGCCGTTCCACGAAGCATGCTCCCTCGATGGCCCTCCGCGTCGGCGTGCTCCTCGCGCTGCTCGTCGGCGCGGCGGGTTGCGTGACGGTGAAGCCGCAGCAGCGTGGCGTCCTCTCCGACCCGATCATGCGCTTCGGGGGCAACGGTCACGACGCGGTGGAGCAGGCGCATTTCCGCCACGCGATCGACAATCGCGAGGGCTCGTTCGGTGGTGATGGCGTCGCGGGCGGTGGGTGCGGATGCAACTGATTCGGCCGCGCTCCATCACCCGCCGGGCCCCATCACGGTCGGCCTTCGTCGCGCTCGCAGCGGGGCTCACGGTGTTCGCCGCGGAGGGCTCGCCGCGGGGCGAGGTCGTCTCGTTCGACTCGCGCTACACGCTGTACCGAGAGGGCACCCCGTACGGCAACATGCTGGTGCACAACCCCTCGGTGCTGCTCGGCGCCAAGCCGACCGAGTCGTTCGGGCTGCACGCGGGGTGGCAGGCCGACGTCGTCTCCGGGGCCTCGGTCAAGATCCGCAACGAGACCCGCGGGGTCGACGCGGTCACCACCGCGAGCGTGAAGGACTTCCGCCAGGTCGCGAGCGGAGGTTTCTCGCTCGAGCGCAAGTACGTCACCTTCGAGGCCGGCTACGCCTACGGCTGGGAGCACGACTACAAGTCGCACAGCGTCGATTTCTCGGCCAAGACCGAGCTCCTGCAGCGCTCGATGGAGCTCAGCATCGCCTACGCGCGCAACTGGGACAGCGTCTGCGATCGCGTGCAGAGCGACATCGACCCGACCCGTCGGCGCGGGCTCGAGAAGAGCACCGCGTGCTTCACCGCCGACCCGACCGTCACCACCCGCCCCCTCGTGCTGGACGCCTTCCAGGCGGGCTGGACCCAGCTCTGGTCGCCCCTCTTCGCGACCCAGCTGATCTACTCGCGACAGGTGCTCAACGGCTTCCAGTCGAACCCGTACCGCGAGGTCAACCTCGGCGTGTCGTCTCCGGCCCAGGAGTACGTGCCCGAGGTGCGCGATCGCCAGGCGCTCGCCCTCAAGGCGAACCTCTACCTCCGGCCCATCAAGACCGCGCTGCGCGTCGGCGTGCGTGCGTACCGCGACACCTGGGACATCCGGAGCTTCACCGGTGAGGTCGAGCTCGAGCGCTACGTGCTCGTCGACGCCCTCCGCCTGCGTCTGCGTGGCCGCTACTACACCCAGGGATCCGCGACGTTCTACAGCGACGACTACTACCTCGTCCCGCGCGGCAAGTACTTCACCGGCGACCGCGAGCTCTCGACGATGCGCTCCTGGATGGCGGGGGCCCGCTTCGCCTTCGGGCCGAGCGCGGGCCAGCAGCGCTGGGGTGGGCTCCTGAGCAAGGTCGAGCTCTCCCTCGGCGGCGACTACGTGTCGTACGACTACTCCGACTTCACGATCGCCGGCACGCCGCTGCACAAGACCGCCATCATCGTCAGCTTCGGCGCCAGTCTCCTCTTCTGAGATCTCCGCACGACGGGCCATTCCGCCTGGGGCGGTGGCTGGCCGCCGGACAGAAATCGTGGCGTGGGCGCGTGGACAAATCTACGCTGACGGCAACTGCGTACACACCAGGGAGGGCTCCATGCGCCACGTCTTTGCTTTCGCCATCGTCGCCGCTGCCTACGGTTTCGGCTGTTCCTCCTCGTCGACCTCGGTCGCCGAACCGAGCGTGGACGACGGGTGTACGAGCTACGCCGCCAACTACTGCGAGAAGGCCAACAGCTGCGTCTCGTTCTACATCCAGGTCTCCTGGGGTGACGTCGCGCTCTGCAAGTCGCGCCTCAAGGACTCCTGCCTCCGCGCCGCGAAGGCGCCGAGCACCGGCATCACCGGCAGCGCGCTCGACAAGTGCGTCAAGACCATCCCGGCCGTCTCGTGCAGCGACTTCCTCAACGGCGTGCCGATCGCCGACTGCCAGGTCACCGGCTCGATCGAGGACGGCAAGGTCTGCGGCGACAACGCGCAGTGCAAGACCGGCTTCTGCGCGACGGACGAGTCCAAGTCCACCTGCGGCACGTGCAGCCCCAAGATCGGCGAGGGCGCCGCGTGCGTGGCCAACGACTGCCCCGACGGCCTCAAGTGCGTCAACAGCAAGTGCCAGAAGCCGGTCGCCGCGGGCGGCGCCTGCAGCGCCGACAAGCCGTGTGGCCAGCAGCTCTCCTGCATCAGCGGCACGTGCCAGGCCCACCTCACCACCGAGGGCGCGACCTGCGACGACAAGGAAGCCACCGCGCCCAAGTGCGACTTCACCAAGAACCTCGCGTGCCTCGGCGACAAGTGCCAGAAGTTCACCTTCGCCAGCGGCGCGGGCGGAGCTTGTGGCATCACGCTCGAGGGCACGACGATCAAGAGCATCACGCTCTGCGACAAGGGCGGCTACTGCAAGGGCGTCGACATCGTGAAGGGCGTCTTCACCGGCACGTGCGCGCCTGCGGCGGTGGACGGTGCAAACTGCACGGTGGGCGAGGGCCTCGGCGTCGGCCCCGGCTGCATCGCGCCCGCCAAGTGCGTCGACGGCGTCTGCAAGATCAGCGATCCGGCCACCTGCAAGTGACCCGGTAGGGCAAGTGACCGGGTAGGGAGGGCTCGAGAGGGCCCTCCCGTCGTCTACTTGAGCGTGACGGTGGAGGTGCCTTCGTTGAAGGTGACCGAGCCGCAACCGCTCTCCACGGTCTTCGTCGCTCGATAGCGGATCGTGTAGGTCGGGCCCGTGATGGCCGAGAAGGTGAAGTTGGCGGGCACCGGGCTGGTCCCGGCCGTGATCGTCAGCCCACCGATCTTGGTGCCGTTCAGCGAGACGTCGACGGTGAGGGAACCACACGAGAGCGAGTTGCTGAGACCGATGCTCGACGAGAACGAGGTGGCGGAGGGCAGCGTGGTCGTGCGCACGCCCTGGTAGTAGTCGCCCAGGTTCCAGAAGTACGGGTCCTTCGAGATGACGGCCGTGTCGGTGGCGGTCGGGAAGATGAAGCTCGCGGTGATCCCCGTGTCGGGCGGGCCCGTGTCCGGCGTGCCCGTGTCCGGCGTGCCCGTGTCCGGCGTCCCCGTGTCCGGCGTCCCCGTGTCCGGCGTCCCCGTGTCCGGCGTCCCCGTGTCGAGGGTGCCCGTGTCGAGGGTGCCCGTGTCTGCGACCCCGGTGTCGGCGATCGCGGTGTCCGTGCTGGCCCCGCTGTCGATCGGCGCGCCGGTGTCCGGCCCGGTGCCCGTGTCGACCTTCGTGTCGTCCGCACCGTCGGAGGGGGTGTCGACGAGGTCGGCGTCCTTGAGGCCCGTGTCCTTGCGTCCCGCGTCGCTGACGACGGTCTCGAAGTCCTCTCCGGTCGCCGCGCAGGCGCTCAGGAGCAGCGAAGCCAAGACGAGGGGAGCGGAACGGAAGCGCATCCACCCATCCTACCCGCGACTGGGCCGAGGTGAGCAACAGGGCAACGCGCGCCAGACCACCTACATGCCCCCCTACTCGCGTTGACGGCGTGCCCATCGCCCGCTACCACCCGCGACCCTTTCGTACAGCGAACGTCACGCCGGCCGCGCGGATCCTCCGCTGGGAGCCTGGCACAAGTGACGACATCGACCTCGTCGATGCAAGGTGCGCGCATGGGTGTCTCGGACGTCGACGACGTCCTTCCGGCGCGCGCCCGTTCGATTCTCGTTGCCCACCCCCGGGCAACGCGCGGAGGTATCCATGCGTCGACTCGGCCTGGATTTCGGCACCACCAACAGCGCGCTCGCGCTCCACGACGGCAGCGCCGCGCGCATCCTGCCCGTCTCGGGGCGCGCCACCTGGCGCACCGTCCTCACCTTCGCCGAGGGTGAAGAGCCGCTCGCCGGCGAGCCCGCGATGGAGCGCGCCGCCCACGGCGGCTGCCGCTTCGTGCAATCCATCAAGTCGCACCTCGCGAGCCCGCTCGTCGATCGCACCCAGATCCTCGGGCGCACCTACCGGCTGCCCGAGCTCGTCGCGGTGTTCCTCCGCAAGCTGCTCACCGCGGCGGGCTTCGTGTTCCGCGACGGTCGCGCCTGCTTCTCCGACGGCGCACCGATCGAGCAGATCGTCGTCGGCCGCCCCGTGCGCTACGTCGGCGCCGAGGCCCCCGAGCACGACGCGCTCGCCGTGGCGCGGCTCGAGGAGGCCATGCGCCTCGCCGGTCTGCCCTCGCCCACCCTCGAGCTCGAGCCCCTCGCCGCGGCCTTCCACTACGAGTCCCAGCTCGACCACGACGAGCTCGTGCTGGTCGCCGACTTCGGCGGCGGCACGAGCGACTTCAGCCTCGTCGAGGTGGGCCCCGCGCGCCTGCGCGCCGGCCCCGATCACGCCCGCTTCGTCCACGGCCACGGGGGCGTCGGCCTGGCGGGCGACGCGCTCGACGCCGAGCTCGTGCACCACGCGGTCACGCCCACCCTCGGGCGCGGGTCGCGGTATCGCCTCCCGGGCAACGGCGGCACGATGGAAGTGCCGCCGTGGATCTACGGCAAGCTGCGGCGCTGGCACCACCTCTCGTTCCTGCGCTCGCAGCGCACCCTCGAGCTCTTGCACCACCTCCGGATCCAGGCCGAGGAGCCCGACAAGCTCCGCAGCCTGCTCCACGTCGTCGAGGACGACCTCGGCCTGCCGCTGTTCCGCGCCGTCGAGGGCGCGAAGGTGCGGCTCTCGCACGCAGAGGAGACCGAGCTCTCCTTCGTCGACGGGCCCATCGCGCTCCGCGCGCCGGTCTCGCGCGCGGCCTTCGAGGCGTGGACCGAAGACGTCCGCGGCAGCATCGAGGCCTCGCTCGACGCGCTCCTCACCGAGGCGAACGCGCGTCCCGCCGACGTGGACGCGGTCTTCATGACCGGCGGGACCTCGCTGGTTCCCTCGGTCGTCGCGGCCTTCGAGCGCCGCTTCGGCGTCGACAAGCTCCGCGGCCGCGGCGGCGAGCAGCTCACCTCGGTCGCCCTCGGGCTCGCCGCGCGAATGGGGAGCGGAGGACCGGACGGGGACGGTCCGGGAGCGACGAGAGCAATCGCCTGAGGGTGGCACAAAGCGGCCATCGCTCGCGAGCGCATCCTGGGCGATGATGCGCGCCATGGAGCCCGTCCAGTACCTGACGTTCTTGTTCGTCCCCCTCGTGATCGGCGTCTATTACTTCTGGTACTTCCGCAAGGTGAAGAACGCGGGTGGCTATGCGGCGATGGCCCAGCGCGCGACGCAGCTCAAGTTCGGCCTCGGCCCGACCGAGTCCGCCGATCTCACCAAGGTGTTCCGCGGGCAGTTCTACATCGGCCCGCTCACCGGCACCGGGCGCAGCGGCTGGCAGCAGGTCGGCGACGCGCTCACCAGCACCACGTATCGTGGTCGTGGCGTCGAGCTCACCATCACCTCGTTGAACCGGCTCGTCGTCGCCGGCGAGCCCATGCCCGACTCGGACCTCAAGTACGACGTCAGCACGGGCGACACCGGCTACCGCCCGATCGAGTCGTTCACCGCGCAGAACCGGCCCGCCCTCGTGCTCGCCGACCAGGCCTTCGGCGCCGACCCGAACCTCGCGAAGGCGCGCAAGGCCGCCGAGAGCACCTACAACGCGATGGGCCAGATGGTGAAATGGGACCTCGCCGTGCTCAAGCTGCAGAGCGGTGAGAGCATGGTGCTCTGGCTCGACCCGGCGTGGATCCTGCGCCTCCAACAGTGGTGCGCGACCGGAACCTAGCCGAGCGCCTGCATCAGATCGGCGACCACGTCCTCGGTCTCCTCGATCCCGCAGCTGATCCGCAGGAGGCCGTCCGACACCCCGGCGGCCCGGCGGGCCTCGGCGGGCATCGAGAAGTGCGTCGTCGAGGCTGGGTGGGTGACGAGCGAGCGCACGTCGCCGAGGCTCACCGCGTGGGTGAGCAGCCGGCAGCGCTCGAGCACCGCGCGCCCCGCCTCGAGGTCTCCGTGCAGCTCGAACGCGACGATCGCGCCGAACGCGCCCATCTGCCGCACCGCGAGCGCGTGCTGGGGGTGCGAGGCGAGCCCCGGGTAGTGGACGCGGGCGACCGCGGGGTGGCGCTCGAGCGCGCGGGCGAGGGTGAGCGCCGTGGCGTTGGACTGCCGCGCGCGCAGCACGAACGTCCGCGCCCCGCGCGCGATCAGCATGGCCGAGAGGGGCGAGAGGATCCCGCCGAACGACTTGACCGCGACCTCCTTCACCTCGCGCACGAGGTCGGCCCGGCCGACGACCATGCCGCCGATCGCGTCGCCGTGTCCGCCGATCTGCTTGGTCATCGAGTGCACGACGAGGTCGAACCCGTGCGCCAGCGGCCGCTGCGCGAAGGGCGTCGCGAACGTGTTGTCGCAGAGCGAGTGGAGGCCCCGCTCGCGCGCGAGCCCCGCCACGGCCGCGAGGTCGGTGAGCTGCAGGGTCGGGTTGGCCGGCGTCTCGACGTAGACGAGGCGCGTGTTGGTCTGGATCGCGGCCTGCCACGCGGCCGGGTCCGTCTGGTCGACGAACGTGGTGGTGATCCCGAGCCGCGGCAGCCGCTCGCGCAGGAGCCGCGCGGCCTCGCCGTACATCGAGCGCGGCGCGACGACATGGTCTCCCGCCTCGCAGAGGGTGACGATCGCCGCCGAGATGGCCGCCATCCCGCTCGCGGTCGCGCAAGCGTCCTCACCGGCCTCGAGGGCCGCGACCTTGGCCTCGAGCGCCGCGACCGTGGGGTTCTTCCAGCGGCCGTAGATCAGGTGGTCGTTCTCGCCGGCGAACGCCCCCGCGGACTGCGCGGCGTCGTCGAACGCGAACGCGCTCGCCAGGTGGATGGGCGCCTCGACCGCGCCCGTAGCCGGGTCGGTGCGGTCGCCCGCGTGGACGCAATCGGTGCTCGTCGGTCGGTCGCTCACTGTGCCTCCAGGGCGCGCTGCACGTCGGCCAGCACGTCGGCTTCGTCCTCGATCCCGACCGCGAGGCGGATGAGATCGTCCGAGATCCCCGCCGCGGCCCGCTGTTCCGGGGTCATCTCGTAGTAGCTCATGATCGCGGGCTGCTCGACGAGCGTGTCGACCCCGCCGAGGCTCGGCGCGATGCGCGCCAGCTGGAACCCGTCGACCACGCGGCTCGTGACCGCGAGCGGGCTGTCGTGCCCCTGTCCGTGCGGGTCGGTCTTCACCCGGAAGCTCACGACACCGCCGAACCCGTTCATCTGCGCCTGGGCGATGGCGTACGTGGGGTGGCTGACGAGACCGGGGTAGAACACCTCGGCGACGCGGGGGTGCGTCGCCAGCATCTCGGCGACCGCCATCGCCGTGCGGTCGTGGCGCTCCACGCGAACCGCGAGGGTCTTGAGGCCGCGCGCGACGAGGAACGCTCCGTGGGGATCGAGCACCCCGCCCAGCACGCCGCGCAGATCGCGGATCAACCCCACGAGCGCGCGCGAGCCCACCACCGCGCCGGCGAGCACGTCGTGGTGTCCGGCGAGGTACTTGGTGGCGCTGTGCACGACGAGGTCGATCCCGAGGCCGAGCGGCTGCAGGTCGATCGGCGTCGCGAACGTGCTGTCGACGACGGTCTTGATCCGCCGCGCCTTGGCCAGCGCCGCGAGCGCCGCGAGGTCGGTGCAGTGCAGGTAGGGGTTGGTCGGCGACTCGCCGACGACCAGCCGCGTCTCGGGCCGGATCGCGGCCTCGACGGCCGCGAGATCGCCGGGCTCGACGATGGTGTGCTCGACGCCGTAGGCGGCCAAGGTCTTCACCACGAACTGACGCGTGCGCCGGTAGCCGTCGCGGAACAGGATGACGTGCGCGCCCTGCTTCAGGAGCGCGAGCAGCGTGGTGGTGAGCGCCGCCATGCCGCTGCCGAACGCCGCGCACTCCGCCTTGCCGGTCGGATCCTCGAGGGCGGCCAGGCGCTGTTCGAGCGCGCGCACCGTCGGGTTTCCATAACGTCCATATTCTTCGCGGTGCGGGTCCGCGTGCTCGCCGGTCATGTGGGCGGCGAGCTCCGCCGAGTCGGCGAACGTGTAGGTCGACGTCGTCACGATCGGCGTGGGCACCGCGTCGAAGCGTTCGGGGCGGCCCACGCCGGCGTGGACCGAGCGGGTCGAAGGGCCGGCGGCGTGGACCGCGGCCTCGCGTGGGCGCGGCTTCGGCGGCGGGAGGAAGCTGCTCATGGGGTGCGCACGTTATCGGATCCCCATCGACGGTGCGACGGGGCCCGTCTACCGTCCGACCGTGCGCCACTCGTCTCTCGTGACGGCTCTCGTCGGTCTCTTGGGGGGTCCCCTGCTGGTCACTGCCTTCTCGTCACTGGTGGTGGGTGGGTGTCACCCGAGCGCCGACGGCAAGCCAGCGGTCGCCCCCGCCCCGAGCGCGAGCGCCTCGACGAAGCCCGCGGTCCCGGTCGAGGTCTCCACGTGTGCGCGCGCATGCGCCGTCGAGACCAAGTGCGGGGGAGACCTCGCGGTGTGCAAGCAGCGGTGCCTGCCCATGGCCCGCGTGCTGCTCGACGACGTCCTCGCCACCATGGTCGCCTGCGTCGAGAAGAGCGCGCCCCCGGTCTGCGACGACAAGGATCCGGCCGCGCGCAAGCCGCTGATCGGCAAGTGCGTGCTCGACGCCACGGCCGAGAAGGCCACCAAGGACGCCGAGAACGTCGAGCTGTTCGCCAAGGCCTACTGCGATCGTACGCAGGCTTGCGGCGTCGTCGGGCCGTTCAGCGCGGGCAAGTGCCTCGGCGAGGCCAAGGGGAAGATCCGCGACACGGAGGAGTCGGGGTATCTCTACGGCTCGCTGCGTACGGGCAAGGTGGACGAGGTGGTGCGCTGCCTCGGCGCCGTCGCCTGTGACCTGCGCAAGCCCACGGCCGACGCCGACATGCAGCGATGCATCGACGACCTCATGGCCAAGGCCGCGGAGGCGCCCTGAGCCACGCGCTCCAAAGGCTGTGCTGGGTCGTCGGGCTCCTCGCGTCGTGCGCAGGGTCGGCGGTCGGCACCAAGCCAGTGTCGCCTCCGACCGACACCGACGCCTGTCCGCGCCTGTGCTCGGCGCTCGAACGCTGCGGCACCCCGCCGGCCGACTGCGTCGTCTCGTGCGGCAAGGAGCGCGAGGGCCTGCGGCCCGAGGTGCACGGAGGCTACGTTTCGTGTGTGGAGACCGAGCTCGCGATGTGCGCGAGCATGGACGGTCCGACCAAGCGGCAGCGGGTGACGCTGTGCTTCGCGGCGGCCGTGGACGTCGTGCACGGCACGGTCGGGGATGGTCCACTGCGCACCCTGGCCACGGCTCTCTGCTCACGGGAGGCGCGCTGCCACGGAGGGAGCGCAGCGGCGACGGACACCTGCGTCGCCGAGGTGGTGGCCTCGCGGAAGGCGTCCGCGCGGCTGCTCTCGGCGGTGCGCCCCGCACGCGTCGCTGCCATGAGCGCCTGTGTCGACAAGCGCCCGTGCGACGACGACGATCCGGTCGCCCACTGTCCCTGACGGTGTCCCTCACTCGACGCGTCCACTGCCCGCGTACTCGGACCTACAAGGTCGCTCAGCCGTGCATCCCCTGCAACGGATGAGGTCACTACAGTCCGCCGGGGTCAGTCGTCCTTCGGG
>Ga0154020_10010581_pt1 | contig 10549 bp, 8 predicted proteins | sample Klosneuvirus_201_FD_109709 | JGI IMG/M metagenome (GOLD analysis project Ga0154020, IMG submission 109709) | Active sludge microbial communities from wastewater, Klosterneuburg, Austria - Klosneuvirus_20160825_MG | ecosystem: Engineered > WWTP > Aerobic digester > Activated sludge | place... | reverse complement strand
CATCTTCGCCTCCAACACCTCCTCGTTGACCGTGACGCAGCTCGCCATGGCCACCTCGCGGCCGTCGCGCTTCGTCGGCCTGCACTTCTTCAATCCGGTGCCGGTCATGAAGCTCGTCGAGGTCGTCCGGACGCTGCTGACCGACGACGCCGCGCTCGCCGAGATCGACGTCTTCTGCCGCGCGCTCGGCAAGACGCCGGTGGCGTGCAAGGACAACTCCGGGTTCATCGTCAACCGCCTGCTGGTGCCCTATCTCCTCGACGCCATCCGCGCGCTCGAAGAGGGCGTCGGTTCGGTAGCCGACATCGACGAGGGGATGAAGCTCGGCTGCGGCTATCCCATGGGGCCTTTTCAGCTGCTCGACTTCGTCGGCCTCGACACGACCTACTTCATCGCCAACATCATGTTCGAGGAGTACAGGGAGAAGCGCTTCGCCCCGCCGCCGCTCCTCAAGCAGATGGTCCAGGCCGGGAGGCTCGGCAGGAAGAGCGGCCGCGGCTTCTACGACTACGCCAAGTGATGTGGGCGACCCTGCTAGAATCGCCCCCTTCCCGATGATTTCCACCCCGGCTGCATGCCCGAACTGAACCTAGCCGAAGAGGGGCTCGAGCTCCTCTTCGGTACCCGCGACGAGAACCTGCGGCGGATCGAGGCGGCCTTCGGGGTCGAGCTCGCGGCGCGCGGCAACCATGTGTCGGTCGAGGGGGCTCCAGCTGCCGTGCACGCCGCCTCGCGTCTGCTGGAGCAGCTTTCGCTCCTGATCGAGCGCGGCTACCAGCTGCGCAACGAGGATGTGACGACGGCGATCCGGGTGATCCGGGAGGCGCCCGAGACCTCGCTGGTGGAGTTTTTCTCTGGCGAGGCTTCAACCTCGGGGGCCGCGGCGCCCCGCCGGTTGATCTCGCCGCGGAGCCTCAATCAGCAGGCATACGTGAAGGCGATGACCGAGCACGACATGGTGATCTCGGTCGGACCGGCCGGCACCGGCAAGACCTACCTCGCGGTGGCGATGGCCGCCGCCGCCCTGGTCGAGAAGCGCGTCAAGCGCCTGGTGCTGGCGCGGCCGGCGGTCGAGGCGGGGGAGAAGCTGGGCTTCCTGCCCGGCGACCTGGCGGAGAAGGTGAATCCCTACCTGCGGCCGCTCTACGACGCGCTCTACGACATGCTCGGCTACGAGAAGGTCGGCCGGATGCTGGAGCGCGGCATGATCGAGGTGGCGCCGCTCGCCTTCATGCGCGGCCGGACGCTCAACGATGCCTTCGTGATCCTGGACGAGGCGCAGAACACGACGCCGGAGCAGATGAAGATGTTCCTGACCCGGATCGGCTACAACTCCAGGGCAGTGATCACCGGCGACATCACCCAGACCGACCTGCCCAAGTCGATCACTTCCGGGTTGCGCGAGGCGATCGACGTGCTCGCCGGAGTGGAGGGGATCGCCTTCATCCATTTCGACGAACGCGACGTCGTGCGCCACCCGCTGGTGCAGAGAATCGTCGCTGCCTACGATCGCTATTCGCGCCAGGGCGGAGCACAGCCGTGAGCCCCGAGGTGGCTTTGTCGGGAGCCGGGCGCTTTCCCCGCTTGCGGGCCGAGGGGCTGGCGAGCTGGATGGAAGATCTCGTCACCGAGCTCGCACCGGCGTTCGACTCGATCGGCGTCCGCTTCGCCGGCGATCGCGCGGTGCGCTGCCTGAACCGTGACTTTCGCGGCAAGGACAAGGCGACCGACGTACTCTCCTTTCCCGGCGGGGAGTCGCCGGAAGGCCGGCATCTGGGCGACATCGTGATCTCGATTCCGACCGCTGAGCGCCAGGCTGCGAGCTGCGGGGTGGCGCTCGAAGACGAGGTCAAGCGGTTGCTGCTTCACGGTGTCCTGCACTGCCTGGGACACGACCACGAGACCGACCGGGGCGAAATGGCGAAGCTCGAGGGGCGGCTCCGGCGCCGCTGGTTGAAACGCGCATGACCGGCGCCTCCGACATCTCCCCGACCCCCGGTTCTCCCGCCCCATACCTCTGGCTCGCTCTGCTCCTGTTGGCGGCGCTGCCTTTGCTGTCGCTCGCGACCGTGTTTCTCGAGCGCTCCGGCCCGATCCGGTTGCGCCACTGGGTGGAGGAGACCGGCGGGCACCTGCGCCGCCTCTGGGAAGATCCGGCGCGCTTCGGCCTCTATCGCTACCTGCTCAACCTCACCGCCAAGCTCCTGCCGCTCGGACTCTGCCTGGCGCTCGGTGCGGCCGGCGGCCGGCTCGGCATGGAACACCCGTTCCTCTATGCCGTCGCCGTCGTGGCACTGGTGGTAGCGGGGAGCGAGATTGCCGGCCGGCGGATGCTGCGCAGCAGCCCGGAGAGCGCGCTCGCCTCGTTCACCTGGGTCTACCGTTCGGCCTACTACGCCTTCTGGCCGCTGCTCGGACTGCTGGGGCCGCTCCTCGGCGCGCCCCGCGACCTGCTCGAGGAGCGCGACGGGGACGACGAGGCCTCGGAGGAGGAGGTCGAGGCGTTCATCGAGGTCGGCACGCAGGAGGGCATCCTCGAACCGGAGGATCGCGACCTCGTCTGGGGCGTCGTGGACTTCGGCGACACCCAGGCGCGGAGCGTCATGACGCCGCGGGTCGACATGGTGTGCGGCCGCATGGGCGACTCGCTCGATCGCCTGGCCGAGATCTTCACCGAGTCGGAGTACTCGCGCCTGCCGCTCTACCGCGACTCGATCGACCAGATCGTCGGCGTCCTTCACCTGCGGGATCTCTTTCGCGCGCTGCGCACGGAGCCGCGCCCGGCGCTCGAGTCGATCGTGCAGACGCCTTACTACATTCCCGGAACGAAGCATCTGGGCGAGCTGCTGAAGGAGCTGCAGGCGCGGCGGCAACAGATCGCAATCGTGCTCAACGAGTTCGGCGGCACCGAAGGGCTGGTGACGATCGAGGATGTGGTCGAGGAGATCGTCGGCGAGATCGCCGACGAGCACGACGACGAGCAGCCGGAGAACCGGCTTCTCGAAGACGGCAGCCTCCTGCTCGACGGCCGTGCGCCACTCGACACGCTCGACGACTTCTTCGGTGTCACCCCGCTCGAGGAGGGCTACGAAACGGTCGGCGGCCTGCTGTCGGGGATCTCGGGCCAGGTTCCGGCGGCGGGAACGACGCTTCATCACGCCGGCCTGCAGTTCGACGTCGAGAAGGCCGACGACCGCCGCGTGCTCGCGGTGCGGGTCCGGCGGCCCGGCATCCAGGAGATTCCCATTGGCTAAGGCAGGTACCGTCGCGCTGGTAGGGCGACCGAACGCAGGCAAGTCGACGCTCTCGAATCGCCTGCTGGGGGAGCGTCTGTCGATCGTCTCGGACAAGCCGCAGACGACGCGGCACCGGATCGTCGGCATCCTGACCCAGGAAGAGGGCCAGATCGTCTTCTTCGACACCCCCGGCATGCATCGCCCGATGCACCGGATGAACCGCGAGATGGTGCGCGAAGCCGCCGACGCCCTGGGCGAGGCCGACATCGTGTGCCTGCTCACCGACGTCTCGCAGCCGTTCGGCAAAGGCGAGGCATTCCTGCTCGATCTGGTCTCGAAGGCGAAGCAGCCGAAGATCGCGCTGCTCAACAAGATCGACCTGGTGAAGAAGAACAAGCTCTTGCCGATGCTCGAGCGCTACGGCAAGGACGGCATCTTCGACGCCATCATTCCGATCTCGGCCGAAACCGGCGACGGTTGCGACGACCTGCTCAAAGTGCTGTGGAAGCTGCTGCCGGAAGGGGAAGCGCTCTACGACAAGGAGTTGCTGACCATCCACCCCGAGCGCTTCCTGGTCGCCGAGCGCATCCGCGAGAAGGTTCTGCGCGAGACGCGGAACGAGTTGCCGTTCTCGACCGCGGTGCTGCTCGAGCGCTGGGAGGACCCGGGGCCGGAGAAGGCGCTGCGCATCCACGCCGCACTCATCGTCGAACGCGAGTCGCAGAAGAAGATCCTCATCGGCCACCACGGCGACATGGTGAAGACCATCGGCACCGCGGCAAGACACGACCTCGAGGAGTTCCTCGGCCGCAAGGTCTTCCTCGACCTGCGCATCCGCACCGAGGAGGACTGGCGCGAAAACCCCCGCATCATCGCCGACATCAAACGCGACCTCCACGCCGGCACCACCCTCGACCTCGACGACCTGAACGCTTCGGACGGCGACGACGACATCGAGAAACTGCTCGGCGATTTCGACGAGAAAGACTGACAGGAAGAAGCCCTCCATCTCTCGGCCGCCTGCGGGAAACGCCCGGCACGGGATGGGGCCCTCGCCGGGCTTCCGCGCCGCGGGTCTATACTGATTCTCTGATGCGCAAGCCTTGCGGCCAGTTCAGCCTCTGCATGGGTCTGTGGCTCCTGGTCAGCGCTGGTTTGGAAGCGGCCTCCCACGCCGGCGCCGATGCAGTCGAGCTGCGACAGACCTGGAACTGGACAGCGACATCGCCCAGCTCGACCTCGCGGGCGATTGCAGTCGGGAGAACGCTCGACAATCAGCGGCGAGAGCTGCTCTTCGTGGGCTCTCCCTACAGCGACTCCATGCTGGTCGATGGTGGCTACTGGTTCACCTTGGCGCAGCGAGGTGAAGGGTTCGAGCAGCTGTGGAGTTCTCTCGGAATGGAGCCTGCGCCTCTGGGTCTGATCTACGTCGATGGGTCCGAACCTTCGATTGTCGTCTGGACGGCTGCCGCTGTGGAGGTCTTCGACTCGGCCACCAAACGGCATCTCAGGACCATCGCGCTCGATTCTCCGCCTTACGTCGACTCGACCAGCGATCTCGCGGTTGCAGACATCGATGGGCTCGGCGGGCTTGAGCTGTTGACCATCAACCAGCATGACCTGTTCGTTCGCGACTTCGAAAGCGGTGCACTGCTCACGACCCGGTTCGGTTTCGGCGGAAGTCGATTGGCCCTGGGACAGGCAGATGAAGATCCTGCGCTGGAGATTGCGCTGAGCGGCAATTCGCTGGGCGGCTACCTGCTGGACGGCTCTACCTGGAACGTTCAGTGGGGGCAGCTCGACGGATTCGGCTGGGGAGCGTGGCTCGTGGATATCGACGGCGATGCGCTCTGCGAGGTCGTCACGAACGAGCCGCATGCGCTGGAAGCCTGGAATCCGCGATCGGGAGAAGAGCTCTGGGCGCGAGCCGATCTCTACCTGCTCGATCTGGAAATCGGGTCGCTGTCTTCGTCGGGTCTTGCGATCGTCGGGCGCTCCTCGTTGACGAGCGCGCTCGAGGTCTATCGAGCGGCCGATGGAGCCCATCTCTGGTCGGTCGGGCTCGACGCCGGAATCCAGGTCGGGATCGCCCTGGGCAATGTCGACGACGACGCGGCGACAGAGATCATCCTGGCGTCGCGTGGATGGCAGCCGGTCTTGACGATCGACTCGGAGACCCACCTGATAGAGGCCACCGCGGAGAGATTTCGCGGCCCGTACCCGGCTCTCTCGGCCGCCGACTTCGATCTGGATGGCCAATGCGATCTCCTCGCCAACGGTATCCTCGACGGAGAATTTCAAGGTGCCTGGGTCCAGCTGGAGTTCGACGTCGCCTCGAGGACTCTCGTCTCAATCGACCTCCCTTCGTCTTCGGTGGGCGGAAACCCGGTGGGATCCTCCGTACTTCAAGCGGATAGCGACCCGCAGCCCGAGATCTGTGTCACCGTCGCAGGAGACCACGGCCTGGTCTGCCTGGATGGGGCCTCGCGCGCGGTGGACTTCGAGGTGCCCTTCCCGCACGATTCGCAACCGCTTGCGCAGGTTGCTGGAGACGTTGCTGGAGACTCGCGACTCGAGCTCATTGTCGTGACCGCGGACGGATTCGTGCACGCCTATGGAGGCGATCCCATCTCCGAAATCTGGGTCTCATCGGAGTACAGTGTGCATAGGGATGCCCCGGTGATTCGGGTGGGAGATATCGACGGTGTTCCCGGGGCCGAGATCATTATTGGGGGGGTCGGCTCGAGCACCGGATATGTCACGGTCCTGGATGGGGAGACCGGCGGGTTGAAGGCCGGTCCATTCGCGGTCTGGGTCTCGGCGCTGGAGATCGTCGACCGAGGTCCACTCCTCTCGAAGCTCGTCGTGGTCGGGACGCCGACGGGAAGGCTCTCCGAGCTGGATCTCTCCACCGGAGAGATGCTTCCTCCCATCGCCACTTTCGAGGATGAGATCCGATCCCTGCGAAGCGTGGATCTGACGCGAGACGGGGTCAGCGACCTCGCGATTGCCGTCGCCGGTACGATCGTGGTTCGCGGCGGAGCCGAGGCCGCGACGATCTGGGAGAGCGGGCTGATCATGGCCTCAGCTGCGGAAGACGACTCCATGTTCGTTGCAGATATCGAGGGCAATGGAATTCCAGACCTGCTGGTCAACACCGGAATCGGTTTCGTCATTCTTGAAGGACCGCTACAGCAGGTTTTCGCGGATGGCTTCGAATCCGGCGGCACTGTCGCTTGGAGTGGCGTGCTGCCATGAAACGGGGAGGCTTCTCCAGCGTCGGCTTCCCGGCTTCCCAACTCGAACGCCGCCGAGATCGGCGACTTGCGAAGATTCTCGTCGGCTGCTTCCTGGGTGCCGCTGGCCTCGCGTCGACCCTCGCCGCGGAAGGGCCGCCGCAGCTCGACGTCCGGGAGGAGTGGGCCTGGTCGCTTTTCGGCTCGAACATCGGTTCGAGCGGAATCCTGGTGCTTGAGCTCGACGGCGATCCTGGCGTCGAGCTCCTTGCGACGGCGCACGGCACCGGACAGTGGATCGACCGCCTCGATGTGCTCTATCAGCTGGAGGATGAGGGCGGGATCCGGCAGACCTGGTCGTCGCTCCCGTTCCCGGAGCAGATCGTGCGGATTCGCGCCGTGGACTATGGTGGCGAGACCGTCGTCGCCATCGGCACCGAGACCAGTCTGACGCTGCTGAATCCAGTCACCAAGGTGCCGATTCTGGAAGTCTCCGGAATTGGCCAGTTGCTTCGCGACTTCCTTCTGGCCGACGTCAATGCGGACGGCTCCCTCGAGCTGGTCCTGTGCGAATGGCAGGACCTGGTTGTGCTGGACTTCGCGACGCTCACTCCCATTTCAGGGCTGCCGCCGACGCTGTGCCAGACGCTGGAAGCTGCCAACGCGGACCTGGACGCCCACCTGGAGATCCTGACCGCTGGCATGGTCCTCGACGGAGCGACCTTGGCGGTGGATTGGAGCAGCGCGACAGGCGCAGGTAGTTACGCGAGATTCGTCGATCTGGACCGGGACGGCGTCGCGGAGGTGATCGGCAGGGATCCGGACTCGTCGGGTATTCGCGCCTGGAGTCTGGTCAGCGGCAGCGTACCCTGGACGAGGCCCGAATTGGAGGGTGTCTTTTCCATTTCCTCGAGGCTCGCTGTGAGCGGTGGAGCCGATTGGGTCCTGCTGGCACGCAGATCTCAAGGGGAGGCACTGGTAGCCCTCGACGCGGCGAGTGGAGAGGTCCGATTGTCGATCCCCGGAGAGCTCGACGGGGCGTGGAACCTCACCGCGGGCGATTTCGATGGCGACGGAGTCGATGAGGCTGCGGTCGGCTGGATCGGCCACTACGAGAACTCCGAGCACCTCGATGTCGTCGAGCTCCGGGCCGGGACCGATGCGAGGCGCATCGGCGACCGCTCGGGTCCCTTCGCCGGCCTGCAGTTCGCCGATGTCGACCGAGACGGCCGGGTCGAGGCGGTTACGGTAGCCCCATTCGCTGGCGACTCTGGCTATTGGACCGAGGCGCTGTTGATCTCGCTCGAAGACAGGCATCCCCGTGAGCTCGTGGCGGAGAGCTTTCCGCGTGAGATCTTCGCCGCGGCGTCGATCGCCGCCCAGCTCGACGACGACCCTCAGCTCGAGATCTGCTACGCAGGCGGCGCGGATGCATTCTGCTTCGACTCGCAGACGCTCTTGGAGCACTGGCGGCTGCATTTTCCCTGGTACTCGAAGATCGAGTCCGTCGCCGAGGTCGATACGGACGGCGATGGCCACGTCGAGCTGCTGTTCGGGTCCTGGGACGGGATGGTCTTTGCGATCGACGGGCCGACGGGTTTCCTGAAGTGGCGCTCTCCGGATTCGGGAGCGTCGATAGCCGTCAGCCAGCTCTTCGTCGCTGACGTGGGGCCCTGGCCGGGTCGCGAGATCGTGACCTTTGCGGCCTACCCCTATGATGGAATCGTGTCGGTTATCGATCGGGCGAGTGGTGCGTTTTTCTGGGAGCCGAGGCCTATGCTGACCTCCGTGACTGCCATGGCGGTCGGCCAACTCGACGCGGATGCGGAGTCGGAGATTCTGCTCGGCGACTACAGCGGCTCGGTGGCCGAGCTGGATCTTGGGACGGCAGTACTTTTGCCGCCGATCGCGAATTTCGGCTACACGATCCAGGCTCTGATGGTGGCGGAATTCGATTCCACACCCGGTCCGGAGGTCCTCGCCTGGGCGGGCGATCGACTGCACCTGCGGCGCCCGGGCGCGGCGGTGGATCTCTGGACCAGCCCGTTCCTCGGCAATCCAGCGAGTCCGCAGTCCCTGGCCTTCGGAAACTTCGATCGTGATCTGCCCTGGGAGATCGCAGCTACGGCGGGCTCGACGTTCGTCGTCTTCGAGCTGCAGTTCCCGGGTCTGTTCGGCGACGGTTTCGAATCTGGCGACTCGGCCGGTTGGAGCGCATCGACTCCCTGATCAAGCCCCGGCTGCGGGCTATTCGACCCGGTTAGCCCCGCTACCAGCTTCCTCACCAGGGCGATGGTGTTGCGGTCACCGGTGATGTGGGCGGTGGCGCGAAAATCCGAGGATCATCGCCGACATCAATCTCGACCTCACGCCGGCACGCCGCTGGATCTCGAAGATTCATCAGTCCCCATTTTTCATGACGACCGGGCTAAGCGGGGTCGAGCGCCGCGGCGAGGAGGGGCTTCGCCCACTTCGGGACCTCGCCGAGGGGGGCGTGCTGCAGGACTTTGCCCTTCTCCATGCGCAGCAGGAGGAGCGGAGTGGGCTGGACGCCCCTGTCGGTATCAGCCTCGGTGCTGTTGTCGTAGACGAAGAGCGACGCGAGGTGGGGGAGGAGCCGCACGAGGTTGGCGCGGCTGGTGGTGAAGCGCTGGCGGATCTTCGCGGCGGGAATGTCGTGGCCGCCGGCCTCGACTCTTCGACGGACGCGCTCGATGTGGAGCTCGGGCGAGGCGAGGCCGACGAAGGAGAGATGGATCTCGGCGCCGCGCGCGGCGCCCGCGAGCAGGAGCGCGCAGATCGTCTTGCCCCCCAGGGTCGTTTCGAAGGCGAAGGATTCCCCCTGTGCCAGGGCGCGCTCGAGACGGCTGCGGCCGATCTCCCAGGCCAGGGCATTGGCGGCGACGGCGGCGAGGCCCGGATTGGCGGCGAGAAGCTCGCGCGCTGCCATGTCGGGATCGAAGAGCTCGCCGGCCGCAGCGCGAATGGCGGCCCCGGCGACGCTGCTCTTGCCGGCGCCGTTGACCCCGGCGAGGACGACGATCCTTGCGGGCACTACCCGCGGCGGCGGGACCGCGGCTGGGCCGGTCGTCGGCGCGCGAGGGCACTCTTGCGGAGGTCTAGCGCTGCGATCGTCCTATCCGCGACTCCGGGGTCTTGCATGCGCGCGTAGAGCTCGTCGAAACGATCGGTCAGCAGGTCGAGATCCGGCGTTCCGGCTCGTTCCAGCTCCACATAACGTTCGATCGACATCAGCACCATCACCGGTTTCTCGTGCTTGGTGATCACGACCGCGCCGCCTTGCAGAACTTCGCGCGTGACGGCGCCGACAGAGGTCGCAAGCTCGGTGGAGGAGAAAGGCGGCAATCCACGGACCGCGGCCCGGGCCGTTTCGGTCTGTCCTCGGTCAGTGGCTGGGCGCATTCGTTTCCTCCCGATGCGACCAGAGATTACGCAAAAAGCAGAAAATATGCAATCTATGCAATTGCGCGACCAGCTGATAGGTCAGGAGATCCGGTTCTCCGCCACCAGCTTGCGCACCAGTGCGATGTTGTCGCGGTGGCCGGTGAGGTGGGCGCGGACTCGGCCGCGGATGGGGTAGCCGAGGAGGTAGAGATCTCCGATGATGTCGAGGATCTTGTGGCGCACGAACTCGTCGGGGAAGCGCAACTCGGTGTTCACCACGTGGTCTTCGCCGACCAGGATGAAGTTGTCGAGCCGGCCGCCGGATCCGAGTCCCAGCTCGTTCATCATCTTGAGATCGCGCAGGAAGCCGAAGGTGCGCGCCGGGGCGATCTCCTTCTTGTACGACTCGAAGCTGGTCAGGGTGAAGTCGTAGAACTGCTCGCCGATCGGCGGCGGGTAGCGCAGCAGGTAGGAGACCGCGAAGCCGTCGAACGGCTCGATCGTCAGGGTCTTGTCGCCGGCGCCGACCTCGTACCTGCGGTCGACGACGAACTCCTGACGCGGCTCCGACTGCTCCTCGACGCCGATCTCCTCGATCGTCCGGCAGAACTCGGCCGCCGAGCCGTCGAGCACCGGCACCTCGCCGTGGACCTTGATCAGCAGGTTGGTGAT
>Ga0154020_10010579_pt1 | contig 10551 bp, 9 predicted proteins | sample Klosneuvirus_201_FD_109709 | JGI IMG/M metagenome (GOLD analysis project Ga0154020, IMG submission 109709) | Active sludge microbial communities from wastewater, Klosterneuburg, Austria - Klosneuvirus_20160825_MG | ecosystem: Engineered > WWTP > Aerobic digester > Activated sludge | place... | reverse complement strand
TCAACAGTGAGTCAGAAACAGGAAAATCAAAAGCCGAACAAAAAATTGCCCTAGCTGTTTTACGCCGAACTATTGAGTTGATTCAAGAAGTTAATAAACTGCCACCAGGTCAAGATTTAGTTGCTTATTTACACAGCGCTAAAGCTTATCAAAAAGAAACTGTAGCTTGGGGCGCGCTATTTAGCGCATATGTCGAAGCTCAAAAAGGAAGAGAAACTAATTCGCAAGAGTTCGCAGAGGTTTTTAAAGATATAAGTGTTGATATTCTGCCTTGCGGTAATCTTGTTAAAAGCAAGGAAAGAGCAGAAATGATCAAATTTGAAAATTATAACAACCCAAAGAGCTTTAATGAAAAAGACTATGGGATGTTAGTTACTAATTTGCGCAAAGCATATACTGATATTGATCCAGAATGGCTCGAGTATCTCGTCGATAATATTCCTCATGATTTGAATAATTCCCATGTCCAGTTTGTTCTTGTTAGAGATGCTCGCGACAATCGGGTCGTCGGTATGTGTAAGATTAAACCAGATTCAGAAGACGGGACATATTATTTTGGCACTCACTATGTCAATGAGGAGTTCCAAAAGGGCTTTGGAATAGGAAATTATCTACAGCAAATTGCCCAATCACAAATTCCCGAAGGCTCGAAAATCGTGGCTACTGTTGCAGTTGCCAATCCGGCAATGGAGCGGCATATCGAAGCCCACAATGGCGTTGGAAACAAGATCGTCTATGAATCCGACGCTGAACATAAGAGTAAAGAACTTATTAAATTTACCTGGAATCACCAACTAAAATTGGCTTCCAAAGACAATCATAAGTATTCACAAGCCATGCTTAAGGCGGTCATTGAAAAAGGGCAAGGTTCAGGCCGTCCAGATGTCGTCCACGGTCCTGGGGCGAATATGATCAGCATGAAGTGCGATACCTCCCCCACAAATAATCAAGATTTTCTTGAGAAATCGCGCCAATATTTTAGTAAGGGGTATGTATTATCCCGAATTTTTTATAATCAAAAAAGAGGAAAGCCCGATTTATCTCAAACTTATGCGGTTTTTGAAAAACCACAAACTGAGATTAAGCAGGCAGATCTTGATCAAGCGGCCGAGTAACATTTAAATTTCCACATCCTTATATTTCATATTTAATTTCAGCTTTTTTGCCGCATTCCAGGCTGCCTTAAAAATCGAAATTTGGGTCTGTTTAATAAAGCTATTTTCAATTATAACGCCGGTAAGATCAGTCTTTTTATAAGAATAAAAGGCGACTTTATTGTCATAAATATGGCAACATGCATCAAAAGGAAATTCTTTCAGTGGGAGTAGTAAGCTCACACGGTTTACCACTAAATCGTTCTGCTGATATTTTTTTGTCTCCACATTATCATTAAAAAGTATCCAGGCTGGATTTTTCAAAGCTATCCTTCTTGGCGTATAAACCTCTGCCAGATATTTGGCTATATCAGGATGAATATCTTCATCAATACGAAGAGCTCCATAAAGCTTTAAGTCAGGTTTCAACACATCCTCAAACATCTCTATCAACCCCTCCACTCCTTCAAAAAACTTCACCTTCGGCAACACCGCCTGCGGATTAATCATCCCCTTCAATTGCCCAATAATCCTATTGGTCTGCTCAGTTTTCTCCTCCAGCTGCTTTTTCTCCTGATCAATCAAATACAACAACTTCTCCGGCGATTCGGGGCTATAGATAAAAGTATTATTCTTCTGCAATGAACGAATAATCCCCTTTTTAGTCAATTGTTGGCAAATATATTGCGCAGTCGAACGATTTACCCCAGTTCTATTGCCCAAGGCCGAGGCCGGTGCATTTCCCAGGGGGAGCAAGGCTAGATAAATAGCCACTTCCTTCTCAGTCAATCCCAGACTTTCCAGTACTTTTTCAATCATATTTAAAGCTTAAATCACTCCCATTTTAGCATATTTACCCTAAAATGCCAAATACCTGTTGGCACTTTATTTCAGCAGCAAATAAAGGATTTTATTATCGCAACCCATTATTTGCTGGACGAGTATTGACAGTTTGGAGAGATAGTGTTAAATTACCCTCTTGAAATGAAGACAGCAACGGAACGCACCTTGACAATCAGGCAGGAAAAATTGGACAGAGCAACTAGAAAACTTTGTCCAAAATAAATATCAAAAATAAAACTCCAGGTCGAAAGATTTATGGGGCTAACTAAATTTTTTTCCAGCCATCTCGCCCTTGCGAAGGGGCAACGCCGCTACCAGTCGTCTAAACTGGTCAAGCCTGCGCTTCATGACGAACAAGTGAACGGTTTCCAAGAAATCGGTTCACAAAATCACCTCTACCGCTTCACAGCATGAGGTGTGAGTCTGGCACAACAGGTCCGCAGCGTATAGATATAGGCCGTCGAAAAACAATTTTTTTAATCGCATCTAGCCTCAGAAACCTTTCGATCTGAAAGCCAATACCATTCGCATCTGATTCTAGGGCTTACAAATGCATCTGGGTTTAATTCAAAAAAACAACCCACACAAGCCTTACAATCAGATGCGAAAGCACCTGAAATTTCAGGATAATCTGCCGCGACGTCTCATCCGTGAGCGAATCAAATCAGAACCCTTGAAAACGGCCGCGCATAACGGTCAATGCTCTACCGAAAGGCAGAGAAGAAATGCAACCCCGACGCCCCTACCACGTCGGTCATTCTCCACAACCGTCGGGGGTAGGCCCGACAATGTTCAAGAAGAGCCGCTGGTCAGCTTAAGAAGCGCAGCGGGTAAATAAGTGAAGATTAATTTCGGTTTCGGGCAGGTTCTCGAGTTCGCGTCGCTCCCCGGCAACAGCATAGCGCTGGATGGCGCCGTGCAGGGGCCGCAGATCGACGCCGAGAAGAGGAGGTTCTCGTTCGACCACCACGCGAGTTGCGTGCGTCTCGTCACCTTGGCTAGCTGCCAGCAGGTGGCGACGGCGCTGCACCTCGGTCTCGTTGTGGACGACGATACCGAGATCTTTATCAACGACATCGACGCGGACACGCTCCTGTCCGTGTGGCTCCTCCAGAACCCCGACCGGGTGGAGGAGGAGAGGGTGAAGGAGCTCGTGGAGCGGATCGGCCTGACCGACGCCCACGGACCCATCTTCCAGCCCCACCCGATCCACCGCGAGCTTGCGCCCGCCTACGGCTCGAAGGAGCCGCAGACCATCGGCATGCTGGAGGCCTTCCTCGCGAAGGTCACCCAGTACGCCAACGGAGAGTGGCAGGCTCCGGCCGCTCGGGACGGGCGGGCGTCGAAGGGCTACGCCTGGTCGCCCAAGACCGGCTGGGAGGCGGTCGAGACGAAGACCGGCTTCGACGAGGTCTACAACAAGGGGTTTCTGGCCGGCGTACTCTACACGTCGATGGCGGGCGGCACCCTGATGTACACCATCGCGAAGCGCAGCGACCTCGTGCCGCTGCAGCTCGGACCCGGCGCGACGAAGCGCCCCCCGACGACGTCGGACGACTACCGCAAGGACACGATCCTCGGACAGCTCGCGCTGAACGAAATCGCGGTCAACCCCGAGCAGAGTCACGCGGCCAACTGGGGAGGCGCATCTTCGATCGGGGGTGGGCCTCGCAACCCCGACGGGACCATGTCCCGCCTCAGCCCCGAGCAGGTCCTCGAGATCTGCAAGTCATTCACCGGCGGCCGCTAGTCTGCCCCCTCCCCCCCACCACACGAGGTTGTCGGGATCAAGAGGGTCTCCAAACCTCAAAAAACCTTGCCCAAAGCAAGTCGGAGATTCAGCGACTCCGCCCAAACAATTCGCTGAAAAACACTACAACCCCGGTTTAGACGCCGGGGCCACCAATCCGGCTAGACACCGGAGATTGGAGATTTAGACCGATCCTCTCGCCTAGACAGCGAAGAGGATCTCACTAAGTTTTTAACGAATAATTTTCCTGCCTGATCCCACGCTTACAAAACAGTAAACTTAATTAAACAACTATGACTAAATTGAATCACAATGCAGAGCCAGCAGTACTCACTATTCCCAAAGCACCAATTTCACCAGAAATGGAACAGAAGGATGGGCAAGCAACGCCTGCCATAGTTACAAATTGGAATGCCGAAAAAGGTTTTGGATTTATTAAGTTTGCAGATGGCAGAAAGGCATTTGTCCATGTAAGTGAGTTATGCCATCACCTTAATCCGGGTCGTGGAAATTCACTGGCATCAAATTCACTAGTGAATGTTGGTAAAATAGTATCGGGCGAGAAAGGCTTTAAGGCATTGAAAGTAGAATGTGGGAATTGTATTAAGCCCTCCGTTTGGGAACTAAAACCCACCGGTCCTGCCATTTTTGGCATACAGGAACTAAAACCCGTTTGTCTTAATAAACCTGATGAACCCGATTACAAATGTACCATTAAATTTAATGAAATTTGGGAAGCCAATGAGCCGTTTCGTCAGGCTAAAGAGAAGCAAACCTTATGGGAGGGGGGAATACATGCAAAATTCTTTGAAGAGTTTGGGGAACCACAAAACATAGCTTTTGACGGAGAAGATCAGATAGTTCTGACATATCCGCATGGCACTAAGTCTGTCAGGGCTTACCAAGCCTATCAATCCGCCCATTGGAAATCTTCACCCACGGGCAAATGGAAAGAGGGAAAAACCACCACAGAAGCCGAATTTATTTTTGATGATATCCCCGGAGTAAAATTATTAGTAGTTGTAGCCGACTCATATGGACACCCTAAATTGCATAAGGACTTTGAACTACTGCCATCAAGTGCTCAAAATGAAATTTTAGCAGTTATTAAAAGCTCAATTCGTTCTCCTGAAAACATAGCTCAAGAACGATTCCAAAGATTTGTACTTTCAGAATATACCAAAAACGACATTGATAAACTAAGACAAAAGATTATTGATCTACAAACCCCAGGTGAGGTCTATATAACCTCACAGACTTTTAAAACCCAAGGCTATGAGCCGCTCTCACTAGATGAGAGGCGTGGCAATTTTCATTATGACACTCAAGTAACAGAATGGTCGCTGGTTGTTGGTGCAAAAAAGCTAGAACGCCCTAATTGGAGAAGTGATTACACCGGTGGAAAAACCTTCCCAATACTTTCAAAAGAAACAGGAAGATTTGGTTCAAATGAGAAATTTGCAGAAAATGCTGAGCTGGTACGTCAAACACTTCTTAGTCAGACACGCAGACAGTTGCTGGAAATGTGTGATCGGGAGAAAACAAACGATACTACTATTCCATCGGAACCAAGATTATATGATATAACCCCAGAAGAATGGGATAAACGCTATATACAGACATGGGAGGCGTTGCAAAAAGAGATTGAACAGCAGTGGCAGCACGAGGATAATTTAGCACTTGAACAAATAAAAGCTGATGAGGAAACCTATAAAAAAGTCGTAATCGAACTGCGCCAGACACGCGAACAAGTAGAGAGTCTAGATAAACACGCCAGGGATTTACGCATAGACTTAAGCAGTCTGAATAGTCTAGGATTTGGGGAAATTGGCACAGATTCTTCGGACAGATTAAGTGAAGTTATCCAATCTTTGCGTCAATATATTACAGAAGCAAATATTTTGATCGCGAATCAATTACAACAACGCGATAAAGTAGATATTGCAGTGACAAAACCAAATGCAGAAGCAGCTGCCGCCTTGGACACCGACTCCTTGGAAATATACGGAGTTTGTGGGCTCTTATTAATTATTGCCAAAGACTTTGCCGAGCATGCAGCTACCGTTGCCACATCACCAAAAACCGCTCTTTCACTGGTGCAAAAGGAATACGAAGCCTCTTATGGTCGCGCCCGCCGACAGTCAGCCCTTCAAAATCTCTTTGGTGGCGAAGGTCTCTCAGAAAATACAGCCCGAATCTTCACCTTCTCACGCGCTGAAGATTTAAATCAAGTCTTGTACGCAGTCACAAAAATTCTCCAAGAAAAAATCCTGGCCGAAGTAGTTAAAGCTACTCAAGATCGAAAACCAACTACTACACAAACAAAGATTTTACCAGCCAGCACTGCCCATATAAGTAAACCGCCCGCTACAGAACCCAACAATCCCGTAAAACCCGATCTCTCACAACTATTTGGCGGAGGCCGCGTTAAAATGACCAATAACGTCAAAAACAAAAAATAATCCCACCCAAAAAGTCTGCGCGCGCAGACTTTTTATATCCCTTAAAAAAAACAACCCTCCAGTTTCCTGAAAGGTTGTTTAGCAGCTGGTGCCGCAAAGACAGTTCCGTCAATACAGATTATAAAGCTGGTCGAGTGGTGGATGCAAGGAAGTTTTACATATCCCCATAAACCTCTTTCCTATGCCCCACCTTCAACACCACCAAAATCACCACCTTCCCTTGCCTATTCACCCCAAAAATCACCCGATAATCCCCAAAACGCCAACGCCATAAATTCCCCTGATTCACCAGTTTCGCCGCACTTTTCAACGGATTATCCATCTTCTCCGCCGCCGCCAACTTCTCCCACAAAAACCGCTGAACAGCTTTGTCCAATTTCAGAAAATCTTTCTCCGCCCCTCGGGAAAATTCTATTTGATATTTTTTCTTAGAGCTCATGTTCGTCCTTTATCTGAGCCAATGTCTTGCCTCCATGTTTTTTCCAGTCATCATACCTCTCGTCCAATTCATCCAAAAATCTATCCACCGTCTGCAGCGGACTCAATATAATCTGATCCTCAATCACTTTAATCGTGATAAACTGCCCCTTCAAAAGACTACGAATCTTCTTCGGAATAGTAATCTGTCCCCGCTCCGATATTTCCAAAATTTGTTCAGTCTCCATAAAGATTTATTAATACAGTAATACTGTAATTCAGAAATGCAGTAAAATCAAATACTCCAAATTGTCTCCACCAGACAATTCAACCAGCGTAATTTTAGTATATCGACATTAACCCCAAGCTTAATTCCTCATTAATTCCACTTACCAAACCTAGCGCCAACCCCCATTTTCTGCTATAATAGTCAGATAATTTTCAATTCCCCCCCAAAACCTCAATTTTTTTCACCTCCCATTATGAAAAAATCCACCGCTGAAAAATTCTACGACAAAGCCCTAGACCACGTCACAAGCGGCAAAGCCGACAGCGCTCTCGATCAATTAAATGCCTTGGCTGAGCACCCAGAAAACCTCAGCACTCTCAGCAAGACACTCATCGCCGTGGACTCCAGTAGACCAATGACCGCTATTCGCAATTATTGGGATAAACGCCCACCACTTGCTCAATGGTCACTAATGAACCTCAACAACACCCCTCTCGCCCTCGCCACCGGCTACGATTTTTTCGAACTTTTAGTTAAATTCGGTTTTGTCGATTACAAAGGCCATCTACACGAAGACCCCAAAGTCATGGAACAAAAAGTCCAGGCCATGGGCGGAAAAACCAAATATTTACTCCAATACGGCGTGAAAATTGGCAAATACCTTCTCCCAGAAGTAGCAGTAGTAGAGCCATTTATCAAGCCTTTACAAAAATTACACGGCATTATCGGTAACACTCTCGACAAAGTCCGCGGAGACATCCGCTCCGCCCGCCAAGTCCGCGAAGCTCCAGCTCGTAACATCGCCAACATTTCCCACGCCACTCGCCAAAATCTCCAACACCAAACCCAACTTAGCTTACCTTTCGCCGAACCCACCAACGACAATCCCATCATTGAACTTCACCCCCGCCCCACCTCAGCAGACCATAAACGCAAAGCCGCCTAAAGCCATTCAATGACCAAATTAAATTACAATCTGGAAAATCTCCGCTCTCTCATGGCCACTTCCCCCGCCTATCGAGGTCTTTCCGCTACCGAAAAATCCGCCATCGAGCAGCATATTACCCAAAACAACAAACCCATTCTCCTCTACATTTACCAAAAACTTCAGCAAGAATTCGACTCCCACGAAATCAGCCGCCAGCAATTAGCAAAAAAAATTGCCAATATCAAACTCCCCGACCAACAAAAACTGGCTCAAAGCCTCAAAGATATGCTATAATAGCAAGATTAAAACAAAACTATGGACTTTCTAAAAAACCATCTCCACCACATTCACCGTTTAGCTTATCAGAGAGCTAATTTCAGCAAGCCAAATCGAATGGTTTTCAATGAGCCTAGCCTTGAAGATTTAGCGCCACTCATAAAAGAGATTAACCAGAATCCAGATAATCTTCAGACTAAAGCAAAAGAAAGTTACCTAAAAAGCATCGAGAGTCGTATTAAACAGCTCGAATCTCAGCAAAAAACCCCAGTAGAAATTAAACTAGAAATTCAAAAAGAAAAAGCCAAAATCACCGAAGAAGCTCTCAATAAAGTCCTCCTTGACCTAAAAGTCTCCTATAAGAAAAATGGCCAAAATACTCCTGTAACTTACCAAATTCTCGCAAATCACTCTGAGGCAGCTGTTAAGAATAAAGTTAAGGAAATCTACGACGAATACGAAGCCAAAGTTTCCTCAGAAATCGATTCAGTAGTAGACGCCTATTTCGCTCAAAAAGCCGCCGCTTCAGCCGCCGCCAACCGTGACATCGTCCTCGTCCTCAACCCAACTACCCCCGACCAACCCTTATCTTCCGAAATCGCTAGCCTCCAAGACGTTCTAAAAGAACATCAGCGTGTTGCTGCTGAAAAAAAATCCGCTCGCACCGAAGCTATGCCAATCCCCGTGGATCGGGCTGAAAGATACAAAGCCCGCACCAGCTTGGCAGACAAGATGACTTCCACTTCAGGTGGCCTTATTGATAATTATGAAACAGATTATAAATTCTGGAGCAAAGATATTACCAATGAGAAAAATCCTACCCGCTTTCGTCTACAAGGCTTTCTTTATGCCAATGATATTTTCGCTGGTGGTGGGGCATCCGGTGAACAAGCTATAGATGAATCTATTAAAGAACCTCAAAAACTTTTCGAAGATCACGCAAAAAACAAGCTCACTGCTGAAGACTTGGAAACTGGCATGGCTATGAAATCCTATTTTACAGAAGCATCCGAATACTCCTCTTTCGATCGCGTTATCGGTACAATAGCCGGTTTACTGCGTCTAGCGGACAAAAATATTGCTAAACCGGAGGTAGCAAAACGCTACAAAACTCATCTCACTGAAAAATTTGAACAACTAAAAGACAAAGACGTAGCCAAAAACGAAGAAAAACAATTACAAATACTCTACAGCATCCAATCTCTCACTGAATTAATTGGTGCTAATTCAAATTGGCGAAGCAATTTCGCTAAAATTGATCGTCTTACCGATCCAGACGCTCCAAACGCTAAAATTACCGATTATCCAGGTTGGGGTGCCGATAACAAAAACAATAAAACCCGCCAGAATCTTAATGGCTACCTCTATTCTATCCAACTTGTCGCCGGGGAAATGTCAGCAGAAAGTGAATTCGAGCGCGCTGTTGAAATGTATAAAAAATCAGATTTAATCACCAGCAATTTTACTCAAGAAATGATTGAAGGTGAAGCTCATTCCAGAAAATTATCAGGAGACATGATAGACCCAATATCAGGGCCCCTACTTGTAGCAGACTACTTTTACCGTGGAGACAAAGACGGGTTCGGCCTAGGAGACTACCTCAAACAAGCGGAAACCTATACCCGACATGAACAAGTGAAAGGTGTTGTTGCCGGTTTGTTACGTCAAGCAGAAGGCCATAAAAAAGATAATCCTGAATACACTAAATACCTCATCGACAAAATCCAAAGCCTTTCATACGAAGAAGGTGAGGACATGCAAATGGCTAAACTCTCTACCATTCAGCAACCAAAAGAAGCCGCCAAAGAACAACTCACCGACCGCAACACCCAAATTTTGGAGGCTATTATCGAGGCCAAAAAACAGCATGAAAAATGGAAACCTTCAGAACCTTTAAACAAAGAATTACTCAAAGATCCATCCCTCCGGTCACTAGCGGATCTGGATAATCTAGCCAAGAATGCCAAAGACCAGATAGACAAATTCATTATGGACCGTCTAAACACAGCGGTCACACGCCTGACGCAAGAGTATAATGCTCTAGACGAAAGCAATAGCGCGTTAGAAAATCCTTTATATAATCAATCCAGCGATCTTGCTCCATTACTCGAGTCTATCAACAAAAACAAAGTAGAATTCGACAAATCAAAAGAAGTTTTAAAATCCCCAAACCTCCTCACCGCAGTCCGCGACGGCTACCTCTCCAAACTCGACGCCGCCGAAAAAAACCATTCCAACATCCTCGAACAAATAGAGGCAAAGAAAAAAGCCGTCCAAGAACTCAAAGAAGGCAAAACCCCCGACCCCAACAAACCTCTTCCCGCTCCAGCGCCAACCCCATCCGAAACCCCCTCCGACGCCGACCCTTACAAATCCGCTTGGGAAAAAGCCCTCAACGTCGAACCTGTCCTGAAAAATTACATGGGCCTACTCACCGTTGATAGTGGCGACGATGATGATAAAAAAGTCACAGCACGCGACGACAAAGGCAATAAAGTCGGCGAAATCGCTAACGGCACACAATTAATCCGCACCCCAGAAGATTCAAAAGT
>Ga0154020_10010577_pt1 | contig 10551 bp, 9 predicted proteins | sample Klosneuvirus_201_FD_109709 | JGI IMG/M metagenome (GOLD analysis project Ga0154020, IMG submission 109709) | Active sludge microbial communities from wastewater, Klosterneuburg, Austria - Klosneuvirus_20160825_MG | ecosystem: Engineered > WWTP > Aerobic digester > Activated sludge | place... | reverse complement strand
TCACCTGCGGTCACCCGGGATGGACGGAAATCCTCAATCAGAAGATTTGGACCAAACCATGGAACTGATGGCCATATTTGTGTGCTGTGAACCCTGCTGCTGTCCCAGTCATCCCTACTTCCGGCGGCACCCTCTCCGATGTTTGAAATCGTTATTGCCACATCTGCATCATCGGCATTGACCGCACAGCGTATTTCAGCCAGCCGTATAACAGGTTTAACCGTTTTCCAATCGTCGAAATCCCTTGCCTGATGATTCTGGAAAGCATAGCGCAACGAATGAGCATTGGAACTGACCAGTAAATGCAGTGAGGCCAAACGAATCTGGTTCAAGATGCTTTGCTTAAACTTGCTTGAGGCCAAATAATCAATAATCGGCGTGATGTTCACAGTGCCGAGCCATTTCTCGCGGTTGTCCCAAAGTTCTTCTAGCGACCAATAATCTCCGGTTGCTTTCGACGGAAGGTAGCCTTTCGACAATGCTCGATAGTAACCGCCAATGAACGTCCAGCGGAGAAGGTGCTCAGAGCCTTGAAAGGCATTGAGGACTCCCTGCGGAATCCTCTCAAAATCGCCGCGATCCCACTTGAGCAGTAGAAACACATTGTCAACTGCCGGGCCAGCTAACGGAACTGCCGCAGCAATCGCGTCCCTGTATTTCTCAAGAATGGCAGTTGCCCAATCGAGGTCATGAGTAATTGCTAGCGCCTTTTCCTTACGGAACTCCTTTCGCTGTGATTCACGTTCCCTCCAAAGGGAAAGAGTTTTTAGATAGGCCCCTATCGTTCGGACATCTGAAAGGTTCCACGCTGGGGTTAATTCGCCACGCGGCGGATTGCGTGCGCCTCGGGGCCGGTCGGTTCTATGTTGAAGATCGATGGCAATCCCCGCAGAAAACCTTCTCGGATCACGTTCAACATTATTTTCAGCACTCTCTCGTGTGAAACACAGAATAAACAACTGCGGGAAAGTGACGCAGGTGTGCCAACGAAGATATTTCAACAACTCAGTTCCACCGGGTGATTCGTCTTGATCCAATAGCTCGTGATACACTGCCTCTCCAACGCGGTCATCTTCCCAAAGTAAGCAAAGTGTTTGGCCTAGAGGAAGGGTGCCAAGGCTCCGCACATAGTTGTTTTTGTCTGTGGGCGGGTGCTCATTTTCGGAACGGCAGTGATAGCCAACTACCCACAGGTTCCCAATGCCGAAACTAGCATTAGCCGTTTGCCGAACGTTCGTGCCCAATCGAGCATATTCAGCGATATGATGAAGGACCACCGATTCTTCTGCAAGCAAGAGGCTGATTCCGTGAATTCCCTGTGACTCCAAACGCGTTTCCAATGGGGTCAGGGTTTTGGTTACAGTTTTCGGATATTTAAGACGCCACTCGCGCGGGAGAGGATGCGCCTTATTATGAACACCCAGCCAACTCCGCTGGGTGGAACCTTCTTCTCCGGTGATCAAGTAGATTCCATACACGAAGGACCTACCCAACGCTCTCGCCAGTCCGATGAAAGGCTCGACTTTGGTTATGGAGCGTGATTGGCGCGTTTTGAGGTCGAAGACCAACTCCAAGTTTTCTGGTGGTCCAGCTGACCAAACATATTCATCTTCGCGGGCTTTTGTTTCAAAGGTAAGTTCCCACTTTCGTGCAGGGTCAAACCCGCTCATGGGAAGCGCAGGGTCAAAAGAAGGCGTAGGCCACTGCACCGGTCTGCTCTCTGCACTGTTCGGCTTTCGGAGTATGACGTAGTATCTATATGAGTATGGAGTGATGTAATCGACTGATCCGTCGTTGCTCACACTGATGCCCATGTTTTCGAGGGCGCTCCTGGTCGTGAGTTTCATCAGTGCCTCCCTGAGTCTCTGCAAATCGCATGCACCTTGAAAAATCGTGTGTCCGGCAGACATCCACATATCAACAATGTCAGAGATGCGCCAAGTTTCCCACTCGGCAGACCGAAGGATGATTTGCTTTTCAAACCCGACATCTTTGCACGGAACGTCCTCGACCTCCCCGCAGTTTTTGAAGAACCGCACAAATTTGAGGCGATGAGCCATGTATGAGCCGCGATCTGCCAATCGGTGGCCCATGTCGGTAAACGCCTGCAAAAGTAGCTTGGTGAAGATCGGAAAGAAATTCTCAGCGCCAGGGATACAGGCAACAAAATATCCACCAGGCTTCAGGGCGTGAAGCATTTGGTGATAAAATCGCTTCTCTCGCTCTCTGTTTGTAATGATCCAGTGAATCGCGGACGAGGAATAGGCGATGGAGAATTGTGATCCTGCGCATGGATTCCAAGCCAGAACATCCTGAGCCAAGAATTCCCTGTTGCCGCCTGATCTCCACTGTGGAGACAAATCCCGCTGGTGGTCTCTGTCGATGGCCAGAACGTGACCCGGCGCAAAATCCACATTCCAAAGCTGGTCAACAATGCAGCCGGGGCCACAGCCAACGTCTAACACCGAATCTTCTTTTCCGATGGAATTGCCGCGCACTTTTTCCAAGAGTCGCAACAGAAATCTGTTGTGCTGCAACCGATATGGTGCAGAAACATGATAGTTGGGACCGGCAGTGTTGAATGGGCTGGCCATCTTTATTCGCGAAGTGGAACCAATTTCTTGTTCGCAACCTTTCTGGCAGTGTAAACGACACTTGAATCTCCTGAATCCAGAATGCTGATTTCGCCCATTGCGCCCTTGTGCGATTTAGTGCTCTGGAATTTGGTCAGCAAATTTGTCGCCGAACCGTCCGAAGCTTGAAATGCAGCCCAAGTCATCATGAGTGTATCATAGGAGTAGCCCACGTTGACCATGAAGCCCTCTTTGCCGTGGCGCTTCGTGTAACGGTCTGCAAGATCGGGCGATGATTCCGGCATGACGACGATGGTGCCATCGCGAACACCTTCGGTGGCCTGCATATAGTCCGGTGACGAAAGACTCCAATCGGTCATGATGATCCCCTGATAGCTGGTTTCCCGCAGTTGATTTAAGACGGAAAGGTAGCCGGGACCGTAGCCAGTGATCCAGACGCAACCCGGATTTTCCTTGAGGATTTTGGCCCATTGAACACGAAAATCCTTTTCCAAGAGGGAAAAGGGTTCGGCGAGAATAATTTTCCCTCCACGGTTTTCAAACTGTGACTTGAAGGAGTTCATGCTGCCTAAGCCATAGTCGTCGTTCACGTAAATGATGGCCGCATTTGTTTGACCCGCACCAATCGCATGCTCGACAGCCGTATGTGCGACACCTTGCGAAGTCGGAAAAACTCGAAATAGACCGATACTTGGGTCCGCTACGTCTGGAATCGCCACTGCTGTTGCGACTGCCAAGACGGAGCGGTTCAAAAGCGGCTTGATCGCCTTTGTAACCGAACTCAGTTCCAGAACAACGACCTGTGATGAATGAGCCGCCATGACCTGCTGATAAATAGTCACAGCCCGCGTCGGGTTGCTTTCAGTGTCTTCAAAAGCAACATCAATGTTGTTGCCAAATTTGGCGCGAATGTCTTCAAGGGCTAACTCGAATCCCTCCTTGGAGGCAACGCCTCCCGACGCAGCGGGTCCTGTCAGCGGTAGCAGGACAGCGACCTTGAGTTTTCGTTGCGGCGGAGCGCTCTTGTCCAGGTCAGTCTGGTCATTCTTTCGGCATGCGAAAAACAAGCCGCTACTGACAATAATTATTGTGAGAATAATGAGATATGAGCTTCGTTTCATAAGAGTGACGATTTGGCTTTCAATCCTTGCTTGCGAAGATTTCAAGGTATTGGTTCGCCCAGTACGATATGATTATGTCCGCTCCCGCACGTTGAATGGCGGCAAGGGATTCTCTGACCATTCCATGCAATGAACCCCAGCCGCGATCCGCAGAGGCAATCAGCATTGAGTACTCCCCGCTAACATTGAAAGCAGCAAGTGGCAGGCGGGTCTCTTGTTTAATTCTTGAAATAACATCCAAGTAAAAAAGCGCGGGCTTTACCATGAGAATGTCGGCACCTTCCGCCTCGTCAAATGCAGATTCTCGAATCGCCTGTTTTGGGTCATCGTAAGGAACTTGGTATGCCCGGCGGTCACCGGATTTCGGGGCGGAATGTGCTGTCTTCCGAAAAGGTTCATACATGCTCGAAGCAAATTTTGTCGAATAGCTCATTAAGACTGTGTCTTGAAATCCGGCTATGTCCAAGCTCGTGCGGATGGCGATAACTTTTCCGTCCATCATCGAACTCGGCGCTACTCCATCTGCGCCGGCTGCGGCATGCGACACGGCGATTTTGCCGAGCACCACATTTGTTGGATCATTGAGAACGATGCCTTTCCGATCAAGAATTCCGCAATGTCCATGAGGGGTGTGTTCACACAGGCAAACATCGGTGAAAACCGTCATTGCCGGGAAATGTTTCTTTATCTCCCTGATCGCGCGTTGAACCAATCCATTGTCTTTGTGGGCGTAGCTGGCATTGCTGCTCTTTTGCCCATCGACGACGCCAAAGAGCATGACTCCTCCAATTCCAATTTTCACCAATGGTTCGAGCGCCTTTCCAAGCCGGTCCACGCTGAAATAGTTTTGTCCGGGCATATCAGCGAGGGGTGATATTACTCCCATACCCTCGCATACAAAGATTGGCCAAAGAAATTTCTCAGGTGGAGGGGCTGGTGTTCCCATCATTCTCCGAAAAGTTTCATTTTGGCGCAGGCGACGCAACCTGACGTGCGGAAACCCGCTTTGCAGTGCTTGAGATTTGTGAGGTTGTTTCATGTGATCAGAACAATATGTCGTCGAACGAAAGACAACATTTGCTGAGTGAGTGTTCGCAGCAGGATTGGGTTGCTACCACGAGTCAACCCGTGATCTGCTCCGGGTATTTGAATGAACTCGGTTTCAGCAAATGTACGGTGGAACGCCTTTCGAGCGTCTTCCACATCATCTTGGACAAAAGGCAGGCATTTGGCATCCCCAAAAGCAAACTGAACCTGGCACTTGAGCCATTCAGTCATTTTTAGACTGCCGCCGATTCCATCTTGGCCTGGCGCAACGCTGATAAAACAAGAGAACCCGTGGCACCAAAACTCCGAAGCGATTGCTTCAAAACCACGCTTTTCAGGAATCCCTGTCGCAGAGCCACCGGGAATGATTAACAAGAGTGGGGCTGCGGTGCAGCCTTTCCAGAGCATGTTTGGATCAAGTGCCGGTGTCATGGGGAGAAATTGCCGGGAATGCAAATCAAAGCACCCCCACTGGTCGCGGACAAGAGCGGCATGAGAAAATGCTGGAGTCCATTCGCGTCCAGGTTTGCAAATGGTTCGTCGAGAAGACAAGCAGTGGCATGTTCCGTGCGATTTAGAATTGAGACGAGCGCAACTCGCTGTTTTTCGCCGCCACTGAGATTGCATACACGGCGGTTGAGTAATGGCAAAAGATCAGGCGGCACTCGGCTTACGCCGGATAGTTGTAGATTTTCGCGAACTGAGAGTGCTGAAAACGCACTGTTGCGTGCTTGCAAAACTTGCAAGCCCAGACGAGAGCGCTCCCATGTGGGTGTGCCGACAATTTCTTGGTTCGACAGTTTGATGCTTCCGTGTGATGTGGGAACAATTCCGGACAACCCTTCAATCAAAGTCGTCTTGCCCCAACCGTTAGGCGCTTGCAAGAAGCCAATTTCGTTGCGACAGAGTTTGAATGATAGCCCTCGAATATTGCCATCCGAGAGTTGCTCGCCAATGACGAGTCTCTTGCCACGGTGGATGGTCAAATTCTCAACTTCGAGCACGGGCTGGCTTGCAGCGCCGTGCGAAAGGATTGCTCTGGATAAAACTGCGTCGCCAGGCAGTTGCTCGTGCGTGATTTCGCTACACGTCGGCACAAATCTTCGAATCAATTCCTCAATGTTGACGGGCAACGTCTCGCGTGTTCGCGATTGAAACGCCGGTTTGGTTTCCTCATGGAGTTTCCCATCCTGTAACGACCAAACTTTTGTCACAAGATCGAGAACATTGGGCAGGTTGAAGGCGTGCTCAATTATTACCAAGGTCAATTTGTGATTTTGCAGCAATTCCTTCAGAAGTGCGAGGACATCGCGAATACCGCCGGTGTCGAGTCCGGCCAGCGGTTCGTCGAGAAAAAGGATTCGGGCACCGGAGTGAACCGCTCGCGCAATCGCGATGCGTTTCGATTGTCCAAGCGAAATCTTGTCGGCAGATGATGTTGCTCTTTCGCCCAGCCCCAATCTCACCAAAACGCCTCGGCTCAGATTCCGGTTTGCGTTTTCCTGTTGGCGAACAGTGCGCCGTCGCAAGAAGGTCCATACTGGATTTTCACCAACCTGTCGGGGAGCGGCAACAGCGATGTTGTCGAGCAGTGATTGGCTAGGAAACAGTCTAACTTCCTGCCAAGTCTTCGATACGCCCTCCCACGCGAGCCGTTCAGGGGTAAAATGATCGAATGGGTTGAGGTTCTGCCAAAACGGACGGGGAAAGGAGAAAGTTTCCGGCCTGCCATTCGTGAACAATTGGATCGTACCAGTATCGGGTTCCAAATTGCCGCTTAGGATATTTTCAAGGGTTGTCTTGCCGCTCCCGTTTGGTCCAACCAGAGCAACACAGTCTCCTTGACGAAGCTCCAGCGAGATGCCGTCTAAAATGACCTGCCCGCCGTAAGATTTGTGAAGGTCGGTCGCGCGCAGGAGAACGCTTTCTGGCTTCCGTTCATCACAAACTTCACCTGGTGCGCCTTTGTCTGGTTGAATGGTTGTGCTTGGCATAGTCATTCAACGCGATATCCACCGATGATTCCACGCCCCCGAAAGTGCATGAAACCAACTAGCAAGACACCATAGATCAAGAGCCGCACATTGGCGGCGACATTGCTAGGCATCTCCACAAAGCGCAGGATTTCGGGGATGGCAATGAGAATAGCTGCACCCACAATTGGGCCTCTAAAATTCCCTGTTCCGCCCACGAGAACCATCGAAAGAAGGAGAATTCCTTCACCGAGCGAGGCTGACTCAGGATTGACGTAACGAAAATAACCAGCGTAGATGGCCCCCGCCGTAGCAACCATGCCGCTGGCAATTGCGAATAGTTGCAGTTTGGCCAACCGGACATTCTTTCCTATCGAACGAGCGGCGAGTTCATCATCACGCATCGCTGTAGCCATGCGCCACCAAGGAGATTTCATAAGCACAAAGCAGATTGCACTGCTGGCAGAAGCGGCGAGCAACGACAAAACAGCCAAGCTCGCTATTGAATCGAATTTGATTCCAAATATTTCAGGTCGAGCGATGCCAGCGATGCCATAAGGACCATTGGTCAGGTTTTGCCAGGTTCCAGGCTGAGTCACCGTGGAATGCCAGTTGTAAATGGCGCTGTAGATCAACGCCTGCACTGCAAGAGAAATGAGGACGAAGAAATCGCCTCGGAACCGCCATGCTGAAATCGAAAGCGCGAAACTGACTAGAACAGCAAAGACGATTCCAACGAGCATCGCAGGTAGAAATCCAAGACCGTGAAGCGAACATACGGCGTAAGCATAGGCTCCGATGCCAAGAAATGCCGCGTGAGCGAGCGACATCAATCCAGCCCCGGCAATTATGAGATTCAGGCTCATCGCAGCAGTTGCGTAGATTCCGAACAGGCACAGAAGATGAAGAATGTAATCACTCATGAGGGGGTCGCCTCCAATCGAGTTTTGCGGCTCAGTAATCCATTAGGGAAAAGCAACAGACCGACCGCCAAAAGAAAGAAGGTCACTGCATCTTGCCACTTTGCTGACCAATACCAAACGACCGAGCTTCGCACGATGCCCAGGATGATTCCACCGAGGATTGGCCCAAGGAATGACTGACGACCGCCTATGATCATAGCCACAATCGCCAAAAGCAGCGCACTCAATCCGCCATGCGGATCAAATCCCAAGTCATAGCTGGCCAGCAAAGCGGCGACTGAACCAAGAGCACCAGAAATACCAAATGCGAGCAAATGCAGACGCCGGACGCTGTAACCTTTAAGCGCGACTTCGACGGGATTGTTCGCCAAGGCGCGAAGCTGTAGGCCAAAACCTGTCAGTCGCAACCAGACTGCGTACCCAATCAGGAAGCTTGCCGCAACGAGAGCAGAGGCGATTTGGGTGTGGGTGAGCATGGCACCAGCAAAGGTGATGGTCTTGTTCACTCCAGTTCGCAGCACCTGACTCTCATTTCCAAACAGCAGCGCGACGATTTGAACCATCGCAATCGAGATTCCGAGTGAGGAAACAAAATGTGCGGCTTCTGAAGCGCTTTTTCGCCTCAGCGGGCGGTGATTCAAATAATCACAAAGGAGGGATGCGATGATGCCAAAAGTGACGGCCAAGGCGACAGCAAGCGGCAGAGCGAGCCCGCTTTTTGTGGCAGTCCAAGCAATGTATGGAACGGCGGTGTAGATGCCAGCCAAGGCCAAGTGAAAGACCCGCGAAGGCTGGTAAACCACCGTGAACGCGCTGGCAAGAAGGGCCACCAGAAGCCCTGTTCCCAACCCATTTAGGATTACGTGCATGTTTCGTATCTGATGTATCCAACCGCCAAGACCGCGATCCTCCCCCACTGCCTATGAGGATCAGGGCTCATTTAATCAGTAATCTTTCTGGTAGCCAACGCTTTAGTTATCAGCGGTTTGCGCGCTCGAAAGCGAATCGGCAGACGAGCTTGCCACTCTCACAGTTTTAAGAGGGACAATGTTTGTCCCGATGCGAATGCCTGCTCACCAAGCAACCAAGGATTACTTGGATAAGAATGCCTTGGGGATGTGCTCCCCAAGCCCTCTAGGCATTTGCGCCCTTGACCTTTGCCCCGTTCCCGGTTGGGCGCGCGTGAGCCCAAAGGACCTTCAGAACTTCGTGATGGAGCCGACGGGCTTACCCTGGCTGTAAATGTTGTTGCCAATAAGAAAGCCGACTGGCTTAAACGAGCTGTCACGGAGGTTGCCGAGGCTGTCCACATGGCCGACATGCTTGAAGCCGTGGCCAAGGATATTTCCCCGGGCATCAATGCTCCCGACCGGCTTGAAACACGAGTCGCGGATGGTTGCTGGACCAAAGGCGGAGTTCGAACTGTTGAATGTGCTCATGCTGATTCTGCTGCTCTCGCCTCCGAGTCTTTTCGGCTGATTGTGCAGGAGGCATTTGCTCAATCACCGATTGTCAGGTTGCTGCCTTTGCCGTGTTGGCTGACTGCCAAAGGGGCCTTGTAGCTCTGCTGACAAAAGGCGGACAACATTTGTCCGAGCGTAGTCGGCGTCTTCCGCCCTCCGGCACTTTCCTCGGGATTCTGCCGCTTGCGGCTCGTCGCTCGGGCAGAACATGAATTTAGAACCTGCCCAACTCGCGAGACAATCTTTGTCCTTCTTGAAAGGTCAGAGAGCCGGAGATTGGCCAATTGAGTTGACCGGCTTTGAAAGAACCAACGATTGAGTCGGCATAACCGCAACATCGAATTTTATGTCCAACATTATTCTGAGAAGGGTTCCAGCCGCGCTATGTGAGTCCGAGGTATTGCCGCTCGACACGCATCCGGTTTCACGCCCGATGGCGGTGCTCGCGAGCCGGGTCGAACCTGTGGAGGCTGCATCACTGATCCGGTTTCTGGCGAACACCCATGAAGCCGTGGAGTCGCGGCGTGAGGAAACACTTCGTCAGCTTGCCCGTCAGCAGATGCAACAGGTCCGGGTTCAGGCGTATTCCGCTCTTGCCACCGTCGCGCTGAGTCGGATGGACCTTGCTGCTTGTCGCCGGGTCAAGATTCGCGAAAGCGCCGGTGGTTGGTTCTCAAACTGCAATTTCCAACTGGAAGTGGAGTGTGATTGATATGAAAAAAGTGATAGTTTCTGAACGAGTGCATACGCCTGCGGCTCGCGGGCCGCGCTTCATGGTTTGGGCCTTCGGCATTCTTGGAGCGCCATTCACCGGCGGATTGAGCCTTTTGGCAGCGCCGCTTTATGAAGCTGGCGTTCATGCGGAGCGACGCAATGCCGCCGACGCCTTGGACCGAGCGGTGCCCGAAGGTGCGGTTGAGAGTGCAAAGGCTTTGGGCGGTGCCATACGCCGAGGAGCCAAGGGCGCCACGGTTCGCTATGGTGCGCGAACCGACGGATGGGGTTACGTCGAGAAGGAAGTCCATTGCCGGATCGAGAAGGATTGACGATTTACATTCGTCGCGGATTTCCGCTTTTCAGAATTCTGTAGTCGGGGCAACTGACGCTGATGTGCCGGTGATTTTCCATCTGCGCTTTTGCCCCGACACCACCTTGTCGTTTGCCGCACAGCCGGAGTTGTCTCGCAACTATCTGTGTCTGCTCAATCGGTGGAACCTCCGGATAGATTTCCGAGAACAATCATTGTCCTCCTTAAAGGAATGAACAGTAAAAACGGCTCCGTTCAAGCGAAGCCGTGCGACGTAGCAGAATCCAAATCGCATGAACAAAACCAATGCAACCGAATGAAAGTGAGGACCGCTGAATATGAAAACTAAAAACCTTCTGATGCTGGCCGTGACGATGGGCGTCCTGGCCGTATCAACCGGCTG
>Ga0154020_10010576_pt1 | contig 10553 bp, 3 predicted proteins | sample Klosneuvirus_201_FD_109709 | JGI IMG/M metagenome (GOLD analysis project Ga0154020, IMG submission 109709) | Active sludge microbial communities from wastewater, Klosterneuburg, Austria - Klosneuvirus_20160825_MG | ecosystem: Engineered > WWTP > Aerobic digester > Activated sludge | place... | reverse complement strand
GAGAAGAACGGCCACAACATCGCGGTCGGCGAGGCGATGATCGACAAGACGCGTGGCCTGGTGCTGACGAATGTCACCGCAGAGGCCACCAACGCCGTCGTCATCGCGAAGGAAGGCGACATTCTCACGCTCACCAACACCGAAGCGGAAAAGGAGTATGGGAATCCGCCCAAGCGCCTGCTTTCCTCCGGGACGGTGAAGGATCTCGATACACTCATCGCGCAGCTTGGCTACGCAGGCGCGACGACGCATCGCGTGGATCCGACCGGCATGGAGAAGATTGGTTCGTGGTTGAACGTGATCAGTCCGCTGCTGCTCATCATTGGCATCGCGGGAATCTACATCGAGTTCAAGACCCCGGGCTTCGGTCTGCCCGGCATCGTCGGCATCACCGCGTTTGCGCTCTACTTCCTCGGCGGTTACGTGGCGGGTTTGTCCGGCGCGGAATGGGTGGTGGTGTTCGTCCTTGGCCTCGCGTTGATCATCGTGGAGCTGTTCGTCTATCCGGGCACGATCATCATCGGGATGCTCGGCGCGACGCTGATGCTGGCGGCATTGATCATGGCGATGGTGGATTTGTATCCAGCCACCACTCCGGGCGTTCTGCCGGCGATGCCGAGCTTCGACAAATTCGAACTGCCGCTGCAAAACATCGGCATCGCAACGCTGGGCGGCGGACTGGCGATTTGGATCGCGAGCCTGCTACTGCCGAAGACGCCGATGTATCGCGCGATGGTCTCGCACTCCGCAACCGGCATGCAGACCGAAGCGTTGCTCGAGGCGAAGCAGAAATCTCTTCAGGGACAAGTCGGCGTCACCACCTCCGCCCTTCGTCCCGGCGGCAAGGCGCAGTTCGGCGACGCGATTATCGACGTCATTTCACAGGGCGAGATGTTGCCGAAAGGCACGCGGGTGCGGGTCATCGGCAGCAGCGGAACGGAGGCGATTGTGACTGCGGTGAAGGAAGATTAAGAAAATGAGGAAGCTCCTGGCATTCGTGCTCTACGCTGCCTACGCGGCCGGCATGGTGGCGGCGCCAAAACTTCCACCTGCGCACGAGTTCTTCACGGATGGTCGCGTCCGAGCCTTCAAGATTACCGTCGAGCAACCAGGGCTTTCCGTGCTGGAGAAGAATGATCGCAGTTACGTGAAGGCGACCATCACGGAGGGCACAAACGTCTACAAGGACGTGGGCATTCATCTGAAAGGCATGGGTAGCTTCCGGCCCTTCAACGAAAAGCCGAGCTTCGCCGTGAAGTTCGACAAGTATGTCGACAAACAGGAGTTCCACGGGCTGAGCAAACTCATGCTCAACAATTCCAGCCAGGACGGAACGTATCTCGCAGAACTGATCGCCACGCAGATGTTCCGCGATGGTGGCCTCCCCGCCGCCCGCGTCACGCACGCGTTCGTGGAAGTGAACGGGCGAGCGCTCGGTCTCTACGTCGCCATCGAGGCGATGAACAAGGATTTTCTCAAGCAATACTTCCGCAACACGAAGGGCAATCTCTACGAGGCATACTTGCAGGACATCGGCGAACGTCTCGATCAGGATGGCGGAACGGACATGACGCAATCCGATCTCACCAACCTCGTCGCCGTCGCCAAGATTAAGAAGCTGTCGGAGCGCTGGGACGCGTTGCAACGCGTGCTCGAAGTCGACAAATACATCTCCCACCTTGCGCTCGAACTTTTCGCGTCGCACACGGACGGCTACGCCCGGAACCGGAACAACTACCGGCTCTACCACGACCCGAGCACCGGCAAGTTCAACTTCCTCGTTCACGGCCTCGACTGGGCCTATGCCGACACCGGCGTGCCGATCGATCCCCCTCGCAGCAGCATCATCACGCGGGCTGTGATTCAAACCCCGCAAGGCCGCCAGCTCTATCGCGAGCGCGTTCGTCAGCTCTACACGAATACTTTTCGCGTCGACGTGATGACCAATCGCGTGAACACAACCATCGCGAACCTGAAGCGCGCAGCGCGCACTGAGAATGAAGCGCGCGAGTTTGAGAACTACGGCAACGAAATGCGCAATCGTATCGTCGCGCGCCACCGCAACATTGCAGAACAACTGGCGAAGCCGGAACCACAGCCACTCGCGTTCGACTCGAACGGCACAGCTCAGCTCTCCGGCTGGAAACAGAAGGAGGCCGGCGACCGCTGGACACAGGACGAAGCGAAGCTCGATGGGCGTTCGACGTTTCACATTCGCGCGGTGAAAGGCGACACCATCGCTTCCTGGCGCACGAGCGTACTGCTGGATGAAGGCATTTACCAACTGCATGCCATGGCTCGCGTCGCTGGCGTAACGGCGCTGACGAATGACGTGAAGCTCGCGAACGGCGCCGGGCTTCGCATTTCCGGAGGCAAGCGGACGCAGCAGTTGCTGGGCAACTCCGACTGGACGCCGCTGGAGTACGAATTCGAAGTCGAAGCGGGCGGCGAAGAAAAGGAACTGGTGTGCGAACTGCGCGCGCGTGAAGGCGAAGTGTGGTTCGATGCTGCAGCGCTGAAACTCATCCGGCGGAAATAACGCGACGTTCCGCCGCGATTCATTTCCCTTCTTCCATGCACGCATCCGCATATCACGATTCAAGATTAGCGCTTCTCAAAAGTATCAGTTGCAATCGTAATGCACTCCGTGTATCTCTTTCCGCGAAGTAAATGAAAACCTGCAAACACATAACGACACAGATGCCGGCAACGGTCGCGAGGGCGACACGTCATGACTGGCTGAGTGTCGGCGTCGCCTACCAAGGCGGCTCGCTATTTGGCTCCTGTGGGATTGAACCCATGACCAATGCGCGTAAGCCGGAGGTGAGCAGGTTGTAGAAGAACCAGATTTTGAGTTTCTCCAAACCCTGCTTACCGCGAGTAAGCAGGGTTTTTTGTTTCCCGGAAAACAGCCAACGAAAGGCAAGACGACAGACAGTTGATAACGGAAATCACAGAGCCGGGCTTAAGACAGGCCGGGCGTGGCTGGCGAGTGCGCCAGCCGGATTTTCCCAAACTTTACAGTTTAAGGGCTTCGGAGGAGGTGTGCCTCAAAACACCGAAACAGCCGCCGTGAAACCGCGGGTTGGGGTCGAAAGATCACCAAGAGGTGTTTGTTCTTTTTTGAAATGGCACGGGCCGGGAGGTCCTTGCGGACGGCAATCAGCCGACGCGACTCCCGGCCCTTTTAATTTCCAAAGTTGAGAGAACTTTGAGTTGAGAGTTGAGCGTCGAGACAATCTCCGCCCCTCAACTCAAAACCTCTCTCAACTCTCAACCCATCTTGATACGCCGCGCGCCAGCTCGCGCAGCAGAGTCTCCAAAACTCAGCCCACTTGGGGCAGCACCAAGGCGGCGTGCCACTTTCATTTCGTGTGGGGCCGTGGCTGAAAAGTGAAGCGCCTGCCTTGCAAGCAGTGCCAAGCGGGAGCGTTACCCGCCGGACTCCACCAATTTCAAACGCGGGGAACTCGACCAAAGCACAGAGCGGAGCCTCATAAACTCCGAGAGGCGGGTGCAACTCCCGCCCCCGCTACCAATCTCGGGAGGTGTTCCGGTTGCCTGACTGTAAATCAGGTGTCGCAAAACAAACCGGAAGCGACGACTGGAGCATTACCAGCGCCTCCCACCATTTCCATCGCTCTCGTAGCTGAATAGAAAAGCATCCCGTTGTCCGCGGGAAGAGTGCGGGTGCAAGTCCCGCCGGGAGCGCCAGAATCTCACCGCGAGTCGCCGTCCAGGGACGGAGCGATTCGCTTCCAACGAAAAACAAGTCCCCGGCGTTCTTCCGAATCACGCCGGGGCAAACAGCGCGTGGTGTAGCAGCAACATGCTCCGTTCGGGACGGAGCGACCGCAGGTGCAATTCCTGCCGCGCTGACCAATTTCCAAAGTGTTGAGAGATTGGGGAGTGGAGAGTTGAGTGACGCGTCTCGCGCCTCCTCTTGACCCTCAACTCAGTCCCTCTCAACTTCTGCTCAATCATGCTCAGTGGGATAACAGTAGTCCGGCTCCCTGTTAAGGAGTGAGGTGCTGGTGCGAGTCCAGCCTGAGCAGTCAATCTCGATGGCCACAGCCATCACCAAATTATTGCTGTTGAGCCTGATTCGTGGTATTTAATGCACGTTTGCATGAAAATACTGAGGAGACCGTTGTTGTTCGGCTTAGTTCTGATTGCGCTGGGCGTGCAGGCCCATCCACTCGAGCGTTGGAAACCGCGAAACGGACAATCCTATGCACAAACACTCAGTGGGATTGCATACGGGAACGGCGTTTTCGTCGGTGTTGGTTCGAGCCTTACCACGACCGGGGCATTCCAAGGCAGTTTCGTCCGGTATGCGACGAACGGGATTGTGGTGCGTTCGACCAATGGGTTGGATTGGGAGATCCGACAACTACCCGGGAAACAGCTCATCAATGGAATCATTCATGCGAAGGACTGTTTCGTGGCCGTTGGCAACGCAGGGGCGATTCTCTGGTCGTCTAATGGGAATTCTTGGAGCAATGTGTCCGTCCCGATCCAGCATAACATCACGGCCATAGGGTACGGCACTCCGTCCAATTCTCCTGATGGCGTGTTTGTTGCGATCGCGACGCTGCCTCAAGATGGATACATTTCGGACAGAATCATGACCTTGGCTTCCACGGATGGAGTTAGCTGGCAAACGAATCGGCAGAGCTTTTTTCGGTGGTATACTACTAAGGACGCCATCATTCCGAGTATTGCATTTGGCAATGGCCGCTTTTTTGCCGCTTGGAATCGGTATGGGAGAGATGGTTTGGTGTGTGAAGATGGGCTGAATTGGTCCCTGACATCAGCGTCGTCGAAAGGGATTACCGGATTCGGCAATAACCGCTTCCTTATCGTCGTCGACTTTCTCCTTGGCTCACCAGCATCTGTTGTGGCGGCGTCTTCGTCGGATGGCATCACCTGGCCTTTGGTGAATTACAGCGGTCCGGTCGTCACTCCGCGGGGACTCTGCTTCGATGGCAGTCAGTTCCTTGTTGTGGGTGACTCCGGATACACTGCAAAATCGCCTGACGGAACAAATTGGGTGGTCAAATCGATGCCATTCCCCGAGATGCTCAGTTCTGTAGCATATGGGAATGGTGTCTACGTAGCCGTCGCCGCAGGGCGGCATGTACTGACGTCAACGAACGGCGAGGCTTGGGTGCGAACCAGCATTCCACCGGAGCCGGGACTCTTTGCTGTTGCTGCCACGCGCGAGCGATGCATCGCCACGGGTGCTGATGGAGTGATTGCTTGGTCAACCGGTGGCTTCTGGGATTCGCTTAGCAGTCCTACGGCAAATACTCTCCGAGCGGTTCTAAACCGGCCCGGAAACTACCTGTTCGCGGGAGAACAGGGCACGATTCTATCGGGTGAACGTCTGGATGCGCTTTCTTTGAGAACTACTGGCACGACGACCACTCTTAACGCAGTCGCCACCGATGGGACGATTGATGTTGTCGTCGGGGATGCGGGAGTCGTGCTTACTTCGACGAATTCTGTCGATTGGGTATCGCAGACCTCCGGCACCACCCTGCGCTTGGCATCGGTCATCTATGCAAATGGGATTTTCGTCGCAGTAGGGGATTCGGGAACAGTCCTGACATCAGATGACGGTGAGATTTGGGTCAACCGGACCTCGGGAACCACTCGATCATTTCGGGATGCTGTGTTTGGCAACGGGACTTTTGTCGCGGTTACCAGTTTCAGTTCCTCCAGTGGAAGCGGGCCTTATCTGGTTACATCATTGAATGGACGTGATTGGCTGCCTGCACAGAATTCTAAGCCGAGCACAAGCGCCATCGTATTCGGCAATGGTTTCTTTGTCTATCCAACCTATGACGACGCGGTTTTCCTAAAGTGCAATATATCAACCGATGGCAAGGACTGGAGCGAATACACCTTTGCGCAACCAGTGATGCGTCATGCAATCGTGAATGACCTCACCTATTTCAACGGCCGATTTATCAGTGTAGGTAATTTTGGTGCAATCTGGGAGTCAGATCCGCTTTTCAATGTGGCGATGGACTTGACCAGCGGCGCTGGAAGTTTGCCGGGAATTTTAAGCGGCGTGTACCGAATCCAAACCTCCAACAACTTGGGCGTCACGGAATCATCATGGTCAGATGTTACGAACCTTACTACATTTCCCTATATTTTCTCTGACCCTGAGGCGAGTAACCACCCCTTCCGCTTCTACCGCGCCCAGTTCGTTGAATAGCTCAATCTACAGAGCACGGCGGTTCTAACGCCGGCGATGAAGGTGAGAGTCCTTCCGCGAGCACCAACCCAAAAGTTGAGAGGTATTAAAATTGAGAGTTGAGTGACGATTCGTTGGTCACCGTCACTTTCAACGCTCAACTCCTCTCGCTCTCAACTCATTCCCGGAAGGCAGGCAGATACAAGCTGGCTGCACCTGTCTCGAAAACAGGATCGGCTTACGCCGAGGTCGGAGCGTTACCGACGCCTTCCGCCAATTTTTCCAAACCTCAACCAAAGGAACACCATGAGATCCGTCATCCGTTACCAAAGCCAGTTGCTCCTTCGCAGGAGCTACAAGCCAAACCGAATTATCCGAGTCCGACCGGACGCGAAGCGGAACCTGACGTTCCGACCCACGCGGGCCGGTCCACAGATCAATACGTATGAATGCCAAACAGATTGAGTCCCGTTTCAGCGAGATGGGCGCGCGCTTGAAGGTGCGCGAGATCCCGTCCCGCTGGACGCAGGGCGACCGTCAGTGGTTGAGCCCGATGGATTACGCCGTGGACATCCAGCATGATCGTCACGGCGAGTTCTTCGAGTTCCGCCTGCCGACGCATCTCGCGGACAAGGTCGAAGCGACCGTTCAGCAAATCGAGCCGAAGAAGCGTCATCTGCTCCTGCTCGTGCGCAAGATGGAGGAAGAGCCGAAGCTCGACCGCTTCCTGTGCGGACACGACGAACGCGAATGGTTCGTCGCCGCCGTGCCGGGAGGCGCATCGAGCGTCCGCCAGGCGATGGATCGCCTGCAACCGGCGCCAGTGCGCGAGGCGCTCGCGCGCAGCGACGTTTCTTCGCGGAAACGTTATGCGCGCAAGAACCGCGCGTTCCGTCGCCAGGGCGAATGGTTCTTCGTTCCCGATCCATCGATGGTCGTGGATGAGAAACTCGTTGTGCGCAATGAGCCGTTGCGTCGTGGTGGGGGCAAGCCGCATCTCGTCGAGCAGCTCTTCCGCAGCGGCGGCGAAGTGGTGCGCGTCTGCACGAAGTATCCCAACGGGATCACCAACGAGGAGTATCACGCGCTCGTGCAGGTGAATCCCAAGGCGATGCACTGGGGCTGGCGCGTGATGCGCCGCGACCCCGGCGTGTATGCCCGCGGAACCGTCTGCCACAGCGACCATGCGACCATCATGCTGCCCTTCTGGCACCGTGTGCTGATGAACACGGAGACCGAAAGCCGCACGATGCAGAACGTCGCCTTCCTGGACTGAACTAAAACCGTCGGGAGACATCTACTGGTGTCTCCCGACATCCCTTTCCCGTCCCGTAGCTCAAAAGCAGAGCGCCCGGCTGATAACCGGAAGACCGCGGAGCGTTACCGCGCCGGACGACCAGCCTTCACTCTTCGAGCTTCGGCTAGGCGAGCCATCCCCGGATAGCTGAGACAGATTAGCGCCTCGCTGAAAACGAGGAGAGGTTGGTGCGATTCCAACTGCGGGGACCAATTTGTTCGTGAGCGCCAAGCAGTCGAGCGGCGGGACTTTCAAGCCCGTGATTAGCCGGTGCGAGTCCGGCCACGAACGCAAGTTCGATTTACGATTTTGGATTCACGATTTACGAAGCGGCACGGTCTCTGCACCGAGAAGCCCGTACATCGTCCTTCGTAAATCCTCGAACGCTCTCAAGGTGTAATTAGTTCTGCACGCCGCTTTGCGAAGGCGGAAGCTCGTGGTGCAAGTCCACGTGAGAGCGCCAGTTTCAGTTGCCTCTGTGCCTCAGCAGCCACAGGGCGAGTTTCGTAAACTCGTATTCGTCGGTGCGAGTCCGACCAGAGGCTCCAGTTCATTTCAGGAACGTGGTGTAACAGCAGCATCTCTCCTTGTGACGGAGACGGTCCGGGTGCGAATCCCGGCTTCCTGACCATCGAACGTGTTCAGCGAATCGTCCGTTCTCACTGATTCGTCGTCACGCCGATCAGCGTGTTCACGCCAGCGCCAATGCTGAAGAGATCGACGCCACCAAGGCCGTTGACGATGAGTCGATCGAGGGCGACCTCGGACTGCTTGATGTTCACGACGGCGCCGATGGTCGATGTCGAGACGACGCCGGCGTTGGCCGTGATGTTGAAAACATCGACCGCGGCCGTGCCGTTGATCGTAATTGTGTCCGCCGCGCCATCGCCCAACGCGCCGCCAATGGTGCTCGCGAGATCGAGGTTCACCGTCGTCACGTCCGTGCCGGAAACGCTGTTGACGACGATGGCGTCTGCTCCGCCCAGGGAGTTGTAGGAAATAATCTCGGTATCATTGAGGTCCATCACCACGTTGGCGATGTTCCGGAAGAATCGCACGCGTCCGCCGTTGGCCGAGATGTCGATGATTTCCGCGACGTTCGCGCCGTTGAAGAGCAGCGTGTCGGTGCCGGACTGACCTTCGATGACGTCATTGTCGTCGCCCGGATTCCACGTGTATGTGTCATTACCAGCGCCCATCAACGCCGTGTCATTGCCGTCGCCGCCGTTGAACAAGTCGTCACCGGCGCTGCCGATAACCGTGTCCGCACCAAGGCCGCCGTTAATCGTGAGCTGAATGGCATTGGCTGCGAGTGTCGAGGCGTTCACCACGTCATCGCCGCCGAGCGCGTTGAGCGTGAGACGATCATTCGCCGGTTCCGGAGACAGGACGCGCACGGAAGCTGACAAGCCGAAAACGTTGACCCCGGCCGCGTCGCCCCCGGCCCCGACCACATCGTTGCCGTTGGAGCCGTTGACGGCGACCGTGTCCACCGCGCCATCGCCGCCGCCATTCGGACCGCGCAGGTCGAAGCGGACCTCCTTCGTGTCCGTGCCGGTCAAATCACCGGCGATCATGTTGTCCGCGCCACCAAGCGCACGAAAATCGATGCTCTCCACGTCATCGAGATCCATCGTCACATTGGCAACATCGCGGAGGAACAGAACGCGTCCGCCGTTGGGTGAGATGTTGATACTCTCACTCGCGTTCGAGCCGAAGAAGATCATCGAGTCCGCACCGTCCTGACCTTCCACGGTGTCATTGCCGTCGCCGGGGTCCCATTGGAACACATCGTCGCCGGCACCCATGAGGGCGACGTCATTGCCGTTGTCGCCAAAGATGAAGTCATTGCCCGCGCCGCCGAGGAATACATCCGCGCCCTGCGAACCAAGCAGCGAGTCCTTATCGTCGCCGCCATCGAGCGTCAGCTTGATGACGCCCGCCGGCAGCGTCGTCGCCGTCACGCTGTCCTCCCCGGACAGCGTGTTGACCATGAGGGAATCATTGGCGCCTTCAGAGTTGGTGATGTTTACCCGCGTCGCCAGCCCGAGCACGGAAACCGAAGTTCCCGCGCCCACGACATCGACAATGTCGGCACCACTGCTGCCATTCACGATCACAACGTCCGCCGCAGCGTCACCCGCAGCGCCCCCAATCGTGCCCGCGAGATTGGCGTTGACGGCCGTCAGGTCTGTGCCGGTGAGGTCGTTGACCATGAGTGTGTCCGCGCCGCCCAGCGCGTTGAGATCGAGGGTTTCGATGTCGTCCAAGTCCATCACGATGTTGCCCAGGTTGCGGGTGAAGCGCACGCGCCCGCCGTTGGCCGATGCTTCGGAGATTTCATTACCCGCGCTGCCGTTAAAGAGCATCTTGTCAGCCCCCGCTTGACCCTCGACCGTGTCGCTGCCATCGCCCGGATCCCATTGGAACACATCGTCGCCCGCGCCAAGAAACGTCGTGTCATTCCCCTGCTGGCCATCGACAAAATCGTTACCATCGCCCCCGAGCAAAACATCCGCGCCGTTGCTGCCCAGAATCGTGTCATCTCCGGTGCCGCCGTCGACGGTGATTTGAATCAGCGCGGCGAGATTGCCCGTCGCGGAGAAGGAGTCGTTGCCGCCGTTCATGTTGACCACGAGTTTTTCGCACTCGCCGATGTCGATGGAGAATGGGGCCGGATCCAGCCGGTCGAAACGCACGCGCAAGCCGTTGGCGGTCGTGGTGAAGACCTCCGCGCCGCCACCGCCATTGACCTCGACTGTGTCGATGCCGGTACCGCCTTCATTAAGATCCGTATCGTCGCCAGGATTCCAAATCATGCGATCATCGCCCTCCTCGCCATTGACCTGATCATCCGCATCGCCGCCGGTCAACGTGTCATCGCCAGAGCGACCGAGTAGAAAATCAACGCCGCCCTTGCCGAGCAACGTGTCGTTACCCGGGCCGCCATCCAGCGTATCTCCACCCGAACCGCCTGTGAGCGTATCGTTGCCGACCTCGCCGAACATTTCGGCCCTGGGCAACGCGCCGCTGGCTTCGTTGAGAGTC
>Ga0154020_10010575_pt1 | contig 10553 bp, 10 predicted proteins | sample Klosneuvirus_201_FD_109709 | JGI IMG/M metagenome (GOLD analysis project Ga0154020, IMG submission 109709) | Active sludge microbial communities from wastewater, Klosterneuburg, Austria - Klosneuvirus_20160825_MG | ecosystem: Engineered > WWTP > Aerobic digester > Activated sludge | place... | reverse complement strand
CATCCCGATAAACACCAGGTACACGCTGATAAATTTTCCGACGATGATCTCGACGACCCGCACCGGGGCGGTCATTAAAAACTCGAAGGTCCGTAGTTTTCGTTCCTCTGCCAGGAGGCGCATAGTGAGAATGGGGAGGATCAACAGTAGCACGAACCGCATGCTGGCAAAGAGATTGCGGAAGACCAGATCGTTCAAGTTGATTTGTGCGGTGCCACCCTGCATCTGCATCAACTGAATGGCTTGGGCGCCGGTAAACACAATATAGAGGTAGGCCAGGAAGCCGAAGGTCAACAGGAATACTCCGCCAACGACGTACACGATCGGAGAGACGAAGTATGAGCGCAGTTCTTTGGCGATGATGGCTTGGACAGGTGGCATCGGATTAGTGTCGTTCCGTTTCCGCGGTGTCGTCGGTTTTCGGGAGACCGTCTTCGCGCTGCGTCAGTTTCAGGAAGACGTCCTCCAAGGTCATGGAGACCGGTTTCATTTCAAGCAACCCCCAATTCTGTCCGACCGTAAAGCGTGCCACTTCCTCTCGGATATCTATACCCAGGGCGCATTCGAGGAGGACCGTTTGGGGATCGGGCGTGGTCAGGACATGCTCAACCCCGGCGACCTCGCGAAAACGCTCGAGGATATTTGCCGGCGGGGCCTTGAGGGTCACGCTGATCTTTTCCGACCGTCGGAGGCGGGCAGACAATTGGTCGGGCGTGTCTTCGGCGACAATCCGACCGCCACTGATGATCACCACGCGCTGACAGACGGCCGTGGCCTCAGGAAGAATGTGTGTGCTTAATATCACCGAATGAGAGCCTGCCAGGCTCTTGATCAATTCCCTGATTTCAATAATTTGTTTTGGATCGAGCCCGACCGTAGGTTCATCCAGGATCAGCACCGGCGGATCGTGAATCAGCGCTTGGGCAAGGCCGACACGTTGGCGATACCCGCGAGACAGATTGGCGATGAGTCGCCGGCGGACAGATCCCAGAGAAAGCCGTTCCATGACACGATCCATGCCAGTGGTCAGGTCTGCGCCACTGAGTCCGCGGAGTCTTCCTACAAAGGAGAGGTATTCGGAGACGGTGAGCTCTTGATACACCGGCGGCGTCTCGGGCAGATAGCCGATTCGCTTTTTCACCTCCTCCGGTTGCTCCGCGCAGTCGAACCCTGCGACCTGTGCCGTCCCTTCCGTTGCGGGAATAAAGGAAGTCAGAATCCGCATGGTGGTCGTTTTTCCTGCGCCATTCGGGCCGAGGAAGGCCAACACCTCACCTTTGTCGACACGAAAGGTGACCCGGTCGATCGCAGTCAGGTTTCCATACCGTTTTGTGATGTTGCAAACTTCGATCATGCAGTCGAGAGAGACGGCCGGATGGGTGTGATTCCTACTGTTCGTTGATACGGCACGTGGTGTGGCAAATGAACGTGGATCTTACCGACCGCCTTCGATGCAGTCAAGCGAAGGATGTACACCAAGCGTTCCGCATAGCAGGAAAAGACCTCGTTCGTCTTTACAGCGTGATGCGTAACTGCTACAGTTCCGCGACTTTATCCGCCGAGTGACTCTGTGCAATGAATGGAGTGAGGTTCGACAGGGATGAAGAGTGACATGAATCAGCCGCGACCCAGTTTGCTCGGTGTCTTAGTGATCGGCGCGGCATTGTGTGTGGCCCTGGCGGGACTCGGAAGTTTCCTCACCGCGGTGTATGCCGCCAGTAATACGGTGCATGAAATCAGCGGGACGGTTGAAGTGCTCAATCTTGCGGACGACCCTGCGGTCATTGTGGTCAGGGGACAGCGCGGGGAGAATGACGAAACCGTGGTGGGAGCGGTGCTCAAGCAGGGGACGACCATTCTGCGCGGGAAGAAGCGGATCGGGCTCGATCATATTCGGGCAGGGGATAAGGTGACGGTGAAGTACGTCAAGACTCGCGATGGACTCACCGTTCGATCAATCGTGCTGCATCGAAACTAAAAGCGCCAGGGGCAACGACCTGGTCGGTTAGTGATACTCACAAGGAGGTAGAGAGATTTTATGATTCGACAGCATGTGGTGCGGGGGATGTCTGCGCCGGTGGCCGTCGGGTTGCTGCTCCTGTTGGGCTGCTCGGGAACAGGCGACGTGATTCCTATGAATCTGACGCCCAAGGCGCCTAAAGATGCTTCAGTGGCCGTTCAGCCGGTGAAGCCTATGGTGGGCCCGCGGGTGACGGTGGTGCCGTTTGACGACGGACGAACGGATCGAACCAAAGTGGGAAGCCGAAGTTCGATGTGGGGAGGCGAAACGTATTTTAATGTCTCGAACGGCAGCGTAGGCGAGGAAACCGCTCAGGCCTTTGCCGATTATCTCAAACGCAAAGGATGGCAGGCGCAATATGCCAAGGTTGCTCCGGTCGCGACAGAGGCTGCGCCCGACGTTGTGCTTTCCGGTAAAATTCTCGAACTGGCGGTTGATGCCAAGCGTGGTGTTCTGCTGACCGACATCGAAGCCCACAGCAAGGTCCTGATTCAGGCGAGTAACCGAGGGGACAACAGCTCGCTGGTCAGAACCGATGCCCATTCCGGCAACCATGACAATATCTTCTGGTTCGAGCCGGAGGATGGCGCCGATATTCTGTCCGAAGTGTTGGAAAAGAATTTTGAACGGTTCGTCGTGAATACCAAGTTCGAGGACCAGGCTCTTCGGTTCCGCTAGGTGAGGGACCAGGTCTTGAACCGGTAGTCCTGCCCCATCAGTGGGGTGATTTGAGGGATGGAAGCGCCGGCTGGTGGTACCCCTGAACGAGCAGTTGTCTTGGGCCTAGTCTGTCTGTTATCCGGAGGGCCACCTGCTTCAAGTCGGTCGTAGGTCTCGTTCAATACGACCACCGGTCCTTCGTCGTTACCTGTTGGTTTCTCTGCCTATTGGTAGGGGATCTTCCTACCCCGATGGTATTGTCGCCAGGGGGAATCTTTCGTAGCCTGACATCACTGCGCGACAAGGGTTGTCGAACGGCAGTGGTGTCTAGGTTTTCACATGAGGTGCTTCTTATGAACTCCCGGAACCCTTCCCGTCATAAGGCCCGATATACGGTGATTCCCCTGGCTACCTGTCTGCTCCTCAGTGCCTGTTCTGCGTTACCGAAAGGTGACCTCACGTTGGACCTTGGTATCAAGGATCGGGGTGTGGCCTCCTGGTATGGCAAGGAGTTTCACGGGAAACTCGCCGCGAATGGGGAAGTTTTCGATATGACCGCCTACACTGCGGCTCATCGTAAGTTACCGTTAGGCACGGTGGTTCGTGTGGTCAATTTGTCCAACGGAAAGACTGTTCACGTTCGAATTAATGATCGAGGGCCATATGTGGCAGGCCGTATGCTGGATCTTTCGCAGGCTGCGGCTCGCGAGTTAGGCATGGTCGAAGTGGGTACGACTGCCGTGCAAATCGAGGTGATTGGAGATCATCGCCCGGTCACGCAGATTCCGCGACGAAGATTCCGACGGTGGCCGGAATGTTATTGAATACGGACACGCGGGTCGTGAAGCAACATCGTCGCCCTGATGACGGGTTTGAGCGCCCCGCCGTTCCTGTAAGACTGATGCCACAGGAAGCGCTCTATGTGAGGCGTGAGCGCCGCATCGGCAGCATGTTGGCGGCCGACCATACGGCTCACAACACCGTCCCTGTCCTCATCCTGTCCTAGGCGCGGCTGACTCCCACGCCGTGAGTTGACACCCCCGCCCTTACTTGATTAGACTGCCGCTCTAGAATGAGGCTCGATTGCGCCGTCATTTCCCATGTTTGTGGATCTTAACTGTTGGAGGTTGAAAGCTGAATGGCAAAGAAACCGGCTGGTGAATCAGACGAAGTTCGCCTTAAGAAAAAAGTTGCGGCGCGCGTCACACAAGAAACGAAGCTCTCGGGTGATCCGGCTGCACGCGCGTTGCAGAAACGACTCAAACGAGTGCAGCGCAAACGACGTGCGCTCTCTTTGAGAAAAAAGCATGCGGCGGGAAAACAAACTGAAGCAAAGTCCTAATCGGTTGCGGAATTGATGGCGCTGATCGCCACGCCCCCTCCTCGGAACAAGGAACATTGATATGGAACATGCTGGTGAAAAAGAAGAACAGGCCCAGGCTGTTTCCCCGGTTGGCCAAGTCGCGGATGACACGTTGACCGATCAGGTCTCGGACCAACTGGCTGCGTCACTGGAGTCTTCGGCGGAGGCTCAAGACCTCACCGATCCCATGCAAGAAGTGATTCTTGAGGAGGAGCTGGTCAAGGACGAGATCGATATTCAGATCGATCTCCTGAAGGATCCTGATTGGGTGGTCAGACGAGAAGCTGCCATTACGCTCGGGGAGATGGGCGACGAACGTTGTGTGGCGCCGCTTGCTGGGGCACTTCGAGACGGTGATTGGCAGGTGCGGGAAGTGGCGATTGAGGGAATCGGACAGATCGGTTCTCCCGCCGTTGACGTGCTGCTCAAGTTGCTGCGCGACTGGGACGTGCGGAAGTCTGCCATCGTGGCGTTGGGAAAAATTCGTGATGAGCGGGTGCTCGAGCCGCTCATGCAACAGCTCAGAAATGACGAATTCATGGAGGATGCCACCGATGCATTGGTCAACCTTGGGGAGCCTGCGCTGCCCGGGCTGATCAAGGCGTTGAAGGACAAAGAGGAATTGGTGCGGAAGCAAGCGGTGATCGCGCTGGGGCGGATTAAGTCCCCGGAGGCCATCGATCCGTTGATCGAGATGCTGCAAAATAAGGACTGGTTTACTCGACTGACGGCTGCCGCAGCGCTCGAGGCGATCGGCGATGATCGGGGTCGCGAAGCGATCAAGCCGTTGTTGAAGGACAGCGATATGGTGGTCAAGATGCGGGTCGAACGCATTCTTGCAAAGTGGAAGAAGCAGCCGGCTACTGTATAGGGTAAGGACTACTTGCGAAGGAGCAGGTCCAGCTCCTTCTGGATATCGTCCAGCTTTGTGGCGGAGAATTTCTTGCCCATCGAGAGTTCGAGACGGAACTCTTTGATTTTTCCTGCTAGTTCCTTGATCTGAGCATTCGGATCTGCCTGTTTCCCATTCCCACGCGCGATGAGCTCGAGTGACTCGAGGGCGAGTGCCAATTCTTTTGTCGCGTCGGTCGTATTCTTGTTGTAGAGATCGGCCTTCGCCTGCACTACGCTTGATTTTGCATCAACCAGGTGTTGGCGGCGATGCAGATCGCGTTCTATTCCCAGTGTGGTGTCCACCACATTCCGCGAGAAGTTCCGCACCGTTTGCTCAAGATTATTCGCCGGCTGTTTCCCCCAAAGGTATCCAAATCCGAATGAGAGGGCTAGGAGCATCAATAGCCCTATGAATCTGAGCATGCCGGATCACAGTTCCTAGCGGGCGCTCCCTGGTTTGTCTTTTCGAGACAATACCTGGATGAGACTTCCTGCCGAAGCAATGCGCACCGTTGGATCCGAATCTTGGAGGCCAGATTTAAGGGGCGTCAGGAGGGCCTTCTGTTGCAATTTCCCCAACGACCGTGCGGCCATGAGGCGCGGGAGCGGTTGCTGGTCTCGAAGCAAACTTTCCAGGATGGTCACGGCATTGGCGGTTGTTGCCGCTGCCAATGCATGGGCTGCACCACCACGTATTGACGGATCGGGATGTCGGGCCAGGTCTGCGGCGTGCAATACCGCGCCGGCATCACCAAGACGAAGGAGGGCTTCGACGGCGCTGATACGAACATGTTCATCGGGGTCGCGCAAGAGTGGTTGCACGACGCTGCGAGCCTCAGCGGAGCCTAGGCGTCCGAGACTGGAAGCCGCGACACTGCGGACGCGTGGGTTTTCATCACTGAGGGCGTGTGTCAGAGGCGCGAGGCCTTCGGGCCTCCCAAACTCCCCTAGCGCTCCAGCCGCGAAGGCCCGGACGGCAGGATGGGGATCGTAGACGGCTTGGCTCAGGATAGACAGGCTGGCGGGACGGCGTAATCGTCCAAGTATCCCCAATGCTGCCATGCGGACTTCAGGATCTGGGAGCGTGACGGCGTTAGAGATGTCAGTTAGGACATCCGTTCGTCCGAGCTTGTAGAGGCCCGCGAAGGCAAAGATGGATTCGGGGCCCTCATCCACGCGGGCGATTTCGGTGAGTTGATCGGTAATGCCGGCGACTTTGGCATCACTTAGCGCATTAATCGCTGCGATACGAACTCCGGGAGCTTCATCACGTAGCGCTCGTTTAAGCGCCGAGGAACGTCCGGCCAGACCAGCTCGTCCAATGGCCTCAGCGGCACGAGCGCGCACGAGCGCCGACGAATCCAGTAGGCCATCCTCAAGGATCGGTAACGTGTCACTCTCTCCCATGTCGGCCAATGCTGTATAGGCAGCAATGCGGACATGTTCCTGAGTGTCACGGACGCGGGTGACAATAAAGCTTCGAGCGACGTCCCGTAGCAACGCTGGTTCGTCGGGTCGATTGTTCGCGACGAGTTTGGTATAGAGCTTCAACGCCTCCTCAGGCTTTCCAAGCTTGAGGTGACTCATGATGCCATACCGGAGCATGCCTAGACCCGGCTCTTGGCCAGGTTGGACCTGCTGAAGTAGCTCCAAGACGCGGGCGTAGTCAGCGGCTTGGTAGAGGGTCATGGCCTCTCGCTCAAGCGGGGTGATGGCAGGCTTGGGAGATGATGCTGCCGCGATTGCCGGGTAGGGCATGGCCCAAACAAGGGATGCGAGCCCAGCGAGAAACGTCCAGGTGATGTATCGGCGGCTTTCTATGCAACCGGGCCAGGGTGCCGTCACGCTACCACTTGTTCGGGGTGCGCGCGGTGGCCGGTGCATAGAGCTGCCTCATGTATTCTTTGACCATCCGTTTGGTGCAGAAGCGTGGGGCCACGGTTTTAATGCTCTCTTTGACAATCTGCAGCCAGCCACGCGGAATGCCGTCCAAGTCGCGTTGGTAGAACAGCGGGACGACCTCTTGTTCCAATACACGAAATAGCTGTTCGGCATCGTGTGCGTCCTGCGCCTGGGTGTCTGTGCCCTCAGGCAGGGGTTGAATGCCCCATCCGTTGGCGCCGTTGTAGCCCTCCTGCCACCACCCATCGAGCACGCTCAGATTAATCACCCCGTTGAGCGCGGCCTTTTGGCCGCTGGTGCCGCTCGCCTCGAGCGGGGCTCTTGGTGTGTTGAGCCAGATGTCGACACCCTGGACCAGGTACTTCGCCATGTGCATATCGTAGTCTTCCAAGAAGGCAATATGTCCGCCGAGGGTGTGATCGTTGCAGAAATTCAGAACCTCGTGGATGAAGTATCGGCCTGGTTCGTCGGCTGGATGGGCTTTGCCGGCAAATACGATTTGGACCGGTCTCCATCGATTGTGGAGCAGTTGCTTGAGCCGCTCCAGGTCACGGAAGAGCAGGGTTGCGCGTTTGTAGGTCGCAAACCGTCGGGCAAATCCGATCGTGAGGGCTTCCGGGTCTAGCAGCGTTCCTCGGGCGATCGCTTGCATGGGTTGGAGTTGGCCGCGAATCCAGCCGTCCCGCGCCCGTTCGCGAATAAACCGCATGAGTTTTCGCCGCGTCGTTTGCAGAACGGCCCACAGGGCGTCATCCGGCAGGTCCGTGACCCGTTGCCAGATGGTGGGGTCATCGATCCGTTCCGCCCAGTCAGGACTGAGATATTTGGCATAGAGAGAGCTCAACTCCGGGGAGATCCAGGTCGGCGCGTGGATGCCGTTGGTCAGGCTGCGGATGGGGACGAGATCCTGCGCCAGGCCAGGCCATAAGTGTTGCCACATTTGTCGGGAGACTCGCCCGTGTTCACGGCTGACACCGTTGACGTGGGCTGAGAGGCGCATCGCAAGGGCGGTCATGTTGAAGCCATGCCCTGCGCTTTCAGGGGTTTCGCCCAGCCGCAGGAACTCTTCTCTGGAGAGTCCCAGTTGCCCCCAATAGTTGCTGAAGTAGCGGTCCATCAGATGAAAGGGGAAAATATCGTGTCCGGCGGGAACGGGGGTATGCGTGGTGAAGACAGTGCTCTGACGGACTAAGTCGCTCGCTTCGGCGTGGCTGCGGCCGGCAGTGACGAATTCGCGGATCCGTTCCAGCGTGAGGAAGGCCGAATGGCCTTCATTGCAGTGCCAGACGGCGGGATTGATACCCAGTGCGCGCAGGATACGCACGCCGCCGATTCCCAACAAAAATTCCTGGCAGAGCCTGGTCTCTTGATCTCCGCCGTAGAGTCGTGCGGAGAGGGCGCGATCTTCCGGGGTGTTTTCGGGCACATCCGTGTCGATCAGATAGAGGGACATCCGCCCGTTGCGCACTTGCCAGACGAGGACCGTGACTTGGCGATGGCCGATCTCGACTTTGATGGAGCAGGGGCTGCCGCTCGGCGTCATGGCCTGCTGAATCGGCGAATCATGCCGATTGAAAGGCGCATAGGTGGCTTCCTGCCACCCCTCCGGGTTGATCCGCTGCTTGAAGTACCCTTGTGGGTACATGAACCCGATACCGACGAGGGGAATACCCAGGTCGCTGGCTTCCTTGCAATGGTCCCCAGCCAGGATGCCGAGTCCGCCGCTATAGATGGGAATCGAAATGTGGAGTCCGAACTCAGCCGAAAAATAGGCGATTGGAGAATTTTGGAGCGCAGGGAACTCGGTGGCTGCCCACGTGTTCTTACTGCTCATATATTCGTCGAAGCCACGCACTACGGCGGAGTATTGGCGTGCGAAATTTGGGTCGTTGGCCAATGTGGCGAAGCGTTCAGGTTTCACCCCGGAGAGCAACTGCACGGGGTTGTGATGGGTCAGAAACCAGAGCGTCGGGTCGATGGATTCAAAGAGCTGCCGTGCCGGTTGGTTCCAGCTCCACCAAAGATTGCGGGCCAGCTCTCCGAGTCGGTTCAGGTTGTGGGGAATCGTATCTTGAGGGGGTTGTGTATGATCGGGTGCTTGCACGACGCCTCCGTGGAATGTGGTCGATTAGGTAAGGAAGGAGACCGTGGGGTCACGCTTCCGGAATGCTGTGCGTCAGGCGTGTCCGGCTTTGTGCCAGGATGCCCACTGGTCAGAAAAGGCAACGGTGGCGTAGCGCTCTCCGAGAATCTTGGCGACTCGATTCATGGTTGCCGTCAGTTGTTTCGCCTCCTCCTGGGTCAGGTCTTGGCGGAAACGCGGATGCAGTCCCCATCGCGTTTCGACTTCCTCGCCTTTAATGCTCGACATGACGCTGACCAATTTAATATCGGTGCCTGTGGTTCCGCGTGGAGCGCTGCTCCCTCCGGCCGTGGCCGGGCTCGCGGTGGTATCGGCGGCCGTCGCTGGCGTCTGTCCCTCGAAAATACCGATGAGGGCGGGGATGACGGCGCTCACACAGAGCGTGGCGGCTGCGCTGACGCCCGGATTCTTCGGGGCGCCGACGGCACTCGCGATGCGATCGCTGAAGTCCCGGTACAAGTCGTTCTTTGCCGGGCTGTCTTCTGTGACGAGGAATCGGTAGCGCTCATAGGTCTGTCGGCTTTCGGCCACGGCTGTTCCGATCGTTAGGACGATTTCCGTTTGGTCGCTGCCGACGCCAAAGGCGGGCTCCAGGGCTTTTTTGAGTTGGTCGATGACCGTGTCGGTCAACTCGTCCATGAATTGCGGCTGCTCCTTCAGCGGGATATTGAGCGCTGACACGCGGTCGGTGAGGTTGAACATGACGCGCAAGAATTCGAGATAGATGCTCCACTCATCTTGGCGTTTGAGCTTCAAGGCCTGCTCCGGGGCGGCGCGTTTAATGACGGAGACGGATTCTCCTGCCACCGCGAGCATGAGCTCAGCCACGGTTTGTATTTGTTGCGCGAACGAATGCGGTCTGGTCATCATAGAAGTCCCCTGCTGGTCCGGCATTATATACAACTCAATTTGAAGGGCCAAGTGTTGATCTTGATTTGACGCGATCGTGGACGGCGCTCATAGGCGCTGTCGTTGCAAGGGACCGGATGGTATGTTATACAGCCCGACCGCCCCGTCATGTGCCTCACTACCCAGTCGGATGCCAACATGGACCGAGAGAGTAAGCCCTACATTCTGAAACGGACTCCGGATCAAGACCATGTCCGGAAGTTCTCGTTGGATTATGCCAAGGAGCTGAACCCGCAGCAGTATGCGGCTGTGACGGCAGTGGATGGCCCGGCACTCGTCATTGCCGGTGCCGGAAGCGGCAAAACGCGGACGCTCGTGCATCGCGTTGCCTATCTCATCGATTCCGGGGTGGATCCTTCGCATATTTTGCTGCTGACTTTCACCCGGAAGTCTGCCGAAGAAATGCTGGAACGTGTCGGCGCGTTAATCGGATCGCGCAGCCAGCGAGTCTGTGGCGGCACGTTTCACTCCGTGGCGAATATGCTGCTGCGCCGCCACGGGCGAGTGCTCGGGATCGAGCCAGGCTTTACGATCATGGACCGAGGCGATGCGGAAGATTTGATTGCCCTCCTGCGCGCCCAGCTGGGCCTGAACGAAAAAGATAAGCGATTCCCCCGCAAGGGAACCATCGCGGAGATCTACAGTAAGTGCGAAAATACGCT
>Ga0154020_10010574_pt1 | contig 10553 bp, 9 predicted proteins | sample Klosneuvirus_201_FD_109709 | JGI IMG/M metagenome (GOLD analysis project Ga0154020, IMG submission 109709) | Active sludge microbial communities from wastewater, Klosterneuburg, Austria - Klosneuvirus_20160825_MG | ecosystem: Engineered > WWTP > Aerobic digester > Activated sludge | place... | reverse complement strand
TGCGACGGCGCCGGGGCGTGCGTCGCCAAGGGCACCACCACCTGCGCCACGGGCTACGGCTGCGCGGGCATCGTCTGCGCGACGAGCTGCGCGAGCGACGCGAACTGCGCGGCGGGCTACTGGTGCAGCGGCACGACCTGTGTGCCCAAGCTCGGCGACGGCACCGCCTGCGGCGCCGGCAACCAGTGCACCTCGGGCTTCTGCGTCGACAACGTGTGCTGCGGGACCAAGTGCGACGCCCTCTGCGACGCGTGCACCAAGGCGCTCAAGGGCGGTGGCGCCGACGGCACCTGCGGCCCCGTGCCGGCCGGCGATCTCGGTCGCGGGCTCTGCAAGGACACGAGCTACTGCGCCGAGGGCGCGTGCAAGGCCAAGAAGGAGAACGGCCTCGACGCGAAGGCCGGCTTCGAGTGCACGAGCGGCATCGTCGCCGACGGCGTGTGCTGCGCGACCACGTGCGACGGCGTCTGCGAGGCGTGCGACATCGCGGGCACCAAGGGCACGTGCGCGCCGGTGAAGGGCGCCCCGAAGCACGGCACCTGCCCCGCCGCGGGCGCCGATCCGTGCTCGGCCTCGAGCTGCGACGGCGCCACGCGCAAGACCTGTGCGCTGTTCGCCGGCCCCGACGTCGTGTGCCGGGCGGCCGCCTGCACGGCCGGCGTCGAGACCGCCGAGACCAAGTGCGAGGGCAAGGGCGTCTGTCCCGCCGCGAGCACCCGCCCCTGCGACCCGCTCGTGTGCGAGGGCACCCAGTGCCGCAGGACCTGCCGCAGCGACGCCGACTGCGCCTCGCCCAACCACTGCGACGAGCTCACCAAGAGCTGCGTGAAGGGCGCCACCTGCGACGGCGACCACACGGTGCTCTCGGCCACCGGCGGCAAGAAGGACTGCGCGCCGCTCAAGTGCGCAGGCGACCGCTGCCTCGAGCAGTGCAACTCGTCCGCGGACTGTGTCACCGGGTTCGCCTGCGACACCGCCACCAAGACCTGCGCGACGGCCACGGCGGGCACCACCGAGGACTCGGGCGGCTGCGCGATCGGCCCCCGCGGCGCGCGCGGCGGGTGGGCGTTCGTCGGTCTCCTCGCCCTCGGCGCCCGCCGCCGTCGTCGCCGCTAGCCCGGCAAGCAATCGTCGACGAACCGCAGGAGCTCGATGCGCCTCCGGATCAACGTGCTCGTCCCGTCGAGCAGCTTGCTCGTCTCCTCGAGCGCCTCGCCGATCGGCACGCGGCGCACGCTCGGGTCCATGGTCTCGGCGCCCACCTGGAACGGGGGCTCCCACGCGAGCATCGTGTCGGTGATGCCAGCCTCGAGCGCCATCACCGCCGAGAACCCGAGCCGGAGCGCGATGGTGCGGTCGAGCGCGGTCGGCGATCCGCCGCGCACGATGTGGCCGAGCACGGTCTCGCGCACGTCCACGCCGGGCGCGTCCTCGTCGAGGTAGGCCTGCAGGTGGTCGCGGATCGCGTGGGCCGAGATCGGACAACCCTCGCTCTTGACGATCAGGGCCCGCTTCTTGTCGCTACGCTCGACGAAGCACCGGCGCAGCACCTCGCGCAGGTGCGCGAACGTGGCCTCCTCGGTCGCGTGCGACTCGCCGTAGAGGATCGCGTCGGCCTCGGCCGCGAGCCCGGCGCGCATGGCGAGGAAGCCGCAGTTGCGCCCCATCACCTCGACCACGAACGCGCGGCGGTGGGCGCGGGCGGTGTCGGAGATGCGGTCGCACGCCTCGACGATGGTGTTGACCGCGGTGTCGACGCCGATGGCGAGGCCCGCGTGCCCCACGTCGTTGTCGATGGACGCGGGCAGGCCCACGATCTTGCACGCTGTCCTCGGCGCGAGCACGTGGGCGCCGGTGAGCGAGCCGTTGCCACCCACGACGCACAGGCCCTCGATCCCGAGCTCCGCGAGCGACGCGAGCGCTCGTGCCTGCCCCTCTTCGCGCATCATCTCGAGGCACCGCGACGAGCCGAGCAGCGTGCCGCCCTGCCGGGTGAGCCGCTCGGTGGACTCGCGGGTGAGGGTCTCGAGGTTCCGCGCGAGGAGCCCCGCGTAGCCGTCCCGCACGCCGAGCACCTCGTGCCCACGGCGCAGGCCGACGACGGTGAAGGCGCGCACGGCGGCGTTCATGCCGGGGGCGTCGCCGCCCGAGGTGAGGATCGCGATCCGCATGACCGCGAGGCTATCTCAGGGCGCGGTCTTCTTCAGCACCGCGACGAACTGGTCGAGGATCTTCAGGTCGTCGACCAGATCCTCGTCCGTCGTGGCGATCTTCGGCTCGATCTTGGCCTTGAACGCGGTGAGGAGGTCGATCGCCTCCTTGACCTTGCCGCTCGTCGCCGACTTGGAGGCCTCCTGGAAGGCGAGGAAGAACGAGAGCACCAGGGTGTTCTTCTTCACGCCGTCGGTCTCGTAGTACCCGCCCTCGGGGGCCACGCCCGGGATGCCGTCGTGCGTCACGGTGACGTCCTGTGTCTCGTAGGTGGTGGTGCCAGGCAGGCGGTAGCGCAGCGAGAGCTTGGCCACGTCGTGCTTGGCCGCGTCGAGCTTGGTCTTGGCCGCGAGGTCCGCCAGGATCGCCGACCCGCCGCCACGCCGACCACCAGTGGGCCCGGGCTTGGTCGAGGTGCGCGAGACGAGGAAGACGCTCGGGATCTGGATCGTGCCCCCGCCACCGCCCGCCACCGGCTCGAACAGGTTCGAGCCGTACACCTTGTTCACCGCGTAGTTCGGCACCTCGGTGAGGGTGAGCGTGAGGTCGTAGGCGATCGGCGCGACGAAGAACGCGAGCTCCTCGGTGAACACCTCGGTGACCGCGGCCGCCTTCTCGACGAAGTAGTAGTTGCCGCCGCCCTTCTCCGCGAGCCCCTGGAGGAGCGGCCCGTTCACGTCGCCGCCGAGCCCGATGGTGGTGAGGCCGAGGCCCTTCTTGTTGTACCCCGCCGACATCGCCGCGCTGGCCTTGGGGTCCGTGTTGCCGGCGGTCGCGACGCCGTCGGTGAGGAAGATCACGCGGCGCTGGGTCTGCTCGGGGCTCGCCTGGATCGCCTTGTATCCAGCCTCGATCCCGTCGTAGAGGTTGGTGCCGCCCGCCGGGCCGACCTTGTCGACGAGCGCCTTCACCGCGGCCTTGTCGGTCACCGGCGCGGGCCCGAACAGCGTCTGTGCGGTGTCGTCGAAGATCACGAAGGTGAGGCGGTCCTCCGGGCCGAGGGCATCGACCAAGAGCTTCACGCCGTCGCGCGCGTAGGTGAGCTTGTCGGAGCCGGCCATCGAGCCCGAGTGGTCGAGGACCACGGCGAGGTCGAGCGCGGGTTTCTTCACCGTCGCCGGGTCGATCGGCGAGTTCATCGCCATCTGCAGCAGCGTCCAGTCGCCACCGCGTACCAGATCCGGCGCGACGGAGACGAGGCCGTGGAGACAGAACGTCTTGCCGCACGTGGGCGGCGGCAGCGAGGTGAAGTGCTCGGCGAAGAAACCCGCCGCGTCGAGCGTCGAGGGATCGGGGATCTTGCCGGCGTCGAGCGCCTTGCGGAACGCGGCGAAGTCCTGCGCGCCGCCGGTGCCGACGCCGCCGAACGAGCCGCCGGCGTCGGCCGTGGGGCTGCCGCCCGTGTCGGACCAGATCCCGCCGTCGCTCGTGAAGCCCGCGTCGGCGTACCTCCCCTCGTCGGCTCCAGGCGCCGACGAGGGGTCGCTGCTGCTGGAGCCGCAGCCGACGAGGGTGGCGAGCCAGACCGCGGGGAAGAGGGCGAGGAGTCGACGCATGGCGTCCCCTCAGCAGGTGCCATGCCATCGAAACGACGCGACGATCGCGGCGTTCGAGCCTTTCGGGGCACACTCCGGCACGGTCGGGACCCGTGCCGGCCGACGTTCGTGTCAGGTGAGAAAAGCTGGCACCACGGGATCCCGATGACGACATTGGCGGCATGTCCGTCGCGATCGCCTTGCTCGTCGCGGCGGTGGCCGCGCAACCCGCCACGACCCTCTTCGAGGACCGCCTCCACGCGAGCGTCGGCGCGAGCGGGGTCTCGTCGGTGAAATACGGAGACGACGGCTACTTCCAGTACGGCAAGGACCACTTCGTCGAGCTCGAGGTCGGCTGGGCGCGCGCCCTCGGGGAGCACCTCGAGCTCGGCATCGCCTACACGCTGACGCTGCTCCCGAGCCTCACGACCCTGCACCGCGTGCCCTTCTCGGCGCGGTACACGCTGCCCCTCGGGTACGACACCGAGCTCGGCATCGCGATGCGTCTCGCGCCGATGTTCGCGAGCTCCGACCGCATCACGCCCATGCGCGCCTGGGGCGCCAGCGTGGGCCCTCGCCTCGATCTGCGCCACTGGTTCGGGGGGCAGCAGGCGGGCGAAGGCTGGGCCAAGACGGCCAAGGAGCGGCCCGGGCAGTTCGGGCTCGTCCTCGCCGTGGAGACGTGGTGGGCCCTCGCCTCCGTGAGCGCCATCGATCCGCCCACCGCCTCGCCGCACCTCGGCAAGTCGATGACCGCCTACTCGCTCCCCACCGTGAGCCTCGGCGGGATCGTGCGGTTCTGACCCGCCTACGCGAGCGCCGCGTCGACCGCCGCGAGGAAGCTGCCGCGCTCGATCTCCTCGGCGACCCACTCGATCTCGCCGTGCAGCGGCCGATCGTCGGTCAGCGCGGGGAACTGCGCCCGCACGAAGGCGTGCGCCGCGGCGACGCCCGAGCTCGGGCGCAGCGGCAGCCGCTGGTCGAGCCCCGCGGTCGCGACGAGGATCTCGATCGCGAGCCCGCGCCGCACGTTGTCGACGACCGAAAGGAGCTTGCGCGCGCTGATCGACCCCATCGACACGTGGTCCTCCTTGCCCGCCGAAGACGGGATCGAGTCCACGCTCGCCGGGTGGCAGAGCACCTTGTTCTCGCTCACCAGCGAGGCCGCGGCGACCTGCGCGATCATGAACCCCGAGTGCAGCCCGCTGTTCGGCGCGAGGAACGGCGTGAGCCCACCCGAGAGGTGCGGGTTGACGAGCTGCTCCACCCGCCGCTCGCTGATGTTGGCGAGCTCGGCGAGCGCGATCGCCGAGAAATCCAGCGACATCGCGAGGTACTCGCCGTGGAAGTTGCCACCGCTGATCAGGTCGGCGGTGCCGTCGTGCAGGAACACGAGCGGGTTGTCGGTGACCGAGTTGACCTCGACCTCGAGCACCCGCCGCGCGAACCCGAGGGTGTCGCGCGTCGCGCCGTGGACCTGCGGCATGCAGCGCAGCGAGTAGGCGTCCTGCACCTTGCTGCAGTGAAGGTGGCTCTGCCCGATGCCGCTGCCCTCGACGGGCCCGAGCAACGAGCGGAGCAGCGCCGCCGACGCCGCCTGCCCCGGGTGCGGACGAACCTGCATGAGCCGCTCGTCGAACGGTCGCCGCGACCCGAGCAGGGCCTCGACGCTCATCGCGCCGGCGACGTCCGCGACCTTGGCGAGCCGCTCGCCCGCGAGCAGGCAGAGAGCTCCGATGCCGGCCATGTACTGGGTGCCGTTGATGAGCGCGAGCCCCTCCTTGGCCTCGAGCTCGATCGGCGCGAGCCCCGCGCGCGAGAGCGCCTCGGCCGACGGGAGCCGCGCGCCGCCGTGGTCGGCCTCGCCCTCGCCGATCAGCGTGAGCGCGAGGTGGGCGAGCGGCGCGAGATCGCCCGAGGCGCCGACCGATCCCTGCGACGGCACCCGCGGGTGCACGCCGCCGTCGAGCATGCCGCACAGGCGATCGATGACCAGATCGCGCACGCCGCTGTGCCCCATCGCGAGCACCTGCGCGCGCAGCAGCAGCATCGCGCGCACGATCGTGGTGGGCAGCGCGGCGCCGACGCCGCACGCGTGGCTGCGGATCAGGTTGCGCTGCAACCGACGGATGTCGGCGGCGCCGATCCGGGTCTCGCTCAGCGCGCCGAAGCCGGTGTTGACGCCGTAGACGTTGGGCGCGGAGTCTCCCCCCGCGGCGAGCGCGTCGATCGCGGCGCGGGCCGCCCGCACCTTCTCGCGGGCCTCGGGCGCGAGCGACACCTTGCGGTTTCGGAGCGCGACGTCTTCGAGATCTTCGAGGGACAGCGGTCGGCCGAGGAGGACGGGTTCCATCGCGGGCGCGACGCTAGCACGGTCGGCCTGCGCTTCGAGCCGGCGCTCGGTGGCGGCGCGCACGCTCGCACGGTAATCGGCCACCCATGTCGACCTTCCGTACGCGGGCCCCGGGCGCGTTCCTCGTCACCGGCGCGGCCAGCGGCTTCGGCCGCACCTTCGCGGGCCGCCTCGCCGGCATGGGCCGCGATCTCGTCCTCTGGGATCGCGACGCCGCCGGGCTCGAGCGGGTCCGCGCCTCGCTCACCGGCCGCGTCCAGGTCCGCACCGACGTGGTCGACGTGACCGACCCCGACGCCGTGATCGCGGCGACCACCCGGGCTCCGGGCGTGGCCCACGTCGTCCACTGCGCCGGCATCCTCCGCGTGGGCCCCGCGGTCGACATGTCCGCGCGCGACTACGCCGCGATGATGCAGGTGAACTACCTCGGCACGGTGCACGTCGCGACCGCGTGGGTCCCCACGTTGCAGCAGGCGGCGCGCGGGAAGAAGGAGCGCTCGACCCTGATGCTCGTCGCCTCGGTCGCTGGCCTGCGCGGCTTCCCCGAGCTGGCCGGGTACTGCGCCAGCAAGCACGCGGTGATCGGCTTCGCGCAGGCGCTCGCCGACGAGCTCGCCCCTGCCCCGCTCGACGTGAAGGTGCTGTGCCCTCCGCCGGGCGACACCCCGATGGTGCGCGATCTGCCGAAGCTGCCGCCCGTCTACAAGCTCTCGCCGATGTTCTCCGCCGAACAGGTGGTCGACGCTGCGCTGCGCGACCTCGAGAAGCCAGGTTTGATCCAGCTCGTCGATCTGCGGAGCAAGATCACCTGGCGCGCGAACCGCTTCGTGCCCGGCCTCGTGGAGCGCGTGGTGCGTCTCTCGAGCCGCTGAGGACACCGATTCGGCTACGCTGGTCGGTGAGCGAGGACCTCGAACCAGGCTTCACCCGACGGCGCGCGTCGACGAACGCGTCCTGACGCGCACGTCGGACCACGAAAGCCGCTATTCTTCCTTCATGGGCGACGCGGAAGAGCGCAAACGAGCGAGGGCTGCCTGGACGGGGCAGGTCTTCCGTGGGCCGGGCAGCCTCGGCGCGCTCGAAGCCGAGGCGCTGTCGACCTGGGCGGCGATGGCTCCACTCGACCGGCTCGCGCTGACCTGGGAGCTGAGCCTCGAGCAGTACGGAGGGAGCGATGGCACGACGATGGAGCCCCGACTTCCTCGATCTGCTTACCGCCTTGAACGCCGCTGAGGCTCGCTACCTCCTCGTCGGTGGACACGCCGTGGGCCTGTTCGGACACCCCCGAGCGACCAAGGACTTCGATCTCTTCATCGAGGCCAGCCCGACGAACGCCGAGCGGGTCGTTCACGCGCTACGCGAGTTCGGAGCGCCGCTGCAAGGAGTCTCCGTGAGCGACTTCGCCGAGGCTGGGACAGGCTATCGTATGGGCACGCCGCCCTTTCGCATCGAGCTGCTCACCGAGATCAGTGGGGTTCGATTCGAGGATGCCTGGCTTCGCCGATGGAGCCTCGATCTCGACGGCGTGCCGTGCACCATCATCGCTCGCGACGATCTCCTCACCAACAAGCGCGCGGCCGGGCGTCCGCAGGACCTCGCGGACGTGGACTTCCTCGAACGCAGCAGCCAGTGACCTCAAGCGACGGCGGCGGGTCGCGCTCCATGGCGCTCCCGGGCGCGCGCGACCGTCGTCACTTCGTCGGCGAGCGGCGGGGCCAGCGACAGGATCTCCTCCATCAACGGCGCAGCCGAGGGCGCGAGGTCGCGGACGAGGCCACGCATGACCGAGGGCCTCGCCGCAGCGCGGACCGCGGCGCGAACGGCGGGCACGATGGCACGGTCGACGGCGCGCGCCTGATCGAACCCACCGAGCTCGCGCATCCAACGCGGGATCGTCGAGACCACCGCCGGCCTCAGGAAGCGGCTCGCGAGCCACCCGCCCGTGCCCGTCACCGCGCGGGGCGGCGAGAGGAAGTAGTGGATCAGTCGGCGGGCGTGCTCCGACATGCACAGGCGCGACCGCACCGCCGCGTAGTACTCCCGCACCTCGGCGCGCGACCGCGGCACTTCGGAGGGGTTGCAGGTCTGGAGGGCCGCGGCCTCGACGCAGTCGGCCCAGTAGCGACGCTCCTCTTCGGCCGAGAGCGGCCCCGGGCCGAAGCGCTCGTAGCAGAGGAGGTTCGAGTGCCACCCCGTGACGTGGATCCAGAGCTGCGCAGCCGGGTCGTTCGCGCTGTAGCGTCGGCCGGTGATCGGCTCGGTCCCGTGGGCCTTCGCGTGGACGCGGAGCAGGATCTGCGAGGCCTCGATCGCCGAGCGCGCATCGCCGCAGGCCACGGTGAGGAAGTACCGCAGCGTGCGCTCGAGGCGGCCGTGCGGGTCGCTCCGGACGCCGTTCTGCTCGTGGACCGCGATCGCGAGGAACGGGTCGAAGCTCTCGACCACGATCGAGCGGCGGAACGCCAGGAGCGCCGTCGGAGCGCTCCAGATGCGCCACGTGGGCGAGCGAGGGCCGAAGAAGCCCCAGTCCTCACGCGGGCGCGGCGAAGTGTGTTCCTTGGACATGCACGACTCCTCTCGTGGACGATCACGCGTTGCGCAGGGCACCGAGGACGACGCGGCCGACGAACGCCCCGAGCTCGTCGGGGGACCAAGGCGTGGGGCCACGCACCATCGCGTGGACCGCGGCGTCGCCGGCCGACATGAACAGCTCGACCAGGAGCGGGAGCTTGCGGTCGACGTCCGTCGTGCCACCCGCCACGAGCCCGACCCGCATGAGCTCGGCGACGCGCCCAGAGACCCGGGCCCGTGCGCGCCCGTAGCGCAGGGTGACCGACGGGTCGGGGTCGGGCGCGAGGACGAGCTGCCACGCGCCGGGGTGCTTCGCCGCGAACCCGACGAGCGCCGTGAAGCCGGCGGTGAACATCCGCTCGGGATCCCCGAGGTCGAGCTCCGTGGGCAGCGCGGCGAGGACACCCTCGACGAGGCGCGCCTCCTCGCGGGCGAGCAGCTGATCGACGAGCTCTTCGCGCGAACCGAAGCACGCGTACACCACGGGCTTGGTGACCCGCAGCGCCTGGGCGACGGCCTCCATGGTCACGGCGCGGATCCCGTCGCGCTCGGCGAGGGCGAGCGCGGCGTCGAGCACCTCGGGCCGCCGCCGTTCGGGCCCGAGGTGGGGAGCACGTCTACGCGCGCGACCTGTTCCTACCATGACGTAGGATTTATATACGGTCGCGTAGGAACTCGGTCAAGGCCGCCCAGGCGGGCTACAACGTCACGCGGCCCGGTCCCGTGCTCGTCATGCTGCCACCCGGACTCACCACGCCGCTGCCATTGCTCCCCCAGCACCAGACTTCGTCTGCCGTGCGGGCACAGGACGCGTCGCGGCCGACCGCGAGCTCTCCCATGCTCACCAGCTTGTTGACGGATACCGGTGTATCGCTGGAAGGCCCCGCACGGCCGAGGGTGCCCAGGCTGTTGTTGCCCCAGCAGACGGGACCCCCACCCTCGAGGAGCGCGCAGCCGAAGAGCGGCGCTGTCCCGAGATCGAGGGCCTTCCCGAGGGCAGGCATGCGCGCGCCGTCCCAGGCAACGACGCTGCCGTCGTCGAGGACTCCGGCCTTCTCGGATCCCAGCGAGAGTCGGACGAATCCCGGCTGAGGACCGCCTCCACCCTTCTTGGCAACCATCCGCTCCGCCCCGAGGGCTCCGCCGGACCAGCAGCGGACCACCCTCGCTGGAGCCGCGATGACGCACACGCCCGAGCTGGAGTCGATGGCCACGTCCTGGTTGTTGGAGAGCGGCGCGTCCCACTGGGTGGAGAAGCCGAAGCAGCGGACGCCGCCATCGTTCTTCAGACCACACGTACGCCCGTTGCCCGCGGCCACCCGCAGCGTGGACGTCAGGGCGGCGACCGGTCGTGGTTGGCGCGAACACGGCGTCGGCCCACACATGTCCGTGGTCTCGTAGCCCAGTTCACCGCTGGCGTTGCCACCCCAGCACCACACGCTACCCGCGGCGGACCGCGCGCACGTGTGGACATCGCCCACGGCAACTTCGACGATGTCGGCCAGACCAGGCACGACGACCGACTTCTTCGGCGTCGTCGTCGTCCCGTCGCCCAGCTGTCCTTGTGAGTTGCTGCCCCAGCACCGGACACCCCCGGCAACGACCGCGCAGGCGTGGGAGGAGCCGACCCCCAGGGTGCGCGGCGCCGCTGGTTCTGGCGCGCCGGTGAGCGCAACGTCGCCGAGGGGCGTCGTCGTCGGTGCAGGCTGCTCCGGCGCCGTAGCGTTGCTACTCCCGCAACCCACGAAGAACACGGCACCGAACCAGGCAGATCTCGTCATGCGATCGGTTCAGCAGAACCCGTGCCTCGGTCGGGTGGGGCGAAACTCCGTGGCACAGAGTCTCGCGCCGTCGCGGGTTCACAGGACACGTGAACGGCCAGG
>Ga0154020_10010573_pt1 | contig 10553 bp, 5 predicted proteins | sample Klosneuvirus_201_FD_109709 | JGI IMG/M metagenome (GOLD analysis project Ga0154020, IMG submission 109709) | Active sludge microbial communities from wastewater, Klosterneuburg, Austria - Klosneuvirus_20160825_MG | ecosystem: Engineered > WWTP > Aerobic digester > Activated sludge | place... | reverse complement strand
CGAATAGGCCTGTGGATCTTATCCACGCTTTCCACACCCATGAAAAAGCCCGAAGGGATTTTCTTTTTCATGGGATGTGGGAAGGGTGGGTAAGTCCCTTCACCAGTAACCATGAAAGACCACACAGTTCACTAAACTAGTGTCCTCCTATAGTAGCAACTATGCCAAATTAAAGTGGAGACTCCGAATAAATTTGGTCTTAATTTTGGGGTAAAGTTCAGTTACCCCATTTTTGTAAATGAAACTCTGCAACGCAGACATATAGAAATGTTTGCGCTATGATTTTCTTTTTCACAAAAACTATTTGACTGCACTCTAATGCAAAAACACTGATTTACAGTTGTAAATTGAAACCCATCATAAATATGAAACCATTGAGTCTATTAGATTGCAGAGCATACTTATTTATGTTTTACGCATCCCAGAGATGAATCATGATTTTTAACTCTTTTCCTATTCAATCCTTGTTCGTTTAAAACGATCAAAAAACCTGTGATAAAGTGTTTCAAACACAAAGAGTCCTTTTTTAATGACAATAATTGGCACTAAACTTTAAATATATTTCATAAAATATAATTTATTTATATAATTTTAAATTCAAAGAGTATGTTAAGTTCATAAGCGTTTTATATTTCTTTACAATGATTACTGATTACAATGAATAAATTCTTTATATTAAATAATGGAGTGACAATATGAGCTTATCAAATATTATATTAAAAATAAAAACAGGATTATTGTTTTATATTGTAATCTCTGGAATATCCCTCTTTATATTAGATAAAGGGTATGCTGATCAAATCACTTGGAAACAACGTAAAGAACTTTTTCTTAAAGGAACTATTACCGATAAAAAAGGAAATACTTGGGATGTCATTTATCTCCCAGGAGTTGAGAGTATCACATCAGAAGCTAATAGCTCGTTCAAAGAAGCAGCTAGAGTCATTAAAAAATTAGCTACAAAAGATTTTTGGGACAATCGTATGGAAGAATTTAAAACTGGTCTAAATACTTCCAAAGATGTCACAATGAATTATTGGATTAAAGGAATTCACAGCGATTATCTTGAAGCGAAGGAAAAATCAGCTTCCATTTCAGAAAACGAATTTGGCGGAGTGGGAGGAAAAATTGCAACTTGGACTAAATTCGGTGTTTTAGCATCTGGTCGAACAGTTACCTTTCCTATTGGTGTCGTCTATGGTTTGGGAGTGGAAAGCACATTGATTCCGCTTGGATCAATTGTGGGTACCCCTGTTTGGAGTGGTGTCGTTGCACTTGGTGGCGGAATTGCACTTCCTGGTGTTTTTTATGTATGGAATGGAATTGCATGGGTTGCAACTTCAATAAATAAGAATGAACCTAATCATGAAAACTATTTTATCGTTTTAAAGTTTAACAAAAATATTAAAGATGAATCACTCGTAATTGATAAGAAAGGATTTGATACTTTACTCATGGGTAGTATTGTAAAAGCCCTCTCTATGAACGAAATTAATTCTCTCCAAAAGCAAGCTTCTGAATATTATTCTCAATATTTAAATCTATCTAAGAAGCAAGATGAAAAAGTATCGGAGTTGAATAAAAATGAACAGTACCTATTATTAGAAAAACTTTTAGCAGATGCTTATTTAAAAAATGATGTGAAGCTAAATAGTGATAGCCAACAAATTCTAATGAATGAAGTTCAACTCAATCAACTCATTAGTGATTGCTTAAAAGAGATGAACGTGGAACCTCGAGAAGAAACAATCACTCAAATAAAACAAACACTCAAAGAAAACCTTAAAGCATTGCTTAAAGAAGTTAATTCCGTTGATTTTGCAAATATAAATTAATTTATATAGAGTTAGGGCAGAATAATTGCGATTTCAATTAGTTTTATCCTTAAGCCTTTATTTAACTAATTCTCACTGACTGTTTTTCGGAATCGAACAGTGATAAACTCGTTCAACCAGTATATCGCGGTTTACAGGTTTACTAATATGATCATCAAACCCACTTTGTAAACAGCGATCTCGGTCATCATTTAATGCATGTGCAGTGAGTGCTACAATTTTTCCACGATAACCATCTTTGCGCAGCTCCATTGTAGCTTCAAATCCATCCATACCAGGCATTTGTAAATCCATAAGCAGAACATCATAATGATCTTCTTTCGCTTTAATTATAGCTTCTCTCCCATTTGATGCGACATCGACTGTCGCCCCCGCCAGTTTTAAAAGCCTGGTGACCAGCATTTGATTATCAGGTGCGTCTTCTGCTAGTAAGACTTTGATTCCATCAAGTCGTATTGTCGCTCCACTCTGTCCATCGACTTGCTTCGGTTTTCTTACCTCAACCTGTAGAGTTTGAATAGGGCCGGGATCTATCGTAATGGTGAAGCTACTGCCTTTGTTCAGTGTCGTTTCTGTCAATACAACATCTCCTCCAAGGAGATTGGCAAATCGTTTTGAAAGTACAAGACCAAGTCCCGTCCCTCCAAATTGTCGTTTTGAAGTCGCATCAGCTTGAGAAAAAGGTGTGAAAAGCTTGCCAACTTGATCAGGACTAATCCCGCAACCTGTATCATTCACAATAAAAGTCAGACAATTTTGATTACTTTGAGGTGATTCGAGTCTAATGTTTACATCAACTGTCCCTTTTGAAGTAAACTTAATAGCATTACCAATGATATTAATAAGAATTTGTCTGAGTCGCAATGGATCAGTCTTTAGAATCTCTGGAGCATTTTTATCGACATTAAAAAGGAGAGAGATTCCCTTATCATTGGCCTGCAAATCAAGAAGAATTTTTGTATCATTGAGAATTTCACTTAATGCCACTTCTTGTGTAACAATCTGCATTTTTCCAGCTTCAATTTTTGATAGATCCAGAATATCATTGATGATGTTAGAAAGAAGATCACCATTACGTTTAATGGCAGCAACAAAGTGAGCTTTTTCTGATGGCAAAACCTGTGGATCAATAACTAAATCCGCAAACCCTAAAACAGCACCTAAAGGTGTTCTAATTTCATGAGACATATTTGCCAAAAATGCACTTTTAGCTATATTTGCAGATTCTGCGGCTTCTTTAGTCGCAACAAGATCTCTGGCAATTCTTTGGCGATCCGTAATATCAATAATGGATGCTAATACAAATTGACCCTCGCTCGTATTCATTGGACTTAAACCAATTTCAACTGGAAACTCAGTCCCATCTTTTCGCAAGCCAGTGAGTTCACGATCAACGCCAACCTGTCCCTTAACAGGATTTAAAAAGAAATCATCCCAGAGTTTATGGCCCTTTTGACGATCCCTATCTGGAATAAGGATTCCAATTTTCTTACCCAATAATTCTTTTCGTTGATATCCAAAAAGTGATTCAATTTCAGCATTACAAAGAACGATATCTCCATTTTGGTCCACCATCATTAATCCATTAGGAGCAGATTCAATAACTTGGTGTAAGCGTTCATCCGATTGCTTTCGATCACTGATATCTCGCAAAAAACCAGTGAACATGGGTGGATCAATCTTAAGTCGTGTAATCGTTAATTCAACAGGAAATTCCGAACCATCTCTCCGCATACCAACAAGCTCAAGCCTTGTATCGATAATCGGCCCTTCCCCCGTAGTGAGTAAACGCGCTAAGCCCTTCTTGTGTCTCTCTCGTAATCTTGGTGGAATGATGATTTCTGACATATCACGACCTAAAACTTCTGAGCGCTTATATCCAAAGGTGTTTTCGGCTGCAGGATTAAACTCCCGAATTTTACCTTCATGATCAATGGAAATAATACAATCTAAAGCAGCTGTAAGAATGGCACTTTTTTGCGCTTCTCGATCTCTCGAAATTTCAAAATCACGTTTACGCTCAATCACTCTCCCCAATTGAGAACTCATATGAGTCATGACTTCTATAAAACGGTCATTGGGTTCAATGGGACGAGATGCAAAGTATTCTAGTATTGCTGTTACAGTTTGATCGACCAATACCGGAAATCCAAAAGCAGATTTTAATCCTGCTTCCACCGCAAGTTCAGCCCGCGGGAAACCCGGATCACGCTCAATGTCCATAATTAAAACTGGTTTACGAGTTGCTAGAATACGACTCACTAAAGTTGATTTAATTGATAATTTGAGATTCTGGGTGGCACTTCGTAGTTTAACATATTTCTTAGGATCATCGAAATGCCAAATATCAATGGATTCAAATTCGCAATCCTCAGACAACAAAAAGGAATGACCTACAGTCCATCCTGCGTGTAAACAAGTATGATTGAGAAATATTTGCAAAGCTTCATTGACGCTCGTCGCATCATTAGCGGCTACTGTTACGGCTTCAAAAATCTGCACATGCGCTGACTCCCGTAACAAGTCTTGATTCCGACTTTCTAATTCTTCATTTAAGGTCGTTAACTCTTCATTGGTAGCCTGGAGCTCCTCTTTCGCTGTTTCTAATTCTTCATTAATGCTTTGAAGTTCTTCATTGGAGCTTTGAAGTTCCTCATTAGCAGAAACAAGATCTTCCTGTGCTGATTCATACTCTTCTGCAAGGGTTTGTTGATACTCTCTCGTTGAATCCAGTTCAAGTTGTTGTTGAGCTATAATCTGATCGCGTAAATCAGAGATTTTTTGACCTTTTATACTTTTACTTTTGGGATTTTTTAGTCCACGATTACCTTTCACCTGTGGTCTTAATGATCTCGTAGGATCTTCAAACAGAACTAAGAACTGGCGTTCTTTAGGCGTGGAAAGCGGATTCAGTGGAATCACTTCAATATTGACTTTCTTTCGTTGACCATGGGCTTTAAAAGATAATCCACCACTATAGGCTGATGAGTTTTGCTTTTTAGCAGATTGTATCATCATTCTAATGTTTGGTAATAATTCTGGTTGCACCATTTTCAGGAGATTATAACTGGGCTGTCCCGATGCAGGCTCCAGATAAGGAACAATCTTTCCACGAAACTGCAAAATCTCCATATCACTATTTACTATCACTCCTGCGGGTGCATAATTTGAAAGTACAATTTGATCAGCATGATTAAAACCTAAAATATTACTTTGATGCTTAAATGAAGCTTCAGATTGGCCTTGTTTCTCTGAAATACCAGATGCTGTTGGAAACTGAAAACTCATATGAGAGGCCGTATTAATTTTGGAAAAAATCTTATTAGATTTGTCAATCAAAGTAAATAATTTAGAAAAACTACTTGGAACTTCTGATTTACCTAACCAAAGAAATCCTCCCGGTTTCAGTGCATAATGAAATATTGGCACCACACGTTTTTGCAAGACAGGGCCAAAATAAATCAAAACATTCCGACATGATATTAAATCGAGTTTACTAAATGGAGGGTTATTGACCAAATCATGTCTGGAGAAAATACAGACATCCCTGACTAATTTTTTGATTTTGTAACCATCTTTGACTTTATCAAAAAATTGGTTCAAGCGCTCTTTTGATAAATCTTGAACCTGCTGTTCTGAGTAAAGACCAACTCGCGCCTTTTTAATCGCCTTTTCACTGATATCAGTAGCAAAAATCTGAAAGGTAATTCGAGAGGATTGATTTTCTAGCTGTTCAAATAAAGACATGGCTATGGAATAGGCCTCTTCACCTGTGGAACATCCAGGCACCCAAATTCGAATGGGATCAGTACCCAATTTTTCTATAATAAGCCTTTGAAATACGTGTTCATTTAATGCCTGAAATGAATCTGAATCACGAAAAAAACCAGTGACATGAATAAAAATATCTTCGCATAATTCATCCAATGCTTCAGGACGAACTTTAAGATATTCAGCATAACCTTCAATCGATTCCACTTTATGCAACATCATTTGACGCTGAATTCGTCTTTTGATCGTTGTTGATTTATAGTGTGTAAAATCAACTCGAGTATGATTGCGAAGTAGGACAAATATACCCTGTATGATTTCATTGGGTGGAGAGTCTTTTAAATCCTCTCCATTATGTGTTCCTTCAACCATCATTTCAGAATAGGGGTGTTTTGCAATTCTAGACAACTCAATGGAAATTTCTTTGGGAGTTAGAATTAAATCTACTACTCCTGCCGCAATCGCATTTCGAGGCATGCCTCCATAAGCTGCAGACTTTGGATCTTGAGCAAAAGTAATACCTCCTTCTGATTTAATAAATCTTAAGCCATTCGTACCGTCTGAAGCTGTGCCTGATAATATAATACCGATGGCTTTTGTTTTTTTTTCTTGTGCAAGAGATTGAAAAAAAGAATCAATGGAAAGTTTTTGACTCTTGTTTTTGGAACGTGGAACGACTTTTAAAATATCATGGGATAAGATAAATTGTAGATTAGGAGAAATAACGTAAAAATGATTAGCCAAAACTCGTTCACCATTTTTAACTTCTATCACAGGCATACTCGTTGACCGAGATAGAATTTCAACCATTTGGCTACTTTGTTTTGGATCCATATGTTCAATGAGGATAAATGCCATCCCGGTATCCGTTGGCAAATGAGTTATTAACTCTGTTGTAGCCTCTAAACCACCTGCTGAAGCACCAATCGCAACGATAGGTAAATAACTTGGAGAAAGTAATGACTCAACTTCATTAAGCGTTTTAACATTTATTTTTTTCGTTTTCTGTGATGGCCTTATATTCGTCATAAAAAAACAAACCTATGACACTTTAAAATATCATTATCAAGAATCATCATTATTCCTTTATTTAATTAATACTTTTATACGACTCATATAGTGTGCAGACAAGCATAATTTGCCTCATAAGAAAATGAAACATCACTAATATTGATAGGGACAGGCTTAATACAAGGATTTTTCCTTGTTCCATTAAAAAAAATAAATTACCATTAATTAAAAGCTTTGTAACAGGACTTCTAAAAGTAGAAACGACAATAGTCGATCTACATAATAGAATTCCATCACCCGAATGTAGATAGTGAATTGGAAATAATTGCAACTCATCAAAAAAATACAAATACTCTTTCATTTAAGCAATGGTCTTTGATGCTTTCTTTGGGTTTTATTATTTTATTTGCACACGAATTCGCGGATCAAAAGCTCAACTCACTTCTGCTAAATGTGATGCAAAAAGAAAGTTCAAGTTTTGCTTTTGTCGCCTTTGGAGTATTTGCAAATAGTTTGCTCATAATTTGGATCTTACCTTTATTTTTTATCAGTTTTCTACAAAAATTTCACCCTGAAACGGAAATGATTTCATTTACAACAAAAATGATGGATTACACTAGAGAGTGGTTAAAAGGAATGGGTCAAGCTTCATTATGGATGTTTGTACTTGTTATACCAGGAATAATACGGTGGGTTGAATACTCGATGCTCCCTTTTATTTGTTTTTTTGATCAGTCCTACCAAAATGGTGATACGGAAGCTCTCTCAAAGTGCCGTGATATCATCCGTGGTAATCGCCTTAAACTTTGGTTCATTTGGTTACTTCTTGGCATTGTATTCCCTTTGATCTTGACTAGTTTTTTTAGCGAATTTGAATCACTCAGTGAACATCCTATTTTAGGCTCCTTACTTGTACTTTCAAATACCGTATTCCAGACTCTTGGTTTTTGGCTACTTTGGAAACTCTATTTAAAAGCGAGTCAATCTGCACAATCAGCAATTTGATGATCCCTATGACTTGGCTTTAATAGGGTTATCTTGTAGGTCAAAATTTCAATTTTATACTATACTTATTGAACTACTGAGATAAGACCAATGCACTTATTATAACTGGTTTTGAAATCGTAGAGCTTATAAGAACTTAAGAGTACTTAAGAGTACTTAAGAAAAATTAAGATCTCATTTTCAATCATGGCTGGTAACATTGAAATCTGTTATGATTAAATCAAAAACTAGACTTAAGTCGTAATGCTCTAGTTCACATAATGATTTTAAAGTTCTTTGACCTCGACTCGAGAGATAATTATTCTATTTAAGTGCCAACAAAAAGGAGCCATCTCTCTATGTTGTCAATGTTGCTTTCTTAAAAGCCCCCTTCCAAGGGGGCTTTTTTATTTGACTTAATTTAACCTCATTATCAATACTCGAAGTAACTAATCGTTTAAAAATTTTTTTAAATAATAATGACCAAAAACATAAAGATGAAACCGAGGATTCAATGAAAATTATAAATCAATTATTTTTTATCTATTATCGTACTTTAAAAGCTTTTAAAAATATTAAAAAAGCCTCCTTTATAATGTTGCAATCCATTATCTTAATATCACTGATTCAAATTATTTCTTGTCAGACCTTTAAGAAGGAAACAAAAAAAACTCCTACTGATATTGAAAATAATGAGACAAAAGAATCTATGGCACCAAAGCAATACTCTTGGCCAAGTCAAATGCAACAACTCACTCAACATTTATTAGACCTGCTACCAACCCTTACTGATCCTAAAGCCACGACAGATAGCGATAGAAAAAAACTTTTTGAGTCTCAAATCATTGAATTAAAACAAATTGCCCACAATATTAATGAAAATACTGTAGCACCTGATCAAGACCCTACATTAAAATTAATTGGTCGGAGATTCGAAGATAATTTAAAACTTTCACTGGAGTCTTTTGAAACAGGACACATTGAGTTCTCCCGCACTGTTTTTAAAAATGCCTTAGCTCAATGTGTTCAATGTCATACAAGAACCAATGTCGGACCTGCTTTAGCACAACCACAATTTGTAACGACACTCCAAAAAGTGGCCATCGTTGAAAGAGTTCAATTTCTAATTGCCAGTCGCTATTTTGACGATGCCATGAAAGAAATTTCAACGGCTCTTCAAAATGGAAGTAATTTATCAATCGTAGCATGGCAAAAGCTAGTGCAGATGGGACTTATAATAAATGTTCGTTTTCGTAATGACGTCAAAAAATCACAACAATTTCTTCAGTTATTAACTCAAAACAAAGATGTTCCATTTTTCATAAAACGTCATATCCCTTTTTGGAAACAATCAATTAAGGAATGGAGTCGCAAAGAAAAGCCTGCTGCAAGTTTAGCCGCTGCGGAACAAATGGTTAAACGTGCTGATTCCTCTCAAAAAGCCTCACGTGGAGAGGGTGGAACAATAGAGTATCTTCGTGCTGCAAGCTTACTCCATCAGTTTTTAATCAAGTCTCAAGCCCCATCCGTTAAATCTGAGGCTCTTTTACAATTAGGTACTATTTATGAAAATATTGGTGAAATAGGGGCTTGGTCTATGAATGAAGATTATTATGAACTTTGTATTAGAACGTCTCCTCATTCTTCAATTGCAAAAAAATGTTTTGAAAAATTCAAAGAAAGCACGATTGCTGGTTACAGTGGTACCAGCGGCTTGAATCTCCCTGAAGATGTACAAAAACGAATGTTAGAATTAAGAGCCATTGCTCTATAATATAAGTGCATACTTGTAAATTGGGCCAGTGACAATAATTCAACTCAAATCGTATTGATTTGAGTTGAATTGAATTGATCATTGAACTATTTATAAAGTCTTTATATTTATTGATTTATTTTGATATTTTACTTAAATATGTGTTTCAACTTAAACTCATAATTTTAAGGAAAATTAATTCATGAAAAACCTAGGATTAAAAGATCAGACCCTTAGCAACTCTTTTTACTCACTATTGATAAGTATTGGATTTATTATAACATTAACGACTGCAATTCAAGCCTCAGCTAAAAGTAATGTCATTGCATGCATGAAAGGTCTTGGAGATTTTAATAAAAATGGGCAATTTGAAGTTGAAAAAACTTTTAAAGATTACCAATTATTTGTAAGCACTGGAGGAGCCCTTTTAAAAATTGGAGCTGACCTCGAAATACCTTTGTACCCAGTTCAAGGTAACCCTTTTTTAAGCAAAGATAATAAAAAATTCTATCGATTTTTTAGTAATCCACCTCCATTTGATACATCACTTTGGGAGGTTCGTTATTTTATCGATGAACAAATAGCTAAGGCTTATACTACAGATCGTAAAGGTAATAATCCTTTTCGAGTGGGAACAGCTCTGTGCCCCGTACAAGCAACTTTTCATTAAACCTAACATTTAAAAGCTCCATCGACCTTTATGTGAGTTAATCACAAATAATTTATAATTAGTTTTTTATAATTAACTTCAAAGTGTCGATGGATCTTAAAAAATCAATAACTTAATTTACATTGTCCATCATTACCCAGTAACCAGATCCAGTTACCCCTTTCACATCGATATGCGATTCTCATACTCACCTGATAATATCCAGGTGTTTGCACATTATAACAATTTGATCCTTCGCTAGAATAGCCACAATTTGTGTATGCTGTAATATATTGATGATTTCCATTTATCTTACAAAGTAAAGTCACAGCTTGGTCCGAACAATCCCCGTAATAGCCATTACCGCCTCTATTCGGTGGTGGGTAGTGTCCACCTCTATCGGGTGGATAATAACGGCCGCCGCCTCTGTCAGGTGGTGGATAGTTTCCTCCTCTGTCAGGTGGTGGATAATAACGTCCACCGCCGCCGCCCCTACCTGGAGGAGGATAATGACCACCTCTATCTCGGTCATAGCCTCCTCGACCATGAT
>Ga0154020_10010572_pt1 | contig 10554 bp, 9 predicted proteins | sample Klosneuvirus_201_FD_109709 | JGI IMG/M metagenome (GOLD analysis project Ga0154020, IMG submission 109709) | Active sludge microbial communities from wastewater, Klosterneuburg, Austria - Klosneuvirus_20160825_MG | ecosystem: Engineered > WWTP > Aerobic digester > Activated sludge | place... | reverse complement strand
GTCACGACAGGTACAATTCGGTCACGTTCAGTCACGTTAGAGCAATAATGCGCGGGGCGGTGGCGCGTAACGTGATGATTTATAACAGGGCCCTTAGCTCAGTTGGTTAGAGCAGGGGACTCATAATCCCTTGGTCGTTGGTTCGAGTCCAACACGGCCCACCATCTCTACCGCGAGGTGCTGCGCGACCTCGCTGGGCCAAAGGCTTTGCAATGGAAGCAGTCCCATAATCCCTTGGTCGTTGGTTCGAGTCCAACACGGCCCACCAAGTATTGCCCTTCAGTGCAGATTGAAACGCTGCGGATCGGTCAGTGGATCCCACATGTCCCTTGTCCGATCCTTTCCCAGATTGTTTCGCACATAGGTCGCGACGCCTTCGTCCTCGATAAAACCCGCGGAAGACTCGGCCAACAACAGCTTGTTCGGTTCCTGCGGCGGGGCGATAGCGTACCCTTGGACATAATCAACCCCAATTTGCGAAAGCGCTTCGATGGTGGCGCGGTCTTCCGCCCACTCGGCGATGCTCTTCATGCCCAGATTTCGAGCCAGTTCCACTATGGCCTCGACGATGGCCAGGTTGGCCGGATGTGCATTCACTCCCCTAACGAAGGCGCCATCGATTTTCAGGGCATCCGCCGGAAGTTCCTTGAGGTAGGAAAATGAGGTATACCCCGCGCCGAAGTCATCAAGCGCGATCTTTGCCCCGTAATTGCGCACGCCGTCGATGAAGCGCCGCGTGTTGTCGAGGTCGTGCAGTGCGACGCTTTCCGTGATCTCGATGCACAGGCGTTCCACCGTGCGCCCGTGCTCGGATAGTATAGAAAAGGCGTCCTGGATAAACTTCTCGTCGTTGAGCGAGCCGCCGCTCAGGTTGATACAGACGAAGCGCGTGTTCTTGAGGAACTCCTGGTGGATATTCAGCCACTCGAGCGTCCTTGTCAGGACCCACTTGTCGATCACTGCGATGCGTCCATTGCTTTCCGCGGCCGCAATGATCTTCCACGCTGGCGTGATCGATCCATCGGGCTCGCGCAGGCGCAGCAACATCTCGAAATTAAGTGAATCGTAGGGCGCGCGCAGCGACATGATGGGCTGCATCACTTGGAACAGGCCCTCCGGTGCAACGTTCGAGCCAAGCCGCTCGATCAGGTGCAGTTCCTCCTCGCGCTCTCGGAACACCGGCGAGGATCCGTCGTACACGACCGGATTGCCATGGTTGCCGCTCTTCGCCTCGCGGCAAGCCCGGTCTGCCACGGAAATGGCGTCCTTCACCCGCATGCTGCAGCCGATTTCGATCAGCCCGATAGAGCCCTTGACCTGGAAGGCGCGTTCTCCGATCTGGTAGGGCAGAGTACCGATCCGGTCGACAATGCCGCGGCAAATCCACGCGGCGGACTGGATCGGCGTGCCCTTGAAAACGATGACGAACTCGTCCCCGCCCACCCGACCCATGCATTGCCCCTCGGTCAGCATGTCCCCTACGCGATCACAAACCTGCTTCAGCACTTCGTCCCCCGCCATATGGCCGAACAGATCGTTGATCAGCTTGAAGCGGTCCAGGTCCAGATAGGCGAGGGACATGGCATTTCCCTCGCCAAGCAAGGCTGCTGCCTCGTCGAATTCCTTTTCAATGCCGCGCCGGTTGAGGATACCGGTGAGTGGATCGTGCTCTGCCAAGAAGCGCAGCCGCTCGGTCGCCTTGACCTTGTCGGTGACGTCCTGCAGGGATCCCTCGATTTTCTCCTTGGCCAGTGTTGCCTTCACCATGAACCATTTCTGTTCCTTGCCGCGCCGTGCCTGGCTTCTGATTTCCATCTCCTGGCCGGCCCCGCTCAACACCAGTTTCTGCAGGCGATCCCAGGCGCCCAACTCGAAATGATCGCTCCAGTGATCCCGGTGCACCGCGCGCACGCCAAGCATGTGCAGCAGTGACGGATTGCCCTGGATGAACTGGCCTTGCGCGCTCAGGGTGAACAGGCCGATCGGAATGGCCTCGTAGGTATTGTGCAGCTCGGTCTGTGCCTTGACGCGCGCCTCCCGCTCCAGCCTCATCTGCTCTGCAATGGCGAACGCCGCCATCAGGCTAGAGGACAGCGCGGCAGTGACGCTGTTGACGGTGCCGATCAGCCCCTTGAGGCCGAGCGCCGCCGAGATGACCTCGTAAAGGTTGGCGAAGATCGCAATGCCAAGGGAAGCGCCATACCACATGGCGACCTTCGAGCGCGTCTCGTGCAGAATTTGCAACAGGATCAGGACGAGAGCCAGAACGCCGGTCGCTGCGGTCAGCCACATCGGCTGAAGGAAAAGGCGGAATGGCAGTACTAGCGCGTAGCCAATGATCAGCAGGCAGGTCCACTGCGCCACGTTGAGTAGGCGAGTCGGGGCTATTTGCCGCAAATCCTCCCCGAACAGCCGCCGGAACAGGGCATACGTCAGGGTGTAGTAGGCGGCGATGGTCAATTTACGCATGAGCGCCACCCAGTCCGGCGGAATGCTTCTTTCCAGCCACTGGGTGTCCCACCCTGCGGAGAGGGCCCCTAGACGCAGATTCGCTACCAGCCACGCCGCAAACAGGACGTACATCCATTCCCGGTTGATGATCGCGGTCACAAGCACGAAAAGCGCCAGCACAATCAGTCCGCCGTCGAGCAGGCCGGCATTGCGGTGGAATTTCTGCACGGAAATTTCAAACTGCGAATACGGCCATTGCAATACCGTAATACGCGCGGGGCCGCTGTGACCGGACTTGCACAGGATCTTCATTTCGGCCTGCGGCCGACCCAATTCAATCGCGAACCCAGTCTTCTCTTCCCTCAGCGCGCCGGATCTGGTTTGGCGGTCAGCTCTGCCGAGAGCGCTCATTGTCTCGGCATTCCAGCATTCGAGCTCGGTGCCATGCCGGGAGGGAACTTCGAGTATCTGTGCCTCGCCGGAGGAAGGAGGCAATATCTTGAAGCCTAGCCAAAAGGGCGCCTCGGACAGCCTGGTGTCCTCATGGCTAACCGGGACCTTGCGCTGCAGGGCCTGTAGCGCGTCTTCGGGGGTCAGCGGCTTGCTGGCCTGCTCCTCCAGCACGCGAAAGAGGATGGCTCCTTGGCCCCCGAACGGATATTGGCTTTCCAGGGCAAGAAACGCATATAGCGAGGCCAGTCCGATAGCGATCGGAACAGCGTAAAGGGACAAGCCATACAGAAGGGAATCGAGCCAACTGTCCAGCCCCCAGCGTTGCCGCCGGCTTCGTTGATTTCCACGCATCATTTAACGAGGGGGCGGCATGTGCGCACCCCGCGACAATTGTTGCCGAAATCACGCCACCCGCTCTTCCGGCATGGCTTGCACTTCTGACACCGACGGCGAACAGTTCCCATTCGATCGTTTACGGCACGACAGCCAAGGGATTAAGGCCGGAATTCCGGTATATCTCCGGCAACCTGGCCACGGCCGCCCGGGTCGGCGCATCGCTGACGGCGAGCTGCATATCGGGATGTTGGGTCTTGCACATGAAATCCAGCAGAGGATGCTCGGCCGCCGTCCATCTTTCATAGGCATTTTGCACATCGAAGGCCAGAACCCGGTGCGGAATGTTTCCGGCATGGCGCATGGGGATGAAGCCCAAATCGGGAAAAACGTCCTGAAAGAGGAGCTTTTCGTAGAGGGTGTCGAGCGGGGATCGAGCGGCTATGACGATCCATTCGACATCGTGCAGGAGTGCATGCTGAAAACCCGCCTTGACCAGGACGGTCTTGACCAGCCTGCCAATCCTCCCTTCGGCGACGCCGAATCGGGTGATTTCGATCATGCTGCGACCCTGAAGCCAGTCCGGCAGGTCCACTGAATGCTCGAGGGCGAGCATCCTGCTGCGATTGCTCTGGATCCGCATCGTGCCTACTGGGGATCCGTCCAGTTTCGACTCGGCGAGGATCACGACCGAATCACCATCAAGATCGAGCGGCTCCGGCTTGTCCAAAGTCGCAGCCACACCCGGAAGGTGTCGTGCATAGGCCTGATGTCGAATAAAAACGGCTTTTTCCAGATCTGCCTCGCTGGCGACAACCTTGACCGTAAACGGCAACCGCTCGGTTTTAAGATCGGCATGCCTGTACGTGGCGGCCAACCGGTCGGGAATGGGGTTTGCTGCTACAGTCGCTTCAAGGTAGGCTCGCGCTTCCATTTCTGCTCCTTTCATCACCCGTGATGTCAATCCGTGACTGGCCAATCGCGCAACGCTTTTTGCTGATTTGGCAAGATATCCACGGCCTCGAACTACGATTTACCGGTGGGGGCATATCCACCTCGGCAATGAAACAAGTCTATGCCTATCATTGGGTTAGCTCCAGAAATCAGAAGCCTGGACGGGCCTTGCCGGGCGTGATTTCGTGAAAAAAGTCACACTCTGACCGGTGAGCATCCAAGGCATATACATAACAATTTGAATTAATGGAAGAAATTAAATCACGCGCGGTTTTGATCGATGCTCTCAAGATTGCCGGGGCGCAACTTATCGTTCTGCACCATCTGGCCTTTTATGGTCCGATGTCGGACATTGCCTATCCGCTTGCTCCCGGTCTGATCGACTGGCTATCCAACCAGGCGCGCATGGCAGTACAGCTATTCCTTGTAGTGGGCGGTTTTCTTGCCGCCCGCAGTCTTTCGAGCCACAGCGAAGTCCTCGCCGAGCATCCTCTGGATCTTGCCTTGCGCCGCTATTACAGGCTGGCTTTGCCTCTCATCGCGGCGCTCGGATTCGCCATCCTCAGTTCTGGCGTCGCCCGTGTCTTGCTGCCTCACGAATCCACCCCGGCCACGCCTAGCCTGCCGCAATTTCTGGCACATCTGCTATTGCTGCAGAACTTGCTCGGCTTCGAGGCGCTTTCGGCGGGCATTTGGTACATCTCCATCGACTTTCAGCTCTATGTCCTTCTGGTGGGCCTGCTCTGGCTGTTCCAAAGTCGGGCGCCTGCAGCGGTTGGGCTGCTCGCAGTTGCCTCCCTTTTCTATTTCAATCGCATGCCGGTCTGGGACGACTGGGCGTTATATTTCCTAGCCGCCTACGCCATGGGTGCGTTGGCCTACTGGGCCAGCAAGCGTGAAAAACCATTGCCGTTGCTCATCTTCATGGCCACGGTTGTTGTCCTCGCGCTGACACTCGACTTCCGTCCTCGCATCGCCATCGCCCTGTCGACCGCCATCCTGTTGGGACTGGCTTATCAGCACATCCGCCTTCCGGCCGCCTGGGCGCATCGGCTGAACTTTCTCGGCGACATCTCCTATTCGGTGTTTCTCATTCACTACCCGGTCTGCCTGTTGTTGAATGCGATTTTCGGCAGCGTATTTCCCCGCGATCCTGCGGCCAATGCTTTCGGCCTGCTGATCGCCTGGAGCTTCAGCCTGTTGTCGGGCGCGTTGTTTCACCGATATATCGAGAAGCCATCCGGCCTGTGGCTGGCCCGCAAGGTGAGCGATCGGCTTGCCGCACGAACGGGCACGGCAGGATAATCCCGCTATCGACATCACTGCCATCACATGATCACCCGCGAAGAAATCGATGCGGTGCTCGCCGCCCACGCCGCCTGGAAATCGCGTTTCCACGACTTCCTGGTCGGTCGGGTCGGCATGGATATCGATTCCCTCGGAACGACGGACCACTGCGCCTTCGGCAACTGGCTGGACAGCTATGGGATGAAATACCTCAAGCCGGCGCAGTACGAGGAAATCAACACCTTGCACACCGCCTTCCATCAGGTGGCGGCGGAAGTGGTTGGCAAGCTCAAGGCGCGCGATTTCGCCGGCGCCCATTCCTTGATCGCCGCCGGCGGCAAGCTGGAGCAAGCCAGCAGCGCGTTGGCCGCCAAGCTGCTCGTCGTCAAGGATGGGCTTTAGCCTTTCTTCTTCTGGATCAGCTCGACCTTGTAGCCGTCGGGATCCTGCACGAAGGCGATCACCGTGCTGCCGTGCTTCATCGGTCCGGCCTCGCGCGTCACCGTACCGCCGCGGCGTTTGATCTCGGCGCAGGCGGCGTATGCGTCGTCGACCTCCAGCGCGACATGGCCGTAGCCGCTGCCGATCTCGTATTTATCCACGCCCCAGTTGAAAGTCAGTTCCAGCACGGCGCCGTCGCGCTCGTCCTGGTAGCCGACGAAGGCCAGGGTGAATTTGCCCTCAGGGTAATTGGTGCGACGCAAGAGCCGCATGCCGAGCACCTCGGTGTAGAACTGGATCGAGCGGTCGAGATCGCCGACCCTGAGCATGGTATGCAGCATGCGCATGATGATTCCTCTTCCTATAGCTGCGGACAGGTGGCGGCCAGCCGCCTGAGTTCATCGCGCGCCGAGCGGTAATCCGGGCAGAGCCGTTCCACCACCTTCCAGAAGCGCGGCGAATGGTTCATCTCCACCAGATGCGCCATTTCGTGGGCCACCACGTAGTCGACGAGCCGCGGCGGCGCATGGATCAACCGCCACGACAGCCGGATGCCGGTCTTCTCGTTGCAACTGCCCCAGCGCGTCTGGGCGTTGGAAAGCGCCACCCGCGGCAAGGGCCGATGCAGCAGCGCCGCGTAGTGCGCCGCCCGCTCACCGAACAACTCCAGCGCGCGGTTGCGCAGGGCCCGGCGCGCCAGCTGCCGCAAATCGGCGTCGGGGCGTGCCTGCAGGATCAGGGTGTGGCCGGCCCAGCGCACGCGGTTGGCGCCGGGCTCGATGCGCACCACGCAGTCCTCGCCCAGCACCGGCAGCAGGGCGCCATCGCAGACCGCCAGGTGGCGCGCCTTGCCGTGACCGTGCCATTCGTCGAGCTTCTTCAGCACCCAGGCGGCGTTGTGGCGCAGGAAGCGCTCGATCTCGGCCAGCGAGGTGCGCGGGCTGGCGCCGACCCGCAGTCCGCGCTGGTCGATGGTCATGCCAAGCGTGCGCCGACTGGAGCGGATCAGGCGGTAGTCGACGATGCGACTGCCGAGCTGGATGTGGCGCAGGCTTTCCTGCGGCGGCGCGGCCCGCCGGAAGAACGGCAGTTCAAGCTGGAAGAGGCGCAGCATCCCAGAGGTCCCGCGCGCCGGCGCGCGAACGCAACGGCTCCAGCAGCGCCAGCAGGCGCCGGTCGATATCCTCGGCGGCGAGTTGCACCAGGCGCCAAGGCAGGCGCAGGCGCCCGTCGGTGGCGATCTCGGTGGACAGGCTGGCCGTGAAGGCCAGTTGCCAGGCCGGCGCCGGCATGGCCAGGCGCTGCGCGCACAAGGCCAGACGCTCGCCGAGCAGGCGCTTTGCCTCGCCCTGCAGCCAGCCTTGGGCGCGGTCGCGGATCTGCGCCGCCTCGGCCTCGGTCGGCAACGGCAGATACAGGATGTCGGCGACCAGTTCGGCGCGCTCGCGCCCCCCGTCTAGCCGCAGGATGACGCTGCGGCCAAGGTAGGTCATGGGCGAGTCGTTGCCCCAGGCCGGGGCGGCCGGCGGCCGGCGCGGCCGGCGCGGCGCGGCGAACTGCCGGCCGAGCGGCAGATCAAGCTGCGGGTCGAGCGGCATGGTGGGGGTAGCGGTGCGGACAGATGCGGCGCATCTCCTCTTCCATCCAGGCTTCGGCCCGGTTGTTGACATCTTCCGCCGTGAGCCCGGCCGGGTCAATCTCCGGCCCGATGCTGACCGTCACGGTGCCCGGATACTTGATGAAGGCCTGGCGGCTCCAGAACTCGCCCGAGTTGAGCGCCACCGGCACCACCGGCGCGCCGGTCTCGACGGCCAGGTGGGCGCCGCCGATCTTGTAGCGGCGGTGAGTGCCGACCGGTGTGCGCGTGCCCTCCGGGAAAATGATCACCCAGTAACCCTGGCCGAGGCGCAGCCGGCCCTGCTCCACGAGCTGTCGGAGCGATTCCTTGCCGCCGGCCCGATCCACCGAGATCATCGGCGTCGCCGCCAGCGCCCAGCCGAAGAAGGGCAGCATTTTCAGCTCCTTCTTCCAGACGAACAGCGTCCACGGAAAGATCATCTGCAGCACGATGGTCTCCCAGGCCGACTGGTGCTTGGCCAGGATCACCGCAGGGCGGTCCGGCATGTTCTCGCGGCCCAGCACCCGATAGTCGATGCCCAGCAGGTGCTTGATCAGCCAGGTCGCCCCCGTCACCCAGGGCACCACGCTGCGGCGGCGCCAGCGATGCGGCAGGGGGAAGCAGAGCATGACGCCGAGGGCATAGGGCGGGGTCAGCAGCGCCAGCAGCAGCATGAACAGCGCCGAACGCAGGACGGTGAGCGGGCTGGCCTTACTGCTCATGCGGCGATATGCGCCGCGGCGGCGGCCAGGTCGGGGAATACCAGGGTGCCGCGCGGCAGGTCGGGATGCTCGCGGGTCCTGGCACCCTTGCCGGTCAGCACCAGGATGGGCTGGGCGCCGACGGCGGCGGCCGCCTGCAGGTCGCGCAGGCTGTCGCCGACGGCCGGCACATCCTTGAGGTCGGTGCTGTAGCGTTGGGCGACCTCGCGCAGCATGCCCGGGCGCGGCTTGCGGCATTCGCAGGTCGAGTCCGCCGCGTGCGGGCAGAAGAAAATCGAGTCGATGCGTCCGCCGGCCAGCGCCACCGCCTTGAGCATCCTGTCGTGGATGGCGTTGAGCGCATCCATGTCGAACAGGCCGCGACCGATGCCCGACTGGTTGGTCGCCACCACCACCCGGTAGCCCCATTGCGAGAGCCGGGCGATCGCCTCCAGGCTGCCCGGGATCGGCCGCCACTCCTCCGGCGACTTGATGAACTGGTCGCTGTCGTGGTTGATGACGCCGTCGCGGTCGAGGATGACGAGTTTCATGCGCTCAGGCGGGACAGGTCGGCGACGCGGTTCATGGCCGCATGCAGCGTGGCCAGCAGGCCGAGGCGGTTGGTTCTCAAGGCAACGTCCTCGACATTCACCATCACGCCGTCGAAGAAAGCGTCCACCGGGCCCCTCAGCGCCGCCAGCGATTGCAGCGAGGCGGCGTAGTCGCCCCGCTCGAAGGCGGCGTCGGCCTTGGGCTTGACCTCGGCCAGCGCGGCGTCGAGGGCGGCTTCCGCCGCTTCCCGCAGCAGCGCCGCATCGATCTTCGCCGTCACAGGGACACCGACTTTCTTCAGGATGTTGCCGACCCGTTTGTTGGCGGCGGCAAGGCTCGCCGCCTCGGGCAGGGCCGCGAAGGCGCGCACGGCGGCGAGCCGCTTCGGGATGTCGCCGAGGCGCTGTGGCCGCAGGCCGACCACGGCATCGACTTCCAGCGCCGAATAGCCTTGCTCGCGCAGGCTGCCGGCGAGTCGCTCGTAGATGAAGTCGGCAAGCTGCGCGGCCACCTTGTCGTCCGCCAGTTGCGCCGCCTGAAACAGCCATGAGAGATCGAGCGGAAGATCGCGTTCGATCAGCATGCGAACGACACCCAGCGCATGCCGGCGCAGCGCAAACGGATCCTTGTCTCCGGTCGGCAACTGGCCGATGCCGAACAGGCCGGCCAGCGTCTCCAGCTTGTCGGCCAGGGCCACGCACAGTCCCGCCGGATTGCGCGGCAGCTCGTCGCCGGCGAAGCGCGGCTTGTAGTGGTCCTCGATGGCATCGGCGATCTCGGCCGGCAGGCCGTCGTGCAGGGCGTAGTAGCGGCCCATGATGCCCTGCAGCTCGGGGAACTCGCCGACCATGTCGGTGAGCAGATCGGCTTTCGACAGCAATGCCGCATGGTCGGCCTGCTGCGCCAGCTGCTCGCCGCCGAGCTGCCGGCCGATGGCGCTGGCGATGGCGGCGACGCGCTGGGCACGCTCGCCCTGGGTGCCGAGCTTGTTGTGGTAGACGACTTTCGCCAGCCCGGGGATGCGATCGGCCAGCGACTTCTTGCGGTCCTGGTCGAAGAAGAACTTGGCATCGGCGAGGCGCGGACGCACCACGCGCTCGTTGCCGCCGATCACCGCGCTTGGATCATCAGGCTTGATGTTGCTGACGACCAGGAACTTGTTGGTCAGCCTGCCCGTCGCATCGAGCAGCGGGAAATACTTCTGGTTGGCCTTCATGGTCAGGATCAGGCATTCCTGCGGCACGTCGAGGAATTCCTTTTCGAACTGGCAGGTCAGCACATTCGGCCGCTCGACCAGCGCCGTCACTTCGTCGAGCAGCGCGTCGTCCTCGATGGGCTTCAGACCTTCTTTGGTTGCGGCGGCCTTGAGCCGCTTCTCGATCTCGGCGCGCCGTTCGGCGAATCCCGGGGTCACCGCACCTTCGGACGCCATCTGCTGGGCGTAGGAGTCGGCATCGCGGATCGAGACAAGCGGATTTGCGGCTTCGAAACGGTGGCCCTGGGTCTCTCTTCCTGCGGTCAGTCCCAGCACGGAAACCGGCACAACCTCGGCGCCATGCAGCGCGACAAGCTTGTGCGCGGGCCGTACGAAGTTCACGCTGCTCCAGCCGTCAGCGAGCTGATAGCTCATCACCTTGGGAATGGGGAGGCCGCCGAGCGCCGCTTCAAGCGCAGCCTGCAGTCCTGTGGCCAGCGTTGCGCCGGGCACGACGCTGTCGAGGAACAGGGCCTCGGCCTTGCCGTCCATTGCCCGCTTGAGCGTCG
>Ga0154020_10010571_pt1 | contig 10555 bp, 6 predicted proteins | sample Klosneuvirus_201_FD_109709 | JGI IMG/M metagenome (GOLD analysis project Ga0154020, IMG submission 109709) | Active sludge microbial communities from wastewater, Klosterneuburg, Austria - Klosneuvirus_20160825_MG | ecosystem: Engineered > WWTP > Aerobic digester > Activated sludge | place... | reverse complement strand
GCGCGCTCGGTGACTCGGGGAGCGGAGCCCGCATGGGTATGGGCCTTTTGCCGGGCGCGACGAACTGGGTGCCCTGGGCATCCCGCTCGATCTGATACCCATGCTCATGCACGAAGGTGTGGTGCCGCCGGCAGAGCAGGACGAGGTTGTCGAGCTCGGTCGCGCCGCCGTCCGCCCAGTGCTCGACGTGGTGCGCGTCGAGGAATCTCGTATGGGTACAGCTCGGGAACGCGCACCGGCCCTGGTCCCGGATCTCCAGCGCGCGCCGCATCCCCGCCGGGACCGTGCGCGTCCTTCGACCCGTTCGCACTACCCGGCCCGCCGCATCCTCGACGACTTCGACCACCGCCGCGTCGCACGCGAGCCTCCGCGACGTCTCCGCGGAAACGCCGACGCAGCCGGCGTTCTCAATGAATCCGCCACCGTTTTGGAGCTCGTCCTCCGTGACGTGGAGGCGGACCTCGGTGGGGGTACCGCCGGTTCGAGAACGCGCGCCTTCCGCCAGGAAGCTCTCGACGACGACCATCAGCGCGTCGGTCCGGGTGCGCGGCGTCTCCACGGAAGCGTCGAAGCGGTGCGGCGTCTCCGCGGAGACGTCGAAGCGGGCCGCATCGAGCGCCGCGAGGAACCGCGCACCCTCGTCCGCATCGAGCTCGACGCTTAGTCGCAGCCTCCCATCATCGGTGTGGCGGACCACGACCTTCCTGCGCTCGTCCGTCTCCTCGGGAGTCTCGCGCTCGGCCGCGAGGACGCCGCGGAAGCGGCGGCACAAGGTCTCGAGCACCGAGGCAGGCGCGCTCGTCGCAAGGTCTACCAGGAGCGCCTCGTTCTCCGGCGTAGCGACGCGGGTGATCGCGCGGACCTTGGAGTAACTCACCCGCGCGGCCTCGAAGGCCTGGGCGATGAGCGGGAGCTTTGGCAGCACCCGCGCCACCCGGACCTTCTCCCGCGCTGGTCCGAGCCCGAGGCCAACGCAGTAGCTCAGCCAATGCGCGCAAGACAAGGCGCCCTCGCGGGCATAACCGCCCTGCGCGTCAAACTCACCGATCTTGGTGATGAGGCGATACTCACCCGCCTCGAGCTGGGCGGCCAGCGCCGCGATCTCGTCACCCAGAGTTACATTGCAGTTCATGGGTGAGATAGTACCCCAGATAGTTACGAATAGATATACAAATGTTCAGTTTGGCGCTAGGGAGAGGAGGATTCGACGGAGTTCACTAACTTTCGGGAGCCGAATTGCCGGCACCTCCGTGAGGTAACCCCATTTCTTCGCGAGAAGGGGACGGCCGCCGAGAAGACCCTCCTCGGCCACACGATCCGCGAGCACCTCTCGGGCCGGAGCGCGGTCGCCTCGATTCGCGCGGGTGACTCCGCGCTCCGGCTGAGCCCCCACTCGTCATCTTCCTCGACGCTGTGTATGTGATCCGCGATGAAGCAGCGCTGTCATTCGTTGTCAGCGATGCGTCGAGCGATCTTGAGCTGGGGCGCATCGCCGGCCGTGTCGCACGGCGGGTTCGACGGTTGTTCAGTCACCCTCGAGGAGACCGCAGATCCAGCGACGTCTGCTTCTCCTCAAACTCTTCGAATGGGGGCCCTGAGCCCGAGCGGTCAGATACTTCATCGTAGGTTAATGGACTGACGAAGCGGTCATGGACTGCGCGGCGCATGTGGCGGCACCGCGGCGTCTCGAGCTAGAATCGAAACCGTTGGTGCGGGTCGATCTCAAACGCGCGACCGAGCTTCGGAGGGCGGGCCATACGATCCGCGAGATCGCGCGCATGATGCAGCTGTCTGAAGCGACGCTGATGCGGCGACTGCGGGTAGCCAAGGTCCCGCGCGGCCCGCGCATCAAAAGGGTCCCGACGATGGAGGCTCTCGCACCGTTCGGGTGTCTCCGTGGCGGAGCTCGCGAAGCGCTTCGAGGTTTCGCCGTCCTGGATCCGCCATGAGCTGCACAAGGCCGGTGTTCGCTTCACCTTGGGCCGCCCAAAAGGCACGTTCGACGGCAGACCCCACGAGTTCGCGGTCGACATAGACCGCATCGCTGCGCGGCATCGTGAAGGGAAGACGATCCAGGAGATCGCGGACGAGATGGGCCTCTCGCGTAGCGTTGTCCACCGCCGACTTCGCCAGAGGGGTCAGCCCGGGCCTGAAGGCTCTGATCGCGGGACTGCTGCTTGGCGACGGATATCTCTGTCCCAACTCGAAGGCATCGGCGGTGAGCTGCGCCCTGGTTCTTGGCCAGCGCGTCGATCGACTCGAGTGGCTTGAGCAGGTGCGGTCCGCGTTCGCGGCCGAGGGGGTCGACTGCCTCCCGATACGCCGAACCTCCGTGAGGGACCACAGAAGTGGCCGGCGGCAACACGCTGTTACGCTCAGCACGCGCTTCTACCGCGAACTGCTGGCGGAGCGACGTCGGTGGTACCCTGGGGGTACGAAGGTGGTGCCAACGGACCTGAGCCTCACCCCGACCACCCTCGCGCACTGGTACTGGGGTGACGGGCATTGTTCGCACGCGAAGAGCGTAGGCCTCGCCACCAACGCGTTCCCGATTCCGGACGTCATGCGCCTCGTCGCCGAGATCAAGGCACGCTGGGGGTGGCATGCGCGTGTTAGTGGTTCGGGGACGGGTCCCGTCATCATGATCAGCCGTCGCGAGGACGTGCGGGCCTTTATTGACCTCGTGCGCCCCATGGCGCCGTCGTGCTTCAAGTACAAGGTCCCCGAGGTTCCAGACGATGGGCGAAAGACACGGTCCGAGCGCTACGGGCGTAGCGCATTCGTCGGACGGTCGCTGAACGCGGCTCAGGTTCGAGACCTCCGCCTCAAACGCAGCCACGGCGCACGCTGGTGCGACCTGGGGCGCGAGTTCGGCATCCAGCCCAACACGGTCCGGTCGCGCGCGGGCTGTGGTTTTGCTACTTGGGTTGCGGCGAGCCGAGCGACGTTTCCGCGGAGTCGCCGCGGAGAGGTCGAAGCGACCCACCCCACAGGTCTCGCTTGGGACCTCAGGGGACGAGCACGCTCGTCTTTCCCGCGAGCTGCACGGCGAGACCATCTGCATCAGGTCCCGGGATCAAGAGCCGGGGCTTCGTCTCGTGGGGGTTGATCGGGAGAAGGTTGGCCGTGCCCACGAGATCCCGGAGCGGCCTCGAGCTCTCGACCGCGCGGAGCTGCCAGATCGCGAGGTTTCGGGTTTGGAGCCACGCGCTCTGGAATCCGGGGACGCCGCTGAGGTCGGGCTGCGTATAGTCCAGCGCTCCTGCGCCGAGCACGGCGCTCGAGGCGATCGACCACCAACGCGGCGTGCTGTTGCTCTGGTCCTCCGTCGCAAAGACGTAGGCGATCGCGGCCGGGCGCGCGGGCGCCTGCGCGCGAAACCGCACGGGCCCGGCCCCGCCGACCGAGCTCACCGTGACCTGCGTCAGCTCGGCGAGCGGCGCGTCGACGACGACATCGGCTGGCTCAGCCAAGGCTCGGTAGGACTCTGACTCGAGATACGCGCTGCGGACCAGGTGCACCTCTCCGGGTTGGCGCTGGGATGCCGGAACGCCCCCGTAGGCGATCGGACCGCCGAGATCGAGCTGCTGCGGTGTAAGTTCCGCGATAGTTCCGCCGCTCGTCACATAGTACACCTCGGGTGAGCTCGGCCCGCTGCCGCGGACGGACGCGTGAAACGCCGGCATCGGCGCGGCGCCCGTGAAGCTGACGGTGTGCGGTGCGCTGGCGGTCACCGGGAACGCGCGCTCGAACACCACCGCGTCCGGCGGAGTATTGGTGCTCTGGATGAACGGCGCCATCTTGGCATGTACGAGATCGAAGACGCCCGGGTAGAGGTGGAGGTTGACGTTGATCGAACACCCAAAGCCGCCGATCGAGCCCCAGCCGGACGCGCACTCGCCGGCGGGCACACCGGTGTACATGATCGAGAGGGTCGCCAGGGTGAAGTCGGTGGGAATCGAGCAACTATTGACGACGCTCGATAGTTCGCTGCCCGTCGCCTGATAGATACGGGTCTCGGCGCGTGCGCCCTGCGCGCAGGTGATGACCAGGTCGAACGGATCCCCGGCGGCCACCGTCGGCCCCTGGTAGGTGCCGTTCGTCCCGACGAGGACCTGCCACGCGCCCGCGCCGATGCGCATCGCGACGAGGTCGGCGTTGGCTGGCGCGACCGAACCGAGCCGGTGGTTCGTGATGGTGAAGGCCCCGGAGGCGCCTCCATCGGTGGGCGCGGTCGCGTCGGGCGCAAAGCCCGCGTCGGCGAAGCCCGCGTCGGGGAAGGCGGCGTCCGGCGCGAAGCCCGCGTCCGGCGCGAAGCCCGCGTCGTGCGCGAAGCCCGCGTCCGGCGCGAAGCCCGCATCCGGCGCGAAGCCCGCATCCGCGGGCGCGACCTCGCCATCGGCGGGAGCCGCGTCGAGCTCGAAGCCGGCGTCCGCCGCCCCGGCGTCGGCAGGCGTGCTGGCGTCACGGAGCGTCGCGGAGTCGGAAGGCTCGGCGTCCGAGGGAGCGCGCCCGGTCTCCGAGCAACCGATCGCCGCGCCGAACGCCACCAAGACCAAGAACTGTCGCATCGCCTCCGAAGCTAGCGTCCCGGCGGAAGAACGGGCAACGACATGTGTCGTCGCGAGGCGCGGCGGTGACGCTGGTGGACGCCCTGCTCCATGTGCCCCCGCCGACGTTTGGGTTAGCCTGCTCGCCTTGGACCGATTCGCTGGTTCTACCAGGGGGACGCCACGATGACGACCTTCGAGATCGGGGTCGGCAAGGCCGACTCTGGCCGGTGATGATCGTCGGCCTTCGCTTCTTCGGCTACGGCGAGATCAGCCAGGTCGGTGAGGGCCTCGAGCAGCGCCTCCATGCGCGGGCCTTCATCGTTCGCTCCGCCGAGCGCGCCTGGGTCTACGTGATCTGCGATCTCGGGATGATGTCGCGGCGCGTGCGGCGCTTGGTGGAGGAGCGGGTCCGCGAGCAGCTCGGCGATCGCTATCCGCCGGAGTGTCTCTGTCTGACCTCACGATCCTCGGCTACAGCGACCACCCGGGCGATCGCCGCCGCCGACGGTGCGCTCGCCCCCGGCAGCATCGGGTTCGCGGTCGGATCCTCCGCGACGCCAGCATGAACCGCATGCTCGAGGCCTATGCGCAGAACCCGCCCGAACAGCCCCGCCCCAGACTGCATTCCGGATTGACGGAGGCCCTGCTGTAGGAGCTTATAGGGTGATGTGGGCAAGATGCTGGTCGGGGCTGCTGGGCATGACGGTATTGGGCTGGGCGCCCAACGCTTGGGCAGTGCCCGACCCGCCGACGGGGCTGGCGATCACCCAGCCGACGGCCGCAACGCGACAGACGCTGACGTGGATTCCGCCGACGTCGGGCAGCGCGACCCGCTTTCAACTGTGGTGGTCGACGACGCCGGGCGGGCCGTACGCGACGATCAATATTCGCTCGACGGCGACCAGCTACAATCACACGGGGCTCACGCCGGGCACCCGCTACTACTATCGCATCCTCGCAGGAGACGCGTCGGGACTGAGCGGGCCCAGCGTCGAAGTCAGCGGCGCTCCGATCGGCGCACCGACCACCTTGCAGGTGAGCGCTTCGAGCGATCCACCGATCACGCTCAGCTGGACCGCACCGGCAGGATCGCCGACGAGCTACGACATCAAGCGCAGCGAGGTCTCGGGCGCGGAGGTCTCGATCGGAACCTCGGCGACGACGAGCTATGCCGATACCAGCGCACTGCCCGGCATGCGCTACTTCTATGTCGTCAGCGCGCGAAAGTTCGGTGAAGGCCCGAACTCGGGTCGGGTCAACAAGCGACTTCGGCCGGCGGCCCCCACCGGCGTGAGCGTCGTCGGCGATCGCATCAGCGCGATGCTGAGCTGGGCCGCTTCGAGCGGCGCCGTGAGCTACAGCGTTCATCGCGGCACCGTCAGCGGCGCTCATCCTCGCAACTTCGGCAACGTTGTGTCGCCGTTCGTCGACACCTGGCTCGTCGAAGGCCAGCGCTACTACTGGGTCGTCAGGGCCCGCAACGCCGCGGGGGTGAGCGTCGACTCCACCGAAGTGAGCGCGGTTCCGGGCCTGCCCCACTGCGAGACCGCGTCATTCCTCTCGGTCCTTCCCGCGGGCATTCCAGCCACTTCCGGCACGACCGTGCATCCGCTCGGTGAGCTGACGATCGATGTCGCTTCGACGTGTTCGAGCGGCACGCCCGAATACCGAATCCAAGAGCAGAACTATGTGACTGGCGAGTACTCGTTCCTCAACGGCGGCGCTTGGCAGACGAGCCCGGTGTTTCTGTGGGGCGGCGGCAAGGTCGAGGGCGACACTTCCCGGCTCTTCTTGGAAGTACGCGGCCGCGGCGGCGCCAACCCGAACTACTCGGAGGCGCCGGTCCCGACGACCGTGCGCACCTTCTCGACGTTCCCACCCGGTGAATGTGAGTCGGTGAGCCTCGAATTTTCTGAGCAGTCCCCAGGATTGGCGGGCGTCCCGGTCCTGTTGACCGCGTCTTCGGAGTGCTCGACCGGCACACCCGAGTACCAATTCCTCGCTCACGACTATTTGACGGGTAACTATGTCTGGCTTCGATCCCATTGGTCGACCGATCCCGAGTTTCTCTGGGAGCCGCCGAGCCCCGACTTCTCGACCTGGGGCGTCTACGCCAACGTGCGCTCGAAGTGGGGCGATCTGACCGAAGCAGCGGTGCTCGTCCCCTATGAGTTCGCAGCTCTCCCGCCGAGCACCTGTGACGTGCCCTCGGTGAGCGCGGTCGGCATCAACAGCCCGCAGCCCTCGGGCACGACGATCAATTTCTCGACGAGCCCGACCGCGTGCTCGCGTGGTCCAACCGAATACCAATATGAAGTCTACAGCGGCGCCGACGTGTTCCCCGCCGAGACCCGACCGTATTCATCGGATCGCAACTTCCGCTGGGACACCACCGACTACGCCGACGACTTCTACACAATCGTCGTCAGCGTCCGGACCGCCGGCACCAACGCCGCTCAAAACAGCGCGACGACGTACTTCGAGCTCACTGCGCCAGCGCCGCCGTTTTGTGGGTCGGTCGAGATCACTTCACTTCGGCCGGGCCCGATCGTGCAGGTCGGGATCCCGAACGGTGTGCCCTCGCCCGGGATGATGGCGTTCTTCGCTCAGGCTCGCTGTTCTGGAGGTGTCGCGGAGTACAAGTACAACCTCGAGGGTGACAGCGGTCCGATCTTGATTCGCGATTACTCCCCCGACCCGAGCGCGACTTGGTTCGCGGGTGGATTGCCGGTCGGCGAATATCGGGTCGAAGTTCGAGCCCGAGCCGTCGGCGCCAACTATGATCAATCGGGCGGCATCTACTCGTTCAACGTCGCGCAGGACCCGCCGCCGCCGATTCCGCCGCCACCCAGCCCGCCGACGATCGCGGCCCAAGCGACGCCCATCCTGGATCGTAAGCGGGTGGCGCCCGCCGAGTATCGGCTCGACTCCGGCCACCTCGCGAGCATACCGGTCCAGAAGTTCTTCCACCGACGCATCGGCTTCACGGTCGATGGCCCGCCGGAGCTGTGGGGCGAAGCAAGCGGCTGGAGCACCCTCGAGCTCGATACTTGGGGCTGCTCGACCGACACCGGGATCATCGTCCAACTCAAGAACCCCGACGAGAGTCACTACCAGACCCTCTTCAACGACGACGGCGGACCGCCCAACTATCAAAAGGAGAGCCACCTCGTCGTCCCCACGTGGTTCGGCCAAAAGTGGATCGACGTTTGGGTCTTCAGCAACGAGCGAGCGACCACCGGGCCCAACTGCACGCTCTATCGCAGCTTCGACGGCGGGGCTTGGGCGGACGTCGCCCGCCTCGAAGAGGTCGGTGGCACTCTGGTCGATGTGGGGCCGTTGAAACAGGGTGATTGGGTCGAGGTCAAGACTCGGGTGGGGGCCCGAGGCGATGTCGCGACCGACATGGTGGTCTTCGATCTCGCCGGCTATTCCACCGGCATCGACGTCACGAACACGAGCGAGCTCCCTCCGATCGCCGTGACCCAAGGCAATGGCGCGATGATCACCGCAGCTGACGCGGCCCGAGCGCACCGGCGCAACTTTGCGCTGATCGGCAAGAGCTCGAACGAGGACAGCACGCCCGGCACGCCGCACAACTACGACACCGAGCTGCGGGTCGACGTCGTGCGCGGCCCCCTCAACTCGAGCTACGCGAGCGCAGGCTTTCCAAGTGTGGGCGGCGTCGGCACGCCGATCCCTCTCGACGAAGGCCGCTATTACTTCTGGCTCTTCGCCGAAACCTCCGAGCCAGTCGGCAAACACGGAGGGTTCAATCCGGACTACGACGCCGAGATCTACTGGGCGGACCCGATCATCACCGGCCCGATCGCCTATTTGTGGGAGGGCGCTGGGCTCAAGAATCCGGATCCGAGCCAGGTGCGGATCCCGAGCCGATTCCGAGGCAACCTCAACCGCAATGCCTTCTCGATGACGGCTCGCGGGCCCAACGGCTTTTCAGCTTCGACGCGTACCGTGGCGCTGGGCGCGTTCGGCTCCGAGAGCAGGCTTCATCGCTTCGTGCTGGAGGTCGACGTCACCTTACCGGGCGAATATTGGCTCGAGGCCAACCGGTTTTCGGATGACATCACCTTCAGCGACCTTTGGGCCGCTCAGCGGAACACCGACGCAACCGAGCTCAAGAGCGCCACCGCAAACATGCTCTACACCGAGCTTCGCCTTTACGATGATCAGGTCGACCCGTTCAACGCATTGGGACCGGGCAAGTACCGAAACGCTGCCAACCTCCTCGCGGCGCGGGGCGAGATCAACCCCCTGACGAGACACGTCGACCAACCGATCGATCGGGGCCCGTTTCAGTGGGACGCGGACATCGTCACTCTCAACGAGGTCGACGAATACAACAACCTGGGTCGCTTCCGATCCGAGGCGGAGCGCACCAGCCCCTTGAGCTGGTCGATCGTGTTCGGGATTCAAGAGAGCTCGATCCTTCGCGCCAGCTACGGCGGGCTCTTCATGAACGAGCAGATCCGGGCCCCGGGGGGCGCGATGTTCGCGAGCATCGGGAGCGGGGACGTCGACGGTTGTGTGAACGCGCCGACGTTCGACTTGCCGACGATCCTCAACTACGCCCAGTGCCATCTCGGTGACGGGGGTACCGCCTTGACCTCGTACGTGAGTGCGATTCCCGGACGGGCGAGCGTCGCTCGAGCCGAGTCGTTGGACGGCGCACCCGCGGTTGGGCGCGACAGCGATCGACCGATCGCCGTTATCAATTGGCACCTGGCGTCGGACGACAAGAAGGTCGAGCGCATGAGCCAAATCGGCAACCTGGTGGATCGGATTCGGGCCTTGCTCGCCGCCCAGCCGGAGGCATTCAATCGCCTGCAAGGGTCGAATCGGTCGGACCCCTTCAACGACGCGAACCGGATCATCATTCAGGGCGACTCGAACATGCAGACCCATCTCGCAGGTGAGCATTATTGGGTGCTCGAGCGGCTGCGGGACGAGTTTGGCTATGCTGTCGACGTGGCCATGGCTGCCGATGGTTCGGTGAGGAACGGGGTCGGCATGCACAACTACGACGACCAAGTTCTCCCTTCGACTTGCCAGCTTCCTTGGCCGGCGTGGGCTCAGGGCCCTTTGCCGATCCACCCCGAGGAGATCGACGGCTTCTGGGACCCGTCGAGCCGGTTCTACGACTGCCACAACAACATGGCCGCGTTCACCAGCCAGAACAGCTATGGGCTTCGCACCGTCATGAGCGGTGCGCTTTGGAGGGAGCACCCGGACTTCATCCTCAATCCAGCGACGGTCCCGCTTTGGCCCTTCGACGAGCCCGACGGGACCAACCACAGCTTCCCGTGGTGGTCGTCGAGTTGGCGCGGCAAGACCTCCGGCGGATGGGCCGCCGACGAGCGCTTCGATGTCATCATCTTGGTCGGCCGCGGCTGGGAGATGGACGACCCGGTCGTCGGCTACGCGGTCATGCAGGACAACGTTCAGCGCAACCCGTTCAGTGTCGTCGATGGCCAGAACCGGGTGCTCGGCGTCGAGATGTATTTTGGCTGGCCGCCCGGCTGCTACCGAGGCTCGGTTCGGGTTGACGACTTGTTGGCCTGCGAAGCAGTCAATCCCCAGGGCTATACGGTTGTCAGGACCAAAGGCGAATTTGGCGAGGGCTCCGTGCCCGACGACGAAGCATTGCCGAACTACCACCCGCTGCACGACGCCGGGAACGGGGTCGGTCGGGGTCGAGCGGCGCTCCAGACCGATCACCGGCCGGTGGGGGCTCGGCTTCGGGTCATTTCCAACGGTCTGAGCGACTTCGAAGACCGCTGACGGCCCAAGGTCGATAGGAACAATATGCGGCCCTCCCACGCGGGGATGCTCCGCAAGCGGCCTTGCCGCGTCTGCCCACGCTGGTTCCAGCTGATCCGCGCGTCGGTGAGCGTCAGCGCGCTTGTTCGGCGCCCGCGTGCCAGGTGACGCGGCGAGCTGCGACTCAAGCCTCCTGGCGTCGCAGCAACCCCGACTACTTC
>Ga0154020_10010570_pt1 | contig 10555 bp, 10 predicted proteins | sample Klosneuvirus_201_FD_109709 | JGI IMG/M metagenome (GOLD analysis project Ga0154020, IMG submission 109709) | Active sludge microbial communities from wastewater, Klosterneuburg, Austria - Klosneuvirus_20160825_MG | ecosystem: Engineered > WWTP > Aerobic digester > Activated sludge | place... | reverse complement strand
TCGGTCGCGACGAAGTCGGCGGGCGGCGGGCGCACGAAGCGGAGCGGCGCCGCGGTGACGGGGTGGTCGAAGCCGAGCACCTCCGCGTGCAGCATCATGCGCGGCGCCTGGAGCAGCGTGCGGCCGGCCCGCAGGTGGTCGCGCGTGTAGACGCGATCGCCGACGAGCGGGTGCCCGCCCTCGGAGAGGTGGATGCGGATCTGGTGCGTGCGGCCCGTCTCGAGCCGACACGCGACGCGGCTCGCGACGTTGGAGCTCGCCTGGGGCTCGACGTGGGTGATGGCGCGCTGCGCGTTGCGCGGGATGCGGTCCTTCACGCTGCCGCGGAGGCCGTCGCCGCGATCCTCGATCAGCATCGAGTCGAACGTGCACGCGGTGCGGAGCTGGCCGTGGACGATGGCGAGGTAGCGGCGCTCGATGGTGTGCTCGCGGAAGGCGAACGACAGCACCTTCTTGGCGGCGAACGTGCGCGCGAAGACGACGAGGCCGCTCGTCTCCTTGTCGATGCGGTGCACGACGCCGAGGGAGGCGTGGCGCGGGTGACCATGACGGCGCACGAGGTACTGGCGGACGAGCTCCTCGAGCGTGCCGCGCTCACCCTCGTCGAACGGGATGGTGGAGATGCCGGAGGGCTTGTCGACCACGACGAGGTGAGGGTCGACGAAGACGATGCGCTCCTCGGGGAAACGCCCCTCGTCGCGGCGCACGGCGTTGGGCTGGATGTTGACCTCGCCGCCCTTCTTCACGCGGGTGATCGCGTCGAGGACGACCTTGCCGTCGACGGTGACCTTGCCACGGCGGACCAGATCGCGCGCGACGCTCCAGGGGACGTCGAGCGCCTCGCGCACGAGCCCGTCGACGGGGCGCGCGCGATCGGCGGTGATGGTGGCCTCGTTCGGCTTTGTCGCTCCGGGACCGTCCCCGTCCGGTCCTCCGCTCCGAATGGCGGGCGTCGCGCGGGGATCGGTCACGGCGGGGGCCACGGCAGCGGGATCGTGATGATGTCGGTGCCGCTCGGCTTGGGCGTGGCCGAGGTGCTCGGGAACGTCGACGGGAAGGTCGACGGGAAACCGGAGGGCAACGGCGGGATCTTGTTGCTCGCGCTGCCGCTCGCGGGCGGCTTGGGGGTGGACGAGGTCGGGGGCTTGGGCACGGTGGTGGCGGGAGGCTTCACGCTTCCCGTCGACGCGACCGGGGGTTCGGGCTCGTCCACGGTGGGCTTGGGCTTTTTCTTGGTGGGGGCCGGCTCCTCTTCGGTGGGCGCCGGCGGAGGAGCGGCGGTACCACGGCTCGGCTGGGCCACCCACACGATCACGAAGGCGACCGCCGCGACCACGCTGACGCCCGCCAGGATGGGCAGCCACGGCACCCGGCGGTTCGACCGGCTCTCGATGGCATAGCCGTCGGTCGGCGTGGGAGGGACCGGCGGGAGGGCGCCGTGCGCGGTGCCGCTCGGGAACGTGGAGCCCAGCGGAGAACCCAGGTCGCCGTAGGGAGGCGCGTAGGGCGACGGCATGGCCGCGAGCGTGCCCGTGTGGTCGTCGCTGCCCGGGAGCGCGGCCATCGCGGCGGTGCCGCGGTGCATGGGCGCGGGGTCGAACGGAGAGCGCTGCGGCGGCTCGACGGCGGGGATGGGGGGTGGCGAGGAGGAGAGCTGCACCGGCGGGGGCATCGGCGACATCACGGGCGCGACCTCGGGCGGCGACGGCACGCCCGGCACCCCCGGCGCCCCGCCCATCGGCGCGAGCGCGGGCAGCGCGAGGGGCGAGACCGCGCCGTTGGTGGGCGGGACCGCGACGGCCGCCACACCGACGTGCCCGACGCCCAGCTGCTTGGGCAGCACGCCGCGCATCTTCGCGTCGTAGGCCGCCATCGCGGCGGGATCGCCGGGGCCGAGCATGGCGGGCGGCGCGAGGCCGAGGCCCGCGTGGCCGAGGACGACGTCGGCCACGGGGAGGTTCGCGCGCGTGCGGGGCGCGGTGGCCGGCACCTCGAGGGTGACGTCGGACTCGCGGGCCGCGTGCACGAGCGCCTTGCGCATCGCGGCCGCGCTCGAGAACCGGTCGGTCGGCTGCGCGGCGAGCGCGATGGCCACCACGTCGGCGATCGGCTGCGGCGTGCGCGGCGCGATCTTGTCGAGCCGCGGCGTCTGCCCCGACATGACCTGCGCGGCGATCGCGCGCGCGTCCTCGCCCGGGATCGGGCGCTGGCCCGCGAGCATCTCGAACAGCATCGCGCCGACCGCGTAGATGTCGGCGCGCGCGTCGACCGCGTCGGCCGCGAACACCTGCTCCGGCGCCATGTATTCGGGCGTCCCCATGACGACGCCGGGCCGCGTGAGCTGGGCCTTCACCTCGCCGAGCGTGCGCAGCTTGGCGATGCCGAAGTCGAGGATCTTCACGAGCAGGCCGTCGCTCGTCGCGCCCGCGACGTCGGGGGCGTCGGTGAGGAAGACGTTCTCCGGCTTCATGTCGCGGTGGACGACGCCGTGGTTGTGGGCGACCTCGAGCGCGAGCAGCACCTGGACGGTGATGGTGCAGGCGAGCGGGAGTGGCAGCGTGGGCTCGCGGGAGAGCCGCGCGGCGAGCGGCTCGCCGTGCAGGAGCTCCATCACGAGGAACGCGAGGCCCTCGGGCGACTGGTCGACGTCGACCACCGAGACCACGTGCGGCGAGCGGATGTTGGCGCTGACCCGCGCCTCCTGGACGAACCGCGCGACGACGTTCGCCCGGCTCGAGAGGGCCGGGTGGAGGAACTTGAGCGCCATCTCGGTGCCCAGGAACTCGTGCCGGGCCTCGAAGATGGTGCCCATGCCCCCCTCGCCCAGCTTGCGGACCAGCCGGTACTTGCCGTTGACGAGGATGCCGGGGCCGAGACTCATGCGAGGTTCCAGACGTTCGACGACGCAGGGCGGGTTAGGATACATCGCCGTGAAGAGCTGGACACACCTGCCCGTCCAACGGGCAGAAACCCCCGAACCTTACGGTCGGCAAGCCGGCTGCATGCAAGGAACCGCCGCATGAAGGTCATCACCCCCCCGTCGGGCCCATCCGTGGGCTCTCCCCGTTCCACGTTTCCGGCGTCGTCCATGCCCGGAAGTGCCCGAAAGCGGGGCGATCGTTCACGAAAGGTGGGATGGGGTGCGCGGGGCGCCTTCGCCACCCTGCTCGCGCTGGCCGCTCTGGCCGGGACCGGCTGCGCCTCCTGCGAGCGCGCAGGCATGGCCGGCCTCTCGCTCATGAGCGGCACGATCAACGATCCGGCCAACAAATCCCTACGCCGCGGCATGATGTCCTTCGCGCTCGACCGAGCCTGCAAGGAGATGATGATGCGCACGACGGCGCTGCGCGAGGGCGGAGAGACGAGCGGCGCCGCGACCAACCCGACCAACGGGCGGTTCTTCCCCCGGTCGTGCACCCAGACCACCGCCCCCAACGGCGACCTGGTCATCAGCTTCAGCGGCGTCGGGTACACCTACGCGAGCGTCGTCCACAAGGTCACCTTCGAGGCGAGCGCCAGCATCCAGTACGACCAGGACTTCCTCATGTCGGGGGACGACCTCTACGCCTATTTCCGCACGAAACAGCTCGTCCAGACCAACTTCCAGCTGAAGGTCATCGAGTCCACCCTCCCCGCGATGGCCAACCAGCTCACCGGCTTCGGCGACAAGTACGCGAAGCAGCTGATGAACGAGCGCCTGCGCGACGGCTTCACCGTGCGCCGCCGCCCCGACAGCGAGACCGATTTCCGCGCCGGCATCGTGCAGCTCGGCACCTGGCCCAAGGTCTCCTACCAGGTGAAGGGCGGCCTCGTGCTGCTCAACGATCGCACTGAGGTGCACGAGCAGCAGCGCGATTTCCTCGGGCCGTTCAGCATCGACGAGGCCGACCAGATCCTCACGGTCACCGGCAAGATCGACGGCGCGCCCGCGATGAACGTCCTCGTGATGGAGGACAGCGCGGTCAAGCCGTGGATCGAGAAGTACCTCACGGTCGGCGAGGTCACCCCGCCCCCGAGCAAGCCGCTGCAGCAGGCGGTGGTGAAGCAGAACGAGCAGTTCCAGCTCGATGTCACCGGCAAGGGCGTCTACTGGATCGTCTTCGACAACACGGGCACGATCCCCGGTGGCGCCAAGCCCCCGGGCAACCTCCTCGACGACCGCGCCGCGGTGGCGAACTACTCGGTGGTGCTGCGCGAGAAGTGAGCGGAGCGAGCCGAAGGCGGCGCAGTGAACCGCGGCCGCCTCCATGGGCGGCCGCAACAGCAAGAAGGAGCGCCGCATCGGTTGCTCGAGGGCGGCTGGGACGGTAGCGTTTCGAAGATGGCCAACGCGGTCGATTCCACGGCGGCTCCGCGCTTCGTGCGGCTCCGCGTGGAGCAGCTGCACGCAATGCTCGAGGCGGGCATCCTGGTCGACGGAGAGCCCCTCGAGTTGCTCGACGGGCTCCTGGTCTACAAGGACCGGAGCGCCGTCGGTGAGGACTCGATGACGATCGGCAAGCGCCACAACCTGGCGGTCAAGCTGCTCGCGGCGCTGGATCGCGAGCTCGAGCCCGACCACCACATGCAGACCCAGGGGCCAATCGCCGTTCCTCCCCACGACGAGCCGGAGCCCGACGGCGCGATCCTGCGTGGGAAGCCGCGCGACTATCGCGATCGACTCCCGTCCGCCGCCGACGCCGCCGTCGTGTTCGAGGTGGCCGATGCGTCGCTGGCGCACGACCGCACCGGCAAGCTGGCCATCTACGCGCGCGCGGGCATTCCTGCGTACGTGATCGTCAACATCCCCGCCGGCTGCCTCGAGGTCCACCGCGGTCCCGACGCAGAGGGACGGTACGCGGTTTCGACCGTGCTCCGCGCAGGCGAGACCCTGGAGCTGACGCTGGGCGCACGGACCCTCGCGGTGCCGGTCGAAGCCTTGCTGCCCTGAGGATGGCATGGCGAGCTTCCTCCACTCCTCATCCTCGACTTCGATGGCGAGGGTTCGTGCTGGTGCCGGCCCTCGCCGCCTGCTCTTCGACCGCGCCGGCTGACTCTCCGGATGCGATGGCGGAAGTGCAGACCGACACCACCTCCGACATCACCCCGGACGTGGACGCTGGATCGAGGAATCAATGCGTCTGGGCCTACGTGACGCTGGGAAGTCCGATATCCAGACCCTGCGCCGCTGGCCAGGAGTGCCGCCTGGACGTGGGGACTGGTGTGCCCGACGCGAAGTACCGGGTGGTCTACTGCGAGACGGCCTCCAAGACGGCGAACTGCGGTGACCTGTTCTGCGACCCCCTCATGGACTGGGTCTGCGTGGACGCCGTGTGTGGCATCTGCGTCACCAAGCGGGCGCCCTGACCGGCCCACCGCGGTCGCGGGGAACCTCACGCGGGCCTTGGTGTCGCTCTTTCCATGGGCGCAACGGCGGGGCTGCTGTACGGAGCGGGGATGGCGAAGGGTTCGGGGCTGACGGCGTGCCCGTTCTGCCGCGAGATGTTCGTGGCGGAGGAGACGCGGGTCTGCCCGGAGTGCGGCATCGCGGTCCGCGACATCGTCGATCTCCCGCCCTCCGACGAGGCCGACCGGCTCACCCACGAGGAGGCAGCGGCGATGCCGCTCGAGCGGCACCAGCCCATCGCCGACGCCGAGATGCTCTCGTGGAAGGACTTCTCGCGCGGTCGCGGCATCCTCCTCGTGCTGGCGCTCGCCGGGCTCGCGGCGTTCTACCTGCCGTGGGCCATCCAGACCCTGCCGTTCCCGCAGAAGTACGACGCGCACGATCTCGCGCGCAAGCAGAGCTACTTCTGGGTGACGTTCACGTCGTGGCTCATCCTGTTCCCGGCCGTGCTCACGCGCCGGACGGTGCGCAAGATGCTGGGCGCGCGCGTGGCGCTCGTCACGCTCGCGTTCATGCCCGCCATGTGGTGCGGGTTCTTGCTCTCGCGGCCGACGCGCGTCGTCGTCAAGGGGCTACCGTTCGAGTACCACTGGGGTCCCGGCTTCTACCTGACGATGACGCTGTCGATCGTGGCGACCTTGATCGCCTTCCGGTTCGGCCGCGGGAGCGAAGAGCACGAGCGCCGCTAGAACGCGCGCGGGGAGCCCTCTTGCAGCGCGATGTCGCGGACGAACGCGTCGAGCAGGAGCTTGAGCGAGGCCGCGGACTTGGGGTCGTGGCCGTTCGGAGAGGCGGACCACACGAGCTCGCCGTTGTCGTAGCGATAGACGTCGAGGAAGGCGTGGGCCTGCATCGCGTGCCGGTCTCGTGGGACGTCTTCGTAGTACTTGCTGAGGTCGGTGCCCTTCTGCGCGTGGACGAGCAGATCGCCTTCGGCGTCGACCCTGTAGGACCGAATCAGGATCTTGTTCATGGGACCCTCCTGGCCCCCACCTAGCAACGCGGGGGCCACGCGCATCTGGGGCGGATTCGCCGCCTTTGCCAGGCGTTCGCGTGCACTGCGTCGCACGGGACGCAGCCGATGCGCCCCACCTGGGGCGTTCTTGTCGACGGGAGCGGCCGGCGTTGGATCGTCCGCGGCCTTCGGCCGTAGGCTTCGGTCATGGACGTGTCGCTGGTCCTCACCCACGACTGCAACCTCGGCTGCAGCTACTGCTACACGGGCGCCAAGTTCCGCAAACGCATGCCCCGCGAGACCGCGGATCAGGCGCTCGACCTCGCGTTCGCCCACGGCCCGGAGGCGGTGCAACTCTCGTACTTCGGCGGCGAGCCCACCCTCGAGCTGCCGCTGCTGCTCGAGGTGGCCACCGAGGCAAAACGCCGCGCCGAGGCGCAGGGCACCAAGCTCGTCCAGACGGTGACCACCAACGGCACGCTGCTCGACGCCGACGCCATCCAGCGCCTCTACGCGCTCGACTTCTACGTCGCGCTCTCCATCGACGGGGTGCGCGCGGCGCACGAGGTGAACCGACCGCAGATGGGTGGTGGCTCGAGCTTCGATGCCGTGGAGCGTTGTCTGCGGCTCCTGGTCGCGGCGGGCCAGCCGTTCGAGACGATCAGCGTCGTCACGCCGAAGAGCGCGCCGTTCCTCGGGGAGAGCGTCGAGTACCTGTTCGAGGCCGGGGTGCCCCGCGTGTCGCTCAACCCCTGCTACGAGGCCGCGTGGGACGACGAGGCGCTCGCGACCTGGGAATCGGGCCTCGAGCGCGCGGCCGACGCGATGGCCCGCTGGATGCGCGCCGGGCGGACGGTGAGCGTGTCCACGCTCGACAACAAGATCCTCGCCGCGCTCAAGGGTGGGCTCGGCCACGAGGACAAGTGCAAGCTCGGCGATGGGTTCGTGGCGGTCTCTCCCGACGGGCACCTGTACCCGTGCGAGCGCCTCGTCGCCGAGGACGATCGTCCGGACGATCGCGTCGGTCACGTGTCCACCGGGATCGAGCGGCCGAAGGTCGCGTGCCTGCGCCCCGACATCGGCGAGGACCGCCACGCGGTGAACGAGGAGTGCTCGACGTGCGCGGAGAAGTTCCGCTGCGCGGCGAGCTGCGCGTGCGCGAACCGCGCGGAGACCGGGAGCCTGCAGGTCGCGGGCGGCGTGCAGTGCTGGCACGAGAAGACCAGCGCGCGCATCGCCGACCGCATGGCCGAGTCGCTGTTCGCGGACCTCGATCCGGTGTTCCTGCGCTGGTTCTACGGCCGCATGGGGATCGACGCCGACCTGCTCGCCGCGAAGATCCGGAGCGGGGAGCTCCAGGTGCCCGCGCTGCGCACGGACCCGAGGGCGATCGGCGCCATCGCCCGCCGCAGGGACGGCAAGCGCGCGCTGCGGGTGATCTGAGCCTCGATCGTCGGGTCGAGAAACATCCTGCGCAATTCGCGCAACCCCGGACCTGCGCAAACAATCAAATCTGCACGTTTCCTCGGATGGCCCGTCCGTTGCGAAAGCGCCGCGCGGAGGTGTGCCTTGAGCGAACCGTTGATCCACCGCGCCCAGGAAGAGACCGACGACGTGACCCTGCGCCGCGAGGCCGAGCTGCACCTCGAGCAACACGTCGGCTTGCAGGTCGTGGCCGAGCTCCTCGTCCACCTGCGCAAGCGGCAGCTCCCCTGGTGGTCGGCCGAGGACCTGCGGGCCGCGTTCGGGGCGCGCGAGCGGCTCCTGTGGCTCAGGGATCGACCGGACCTGCGGGCGCACGTCGTGGCCACGCTCACGCAGCTCCCGCTCCGCGCGGCGCGCAAGAAGTCGCCGCAGCTGCAGGCCGAGCTCGTCGAGGCGTTCCTCGAGGACGGCGACGTCAGCGCGCGCCAGTTCGAGGAGGCCTTCGATCCGTTCGATCTGGTGGTGTACGGGCCCGCGACGGAGTTCTTCCGTCGCGTGCGGGAGCGGATGCCGCTCGAGGACCCGGAGACCGCGGGCATCGTCGGGGCGCTGCTCGCGAGCGCGCTCGCCGATCGCAGCGCGCGCGGCCTCCGGCGCACGCCTCTCTTGTCGGCGTGGGAGGTGCGCGCGGCGATCCCGACGGCGGTCTGGCAGACGCGGATCCCGCTCGCCCTCCGCGCAGCGGTCGACGAGGCCCGGCTCGCGCGCGAGCGCGCCGGCGAGGTGTTCACGAGCAAGCAGGAGCTCGCCCTGGTGACCCCCGACGCGATCGTCCAGCACGTGCCGATGGCGGAGCTGGTCGGCGTGCTCGACCTCGTGCAGCGCGCGCTCGGCGCGGAGGCCAGGCCCCGGCGCGAGGCCTCGGCGGTGCGCGTGATCGAGCCGGCGATCGATCCCGACGCGTTGCTCGCGGCGATCGCGCGGCGGGCCTCGTCGGCTCCGCCCCCGCCGCCACGGACCTCGACCCCACCGCCGCCGCGGACGCGCAACGTCCCCCGGCACGACCCCGAGAAGACGCAGCCCCGCATCCAGCTGTTCCCGCGGCATTGAGGCCGACGCCCGCGCGACCTCGGCGACCAAGTGTGTAAGGCGCCGCCCTCCACGCCGTTGTCCGGGCATGCGCCGCAAAGAGGTCCCCGCCCTGCCCCGTCCTGCCCGGCCGACGCCGCTCGCTCCGAGCCTGTCGAACGCTCCGCAGGGGTACGCCGCGTGGACCGTGGCCAAGCTCCGCGCGCTGGGCCTCGCGGCCGCGGTCGTCGCGCCCCTCGGCGCGCTCGCCGGCAGCGTCGCGGCCTGTGGCGGGGCAGCGCCCGTGCAGCACTCGCCCTACGGCTACCGCGCGGAGCCCGCCGCCCCGCCCGCGCCGACCGCCAGCGCCTCGGCCGTGCCGAGCGTCGAGCCCGCGCAGGCACCGCAACCGGCGACGCAGCCCACGCCCGTGCCGACCCCCATGTGAACCGCTAGCCTCCGCGGGTGAGCGACCCCGGTCCCCTCGACGAACGACTGCGCGCCGTCGGCTACCACCCGAGCGCGGACACCGCCACCGCGCTGCGCCTCGCGATCGCGCTCGATCGTCCGCTGCTGCTCGAGGGGCCCGCCGGCGTCGGCAAGACCGAGCTCGCGCGCGCCACGGCCACCGCGCTCGGGAGGCCGTTCCTGCGGCTCTCCTGCTACGAGGGCCTCGACGAGTCGCGCGCGCTCTACGAGTGGGACTACGCGAAGCAGATCCTCTACACCCAGCTGCTGCGCGACGCCGTCGAGCGAGCCATCGGCGCGCCCGATCTGGCCTCCGCCGTCGAGCGCGTCGCCGAGCTCGAGACCGCTTTCTTCTCCGAGCGCTTCCTGCTCGCGCGCCCGCTGCTCGCCGCCGTGCGCGCGAAGGAGCCGGTGGTGCTGCTGATCGACGAGGTCGACCGCGGCGATCCGGAGTTCGAGGCTCTCTTGCTCGAGGTGCTCGCGGACTACGCCGTCACGATCCCCGAGCTCGGGACGTTCCGGGCGACGGCACCCCCGCTCGTGGTGCTGACGACGAACGGCACGCGCGAGCTCACCGAGGCGCTGCGCCGGCGATGCCTGCACGCCCTCCTCGACTACCCCGAGCCGTCTCGCGAGCTCGCGATCGTGGAAGCGCGCGTCCCCGGCATCGCCGCGGCGCTGGCCGCCCGGCTGGTCGAGGTGGTGCGGAGGCTCCGCGGTCTCGAGCTGCGCAAGCCACCGAGCATCGCCGAGTCCATCGACTGGGCCCGGGCCCTCGTCGTGCTGGGCGCATCGTCGCTCGACGAGGCGACCGCCCGCGACACGCTGGGCGTGCTGATCAAGCATGGGGAGGATCGGGAGAAGGTCTCGGCCCGGCTCGGCGCCGTGCTCGCCCGTTGACCCGACGACGGCCCGCCGAAAAGGCCAGGAGACGGCCGCCGGAGCACACAACCTCTTGACCGCGTGACCGTGGTCGCGTCTCTTGTCGTCACGCTCATGCCCGTCCTCTGCCAACGTTGCGGTGCCCAGAATGCCGACCATTCCAAGTTCTGTCTGAGCTGCGGGAACGACCTCCGTCCCGCTGGCGGGCCACCCCCGCCGGCGCCCGGTGGATTCGGTCCCCCGCCGCCTGCCCCGGGTGGATTCGGTCCCCCGCCGCCCGCGCCCGGGGGCTTCGGGCCACCGCCTGGACCGCCGCCTGCGCCAGGTGGATTCGGTCCGCCCCCGCCCGCGCCCGGGGGCTTCGGTCCGCC
>Ga0154020_10010568_pt1 | contig 10555 bp, 7 predicted proteins | sample Klosneuvirus_201_FD_109709 | JGI IMG/M metagenome (GOLD analysis project Ga0154020, IMG submission 109709) | Active sludge microbial communities from wastewater, Klosterneuburg, Austria - Klosneuvirus_20160825_MG | ecosystem: Engineered > WWTP > Aerobic digester > Activated sludge | place... | reverse complement strand
CGCGTTCCGCTCGACGGGAACCGCGACGCTGCAACTCGAGAAGCCCGCGATGGCGCTCGGTCCGATGTCGCCATTCGATGTCGAGCCGCAGGCACCGCCCGCGTATCCGGTGTTGCTCCCACCCTCGAGCCTCGCATCTGTCGAGGTCACGCCGCGCCGGCAAGGATCTGCGGGTGTCCAGCAGGACGACATCGTGTGGACGACGGACGTCGCGAATGCCGAGATAGTGCGCACGACGATTAGCGCGCGGTTCGTCGATGACGGTGGTGCCGTCGCGCCGGATGCGTTGTCGTTCGGGCCTGGCACGATCCACCTCGAGCAGGACAACGCGCAGAAGGTGACGCTGCAGAACTGCGACACGCAGACGATCGTGTTCGCGGATCCGTCGGTGCCGCCGCCGTTCCGCCTCGACAGCGCGAACTTTCCACGCGAGCTCGCACCGAACGAGAGCGCGACGTTCACGATCGGCTTCCATCCCACGCGCGTCGGAATCTTCATCGAGACGCTGACGATCCAATCGGATCAGCTCGACGAGCCGCTCACCGTGAGGTTGACGGGAGAAGGCGCGCGTCCGCAGCTCCCACCGGACGCGGGCGTGGATCCTCCGGGATTCGATCACCAGAGCTTCTATGGATGCAGCGGCTGTTCGACGCGAAGCCCGAGCGGCGCTCTGCTGGTGGTCATCGTGCTCGGCGCTACGCTTCGACGGAGACGCGCATGAACCGCAAGAACGCACGCCTCGTTGCTCTCACCGTCGTCGGGGTGACAGTCGCGCTCGCCACGCTCGCGTGGGGCGATTACACGACGACGAGTAACCCCGGAGACGCGGACAACGTGCCGATCGGTCAGACGGCGCGCGCGGTCGTCTCGATCCGCAACACGGGGACCGCCACGCGCACGATCACCGGCATCGCGAAGGGCAATCCGCAGCTCGGCAACTGCCTCTCGCAGATCATGCCGTCGACGCTGACGGGCACGACGTTCCCGGTCACGCTCGCTCCGAACGCGCAGCTCCAGATCCTCGTGCAGGCCGCGTTCTCCTCGGGTGATCTGGTCGTGGGCCCGCCCGGCTGCGTGTTCGACATCGAGGATATGTCCGGCACACCTTTCGAGACGTTCAGCGTCACGTTCAGCAACGTGGGAGGCAGCGCGTGGGAGCTCCAGCCTCACGTGATGAACTTCGGCACGCAGAGCGGCTTCGAGGTGCAGACCGCTCTCGTCCTCAATCACGACACGATCGCCGGGACGTACATGTCCGCCGTGATCATGGATCCCACCGGAACGTTCACGTTTCAGAGCCCGTGTATGGGTCTGCAGGCGTGCGCCGGAGGAACGATGATCGCGAGCGGAAGCGCGCAGCAACTCCAGATCAAGTGCGATCCCACGATGGGGGGTGCACGAACAGCGACGCTCGGCCTCTTTGGCAGCGGTGGTCCCGGTAGTGGCGCGCAGCTCGCGAGCATGATGCTGACGTGTACGGGCACGGGCTCCGGATCCGGCTCGGGCTCCGGGATGATCGACATCGTCCCGACGATGGTCGACATCAGCGGACCGATGGGCACGCCGACGATGGTGCCCGTGATGATCGACTACAACGGCAGCGCCGGCGGTTGGCGCATGACGGGCGCGGACATCAACTCCGATCCCGGCAACGTGTTCGCCTTCGTCGCGAGCGGGTGTTCGGGGCACACGTGCTCGTTCGTCGCGCCGGATCGCGCGCTGCCGACGACGCTCGACATCACGTGCACGCCCGGCGCCACGACGACCACGGCGACGATGATCGCCCAAGGTGAAGGCGGCGCGAACGACTTCGACATGGCGACGCTGCGCTGTCTGTCCGGCAGCGGCGGTAGCCCGACGCTGATCGCCTCGCCGAACCCGGTGTTCGCCGGCTCCTACTCGGTCAACATGTCGTCGCCGCCGCAGACGCTCACGTTGACCAACGGCGGCAGCGGCTCGCTCACCGCGCAGATCACCGAGCCCGCGAGCGGCGAATGGAGCGCGAGCACGTGCGTCTCGTCGCCGTGCACGCTGAACGGCTTCGGCTCGGCGACGACGGTCGACGTGGTGTTCACGCCCGCGATGCCCGGCGATCGCAGCGCGAACTTCGTGATCACGAACAACGGCACGCAGGACCCCGTCAACGTCGGGCTCGTCGGCAGCGGCAGCGGCGCTACGCTGGAGGTCACGGCACCGCCGATGCCGAGCTACACGATCGATTTCGGCACCATCCCGCGCGGCTCGTCGCCGCAGCGCCCGCTGACGATGCTCACCACTGGCAATATCCCGATCACCGTCGACGTGACGGCACCGAGCGCGCCGTTCTCCCTCGGCGCGACGCAGTTCTCGCTCTCGCCCGGCATTCCCGGCGGCACCACCGTCACGTGCTCGAGTCCCACCGCGGGTGGCCCGTTCACGCAGACGATCTCGTTCACCTCGAACGCGTACATGATGGACACGTCATCGATCACCGCGCGCTGCGAGATCGCCGACACGGATCTCGAGGTCGACCCCACGCCGTTCGACTTCGGCGAGGTTCGCGTCGGCTCGCCCACCGCCGAGCTCGCGTTCACGCTGCGCAATCCATCGGCCACGGCGTCTCTCGTGATCCACTCGATGCGCCTGTCGTCGTCGAGCGCGGGCCTCTCGCTCGACGCACCGATCAACACGAACGTCACGCTCGGACCGGGAGAGGTTCGCAGCGCTCGCCTCCTCCTCGATTCCGGCACCGAGGTCGATCTCGCGGGCCACTCGCTGCTGATCTCCGTCGACAGCTCGATGCTGAGCTTCCCGATCACCGGCAAGGTCGTCCGCGCGCACGTTCGCGTGGTCCCCGAGGAGCTCGACCTCGGCACCGCGTGCGTGGATTCGCAGGTCATCGGCCAGGTATTGATGATCAACGACGGCACCGCGACGCTGACGATGCAGCGACCGACGATGACGAACTCGTTCTCGGCGGTACTCCAAGATCCGACGGACTACCCTGCCCCGCTGTTCGCGAACGACACGGCGATGGTCGGCGTCACACCATCCGCGTCGACGTCGGGCCCGCTCGATGGCTCGCTCAGCTGGGACGTCGATGCGCCCGGCGCGCCGTTCCAGGTGCCGATCCACCTCGAGTACATCGCCGACGGTGCGGCCGTGTCGCCAGGTCGCGTCGCGTTCGGCGTGGTCGCCGTCGAGACTCGCTCCGAGCGCAAGACGATCCGCCTCGAGAACTGCGGCACCGCACCGGTCACGCTCGATCTCGCGGGGATCAAGTCGCGCACGGGCGGCACCAAGGTGTGGGACGTCCAGCCGAACCGCGGGACGATCGTTCTGCCGCCCGATGGCGTACAGATGATCGGCGTCGAGTTCGCGCCGCTTCGTCGCGGCAGCTACGCGGCGACGATCGTGCTCTCGATCGACGGTGCACCGCATCCGATCGAGATCTTCGGCGATGCCTCCGGACCGATCCTCGAGCCGACGAGCTTCTACGCGTGCTCGTGCTCGGGTCCCAGCGCTCCGTCGCGCGGCTGGCCGATCGTGCTCGCGCTCGTCCTCGTCAGCCGCCGGCGCCGCCGCGGATCTTCTTGAGCTCGGCGAAGAACAGATCCACTTCGCTCGGCTTCGTATAGAAGTGCGGCGCGATGCGAATGCCCGCGGTCGGGCGGTGATCGCAGAAGAACTTCCGTCGATTCAGCTCGCGGCACACGTCGGCCGAGCCGACGAAGTCGAACACCACCGAGCCGCCGCGGATCTCCGCCTTGCGCGGGCTGTTGAGCTTCATGCCGAGCTCGTCGACCCAGTCGATGCACTTCTGCGTCATCACGAGGCTCTTCTCGCGAATCTTGCGCACGCCGATCTCGCCGATGATCTTCTGCCCGGCACGCGACTGATACAGCGCGGCCACGGCCGGCGTACCGCCCATGTAGCGCCACACCGTCTCCGAGTACGACTGCTCGGGCATCGTGAACGCGAACGGCGCTTCGTTGCCGAACCATCCCGTCACGCGCGGCGCGAACTTCTCGGTCAGATCGGGCCGAACGTACAGCCACGCCGCGCCCGGGCCACCGCACAGATACTTCACCGAGCCACCGCACGCGAACGACACGCCGAGGTCGACGACGTCGAGCGGGACGGTGCCGACCGATTGATAGCAATCGAGGATGACGTGCGCGCCGACCTCCTTGGCCCGCGCGCAGATCTTCTTCACGTCCTGGATGTACGCGCTCGAGAACACGACGTGCGACATCGGAACGACCAGCGTCTTCTCGTCGATCGCGGCGCACATCGCGTCGGTATCGATCGTCGTGCCGTCCTTGCTCTCGACGAGCACGCAGTCAGCACCGCGGCGCTTCTCCGCTTGCCACACGTAGCTCACCGTCGGGAACTGCAGCGCTTCGTAGACGACCTTGTTGCGCTCGGGCGTGTACTCGAGGCACGAGGCGAGCACCGCCATCACCGTCGAGACGTTCTGGTGCATGATCACCGAGCCGTTCGGCGCCGAGATGATCTTGCTGATCCGCTCGGCCGCGCGATCCACCTCGGGCAACCAGTCGCTCCACGCGGTGATCGACTTCGTTTGCCACAGGTCGAAGAACTCGCCGAGGTCTTCCTTCGCTTGCGCCGGCACGCAGCCGAGCGAGTGCGAGATCAGGTGGACGCAGTTCTCGAGGGACGGGAACTGCTTGCGGTACTCGAGCAGACTCTCGGCGACGGGGTCAGCCATGCCGTTGGCTTATCACGGCGTCGGTGCGCTCGGCGCTGGCGCGGCCGGCGGAGTCGCGGGCGTGCCGGGAACGGGCTTGTCGAGCGTCGGATCCTGCGGGACCTCGGGAGGCGGCGGTTCGTCCGGGTCCGGGCCCTGCAGCACCGTGTTGCCATCACCGCCGAGCAGCATCGCGAGCGCGACGATGCCCGCGAGCCCGAGCGCGACACCGCCCGACACCGCGCCGCACGTCAGGTGCTCTCCGGTCGCGAGCTCGCAGGTTCCCTCGGCGACCACGCCGCCGACGATGCCGATGGTGATCGCGGGGTGCTTCGCCGCGAACCCGCATCCCCCGAGCGTCGTGACGAGAGCGAGGACTGCCGCAGCCTTCATCCGTGGTAGCCGGTCTCTTTACCCTTCGCCGCCTGCTCCGCCGTCCAGTCGCCGAACACTTCGTCGCGCACGTCCCACAGCGCCGGGAAGAACCGCGTGACCATGCCCTTCGCGAGCAGGTCGGAGTGCTTGCCCTTCAGCGACGGCGTTCCCGTGCCGATGATGCGATAGACGAGCATCAGGTGGCGCGACCGCCAGGTCTGCAGGAGCTGGTCGTAGTCGACGAGGCCCTCGCACAGCTGGAACAGCTGATGGTGATCGTGCGGGCGATCGTAGATCTGCCGCAGCGTCACGCCCTTCCTCTCGAGGAACGATGCGAACGCGGGCCAGACGACCTCGCCCGGCAGCTTCAACATCGTGCGGAAGCCGGGTGACTCCTGGCCCGAGCCGCGGCCGAGCCCGGTGCGGATCGTCATGTAGTCCGTGGGCGCCATCGTGTCGAGCAGCTCGACCGAGTGCAGCAGCACGTGCTGGGTCAGCGAGATGCGACGGAGGTGCGTGATCGCGCGCGCGACCTTGTCCTCGGCGAGCATGCGGCACACGAACCGCAGCTCGTGCTCGATAAGCTTCATGTACAGCTCGTGTGCCTGGTGCACGACTTGGAACTGCAGCTCGTCGTGACACGTCAGTGTCTCCGGCGATTTCTGCAGCGCAAGCAGCTCCTCGGTGCGGATGTACTTTTCGTAGTCGGTGAGCCCCACGTGCGCTTCGTACCACGACCTCGGCCATCTCGACGATCGTTGATCGTGCACCTGAAGTGCACGACACTCGACGATTGATGCGCCTCGTCATACTCGCCCTCGCAGCCTCTGCCTGCACGCCGGCGTCGTGGACCGCGCAGAAGATCAAGGTTCCGCGCGAGGGCGTTCCACTCGATTTGTTCTGTACGACGCGTGCGTGCACGGCAAGCCATCGCGGCGTGGTCACGGCACGCGGCGGCGATCGCGCGGATTTTTACGAGCTCGTGATCCCGCCCCACGGCTGCGACGCGAAGATCGTGAAGATCGAGCTGGAATGGGATGTGCCTCGTGAGGGCTCGAAGCTCGGGCTCTCGATGTGGGGGCCGCACGGACGCGTGGCGGCGCTCGATGACGATCACGAGGATGAGGACGACTACGAAGACGAGGAGAACGAGGACATCGCCGGCGCGACGTCGCGACTCGTGATCCACGAGCCCGTGACGACGGGCACGTATCTCATCGGCGTGCGGGCGGTGGGAGCGACCGGCGCCGGCGAGTACACGCTCGACGTGCGCGAGGAAACGCTGCCGTGCGCAACGGCGTGGGGGCAACCGGCGATCGCGATCGCGGACATCTACATCCCGCGCCCCGACGGCACACCGCCGACGAAGGCACCTCTGTTCGGCGTTACGGCCGCAGGACTCTCGCGCTCGTCGCAAACTCCGTCGCTCGTGCTCGACGGGACCGATGGGCGCGTCGCGAAGGGAGCTCGCATGTGGCTCGTCGATAGTCGCGGCAAGCGCGTGCGTCACGGCGAGATCGAGATCGTGGAGACCTGGTCGCCCGACGGCAGCACACGCTTTGCCTCCGCGAGGTTCGTGACCCCGGGGTGGTTCCGTCGACGCATGGAACGCGGATGGAGCTACTGGTCCGCGATGCTCGGTGGCAGCTCGAGCGCACGACGCTGAGTGAATCGCCGGGCTGATTCGGCCGCTCGCATGACACCGATCGTACTCAATTGTTATTGCTGTATTTTTACCGGATAAAGAAACGAACGTTTGCTTTCTCGTAGTGACCTCTGATAGCTGATCGGCATGTCTGCGCGACGTGCGTTCAAGCCGAGCAGTGACGGCATCCTCGAAACGGCGGAGACGGCGTTCGCGAAGCACGGCTACAACGAGCTCTCGCTGCGTCAGCTGATCAGCGCGTCGCGCGTGTCGACCACCGCGTTCTACGCGCGCTTCGATTCGAAGGAGGCCGTGCTCGCGGCGCTGACCTCGCGCTTGTTCGGCGAGCTGCACGCGGATGCACCCGCGGCGCTGAGCAAGGCTCGCGACCTCGCGAGCGGCATCGAGCTCGGTGTCGACCTCTTGTGCGAGCGCCTCGGACCGCGCAAGGCGCTCGTCCGGCTGATCCTGTCCGAAGCCGGATCGTCGCCGGCGGCGATGAATGCACGCCGCGATTCGTACGCGATGCTCGCCGCGTTCCTCGCGATGCGATTCGCCGCGTTGAACGAACGCAAGCGCATCGCGGTCGCCGATCCCGAAGCGCTCGCGTGGGCGCTGATCGGCGCACTCGAGATCCAGTTCATTCGCTGGGCCGTCTGGGATCAGATCGATCTCCCCGCGCTGCGTGCACAGCTCGCTCGAGCCGCGCTCGCGATCCTTCCACGATCGGAGAACCGCCATGGGTGAACGCATGTGTCGATGGGTGATCGCGGCGGTGGCGCTCGGTGCGTGCGACGACACGCGCCCGGTCACCGTGACGATGACGGCGAGCGATGAGCCGCCCGCGTACGGCACCACGCCGTTTCCAACGGATGCGATCCGCGAAGGTGATCGCCTCGGTCGCCTCGCCGGGCTCGGCGCGATCGCCGGGCGAAACGCGGACCTCGTCGTCGATCATGTCGCCGCGCTCGATGGCTTCGGACTTCGGCCACTCGTCGAGATGTTCGTCGACGGCGATCTCGATCCCGCGTCGATTCCGGCGCACACCGATGCGATCACCGATGCCGCCGCGCTCGTCGATGTCGACCCGAGCTCGCCGGACCGCGGTCGCGTGATCGCGATGGACTGGCGCTACGACGCGACTCGGCGGGTGATCGCCGGATCGCCGGCGAGCGGCAACGTGCTGCGCGAAGGCGTTCGCTACGCGGCGTTCGTCACGACTGCGATCCGCGACGCGAGCGGCAGCGCGATGAAGCCGAGCGCGGCGCTCGCGACGCTCGCCACCGCCGGTGCTCGCTGGCACACGACCGCCGACGCGTACGCGGAGCTCGCCGACGAGGCTGACATCGCGGGACTCGCCGTATTCACCACGCAGCACGCGACATCGCCGCTGCGCTCCGCGCGCGAACAACTCGATACGGCGCCGGTGCCCGAGCTCGCGTTCGCAACGCCAGCGATCGTGTTCGCCGGCCCGACGGCGCTCGAGCGCATCCTCGGTGTCGCGACGCGCGCGACCGACGGTCCGCGCGCGGGCCTCGAGCGGTGGGGCAACGACAACCGCACCGGCATCGCGCACGATCACGTCGGCGTCGTCGGCACCGGCACGATCAGCGTCGTTCGCTTCCGCGGCGACGAGACCGACACCGACGGTCCCGAGGACGAGACGTTCCAGCTCGACGCGAGCGGTGTGCCGCGGATCGTCGCGATCGATCGCATCCCGATCACGTTCATCGTGCCGGCCGCGCCTCCGCCTGTGGAGGGCTACCCCGTCGTGATCTACGGTCACGGTCTCGGCGCGGGTCGCGATCAACTTCTGTCGTTCGCCGAGCCGCTGACGTCGCAGGGCTTCGTCGTCGTAGGGATCGACATGTTCGGTCATGGCTCCCGCTTCGATCCCGTCGACGCGGTCGCGAACATGTCGCGCCAGCTCGTCGCGTTCTCCGGCCAGCCGAACACACCGGATGGCTTCGGCGATCGCACCGGGCTCGCGACGCAGCTCGATTTCTTCGAGGACTTTCGCGGCGTGGCTGCCGTGCGCGACTCGATCCGCCAATCGGCGCTCGATCTCTCGCGCGTGACGCAGCTGCTCCGCCGCGGCGATCTCGATCTGTCCGCGCTCGCGGGCCCCGGCGGCGTCCCGGTGCTCGACACGCGCCGCATCGCATACCTCGGAGAATCGTTCGGCACGGTCGTCGGCACCGTGTTCGCCGCGATCGAACCCGAGATCGATCTCTTCGTCCTCGACGTTCCCGGCGGCGGCATCCTGGATCTGCTGATGCCGTCGAGTCCGGAGATCGGCGCGGTCGCGCTGCCGTTCGTCGAGACCGTGTACTCGCCGGCGACTCGGCTCGATCGCTGGAATCCGTTGATCGCGCTGATGCAGGCGGTGATCGACGGCGCAGATCCACTCGCGTACGCACCGCATGTCCTGCGCGATCGCTTCACGATCAGCGGCGAACCACTCGGTCCGCGCAGCGTCGTCGCGATCGAAGTCGTCGGCGATCAGGTGCTCGCGAACGTCGGCACGGATGCGCTCGCGCAAGCGCTCGGGCTCGACGTGCTCGCGCCGCATCTCGATGTCGCGCCCGGGCTCGGCACCGTGTCGTCACCCGCCGCCGGCAACCGCGATGGGCAGACCGCGGTGCTCGTGCAGTACGCGCCCGCGACACACGGTGCGAACTGGAGCGCCGAGCACGGGACGCTGCGCTACCAACCGGTGTTTCCGCAGGACGGCGAGATTCGCTTCCCGCTCCTCGACGAGCCGCTCACGATCGAGAACCCGATCTACGAGACGCTCGAGCAGGTGTTCGAGATCCTGCACAGCCATCAGGCGGGCGAAGCGCCACGCGTACGCATGACGAAGCCACCGATTCGTCAGTGACAGCTGAGGTGCAGCACGCTGAGTGAATCGCCGCCGGAGTTCGCGACCGCGAGATCCTGCTTCATGTCGCCGTCGACATCCGCGATGACAACGCCCGCCGGGGCCTTGCCGGTGCCGTAGTCGATCTTCGGGTGGAACGTGCCGTCGCCTTTGCCGCGCAGCACCGCGACGGTGTTGCCGGCCGAGATCGGCACCGCGATGTCCGCCTTGCCATCGTCATCGATATCGCCGATCGCGACGTTGCCCGTCGCGGCGACGGTACCGACACGATAGGCGACCGCCGTCGCGAACGTGCCCGTGCCGTTGCCGAGCATGACGTTCAGCTCCTCGCCGGTGTACGGCGTGACGACGACATCGAGCTTGCCGTCGCCGTTCAGATCGCCCGTCGCGAGCTGACGCGGCTGGATCGCCGGGTACGTGTCCGCGCGCGGCTGGAACGTGCCGTTGCCGTTGCCGGAGTGGACGCTGACGGTCTGGTAGTTGTAGCTCGCGGTGACGAGATCCAGCTGACCGTTGCCGGTGACGTCGGCGACGGAGAGCGCCGACGCGTAGGGGTTGGTCGCGATATCGGTCTTCGCCATGAACGTGCCGTCGCCGTTGCCGAGGAACAGGCTGAACGTGCTGGTGCTCGCGTAGTTCACGGTGATGACATCGAGCTTGCCGTCGGCGTTCATGTCGCCGACGCCGACCTTCATCGGCTTCGTGCCGGTCGGGTAGTCCGTCTTCGTCTGCATGGTGCCGTTGCCGTTGCCGCGGAGCACGCTGATCGTGTTGTCGTTAGAGTTCGCGACCACGAGGTCGAGCTTGCCGTCACCGTCGAAGTCACCGGCGGCCAGCGACTGTGGGTTCGCGCCGGTGCCGCCATCGCGCTTCGGTTGATAGGTGCCGTCGCCGTTGCCGATGAGGACGCTCGTCGTGTTTGCCGTCGCGTCGACGGCCGCGAGATCGGGCTGCGTGTCGCCGT
>Ga0154020_10010567_pt1 | contig 10555 bp, 3 predicted proteins | sample Klosneuvirus_201_FD_109709 | JGI IMG/M metagenome (GOLD analysis project Ga0154020, IMG submission 109709) | Active sludge microbial communities from wastewater, Klosterneuburg, Austria - Klosneuvirus_20160825_MG | ecosystem: Engineered > WWTP > Aerobic digester > Activated sludge | place... | reverse complement strand
TGTTCAGTTTGTTGGGCAGCCGCGTGACCTTGCTTGGCACGGGTGCGGGCGATGATTACACAATGTATCGAGGCCTCCTTGACCCGCGCTTCCAGTTGGTCGGTCATGATTACGACACCGTGCTGAACCAGGGCGACACCGCCGGCGACGCGAACCAAACGATATTCGGCGCCTGCACTGGCTTGCCGATTTCGGGTGGCACTCCCGGCGTGCCAGCGGTCAACCGCTTGCTCAAGCATCCTGAAGTCGCGCCGCTTTACTACGAGGAGTTGCTGTATCAGCTCGGACATACTTTTGCGCCCGGCAACATGGCGGCGCTGCTCGATCAATCCCTTGGCGATTGGGTTGCGCCGGCGAACATCGCGGTGATGAAGGCCTACGCGACGAACCGTTACGCCGGGGCGCTCGCGCAAATCCCGCTCGCGCTCACGCTGACGGGCAATTCACCCGCCGCCACTTCCACGAATGGCGGGGTGCCGCGATTCACTTCTCCAGTGCTCACGATCTTCGGTCATGCGCCTGCGGCGAAGACGCGGTCGGTCCGCGTGAATGGCCAGCTTGCTGCTTGGTCCGCGTGGGAAGCGCATTGGACCAATACTGTCACGCTCCAGCCCGGTGTGAATCATGTCCGCGTCGAATCTCTTGATTCAAACAACGTCGTCTTCGCCAGCACCAACCTCAGTTTCTGGTATGACAATGGCGCCGCGCAGAACGTCGGAGGCACACTCGCCAGTGACGCGGTGTGGTCGCCTGCCAGCGGACCTTACGTCGTCACCAGCACGCTCACGGTGCCAAACGGTGTGACGCTTACCATCCAGCCCGGCACATCCGTGTATCTGGCCGCAAGTGTGAATCTCGTCGTCGCCAATGGCGGGCGTATCCTTGCTGAAGGCACGACCAACGCGGGCATCTGGTTTTCGTCGTCGCCTGGGTCTGGCACGTCCTGGGGCGGGATCACCATTAACGGCGGCGCAGGCTCACCGGAATCACGGTTCTCGTGGGCCACATTGGACGGCAACAACAACACTTGTATCACTGTCGCTGCGGGCACGGTGCTGTTGGATCACGTCACGTTCCTCAACACCGCCAAACAATGTCTCTCTCTGGATGGCGCGTCATTCCTCGTGCGTGACTGTTTTATTCCGTCTAGCACTGCACAATTTGAGCCTGTGCATGGCACCATTGGTATCAAGGCCGGTGGGCGCGGCATCTTCCTCCGCAACTATTTTGGCGCGACATTGGGCTATAACGACACGATTGATTTCACCGGCGGCAACCGGGACCTCGGCCAGCCCATCGTGCAGTTCCTCGACAATGTTTTCGTCGGTTCAGGCGATGACCTGCTGGACCTCGACGGCACAGACGCTTGGGTCGAGGGGAACATCTTTCTGCACACTCACAAGAACGGTTCCCCGGACAGTTCCAGCGCCATCTCCGGTGGAAACACTGGCGGCGATATTTCGCAGGTGACGATCGTCCGGAACTACTTCTTTGACTGCGATCAGGCAGCGACTGCCAAGCAGGGAAATTTCTATACGCTGCTCAACAACACCATCATTCGCACCACCAAGACCGGCGGGTTGGATACGGTATCAGCCGTCATCAATCTCGCGGACGACGGCACGACTGTCGGCGCCGGGATGTATCTCGAAGGAAACATCATCACCGATGCTGAAGGGCTCGTGCGGAATTTTACCAACAGCGTGCCCGTAGTCACTTTCACCAATAACATTTTGCCGATGGCGTGGAGCGGGGCGGGCGGTGGTAATACGGTCACCGATCCTCACTTAACCCATATTCCTACCGTGGCCGAGGCGCAGTTCAGTTCCTGGCAGGAAGCGCAAATTATGAAGAAGTGGTTCACTCCCGTTGCTGGCTCACCGGCGAGTGGCTCGGGACCAAACGGACAGGATAAAGGCTCGAGTGCGCCGCTCGGCGTCACGATTTCCGGCGAACCGCCGTCGCAGACGCCGCGCACCAGTGCCACGCTCACTGTCGGCACTCTCCGCACTGGCAATGGCATTCCCACGGGCGGATTCCCGAATGGGTCAGGTTACACGCATTATCAGTGGCGGCTCGACGGCGGTGCATGGAGTGCCGAGACGCCGATGAGCACGCCGATCAGCTTGGTCGGTCTCGCAAACGGCGCGCATCAGGTGGAAGCCCGCGGCAAACGCGACTCCGGCCTCTACCATGATGCCGTGGATTACGAGCCGTCGAATCCCACGTCTTTGTCGCGGGTGTGGACGGTGAACACTGCTTTGCCCGGGGTGCGGCTCAATGAAATCCTCGCCCGCAATTCCACCACCCTGGTGACGAACGGCCTCACGCCCGACATGATTGAATTGTTCAATGCGGGTTCAACCACCGTGGATCTCTCCGGCATGGGCCTCACGGACGATCCGCTGGACAAATATAGATTTTCCATTGCCCCCGGCACGTCGCTCGCGCCTGGACAATTTCTTGTGCTCTATTCCAGCGGTGCGGCAAACGCGGCGCTGAACACCGGCCTCGGCATTGGCCCGAACGGCGGCACGCTCCAACTTTATGCGGCCCCAACTGCCGGCGGTGCACTGCTTGATGCGGTTGCGTTTGGTTTGCAGGTTCCAGATCAATCCATCGGTCGTCTCGCAAATGGCGATTGGGCATTGGCCGCGCCGACCTTTGGCTCGGCCAACGTCGCTGCCGGGCTGGGCGATGCCCGCCGGTTGCGCATCAACGAATGGCTCGCGGACGGAAATTTCCAAGGTGATGACTGGCTTGAACTCTTCAACCCCGACGCGCTGCCGGTTGCGCTTGGTGGATTATTCCTGACGGATGTGCCTGAGTCATGGCCCGCCCGCAATGGGATTGCGCCATTGAGTTTTGTCTCCGGTGTGGGCTTCGCCGTTTTCACTGCGGATGGCAACACCAACGCAGGGTCGGAGCATTTGAATTTTGCGTTGTCGCCGAACGTTGGCTCGATTGCCCTTTACAACTCGGACCTGACGTTGATCGATTTCGTGGAATACTTCGGGCAGACGACGGATGTTTCGATGGGACGCACGCCGAACGGAGGGAGCACGTTGACCTTCTTCAGCCTGCCGACGCGCGGCGCGGGCAACCCGGGCTCGCTGCCTGCTTACGTCACCAGCACGAATTTCACGCTGATGGCTTACACGAACACGTGGCATTTCAACCAATCCAACAACCTCGATGCGGTGAACTGGAAGGCGACGAACTACAACGATGGCGCCTGGCAGAGCGGCCAGGGATTGCTGGCGTTTGAGACGCTGGCCTCCATCGTGCCGTTGATCAAGACGACTCTACTGGCTCCCAACGCACCGCCAGCGGGCTTGAGTTCCGGGCACGCCTATTATTTTCGAACGACCCTCGTGGTGACAAATGACCTCACGGGCTACACGCTGAATGCGCGGGTGCGCCTCGATGATTGCGGTGTCATCTATCTCAACGGCGTGGAATTTTCCCGTCCGCGCATGGCTGCAGGCACGATCACAAACCTGACCTTCGGCGGTGGCGCGATTGGCACGGCCACGGACGCGGATGTGGATGAACCCTTCACCATCCCGGCCTCACTTTTGCATCTGGGCACGAACGTCATCGCGGTGGAAGTTCACCAGATCAACTCTGGCAGCAGCGACATCGTCTGGGGCATGGCGCTCGATGCCGTGCGCTACATCACGAACTTCCCGTCGCAAAGTGTCGTGCTCGCCGAAGTTCTCGCGGCCAACGACGCCGTCACCAATGCCGACGGCACGGTCACGGACTGGGTTGAGTTGTTCAACCCCGGCGCCTCGTCCCTCAATCTCGTGGGCTACAGCCTCACCGACGATTCCACGCAGCCGCAGCGTTGGGTCTTCCCGACCGGGGTCTTGCTCGATGCGGGGGCGCGGCTGGTGGTGCGTTGTGACTCCTCGACCAACGCCACGCTCGTCAACGGGCCGGTGCTCAATACCGGGTACGGCCTGAGCGCATCCGGAGATCAATTGTTTCTCTACGCGCCCGGCGCCACCCTTGTCGATGCAGTCAGCTTCGGTCCGCAGGCGGTTAATTTTTCCATTGGACGTGTGCCGGAAAACTCATCCACCTGGACTTTGAGCCTGCCCACGCCCGGTTCGCTCAACCTCGCGGCCTCGCTGGGCAACGCCGCTGGCATTCGCATCAACGAATGGGCGGCCAGCGTCAACAACGGCCCGGACTGGTTTGAACTCTACAATCCAGGCTCCCAACCAGTGGCGCTCTCCAGTCTCTTCCTGACGGACAAACTCGGCACGCCGAACAAGCACGCGATTCCTCCACTCTCGTTTGTCGGTGTCCGCACGAATGGCTATGTAAAATTTATCGCCGACAACAATACCACTCAGGGACCGGATCACGTGGGTTTCACGCTCGACGCGGCGGGTGAGGCGATCGGACTGTTCCCGGGCGGCACCGCACCAGCGATTGATAGCGTTGTATTCGGCGCACAGACGGCGGGCGTTTCCGAAGGCTGCTTTCCAGACGGCGTGACCAATCACGTCTTCTTCACCAAGCCTTCGCCGGCAGCAGCGAACTGGCTTTACCTGACCAACGTCGTCATCAATGAAATTATTTCGCACAACGACCTGCCATTGGAGGACGCCATTGAGCTTCGCAATCTGACCGCGTCACCAGTGGATGTGGGTGGCTGGCATATCAGCGACGAGGCGGAAAATCTGTTCAAGTTTCGCATCCCGGACAGCACCATCATTCCGGCCAATGGTTACGTGGTGTTCTACGAATATCAGTTCAATGCGAATCCCGAAAATGTGGGCAGCTTCTCGTTCAGTTCAGCCGACGGCGACACCGTCTGGCTCACCGCGGAGAGTGCTGGCACTCCCACTGGCTATCGTGACCGCGTAAAGTATGGCGGGCAGTTCAATGGCGTCTCATTCGGTCGCTTCGGCACGAGCGTCGGTGCGGATTTTACCGCCATGAGTTCGTTGACGTTCGGTTCAGCGGTGACGGCGCAGAGTCCGACGAATCAGATTTCAGCTTTTCGCGCCGGTGCCGGCGCGGCGAATGCCTATCCGCGCGTCGGTCCGGTGACCATCACCGAAATCATGTATTACCCGTCGCCCGTTGGCACGAATGAGAGCCCGGCCGAGGAATACATCGAACTGCAAAACATCTCGGGCGCGCCGGTGGCGCTTTACGACATGTTGCACCCCACGAATGGCTGGCGATTGCGTGACGCGGTGAGCTTCCAGTTCACAACCAATCACAGCATCCCGGCGGGAGGCTCATTGATGCTGGTCGGCTTCGATCCGTTTACGAACAGCGCGGCGCTCGCAACGTTCCGCGCCAAATACGGCACCAACGGCACGCTGGTTGGCCCGTGGGCCGGCCGCCTCGATAACGCGGGCGAAAGCGTTGAACTCGCGGCGCCGGATAGTCCGCAGACCATCGGGCCGGACGTTGGCCTCGTCCCCTATGTGCTGATGGACAAGGTGGTTTACGCGCCAGTCGCACCGTGGCCGACGAATGCCGATGGTTTTGGCCAGTCACTTCAGCGCGTTAGTGCGTCAGGCTACGGCAACGATCCGACGAACTGGATCGCCGCGATGCCGACCGTTGGCATCGGCGCGCTTGACACCGATGGTGACGGAATGACGGATGCCTGGGAGGTCGCGAATGGGTTGAACAAACTGGTTAACGATGCCGCCCTCGATCCGGATCATGACGGCTTTACAAACTTTCAGGAATACAGCGCGGGCACGAACCCGCAGAGCGCCACAAGCCTGTTGCGTTTTGATGGCGTGAAACGCATCGGCACAGTCGCTGAGGTTCGTTTCACCGCTGTCGCCGGGCATACGTATTCAGTTCTCTATCGGAACGCGCTTGCCACGGGCACCTGGCTCAAGCTGGCGGACGTGGCGGCCCAGCCGGTTGACCAGCAGGTGCTGGTGCCAGACGCTGCCAGCCAGTCACAACGGTTTTACCGGCTCGTTACGCCAGCCATACCATGAAGAAACGCATGCTCCGAATCCGTGCCATCACTCATGCTGTTGCGCTCGGCCTTGCACTTGTGTTGAGCGCGAGTGCTAAGGCGCAGATCGGAATCGGTGGCGTGGTGGACCAGACAATTTATACCGATCAAGCAACGTTCACTGTTACACTCGAATCGGGCTACACTTACTTTGCCCGCCTCGATGGCAACAGTGTTCCTGTCGGCGCGCCCGTGCTCGTGAACAAAGTGGATTACCACGAACTTGCCGTGTTGCGGACGAACATCAGCACACTCGCGGCAACCAACCGTCTCGTCCGCTTCATCATCCGCTCCTCGGAGCGCGGCGGCTCAGAGGATGGCATCCCGCCATGGGTGCCGTATCCATCCATTCCATCCGCAAAGGCTGAATTTGCTGGCGCGTCACTGCGCGTTCTCGTCCCGCAGAACTTTCCGCAGGGAATGCAAATCCCCGTCGTCGCATGGGTGGAGAATGCTTCGGGCAACGCCATGCGCGTGAACGGCACGGTCGCGGCTCCGGGACAAGTCTCGTTCAAATTGCAGCGCGGCGTGGGCTCCGGCTTCCTCTCCGGCACGAATGCCGCCGGTTCACTGAACTACCAGCCCGCAGTCGGCGGCCTGACGACCAACAAGACCATCAACGTCGAGACTGGCACGGTTTGGACCAGCGTAGCGGGAACATTGGGCGGGAGCATCAACTGGCCGGCCAACTCGCGCATCGCCATCACGAATCATCTCGTCCTCGCCAGCGGCGCAACGCTCACCATCGGCGCGGGCACGATCGTCCGAGTCAGCCCTGGCGTGGACATCACCAACAACGCTGCCGTCATCATCAACGGCACTTGGGAGCAACCCGTGGTCTTCACGCCCGTCACGCCCGGTCAGCCGTGGGGTGGTTTCACGATGCGCACAAGTGAAGGCAGCATTACCGGGACGGGTGTGATTTTTACCGGCAGCGGTGCGGTGGCGAACTGGTTTGGTTCGGGTGGCAACCCGGGCAGCCATCGCACGGAGCAGGGACTGTTCTTCTGTGCAGGTAACAACGTCGTTTCACTGACGGATTCGGCGGCGATCTCCCTTGCGGGCCAGTTGGGCCATGCGGTCGCGGGCGGCACCTTCAACTTCAACCGGTTTCTCATGCAGCGGGCCACGACCGGCGGGGAATTCACCGGGGCCAGTTTCCGGGTGAACAACAGCGCGTTCATCGAATGCCCGACCGACTCCGCGAACTTCGCGGATGGGGACAACGACGCGCTCTATCTCTGGAGCGGCAACCATGACTTCACCAACACGCTGTTTGGATTCACGAAGGACGACGGGATCGATTCGGGTGGCGATGGTTCGGGCACGTTGAACTATCAAGATTGCTGGTTCGAATCCGCGTTCCATGAGGGCAACTCGCTCTCCGGCACGGGCAAGATCGCAAACCACACGCGCAGCGTCTTTATCAATTGCGGGCAAGCCATCGAGGCGGGCTACAACGGACCGACCGGGAACCTGTTTCATTGCCTTGCCACTGCGAACCTTTCGGGCGCACGCTTTGGTGACAACTACAACTGGACCTACGCCGGGTTTCTGCGCGCGACGAACTCGCTCCTGATCCACAATTATCGCGACGTGTGGGGCATGAACTGGGCCGACTGGACCTACCGCACCGCGCAGATGGATGTCCGCTCGAATCTCCTCACCGCCGCCGACGCGATCTGGCCCGCGAACAAAGTTTGGAATCCAGCCACTGACGCCGCGCAACTCGCGGACTTCCTCAATATGTCGGCGGATAGCGCGGTGGGGATTGGTTTCGCCCTGCGCACCAACCGGCTGTCCGCGGCGGAGTTGACGAACGGAATTCCCGTTCGCCTCAGCCGGTTCAGCACCAACATTGTCTCGGTGAATTACAACGCCCAATCACCTTCCGGCGTGCTCGCCTCCGGCACGCTCGTTTTCCAACCGGGCGAAACGGTGAAGCCGCTGAACCTAAGCATCGCGAATCTGCTTGGTCACGAGTTGGTGAGCGTGAGCCTTTCCAATCCGGATCGGGCTGAAATCACCGGCATTCCACAGGTGTTCACCATGGGGACGAACGCGACCATTGCGGCCACCACGTTCATTCCGTTTGGTGCAACGTGGCGCCATCTCGCCAACGGTGTGGACCAGGGCTCGACGTGGATGCCCGCCGCGTTCGACGACAGCGGCTGGTCGAATGCACCGGCAAAGCTGGGCTTCAACACGGGCACGAGCAACAGCGGCTTTGCCACCATCCTTGGTTATGGGCCCGATGCAGCGAACAAATACCGCACCTACTACTTTCGGAAATCGTTTACCGTTGAGTCTGTCTCGGCGTTCACCAATCTGTTCCTCGAAGTCCTGCGCGACGACGGCATCGCTGTGTATCTCAACGGCCAGCAGCTTTACCGCAACAATCTCCCGGCTGGAACGCTGGCGTATTCGCAGTTCGCCACCAATGCCACCGACAACGGCACAACCATCCAGTCTGCCACGCTGGCTTTGACCACCCTGGTCAATGGAACCAACGTGCTGGCCGCCGAAGTCCACCAGTCAAGCGCCGGTTCATCCGACCTTGCATTCGATCTGCAACTTGCCGCCAATCCAGTTCCTGCGCCGGCGCTACTAAAGCAGGCGAACTTGGGAGCGCAGTTGGTGCTTTATTGGGATGACGCCGGTTACCTGCTGGAAGAAGCCGCGCAACTCACGGGGCCATGGACTCCGGTGACGGACGCGACGAATCCGCACATCTTCGATTACACCGGCGCACAGCGATTCTTCCGGTTGAAGCGTTGAGCTTCCGCATTAATCTGGCCTGATGTCGCGCAGTTCGTTACCTCTGGCCGAACAAACATGCTCTTGTTCCGAGAAAAAATCCCTGCCGACTGGCTCCCGCGCATGCTGGCAAACCTGCCCGACGTGCTCGTGGACCATGCCCAGCTTGAGCGCAAAGCCGCCACGTCGGCGCTGAATCTGGAAAAGTTTCCCGACCTCCACGGCAATGTTCATGAGCTGAATGCCATCGCCATCGAGGAGTTGCAGCACTTTGAACTGGTGCTCGGTCTTCTGCGCGAGCGGGGCATCCCGTTCCGCGCGACGTTTCCTAGTCCGTGGATCAGCGGATTGATGCGGGCGGTGCGCAACGGCAGCCGGCATCAGGCGATCGACCGCTTGATCTGTGGGGCGCTCGTTGAGGGACGAAGCTGCGAGAAGTTTCAGGTGCTGGCGGTGGCGTTGGAGACGATTGACCCGCAGTTGTCGAAGTTCTACGCGAGCTTGGTTGAGTCCGAGGGCAACCACTACGCTACCTACCTGATCATGGCGCGGCACATCGACGAGCCGGAGACGCAGCGGCGGCTGGATTTCTATCTGGATCTCGACGCGGAACTGATGCGGCAAAAGCACGAGCACCCGATATTGCATTAACGACCGGGTGACCCACGGAAGGAAACCACATGACGAGCATATTCAAATTCATTGGTGTTCTGCTGTTCGCAGCGTTGCTGACTGGCTGCGCGTCGAATTCGGTGCGGATGATTGCCCGGCGCAACTCGCCGGATGCGCCCACGACGACGGACGGAATTGTCCTGGCGAAACATCCCCAGCCCCGGCCTGAAGACCAGCGATTGAACAGTATCTTGAGCGAGGTGCTGAAGCGCGATGGTCTGAATGCCAAGTCCGGCGGCAACGCCGACTATACTCTGGCCTACTGGATTGACGAGAGTTGGGATGAAGTCGTTCCGGCGGCGCGGCCCTCCCGGTCACGAGAACCGATCTATGTGGTCGCTGGCAATCCGAATGATCCCACGGAGGGGCGGGCCTATGGCGAGCCTTTCCATCAGTCATCAGATGAGGAGCGTGGGCCAAAAGCCCACTATATTTCCACCAAGGGCGTCAAGCTGCTGTTGTATTCCAATCGGGCCTCTGCTGCGACCCGGCTGATGCCAGTTTGGGAGGGCTATATCGAAGTGGGTTCAATCGAGTCAACATCACGGCTTAAAGAAGCGGTTCGCAGCCTGTTGGCTAATTTCGGCAAGGACTTCACAGGGCACGTTCGACTGCAAAAATAGAAACCCGCCGATTACAACCGGTGTGCGCGGGGGAGCCGGTGCCAAGTTTCAAAAGCTAGCAGCGGCGGCCTGATTTCTTTCTCGGCCTCCATGCGGAACTTATGCGCCAAAAGCGCGCGCGTCCAATTTTGCACTGAGGCTCGAACTGGATTAGAATGGACCGCGCTGATGTTTGAATTTCTTAAACAGTTTAGCTCGCCAAAACCACCCCCGACATATCGGGACGGCATTTTCGGGGTGCTGGTCAGAAATGACGAAGGCGTTTGGTGCGGGGAGATGCCGTTCCGCAGCTTTCACGTCAAGGTCCTATTGCCCGGGGACAAGTTTCAACCCAAGTCAACACGTCTGGCCTTCGCCCGGTCGCTGGTGCCGGACATACAGGCGATAGTCGACCTCGCCATGGATTATGCTGCCGAAGTGAATCCGAAATTGTGGCGCGGGAGACTCATGTTCTCCAAGCTGGATCTCTCCTCTGACGCCGAGGGCGAAGGGGTTA
>Ga0154020_10010564_pt1 | contig 10557 bp, 12 predicted proteins | sample Klosneuvirus_201_FD_109709 | JGI IMG/M metagenome (GOLD analysis project Ga0154020, IMG submission 109709) | Active sludge microbial communities from wastewater, Klosterneuburg, Austria - Klosneuvirus_20160825_MG | ecosystem: Engineered > WWTP > Aerobic digester > Activated sludge | place... | reverse complement strand
TGGGTGACGGCACTGCGGTCAGCCATGAAAAAATGCAAAACGCGGTAAACGGTCTCTGGGAATTTACAGGCGAATTGTTTATGCCTTCCGAAACCGAAGCGGAGGCATTTAAAGCCGGCATTGGCGCTGACCTTAAAATGATTGCAACAATCTGGCAAAACAAAGTAAACGACGTCCTTCAGGAGGCAACCCTGAAAAAACCGGAATCCGCATACATGCAGAAAGGCGGAAAAATCGGCCACCACTCTGAACACCTCGGTTATATTCTGGCAGAGATGCAATATCTGCAAAGGGCTTATCCCGGCGCAGAATGGTGAGTCAAAACATCTGAACTTTATTCCGTTGCAGCTGCCGGTTAAAAAAAAACGCAGTTCTTTCTAACCGACTTCAGGCATTTTCAGACCTTTTATAATGCAACAACAAGCCGTATTTTAAGGGGTAAAATAACTGTGTGCAGTTTAAATCGGTATTTTTGCTCAATTTTTGATATAAATATCTAAATTTGCATCGGATTTTAAAAACCGATTTCTTAGCATGGGTAGAATTTTTGAGAAGAGAAAACACAAAATGTTTGCGCGTTTCGACAAGATGTCGAAAACATTCACGAAATACGGAAAAGAAATTGCAATCGCCATAAAATCTGGCGGACCGGATCCGGAATCAAATGCAAAACTGCGGGTTGTAATCGCCAATGCCAAAAGTCAGAACATGCCGAAAGACCGCATTGATGCGGCCATTAAGCGCTCTGCCGGCAAAGACACCAGCAACTACGAAGAAATTGCATACGAAGCAATGTGTATGAAAGGAGTCGGTCTTATTATCGAAACCGCAACAGACAACCCGACCAGAACAGTGGCCAATATCCGCATGCACCTGAACCGCGGTGGCGGGGAGCTGGGCAAATCCGGCAGCCTCGATTTTGCATTTGAACGCAAAAGCGTTTTTGTCATCAAAACCGAAGGTGTCAATACCGACGAACTGGAACTGGAACTGATAGACGCCGGGCTGGAAGACATAGAAACCGAAGCAGACGAAATGGTGATTACCGCTTCTTTTGAAAACTTTGGCAATATGCAGAAAGCATTGGAAAGCAAGGGTATTACCATTGTAAGTGCCGAACTGCAGCGCATTCCGACATCCCTGATCAACCTGAGCGAAGAAGAAAAAGAACAGATAGAAAGTCTTATCGACCGTCTGGAAGACGACGAAGACGTTCAGAACGTTTATTCAAATATGGCTTAATTTAAAAAAAAACAGACAACTTCAATATTCCCGCATTATGAACAGAAACAACAACAACAACATTTTAGTACCTACCGACTTTTCAGACATTGCAGAAAATGCCCTTGGACATGCCCTGAAAATTGCCGACGTGTACAAGAACGAGATCACCCTGCTGAACATACAGGATGAAGGTGGACTGTTCGGTCTTTTCGGCTCAGACGAAAAGATGAACCTGATTAAAGAAGCCGTTGACAGCAGAATGAACAAACTGATTGAATCCGCTGCAAAACAGTTTCCGAATGTTAAAATCAACAAACGCATCGAATACGGCCGCATCTATAAGGTGATTACTGAAATTGCCGAAAAAGAGAACTTTGACAGCATTGTGATGGGCACCAACGGCGCAAGTGGTCTGCAGCAGATTACCGGCAGCAACGCCAGCCGTGTCATCAATTATGCAAAAATACCTGTGGTTGTGGTAAAAGAGCAATCCATCAGCAAAAAAGGTTACGAAAAAATCGTTTTGCCGATAGACCTTTCGAGAGAAAGCCGCCAGAAGGTTACCTGGGCCATACATCTGGCAAAACGCTTTAACAGCACCATTCATGTGATTTACGAAAACTCCAGCAACGACGAGGTTAAAAACCGCATATTCGCTGCCGTTAACCAAACGCAGGACATTCTCTCTCAGAACAATGCAAACTACATCGTGCGTGGCCTGGACGAAGAAAAATATCCGGACAGTTTTGCCGAAGACACACTGGCTTATGCCAACGACATCGAGGCAGACCTGATTATGATCATGTCTCAGCAGGAAAAAGGCTTCAGTGAATTTCTGCTCGGCAGCTACGCGCAACAGATTGTCAACCACAGCGGAAAAGTACCGGTCATGTGCATCAACAGCAACGACACCGGTGTGATTCTGGACGGTGTATTCAGCTAAACTCTTCAAACACATTTTAAAACTATGATTCTGGTAGCCGACAGCGGCAGCACAAAATGCGACTGGATGTTCATGGGCATCACCAAAATGCCGAGAACCATCGAAAGTGCGGGATTAAACCCTTATTTTCTGAAGAAGGAACAGATTGTACGCGAGGTAAAAAAAACCTTTAAAGACCACACCCTGACAAAATTCACACATGTGTATTTTTACGGCTCTGGTTGCAGCAGCGAAATCTTAAAAGACGTTCTCAGGCATGCACTTGCCGAAGTGTTTACCGAAGCTAAAATATACGTAACACACGATCTGGACGGTGCGGCCATTGCCACCTGCGGCAACAAAGAAGGCATTGCCTGCATACTGGGAACCGGCAGCAACGCCTGTTACTGGGGCGGAAAAGCCATTTTACCGCAGATACCAACCTTTGGACTGGGTTATATTCTGGGTGACGAAGGCAGTGGCATGCATATGGGCAAACTCTTACTGAAGGCCTATTTCTACAACGAAATGCCCATCAACATACGCCTGTTTTTTGAATCAAACAGCGACAGCCGGGATAAAATTACAGAGTCTGTCTACCAGAAGGCTAATCCAAACGTATACCTGGCATCTTACACCAAATTTCTGGCTGAAAACATAAACTTCAAATACATTGAGTCTATTGTACTGACATCGTTCAGAGAATTCTTCAGCACCCACATCGTTAAATACGGCAAGCACAAAACCGTGCCGGTTAATTTTGTCGGATCCATTGCATTTGTTTTTCAGAATCAGCTGCAACAGGTGGCGAAAGAATTTAAGGTTAACATCGGCACCATCATTAAGCAACCGATACAAAACCTGTTTGAATTCCATCTGAAACATCCGGATCAGCCCAGCCAGCAAGCCAGATAAGAAACACCCAGACCGGCCAGTATAAGCGCCCATTTCCCAAGACCTTCGCGCTTGCGCAAGGAATTTTCAAACACGATTGTAGTGCTGATGTGCAGAAAAGTGCCCGCAATAATGGCGGTAATAATCTGTGTAAGATGCTCTGAAATGATGCTTTCCTTGTGCACAAAAACGCCCAGAATATAACCTGCCGGGGTAGCAAACACATACAGTATCAGAAAGAGCATCACATAGGCCGATTTTTTCCATTTGGAACTCATCAGCACTGAAAGTGAAAATGCAGCCGGCACTTCGTGAATGGCAATACCGGCTATCATACCGCTGATGATGCCCGGATTCAGGTAATTGCTGAGACCCGCCGAATACCCTTCCAGAACGGCGTGCAGCATCAATCCCGAAAACAGAACAAGTTCGCTTTTAGGCACATCGTGGCTGTGTATATGACCATGCCCCAGCCCGCCTGTAAACCGCTCGAGTATAATCTGGAACAGAAAACCGGCCACGATCCAGACGCCCGCCTCGCGGATGTTATCAAACAGCTCAGGCATTAGTCCGAAGAGGGCTATCCCCATCAGAAATGAACCGCTGAATATGACCGTGTGTGAGATAAAACGGTGCGAATGCACCTTCAGGTAGCGTTGCAAAACAATGCCCGAAAACGGTCCGAGCATTAATATCAGCAGTGGCAATATCATTTCCATTGTATACGGCTTTCAGATTTAAGGTAAATCCAGTATGTGGCAGCGCCCATTGCGGCACCTGTCAGTGCACCTACCAGCACATCTGTCGGATAATGAACCCCACAGTATACCCTGCTGTAGGCCACTGCAGAAGCCCAGATCAGCCAGAATGCCACGTTGCCTTTTCGGGACAAACCATACAACAGCAGCATGAATACAGCCACTGCAAAATGATTGGCGGCATGCGAAGATGCCATACTGCCCGTGTCGCTGCAATAAATACCTTCAGGCAGGCGTGGCTTAAGTGCGGCCTCGTGGCAAGGTCTGACGCGTTCAAAATATGGCTTCATGACCCCGCTGGTTATTCTGTCGGAAGCCAGCACAGAGAGTCCTAAACAAAGCAGAATCAGAAGGGTTTTTTGTTTGTACTGGCGACTCAGCATCCAGATAATGACACAGTAAAAAGGTATCCAGAAAAACTTGTCTGAAAACTTAACCATCAGAAAATCCAAAACCGGACTGCTGAGATCCTGATTGATCAGCTGATAAAAATAGACGTCAAAGGCGTTGGTCATGGTTTTTTTGATATTAATATAAGCCGTTCTGAATCTGCGGCATCGAATGCATTTAAATGGTAGTCGCCAAACACATGCTGAATTTCGAGCCCGCACTGGCTGTACATGTCCCTGAAATCCTTAAGATCAAACAGACTTACTTTCTCTCTGAACTTGTATGAACAACCCCGGTCAGTGAATATAATGGTTTTAATTATGCACTGGTCAATTTTTTCTTTTCTGATTTCAAAGCGTATCCCGCCTATTTCTTTGTACTCCAGCGGTACCATATTGTTCACCACCTTTTCAGCATTGAAATAGTCCTGAACAAAAACACCGCCCTTTTTCAAACCGGCACAAACAGCTTTCAGGGTTTTCAGATTGTCGCTGCGCTCTTCAAAATAGCCAAAACTGGTAAACAGGTTTACCACATAATCGAAATGGTCTTTTTTGTATACATCCCGCATGTCGTGAACCTCAAAATGCAGGCGTTCTCCTGATCTGGATGCAGCCTCCCGTATGCTTTCGCGGCTTAGATCAACTCCGAATACCTCAAACCCCATTGCGGCAATATCTACCGCGTGCCGGCCCTTTCCACAGGCAAGGTCGAGAAAAACCGAATTTTTATCCGGTTTCAGCATTTCGGTCAGCTTGCGGATGAACTGGCCTGCCTCGGCTTCATCCCGCTCACCGTAAAGTAAATGATAATAGGATGTGTTAAACCAATCTTTGAACCAGGCCATTTTGAACTTGCAAAATAAATCAAAAAACCTTATATTTGCTTTTAATTATGAAATTATTAAAGCCGGCAATACTGGCAAGCATGTCTCTTTTAATGGTTTATGCCTGTAAGAACGATGACGACAACAACGACGACAACAATAACAACAACAGCGGTAAAAGCAGAGCCGAGTTGCTGACTCAGAAAAACTGGAAAATCAGCAGTCTTGTGAGCAGCGGAACCGACATCTGGAGTACCTTTCTGGTGGATGCCTGCAACAAAGACAATGAATACAGGTTCAGAATGGATGACTCTCTGGTATTATACGACAAAGCCAGCAAATGCGCCCCGGGCGACCCCGATTCAACAACCAGCTACTACAAATTGTACAACAACAACACACAGTTGATTCTGAACGTCAAGCTGACCAGTACAACCACACTGAATGACACCGCCAACATCATTGACATCAGCGAGACTGCGCTTAAAGTGGATGCTGAATACAGCGGCGTGCCTGCAACCATTACCTTTCAGCATCCCTGAACCGCATGAGGCTTGCTCTGACTTTCTTTTGTGCCGCAGTATTAAGCTTAAGCGCCTGCAAGAAATCCGAAGAACCTGGTATCGTTCCCCCGCCATCCGGCGATGTTGAAATGGCGCGGATAAGCGCCTCCGAATGGAGGGTCTACAGAGTTGATCTGAACAATCTGAACGTTTACGACCTTTTGCTGGAAGACTGTCAGAAAGACGATACTTACCGGTTTTATAAAGACAGTTCACTTTTGCATTACGAAAACAGCACCGTTTGCAGCGGCATGCCCGACTCAAGCGCAACACAATGGCAGTTTTACAACGGCAGAAAACAACTCATAGGCACCATACTGGGCATTACCGATACAGTTGACATTGTCAGCCTGCAGGACACAGAAATGAAGCTTGCTGCAGACTATCAGGGCAATCCGGCCATCATTTATTTTCAGAAACCCTGAGACCTTGAAAACAGCGCATCCATGGCACGGCGTCAGCAAAGGCGATCAATTTCCGGCCCTCATCAACGCATACATAGAAATCACACCGTTTGATACGGTCAAGTACGAACTGGATAAAGACAGTGGTTTGCTGAAAATTGATCGACCACAGCAATTCAGCAACTATTGTCCCGCGCTTTACGGCTTTATTCCGCAAACATACTGCGGAAACAAAACAGGGGCATACTGCACAGAAAAAACCGGCCTGCAGGGCATCTCCGGCGATGGCGACCCGCTCGACATTTGTGTGCTCAGCGAAAGCCACATCCATCACAACAACATACTTTTACAGTGCATTCCTGTAGGTGGCTTCAGAATGATAGACAAAGGAGAAGCCGATGACAAGATTATTGCAGTAATGAAAGACGATCCCGTATACGGGCACATACGCAACATTGCCGATCTGCCCCATGGCATTGTGCTGCGCCTGCTGCATTATTTCAAAACATACAAACTTGGGCCGGATGACCCTGAAAACAGAGTGCAGATTACCTCCGTATACAACGCAGAAGAAAGCATGCTGGTGATGACGCTGGCGGCAGATGACTATCAGACGGAAATACTGAAGGCATGAGACTTTTGCTGGGATTGCTTAGTGTTGTGCTGCTGACGGGCAGTTGCGGAAAACGAATTCCGGAAATGAACCCGGGCAGAAAACCGGTCAGCCTGCTTTTTCTGAAGAAAAAAATGAGCCTGCGCAACACCGGCATTCAAATGGGGTATGCTCTGGGTAAAAAGCCAAAGAAACAATATAACGGAGGTCCGATGTCACCGGGGTGGACTCTCAGTTTTTCTGATGAATTTGACAGCCTCGACCTTCACAAATGGCGCCCCGGACAACCATGGGGCGAAGTGCACCCCGACAATCTGCATCAGTATTACGATGCCTCTGAAGTAAGTGTCCAAAACGGCTTTCTGATGCTCGGCGGCACATACAAACCCAAAACAATCAGAGTCCGCGACAGTCTGCACGTAATTCCATATGCCGTTGGTCTTATTAATTCAGACATATCGTTCCGTCAGAAATACGGCTATTTTGAAATACGGTCTAAAAATCCGGCAGGACCGGCCACCTGGCCTGCCTTCTGGTTAACCGGCGCCACACGCTGGCCGCCTGAGATTGACATTTTTGAGATGTACGGACGCAAAAAAGGCAAAAGTATTCACAATCAGTACACCAGCATTCACTGGGGCAAAACCGACACACGCTCGCGGGGCTACCTGACGCGGAAAATAAACCTTCCGGATAATTCAGATCAGGCATTTCACATTTACGGATGCGAATGGTCGCCCGAACACATCCGCTTCTATACCGACGGCCGGCTGACAGGTCATGTGCGTGTAAACAAACGCCTGCAGCAATGGCTGGACGATGAAATGGTGGTCATCATCAACAATTGTTTTGATGCCCGATATCTGAAATATCTGCCTGCCGACTTTAAAGGCAATTGCTTTGTGGTAGACTGGGTCAGGGTATGGAAAAAAAATGAAGGCTGAAGATTTGATTCTGCCTTGAAAGACCGATTACTTTGATAAGTTCCGGAAGCAATCCCTTATTTTCGCAACATGACTTACACCCGTTTGAACAGCGTTCACACAGAGGCCCTGAGCCTTATTGCCGGTGCTGAAAACAGCTTTTCAGATGCCGCAATACTGGAACAATACGGCCGGGATCATACCGAAGATTTGCTGTTTCTGCCGGAACTGGTGCTGTATGCCCACAACACAAAAACCGTATCTGAAATCGCGGCCTATTGCAATACAAATCAGATTGCATTAACCTGCCGCGGGGCAGGAACCGGACTTAGCGGGGCCTGTCTGCCCCTTGAGGGCGGCGTGGTGCTGAGCCTGGAAAAAATGAACCGCATAGTGCAGATAGACACCGTAAACCATCAGGTAATTGCAGAGCCCGGTGTTATCAACGAAACCCTGCAGGAAGCAGTTCAGGCATCAGGCTTGTTTTATCCGCCGGATCCTGCCAGTAAAGGCAGCTGCACACTGGGCGGAAATATTGCCCACAGCAGCGGCGGACCAAGATGCGTTAAATACGGCACAACAAAAGACTACGTGCTGAACCTTGAAGTGGTACTGGCAAACGGCGACATCATTCATACCGGAGCCAATGTGCTCAAAAACTCAACCGGCTATCATCTGACGCAACTGATGGTGGGCAGCGAAGGCACCCTTGGCATTGTAACGGCTATGACCCTCAAGCTGATTCCTTACCCGCCATACCGTTCGCTTATGCTGGCGGCTTTTAGCAGTGCCCGTGATGCCTGCGCCTGTGTTCCCGGCATTTTCAGTTCCGGTGTACAGCCGTCTGCCATTGAATTCATGGACCGGAAAGGGGTCGACTGGTCTGTTCAGAAAAATGGGTTTGCTTTTGAAAGCGGCACTGAACAAGCCTATCTGCTGATTGAAGTGGATGCATTCAGCAATGGTGAACTGATGCCTCAGTGTGAGAAGATTTACGCGGTGCTGGAACAATATCAGGCCCTGAATGTATGGATGGCGGACGACCATGAAACCAGAGAAAAATTCTGGAAAATCAGGCGTTCAATCGGCGAAGTGGTCAAACAGCATTCGGTATACAAAGAAGAAGACACCGTGGTAACCAGGAGCTTTCTCCCCGATCTTTATGAGGGTGTTATGCGGATCAGCGAAACATTTGGCTTCGAAACCGTTTGCTACGGTCACGCCGGAGATGGCAACCTGCATGTAAACATACTCAGAAACGACATGGATGAGGCGCGCTGGAACGACACACTGCCAGAGGCCATACGCGGTATTTTTGAACTCTGCAAACAATACGGTGGCACCATAAGCGGCGAACATGGCATAGGCCTGGTGCAGAAACCATACCTCGATATTGTCTTTGGCGAAGCACACATGACACTGATGCGCGGCATCAAGAAAACCTTTGACCCCAACAATATTCTGAACCCCGGAAAGATATTCGACATGGCCTGACACTTTGTGAATAAAACGGCCAAATATGTGAATATACCCTGCATGGGTGTATCTACTTTCGCAATCACATAAAAAGACCGAAATTCGTATGAAATTTATTGTAGCGGCACCAGAATTACTAGAACATCTCAGCAAAGTCAGCGGGGCTATCGTTTCCAAACCCGTTTTACCCATACTTGATAATTTCCTGTTCGACATCAAAGGCGGTATCCTTACCATCTCAACCACCGACCTTGAAACTTCCATGTCAACAAGCCTTAAAGTGGAATCCAAGGACGACATCCTGGTCGCCATTCCATCCAGACTGCTTATCGACACGGTTAAAATGCTGAACGAACAGCCCATAACGTTTACCGTAAACGATGAAAATTTCGGCATTGAACTCAGTACCGCTTTCGGACGATACAAACTGGCCGGTCAAAGCGGTGCCGATTTCCCGAAAGTGCCTGAAATCGAATCAGACAATTCATTCACCATGCCATCCAACGTGCTCCTGAGATGCATAGGCAAAACCTTGTTCGCAACCGGAAACGACGACCTGAGACTGAATCTGACCGGTGTTTTTGTAGAACTGTATCCGGACAGTGTGAACTTTGTGGCAACAGATGCCAACCGACTGGTTAAACTGACCCGCAAAGACATTAAACCAGGTATAGAGCACACCTTCATCCTGCCAAAGAAAGCACTGAACCTGCTGAAGTCATCCCTCAGCAACGACATAACCCCGATACAGATCGATTTCAACAAATCCAATGTATTCTTTACCAGCAATAATCTGAAGCTTTCCTGTCGCCTCATCGACGAAAAATATCCGGATTACAAAGCCGTCATTCCGCAAGACAACAACAACATCGTTGGCATCAACCGCATTGACTTTCTGGAAACGGTAAAACGTGTGGCCAATTTTTCCAATAAAACCACCCATCAGATCCGCATCAAGATTACAGGCAATGAACTGGCTGCAAGTGCTGAAGACATTGAACTGGCAAACGAAGCCAACGAAAAACGCACCTGTGAATACGACGGTGAAGACATCGAAATCGGCTTTAACTCCAGATTCCTGATGGAACTCCTGGCCAACGTAGACCACGACTCGGTTAAACTGAAGCTTTCAACACCAAACCGCGCCGGATTGCTGGTGCCTCAGGAGAACGAAGCCGACGAAGAAGTTGTGATGCTCGTTATGCCGATGATGCTCAACAATTATTAATCCCTTCTGCTTATCGGACCTTTATAAACGGCCCGAACTGCAAATCCATTGATACCCATGTATAAGTGGACTTAAAGCATTGTGAACGAAAGCGCCCGCTTGAAATCAATCGTTCATAAATAAGCCGTTGGGCCTTTTAAAATTGCGATGTTCATGAAGTTAAGGTGTGCGTTTGCGCAGCTGGAACACAAACACTTTTGTTTGCTGAACCGCTTTTAAAAATCAGCGCTTGGTAGTCGTTTTCTTTTTGAAATCCCCGCGTTTCCATGCCTCAAAGAACTGGGCCCAGGCAAACGGATTCAGAATGTTCATCGGCGGTATCTGACCGCCTGAATA
>Ga0154020_10010563_pt1 | contig 10558 bp, 9 predicted proteins | sample Klosneuvirus_201_FD_109709 | JGI IMG/M metagenome (GOLD analysis project Ga0154020, IMG submission 109709) | Active sludge microbial communities from wastewater, Klosterneuburg, Austria - Klosneuvirus_20160825_MG | ecosystem: Engineered > WWTP > Aerobic digester > Activated sludge | place... | reverse complement strand
CATCTCAGTCGTATCCACTATGAATTGCGAACGTATTCAAGGTAGTTTTTTTGACTGCGAGCGTGGACTCCTTTCTCCGACCGATGCCGGGGAAATTCGAACCCACCTCAAGAGTTGCCTGGCGTGCCAACGGGAATGGGCGGGACTGCAAGAAACGCTTATGAAACTGGATCGCCTTCCTAGCCACCTTCCGTCTTCCCGAATGGCGCAACAATTCTACACCTGGCTGGACGAGGAACAGCGAAATCTCGAATCACCGGGGCCATTCGCGCTCGCGCGCAATCGGATCGATGCTTTGTTGGCCAGCTGGCTCCCGACACGACCGCTCTTCCAGGCGGCAGCAGGATGTGCGATGCTCATAATCGGTTTGTTAGTGGGTGAACACGTTTTACGGCGGAACACGGCAGCACCCGCCACTCCAAGCACCACCGAGTCAGCGCTACTCACCGAGTTGGTTGAGCTCCGCAATCGAGTCGATTCCATGGGTCAGCTGGTCGCTTTTTCGCTTCACCAGCAACAGTCCGGCACTCGACGTCTGCAGGGTGTTCTAGCCGCATTTGATGGTCCTTCCTCAGGCGATCGCATCCTCGCAGAGTTGCTCAATACATTGACGTTCGATCCAAGCACGAATGTCAGACTCTCGGCACTTGAGGCCCTCTATGCACACGCCGACCGCGATGCGGTTCGAGCGGGTGTTCTGGCTGCGCTTCCCCGGGAAAATTCTCCTCTCGTACAGGTGGCAATGATCGACTTTGTCGCAGCAGCGCGGGATCGCGCTGCTGCTCCGGCACTTGAAGAAATCACCCGGACATTCTCCTTGGACAAAGCAGTGCGAGAAGCAGCGCAACGCGCATTGGTCCAACTCTAATCTCACTTCAGCTATCGGACTCGTATTATGAAAACCGTCGTCTATTTGCTTGTTGGTGCCATTGCGGGCGCATTCGCGTCAGGGGCCGAAACCACCGTCACCTCTGTCGCATTTTCAGATCCTTCAAAACCAGGTGTCGTCCAGATCTGGGTCTCTCAAGGGCAGGTGATGGTGCACGGGGATGCTTCTCTCACACAAAACGTTGCAGTTCATTCCAACATTGCCGCAGAAAACTCGTCTCATCGACGCCCAGACGGATTACGCGTCGTGAGCGCCGCTGCCAGTTTCTCTGTTATCGAAAAAAACAATGTTGTCCAACTCGACTACGGACGGGACACCGTTCCGACCGGACGTGGAGCATCTTTCGAAGTGAGAGTGCCAACAGCGACTCACGTCGTCGTGAACACCGCTTACGGCGGTGATGTGGAAATCAAAAATATCCAGGGTGATGTGGAAGTGAAGAACTTGAACGGGCAAATCCGACTCGTCGGATTGGCTGGAGGAGCATTGATCGAGTCGATGAATGGCGAAATCGAAGCAACGTTTGATGCACTCGCTGTCGGGAAACCCTTGTCGTTCACATCGATGAACGGAGAAATCCTCGTACGACTCCCGACCAAAGCCGGCGCCAGCGTGCGGTTCCGTACTCAGAACGGGTCCATCCTTACAGATTTCGACGAAGACGCGCTAAAGACGAAAGCTGAACCCACAGCTCTCTCGCTGGCTCGCAAAGACAACTCTCGCTACCGCGTGGAGGCGGCGGAAGTGGCCCGGGCAGCGGCAGAAACCACCCGGGCTATCGCCGACGAAGTGCGCGCTGCAGTCCAAGAAGCGACGCAGGCCAGTAGTGAGGCTATTCGCGGCGAGAACGCTGGAAAGCTTGCTCCGCGAGCACCACGAGCTCCCCGCCCGCCTTCGATACCCGCGCTCGCCGGTGGCAAAGTAGTGAGCGGTATCCTCAATGGCGGCGGCCCTGAAATCCAGATTGCCACGATGAACGGCGACATCGTTGTAAGAAAGGTGGACTAAAGAGCCGATGGGTCTTTGCAGGCCTCCCTTTCAATAAAAGACGTGGGCAGGAAACTCGCGTCGATCCCCATCGGAGGTCTCCGGGAAGTTCAAACGGTTCCATTGCCGGACACGCGGGCTTGGTCCCGGGCTTGCGTTGATCGGATACTTGACGTCAGAATCTCTGACTCATGGCCGAAACCGCATCTCTCCGTGTACAGAAATTCCTCGCTGATGCCGGCATTTGTTCTCGTCGGGCGGCCGAGGAACTCATCGCCGCCGGAGAAGTTTGGGTCAATGGCAGTGCGGCCACACTGGGCCAGAAGGTAGATCCCGACTCGGACAAAGTCGTTGTCAGAGGAAAGCAAGTGCGATCCGCACCCCAACCTCGGATCACACTCGCAGTAAACAAACCACGCGGCCTTGTTTGTTCGAACGACGACCCGAACAACCCAGACACGGTGTTCGACATGCTGCCGCGTGAACTCGCGAAATTCAGGTTTTTCTGCGCCGGTCGATTGGACAAGGACAGCGAGGGCTTGGTCGTCCTGACGACCGATGGTGACCTCGCGAACCGTCTCATGCATCCGCGGAACACCATCGTGAAGCGCTATCAGGTGAAGCTGGAAGTGCCATTCCCGGCCAGCAGAATTCCTACACTCAAACGGGGCGTGGTAATCGAAGGCGAGCGACATCAGGTGGAATATGCTGCCCTCGTAAACCCTGATCGAGATGCGACCTCAGTAAATCTCGACGTATGGATGCATCATGGGAAAAAACGAGAAATAAGGCAGCTTTTTATGGCCCTTGGGTTCGAAGTCAGGCGGTTGCGGCGCTATCAAATTGGCGCTTTCCCACTCAAAGGCATTCCGCTTCGTGCGGGAAAGAAACTCACCGCACGGGAGATAGAGTCCCTTTTCACGCTTCCTAAACTTCTGCCCAACGCCAATACCTCCACCACGCGTCGCGCACCAGCCTTCCGCAATCCCGATTCCAATGAAGACTAGTTCGTTTCTTGTCTGCACACTTATGGCCGTGACATGGCAAGTCGGTTCAGCCGCACCTCTGAGCGAACCGACCGCAGTCCATCTCAAGGCAGACCCTTCTTCCCCTGCACTGGCAGTATTGAAGGCAGGGACGGAACCTACACCAGCAGCCGCAAAGAACCTCCAGGTGCCTCTGGGATGGATGGCCGTCGATATCCCCGGACCCCACGAGGTCTACGTACAGAACAAGGATATCACGAAGTCCCTTGACGTGCGACCCGGTGCCGATTTGCGAAAGGGTCCCAAAATTGATTCTCCCGTGCTAGCAGTTGCGACGGTCGGAGAAAGCCTGGATATCACAGGGCTGCACGGTCGCTGGACTCAGCTCCGACTCAATCGCCCGCTGTTGGGATTTATTAGAACGGTCGCGCTGCCTGGAACACTCCCTGTCGCGTCGGTTCCAGCTGCGGCTCCGAGGACCGCACCTGCCGCCGGTTCAGCCGCGCCAGGCCCAGTCGCTCCTGCACCATCCAAACCGGCCGCGCTGTCTCCGGGACAAGGTGGTCAGCCCGCCTCATTGGTTAGTCTCGGGGATGGCGGCACTGATGCACTGCCCAGAATGTTCGAGGGTCGGTTCGTCTCCACTCGAAATCCCTTCAAACCTCGGCGTCCTCACGACTGGGCGCTCACCGATGAGAGTGGCTCGCGATTTGCCTATCTGGACGTTTCCCGTCTTCTCCAAACCGAACAAATCGAGAACTACACGAATCGAATCGTTGCGGTGTTTGGAGCGGCAAGACCCATGCCGGGTACAAAGGACTTTGTGATCACGGTGGAGAGTCTTCAGCTCAAATGAGAATTAGAGAGCCTTGAACGCCAGCTCTCCTCACGCCTTTTTGCCATGGAACTGATCGACGGAAATAGAATCGCCGAGTCTCTCATCGCCGAACTCAAAGCCGAAGTATCCGCCATTCGGGGCCGGATGCCCTGCCTGGCACTGGTGCGCGTTGGCGACGATCCCGCATCCGTTTCTTACGTACGAAAGAAGGAAAAAACCGCGGCTGAAATTGGACTGACGAGCAGCCTCCATCTGCTTCCTGCCGGAACCTCCCAGGACGTGCTCGAAACGCTGATCGACCAACTCAACAGTGACGACACCGTGGACGGAATTCTCGTTCAATCTCCCTTGCCGAAACCGCTGAACGAACTGGCCATCTTCAGTCGTGTTTCTCCGGAGAAAGACGTTGACGGCTTTCACACGATCAACCTCGGAAAAGTGGCGCAGGAAGACGAATCAGGCTTTGTCTCATGTACGCCAGCAGGAATCATGGAGCTTCTCAACCGGAGCGGTGTAGACTTGAATGGTAAACATGTAGTGGTGCTCGGAAGGTCCCTTATCGTCGGGAAGCCGGTTGCATTGCTCGCCCTGCAAAAGAAAGCGGGAGCGAATGGTACCGTGACGATTTGCCATTCCGGTACTCGGGACTTGGGGAACCTGATCAGGCTGGCTGATGTTGTTATCGCCGCCATCGGTAAACCTGAGTTTGTCACTGCCGACATGATCAAACCTGGTGCGATCGTCATTGACGTCGGGATCAACCGGGTAGCCGACGCCACTAAAAAAACCGGATACCGGCTCACGGGTGATGTTCACTTTCCGTCGGTGAGCTTGATTGCCGGAAAGATCACGCCCGTTCCGGGAGGGGTCGGACCGATGACCGTGGCCATGTTGATGAAGAATACGATCAAGGCACATCGTCTTAGGCGCAAGAGCTTGTAGTTCATCCAGAATAAGGCAGTGGTGCGGAATCGCCCGCATTGTCGTGACCCACAGGGGATTCTGCAGGTAACACCCTCTTCGAGTCTTAACGCACAAGGAATGCGAACCGCCAGCTAGTCCTTGCGCCCAGAGGCCTTTCCGATTCTCATCTCTATCGATGTTCCCTTCGAAGATACTGGTTGTCGACGACCAGCCCATCAACGTCCAGATGCTCAAGCGTAAGCTAGAAAAGGAACAACTGTCGGTGTTGACCGCATACTCGGGGGCAGAGGCACTAGAAGTCGTGGCAAGTCAGCGGCCCGACCTGATCCTTCTCGACGTTATGATGCCCGAAATGGACGGGCTAGAGGTGTGCCAAAAGCTACAATCGAACGAGGAAACGCGCTCAATCCCGGTCATTTTTATCACGGCCCGAAGTTCGAAAGAAGGGAAAATCGAGGGGTTGGGCGTCGGGGCGGTAGACTACATCACCAAACCCATCGACCTCGATGAAACGTTTGCCCGCGTTCAGACGCAATTGAGATTCGTAGCCGTAAATCGGGAACTCGTTGAACTCCAACATCGCTTGGCTGAGTCGCGCAAGTCGGCTACCATCGGCGCGGTGACGCAGGGTATTGCACACAATCTCAACAATCTCCTCGGGATTGTTATCGGTTACCTCGACCTCATCAAGGCCCATCCCGAAAGGCCTGAAAGCGTGCGGAGAAACGCCGCTCAAGTCGAAAGTGCGGTTCATCGAATCGTTTCGATCATAAAGCAACTCAGCTCGCTTGTCGTGAAGACAAAATTTCCGACGTTAAAGCGACCTCTCGGTCAGCTTCTGATTGGCTCCCTCGAGCGGTACAAAGTGGAACACAGACGAACAGAGCGAGTGTTTCTCGAAAATCCTTTGGAAAACCAGTTGATCGAAACCCATGTGGAAGTCTTCGAAGACACCCTCTCGAAGATCTTGATTAACGCTTGGGAATCCTACGGTGCGAAACCTGATGATCAACGCCCGATCTGGATCCGCACGCAGTTGATCCATCGTAACGACGGAGCCCATGTGCAAATTCGTATTGAGGATCAAGGCCGCGGGATCGATCCCGATCTTCGCGATCAGATGTTCGAGCCGTTCGTCAGTTCAAAACAGACGGTGGGCGTTGGTATGGGACTGACGGTCGCACGACATGCTATGCGCAATTTAGGCGGCGATGTTATTCTTTACGATCGACCCGGAGGAGGGGCCGTGGCGGAAGTCTCCCACCCGGTCGAGCAACGAAAACGTCGCTCCGAGAACTGAATCCACCTCGTCCAAAACCATGTCAAAGATCGCATTTATCGGTTCGGGCAGGATGGCCTCAGCGATGATTGATGGGCTGCTCGCCAAATCAGTCTATGCCCCTGGGGACATTTCTTGCTTGGGCGGCAACGGGCAATCTGCTCCAGCCTTGGCTGCAAGAACCGGAATCCGACTCGGCTCGAACTTGGAGGACGTCATAGCGTCCAGCGAAATTGTAGTGGTTGCATTCAAGCCTCAGCATCTGGCCACCGCTGATCCGCGACTTGCCGGACTTACCGATGGTCGCCTCGTGATCTCTGTCCTTGCGGCGAAGACCTTGGCACGGCTAGAACGCACGTTTCCGAAGGCACGAAACCTCATACGCTGTATGCCGAATACACCTGCGGCGATCGGTGCAGGTGTCACGGGCTGGTGCAGCCGTTCCCCACTGATCCCCGCCGATCGGAAAATCGTTACGGACCTCCTCGCAGCGATCGGGCGAGAGGTGGAGATTCCGGAGGCACAAATTGATGCGCTCATGGCAGTCAGCGGTTGCGGTCCGGCATTCGTTTTCGAATTCACCGCTGCCTTGCGCGATGCCGGAATTTCGGCGGGACTTGAGTCTTCACAATCCGCCATGCTGGCGCTGGAGACCGTACTCGGCGCAGCAAGGCTCATGGCCCGGACACGGGAAGAACCGGAAGAGCTGCGCAACCAAGTCACCTCACCAAACGGCACCACCTATGCTGGTCTACAACGCTTGAAGGCTCACGACTTTCGTGGAATAATGCGGGAAACGGTGCTGGCCGCGAAGGCTCGTTCTGCGGAGCTCAGTCTAGATGACTGAGTCTCATCCAATGAGACGTCAATCGACCTCAAATCTCTCATGAAACCACTCTCGGGCCGGATTTTAGTAACGGGCGGAGCCGGTTTTATCGGCAGTTCCTTGATCTGGCGCCTAAATACCCGGGGAGTGGACTCCATCGTCGTTACAGATATCCTCGGTTCAGATGAGAAATGGAAAAATTTGGTACCATTGCGCTTCCGCGATTATATTGATGCATCCGAATTCCGAACCAGACTCCAGCAGAATCCGGAAAGTCTAGGTCGGTTCACGACGATCTTCCACCTCGGGGCCTGTTCAGCCACCACCGAAAGGAATGCATCATATCTGGCTGATAACAATTTCAACTACACCAAACAACTCGCGTCATGGGCGTTGGAAACAGGTGCGCGCTTCATCTACGCATCATCCGCCGCAACCTACGGCGATGGCGCCAATGGAATGGATGACAACAGTCCGGACCTTGAGAGACTACGTCCTCTCAATATGTACGGATACTCCAAGCATCTTTTTGACCTTTGGGCGAAAAATCAGGGCCTGCTTGATAAAATTGTAGGTATCAAATATTTCAACGTTTTCGGTCCGAACGAAGGACATAAGGCTGACATGCGTTCACTTGTGAACAAGGCCTTTCAACAGATTCAGACAACCAGCCGGGTGCAACTGTTCAAGAGCCATCGACCAGACTTTCGAGATGGGGAACAAATGAGGGACTTTCTCTACGTAAAGGACGCAGTGGAGATGACACTGCACTTCGCGGAGTCCGCAACGCATCTGGGTGGTATCTATAACTTTGGTTCCGGCGAAGCAAACACATGGAAAACGCTGGCGGAAGCCATCTTCTCATCCATGGGTCGCGAACCGGTAATCGACTTTATCGAGATGCCCGAAGCGCTTCGTGGGAAGTACCAATACTACACGAGAGCCGACATTACAAAACTTCGGAATTCCGGTTATACCAAATCAATGACACCCCTTGAATCGGCGGTGGCCGATTACGTCAAGAACTACCTCATTCCTGCAAAGCACCTCGGTGAAGAGTAATGGGGAATGGATCGCCGTGAATCAAACAACTCCCGCGACGAATAGAATCTGGGCCGGAGACTGGGTCAAGAAGGTGCCCTAGCGCTTCCAGATTCAGATCATTTCGGCGGCTTTCCGCGAAACGGACCCAATTTCCACTCTGCTCACACCCTAGGGCAGAGCGTCTAGTTCGGATGCGGTCCAAGGCTTGTTCCGTCCTGCCGCGCCTTTAGTCCGAATCTCCGTCACTCTAGATTTCTCCACCGGGGAAGCCGTATTACCCCACTCCTGGCGAATATACGTGAGCACGTGAGCCACCTTATCATCATTCCAGTTGAATCCGCTACCGTCTCCAAACGCTGGCATGACACTATTATAGACGGTTCCCTTTACCTTGATTTCTCCCGCAAGACCGTGCAAAACAACACGGATCAGCCGTTCTTCGGATCCAAGCACCCACTCACTACCAGCCAATGGAGGAAAGGCTCCCGGAACTCCGAGACCATTTGCCTGATGGCATGTCACACAGGCACCAGGCTGATTATAAAGGCGCTTTCCGGCAGCCACAGGGTCCACTTGAGCAACCGCAGTATTCTTCTCGGCCGTGCTCGGGTCAAATCGCTCGTCATAAACCATTGCACTCAATCCGCCTCTATAGTGAAGGAAGTAGATCGAACCGACAAATACGAGCGCCGACAACAAACCGAGTAAGAATAGTGGCATGACCGGATAGCCGTCCTTAGGCTCCGGTTTGTTGCGCAGCAACGCTTCGTGAACTTGCTGCAAACTCTGATCGGATCCGTCTCCCAAGCTTTCGTTAGGTCCTGTGTTCATTGATGACCTCCAACCGCACTAGGCGACTTCGGCACAAAGACGTTCTTCGACTCAGGATAAGCGTACGCATCTTTCAAACTCATCAGATAAGAAACCAGAGCCTCGCCCCTCACGGTAGGCACAATCTCGTAGCCCGGCGACGGTTGATGTGAAGACGGAAGCAGTCGATCGATCGCTTTCGGAGATCCTTGACCAACGATTTTCCGGGTCTCGAACAGAAACCTATAAGAGGGCATGATGGACCCAGGTGACGTCAATTGACTATCGTACAAATGTTGAACAAGCCAATCCCGGCCCTCCCTGCCCTGCTGACCGTCCTTTCTTGCTCCTATGTTTCGCAGGTCGGGGCCCAGTCGTCGGGTTCCAATCAGTACGACCGGTTCAAAGATATAATCGCGTGCGACGCTCTGTCTGCTACCCCAACCGCGTTTCTCATCGGTGCCAAAGTCTGCCCGGCGAACTTGCTGTGTATGGCAAGTCGCACAACCTAGATCCTGATAAACCAAACGACCTTGCTGAGCAACTCCCGGCAACGGTTGAGGGGTAGCCAATCCTTCCTCCAAGTTGACGACGGGTGTAAGCCTACCGTAGGAAATCTGGTTCACCAGAACGACGCCCACCCAAGATGCGGCGAGCGAAACAAAAACCCCCACGAAGAGTAGTGAAGTTCGATTCATCGTGCCGACGCCTCCAACGGTGTGCGAGAGGAAAGGTTTGCGGTGTCAATCGAATCCCTATTGCGGTCGAGTAACAACCAGATGACGTTTACCGCGAATGCAAGGTGTCCTCCAATTAGAATCAACAACGCCAAAGTCTGGGCAAAAAAGTAAGGCTGCAAAGTTCGGCCAATTTCAAGGAGCGCCACCGGCAAGGCGTCAACACTTGGGGGCGCGACATTCAACGCGCGGGATTGATTATATCCCGCGATTGCATAAATTGACACACTAGCAAGACAACCGAGGAATGAAGACCAGAAATGGAAGCCGATCATACCCGGAAGATGCCACGCCCTATCGGTCACTCTCGGCAATATGTAGTAGATCGAGCCAAACACAACCATGCTGAAAAATCCGTAGAACATCAGCTGTACTTGTCCATCCTGGATCAAAGTGAACTGCGTGATTTCAGAAACACCCCGCAGCGATAACAACAACGCGCAGACCGAACCGAGGACCAAGCAAAAAGCACCCAAGGAAACAAACCGATAAACCCAATCCCGACGCAGGGATCGCGCGGCCGAAGCCATGGTTGGGAAAAAATTCACGGCCCAAACAACGATCGGGACAGCGAGAAGAAGGCTTGCGGCGATCCCAGCCGACACCACCCAGGCGGGCACCGGTCCTCCCACCAGCTGAGCCGTTCCGGTCCAACTTCCAAAAATGGCGAGCGGCCAGAAACCGTAGACACAAAGGTAATAATTTGCCACGGGCCGCAGGAGGAGTTTCGGCAACAAATAGTAAATGGCCGCAATTCCGATCGGCGTGAACCAGAGTACGGTCAGGCCGTGGCTATACCAAGCATGAACCAATGATTGCACCGTTCCTCGGGCCGGATCCACAAAAAGCATGATCTGGGCAACGGAAAACATCCAGGGGAACCAGAGCAAGGCTGCCAAAAGGTACCACTGAGAAATGTAAACGTGCGGAGACGTGCGAGACCGAAAGTTCAGAATTCCCCACATGGCAATGAACACGCTAGAACCGAAAAGGATGGGTCCCACATACGCAGGCATTTCGATTGCGTCGAGTGAGGTACCGTGACCCGAGAACACGCCCAAAATGCCCAGGGCGACCCCGAGATTCCAAAAGAAGCATGCTATGACAAGTACTACAGGTTTCCCGATGCTCGCAGCTGAAAGCCGGGCCATCAACCAAATCGCCACCGCAAACGCAGCATTGAATCCCCATCCGTAGTTCAATGCAACTGACTTAGCTCCATGGACCCGGCCGTAAGT
>Ga0154020_10010561_pt1 | contig 10559 bp, 11 predicted proteins | sample Klosneuvirus_201_FD_109709 | JGI IMG/M metagenome (GOLD analysis project Ga0154020, IMG submission 109709) | Active sludge microbial communities from wastewater, Klosterneuburg, Austria - Klosneuvirus_20160825_MG | ecosystem: Engineered > WWTP > Aerobic digester > Activated sludge | place... | reverse complement strand
TGCGTATCACCAGAACCCGGGTCTGCGCGCGCCTCCCAGTTTGCGACGAGATACGCGTCAGGGTACGGGATGCGCGCGATAACGGGGATAGCGAGTTCCGCACGCGCCGTGACGGTGCCTGTCGCGTCAGGGGTTGTGACGCTGATGATGAGGTCTTGTACGTGATCACCTGGTGTTGCGGTGTCGGGAATGGCGAGGTGACCGCTAATCGCGACGCCGCCGTCGGGATGCAACGCGAGGGGTGCGAGTGTGAGGTACTCCGCGAAGTCGCCCGCAAACGAGACCGTGACGTGTGCAGGATCTTGTGCGTCGAGCACGCGGATCGTGAACGCGCCATCAGATCCTTGCGGGATAATAACTTGCGCCGGGCTTGCGCGCAACGCCATAGCGGACTGCGAGAGAAGAACTACGCACACGAGCAGAAGCGCCATCATGGCGTACGGGGCGGTCGTGCGGGTGCAGTTCATGGGTTCGGGCTCACCACCGCGCGCAAGGTAAGATTCGTGGTCTTATCTCCTGGTGTCTCTGCACTCGGGACCGTGATGTTCGTGTGGATGAGGACGCTGTCGAGCGCATCGCTGTAGTTAAGTTGCTTAATCGCGGCGACGATGCCACTTGGGACTGGAGTGTACGTGATCTGGCTTCCGCTGCTGTTGAAGCTTCCCGTCTCGTTATCCGCGATACGGTACTGGAATGCCGCGTTCCCCAATCCAACGCTCGTGAATGGGGATTGCGAGGCGTTGAGCGACACGTTCACACGCACATTCCCGTCGTTTTCCAAGATGAGTGGGTTCGGGCCGCCCGGACCGTCAGTCGCGTTGTTTTGGCTGAGCGTGAGGATGCCGTATGCAGTCACGTTGCCCGCAAGGCGGATGCCGATGACTGAAGCTATGGTGAAGTTGAAGAGGGTCGTGTTCCCCGCGCACCCGTCGATATCGCACGCGTTGACGGTCCAGTTGTACATTTGGTCGATGCACAATTCACCCACCGTACGGTTCGTAGTCTGCAAGTTCGTGAGTGTGGATTGCGCGCTACACGTGCCCGGCGTGACGACGACGTTGAGCGTGTAATTCACCTGGTCGCCATCCGGTTCGTCGGCGGCCGTCCACGTGAAGTTCACAAAGCGCTCGAACACACTCTGGTTGTTGTGGAGGGGGTAGGTGAGGTTGACAATGTAGGGGATAGAGGCGTTCACGTACGAGCCGGTGCTGTACGCGGTCGAACCATTCAGCCCGGTACTGTCTACCGGTGTGATCGAGCAATTCCACAGATCGTACTTTTGCATCTCCGACTGGTTCAGGTGACGGTTGTTGGCATTGTACATAGTGAGAATTTCGTTTGGCGTGAGTGATCGGTTGAAGATGATGACCTCGTCCATTCGACCAGCGAAGAAGTTATCCGAAAGCGAAGAGTTCGCGCCGAGCCGAAGTGTGATGATATTCGTAACATCAAATGCACCACCGCTCGCGCTCGAACCGGCAAGCACCCCATCCTGGTAGAGGTAGATGCCTGAGGAATTACGGACACCCACAACGTATGTCCAATCATCGTTTGACAGTGCAACGCCGGATGCGGTCGCGGTACTAACACCGTCAGCCACGATGAAGCGAGGGGTTCCGCCGCCAACGAGAAACATTCCGTAACCGCGCGTAACGCCAGTGCCGTTTTTCTTATCAACAAGCGAAGCCGCCTGCGGGGCACTAAAATATACCCAAAGACCGACACTAAACGGCGCAGAACCCATTGCCAACTCCGTATCATTCCCGACGGTAATGTAGTCATTGGCAACAGAATTGAAACTAAACGCCCCACCCACTTGCCCGCCCGTGGGGAGGAAGGTCGCTCCTGTCACGGTGCCGTGGTTCGCGTAACCAGAGATGTCGTGGGTGATGATATTCACGTCATCGTAATCCATGGGGAGATTGAGAACCGTGATGCTCGTGCCGTTACGGTACCAGTTGTAGTGGAGCGTGACACTGTCACCGTCCGCGTCCGCGACCGTGCCGTTGTTACACGTGAGCCCGATACGTTTCGTCGTATTGATGGGTGTGACGTTCGCAGAGACAATCGTCGGTGCGCTTCGCCCGCCAATCTGACAGCACACTTGGCGATTATAGAATGTTGGGGACGCGAGGTGTGCATTCGTGAGGTTCATATCACCCGGTTCGCTTGACGCGAGACTGAGGATGTTGCTGTAGCCCGCAGCGCACGAGGTCCGCGGGTAATCACAACTAATATTCCCAGACGTGACGTTCATGCACGCGCGATACGGGTAGGCGGCTGTACTCATGTTGCCTGCTTCGACGTGCGTGTTCGTATCAGATGCGAGGCGTACGATGCCGATGGCGTTGCCACCACAGGAGTTCGTGAGCGTACGGAAGGAATCAGTCCAACAGCAGACGCTGTACGGGTACGCGCCGCCGCTATAGTTCACAAGCTGCGCGTGGCTGTTGTTTGGTGCTTGACCGGATTCAGAACTGTTGAGTCTGACGAGAAGCGTCTGGTTGCCTAAGCATGACGCGCGGATCTCGCACGCGAATGTTGCGGCTTCGGTAAACGGGACAACGGATAGCGCAATCGCTAGCAAGAACGCGTAGACGAGTATGATATCACGTGCCCGCACCGGACCACCCACGGCAAAAACTCACACGGGGATTATTTAAAGGTTGAGGTGGGCAGAAAAAACTGTTCAGACCATCATCAAGGAATGAAGAGAACTTCTGAGAATGAATGAGAAAAAGAAGGAATACCTGCCTCACGCGACTTAGTTGTCGCGGGGTGGGCGGTGCTTCGCGAAGCAATCGCGGCAGTATACTGGTCGACCCTCGGTCGGTTTGAAGGGAACCTTCGTAACCTGACCACAGTCGCTGCAAGTCGCTTCGTGCATCTCGCGTGGGCCGCTGCTAAAGCCGCCACCGCTGCCGCCACGACCGCCACCGAAACCGCCACGGCTACCGCCGCCGAATCCGCCACGTCCGCCATCTCCAAATGCCATTTTCTTTTCTCCACGGGCCTTCTCACCCGCTCGGAACTGTGGCTCTCACTTCCGCGGACCCGGTCCTGTAAAGATCGTGATACTGCAGAGAATTACTGCCTGTTCTGGGGCGCAGAGACCCATTCTGATATATAAACTTATGCGCGTTTCTTGTCCTGCATACGCGTGGGCTTGTCAGGTCGGAAAAACCACGGATTTCTCGTATAGAACGCTCGCCATAACCGCTCAAGCCACCCATTTGCCCGGTCCCGGCTGTGAATGCCAGCCGCAATCCCTGCGATAACGGCGCCCGCCGTATCCACCATGAGGTCGGTCATCGTATCGGTGAGGCCGCTGCGTTGCATGTTCGTCCCAAGCGATATGTCAATCAGGTACTCCGTCATCTCCCATACGGTGCCAATCGCGAGGGCGAAACTCACGGTAAAGATACCCACCACCCACGGGCTCGCGTGACCGCGGGTCGCTTGGAGCAAAATGGTGAGGATCAAGTACCCGGCGATGGCGAACACCATCGCGCTCGTCGCGTGCAGAAGTAAGTCCCACCACCAAAATCGGGTGTACCACCCGTGAATCTCACCCAAAAAGAGCGACGCCAAGACGAACAATGCACCCGCGACCTCAAACGCCAAGGGCAAATCAATAACGCGCCAGCGGCGCAAAAGCGCGGGCAAGAACGTGAGTGCGAGAGAAAGCCCCGCGACGAACACCGTCATCCAGGACTGGTCGAACGCGCCAGAGAGAACACCCATGATGAGGATGCCGCGCGCAATGAGAAGCACGCCTTGCTCACGACGAGCGAGCGGAGATTGAGCCGTCATACGGATATGCCGCAGGAACGTGTTGTTTTAAGGGTTTTGTCACGCAATCGGGGAGAGAAACCCTTTTATGCAGCGTGCACGCACATTTTGGAATGGAACCCTTGCTCATCAGCATTCTTGTCATCATTGGACTCTTCATCGCTGCTTCCCTGCGCGTCATCAAGCAGTACGAGAACGGCGTGGTCTTGACGCTCGGGAAATTCACAGGTGTTCGTGAAGCAGGCTTGCGCTTCATCGTCCCCGTCATCCAAAAAATGGAGCGCGTGGATATGCGCTTGCGCACGATTGACATCCCTCGTCAGCAGATGATGACGGAAGATAACGTTCCCGTCACGGTGAATGGCGTGATTTACGTAAAAGTCCGTGACGCACCGGTCGCAGTACTCAAAATCCAAGATTACGAGTACGCGATTGCACAGTACGCGGAGACGGCGCTTCGTGATGTGATTGGTGGTATGAAACTTGATTCTGTCCTCTCTGAGCGTGAAAAGATTGGTGACAAGATCCGAGAAATCGTGATGAAAGAAACGAAGGGTTGGGGTCTGGAAGTCGAGCAGATTAAGTTGCAGGATGTAGAAGTGCCTGATGATCTCAAGCGCATCATGAGCCGCCAAGCAGCAGCTGAGCGTGAGAAGCGCGCGAACATCATCAAGAGCGAAGGCGATTACATGGCTGCAGCAAACCTCGCGAAAGCGGCTGAAATCATGCGCAAGACGGATGGCGCGATGCAATTGCGTACCTTGCAGACCATCGATGGCTTAGGCCCGACCGCGTCCAACACGGTCGTGATTGCGGTGCCGGTGGAATTGTTGCAAGCGGTCGATACGTACATTAGAAAGAAGTGAGACGTATGGCCGACCTCACGACCGTTCTGTTGGCAGTCCTCATCGGTACGCTCGCAGCGATTGTGTACACGTTGCGCGTGGTTGCCATCATGGACCGCAAGATTACGTTGCTGTGCCAACGCCAAGGCGTGAACCTCAAAGACATCGAGAAGCGATAAGGACTTGTCGAATTCAGTGCAGGACATTGCGCAAAAGCGCCATCGTCATCACTTCGACAGCCGGGTACATTGATGCGAGATCCGCTTGCATGCTAAAGCCAACAGTGATACACGAATTATCGATTGCATCATTCTCACGCAGGGCATCTTCAAGTCGACACGCGAGGGATTGTTGACCAGCATCTTGCAACGCATGAAGCGTACGTGTCGCGGGATCGGGAAGCGCGAGATACCCGAGGGCGTATTCATCGTCGAACTCACGCGTGAAAATGAGGGATTCGTACGTCCACCGCTGTGGCGTCCCGACAATGAGCGTGACAATGCCAGTGTCGACATCGATATCAAATTTCGCGGTCTTCTGATACACGCGGAGTTGATCGAACCAAGTACGCACCGCGGGGTCAAGGATATGAGGAGTTTTCAATGAAAATCACCACAACAACAGATATGCTATTGAACCAAAAAGAATGATGCCAAGAAGAAACGCGGCAAAGAACGCGGCTGTGGCACGAGATATTGTGCGTTCGAGATTGAAAGCGCCGCTAAAGATTTCAAGAACACCCATCACCGCATCAAGGACATCAATCATTTCCACGCGCCCGCGATAATTAATGGCAACACAATCGTTGCGTCCGCGAATACCTTCACCGTTTTTGCGTCAGCCGCGAGCTTCCCCCACGACACCGCCTCATCAGGTCGCGCACCAGAATCAGATGCGTCAAATTCTTGCGCCGTGTTCACGTACACACAGTAATCCATGCCGTTACGTAGCATGTTCGAATTCAAAATCGTGTGCTTCACCAAGCCAGCGCCCAAGATCAACGCACCGGTCTTTTTCGCGTCGAGTGTGATGGTGTGGAATCGCTTTGTCTCAGCGACCAAGTCCAACTTGAAACCCGGGTGTTGGTGCTCGAAAAAGAAGATGATGTCACCAATCGACCCATCCATAATCACCGGGCAGAATGCGGGGATCTTATTACGAAACGCCCACGTGTAGATGGAGCGGTCATCGTTCATCGCTTCCCCGAGTTTCCAAATTAAGTCACCTGGCGTGTGCACGATGTGCATCTCACGCTGCTCGACAAGCATTTCTTTGAGAATTGGCGTGAGGAACTCCTCGAAGCGCGCGTAGTGATCGTTTGGAACAAGCACGTTGCCAATACGATTCAGTCCTTTCTCGCGCAGTTGAGCGCCATCAACGTCAAAAGACGACACAGAGAAAGGCGCGATGCACTTGATGATGTCCTCCTCAACGCCACCCGCAGTTGTCACCAACACATCGACGTGTTTATGCTCAGCAAGCCAACGGATCATCTCACGGTTACCTGTAGAGACTTGGTTGCTGGTGTATCCTAAGTACACCGTGCACTCCTTATCCGCACGCATCGCACGGCAGATCTCAATGGCGCGCGCAAGATGTGTCGCTTGCGCACCCGTGGTCGCGTACGCTGCGAGAATCTTTCCGATATCGATACCCTCGTTCGGGTCGAGTCCACACACATCAGGCAAACCAGTGGGAGCAGCTCCAGCGTGGAATTCGTTCGCGCGCGCAACGGCAAGTTTCTTTTCGTCCATAGGTAGTGGGGAATCTCAAGAGGTTTATAAACGTAGGGGAGGTCTTAAATACGCCCGTTCTCGTCGACGCGACAATGGTCGCAGAACTGTTGATACTCGGAGCAATCATCCTCATCGGAGTCGTGGGGAATTTCATCTCCGCACGCACACACATCCCCGAGTCACTCTTTCTTATCGCAACAGGCCTGGTCATTGGACCAGTCCTCCACCTCGTGCCAAGCGCATTTTTCAATGAGAACCTTGGTTTGTTCGTGAGTTTCGCGCTGGTCATCGTCCTCATCAATAGTGGGATGAATCTTGATATGCGCCACGCCCTGCGTACGATGCGTGGCGCACTCCTCTTCGTCAGCCTCGTGTTCGTGTGCACAGTCGCCGTGGTCACTGCGGTGCTACACGGGCTATTCGATTGGCCGATTCTACACGGACTGTTCCTCGGCATTATTGTCAGCGGTACGACGACCGTCACCGTTACACACCTTGTCGAACATCTGGACCCACACCACAAACTATTGCGTCGAGAAACGAAAGATCTGCTCGTACTTGAATCCGTGCTCAACGATGTGTCCGTCATTGCAGGTGCATCGGTTCTCGTTGCAATCATTGCACCCGGCGTCGTGAACGCACAAGGAGTTCTCACCACACTCTTCAACGAGTTTCTTGTCTCCATCCTCGTCGGTGCAGGGATGGGTGTGTGCTGGCTATTTCTGTATGCGTATCGATTGCACGCAAACAAGCTCTCCTACATCTTCACGGTTGGCGTTGCACTGACCATATACGCCATTGCGGAGTTCCTCAACCTCAACGGTGCGATTGCAGTCATCTTATTTGCAATTACCGTTGGGAACTACAAGATGATTCTCAAATTTTTGCACGCACACACGCATCTTGAGAACCTGCGTAAAGCAGTAGATGCGATGCGACAGACCGATGTGGAGTTCACCTTCCTTATTCGCACGTTCTTTTTCGTCGTTCTCGGCCTCATTTTTGATCCCACCATACTGAGCATGCGTGGCCTCTTGCTCATCGCCGGCGCAATTCTCGTCTGTAAATTCGTTGCGCGCTATGTTGCGTCACGATTGCTTGCGGTCATGAGTAGAAAATATGCTGGCGACCATTTCGTGCGCACAACCGTCGTCGCGAACGGCTTCACGAGCACTCTTGCCGCGTTTGTTGGTGTGCAAGCGGGCATTGCTATCCCGTATCTTGCGGAGATTGTGCTTTTACTCGTCATCTCAACAACGATTACTGCCATCCTCAGCACAGCGACACACCATCAGCTGGTCAAACGGTCAATCGCGCGCAAAGAGATCATCCACCGCCGTGCGGTCGATGGAGCACGCCCTGCGCGCGGTCTCGTACGTCGTGTGCGACGATAGCGAGCGCGTCAGCAATCTTCACATACCCAGCGTCGCGTAATCCCGGTACGTGAAACTCAAGTGCTTCTGTCGACCAGCGGTTGCGCGCCTTGACACGACCCATGTCGCTTGTGAGCAGATTATGCCAACGATCACACCCCTTCACGAGCCAAACACACGGGTCATCGCGCGCGTAGCGACGAACCTTATCATGCGTCTTTGCGGTGCGCGTTTCAAGAAACAATTCTGGTTTTGCCCCATCGCCGCGCCCCACTTCTGTTGCTGCATCGACGAGGAATCGGACGCGTTCACCAAACAAGGTCGCAATTTCCTCCATTGAGGTCTTTGTATCCTCAAGTGTGTCGTGTAACAGTCCAGCAGCAACCGTTTCCGCGTCAGCGCTGCACGCCGTCACAAGGAGTTGCGCAACCGCAACGAGGTGTTTGTAATAGTCAGGCCCGTCGAACCGACGCTGCCCTGCATGCCGATCTTTCGCGAATGCAAGCGCTCGTTCGATGAGATCGCGCTCTTCACGCGAGTAATGCTCAAGGCCGACGAGCGCGTCAGGATAGAGGTTGTGCAGCGGATGGCTCAGTTCCATTATGCTTCGTTGTGCACGCCAGCTATTTAAACGCTCCGCGACAACCGAGAGGAATATGGCGAAGGCAACGTCCACAATATCGCAAGGCGTCGTGCTTGGTATCGAGAGTACTGCACATACATTTGGCGTCGCTCTCCTGCGCGACCGTGCAATTCTCGCAAATGTGCGAAAACTCTACACAACGGAGAAAGGCGGTATGATTCCGGTCAAGGTCGCACAACACCACGAAGAACATCTGTTACCGCTCTTGCGCGAAGCACTTGAGAAAGCAAAAGTAACGTTAAGCGACATCACACTTATCGCGTACAGCAACGCGCCAGGCCTCGGTCATTCGCTGCGTATCGGCGCGATGACAGCAAAATCACTCGCGCTGCGCTTGAAGGTCCCGCTTGTTCCCGTCAATCATTGCATTGCACATCTCGAAATAGCGACGCTTGCGACAGAGGCGAAAGACCCGATTCTCCTGTACGCGTCTGGCGCAAATACACAAGTGATTGCATACGATGCGGGACGCTACCGCGTGTTTGGCGAGACACTTGACACCGGTATTGGGAATTTCCTTGATACGTTTGCCCGCAACCTTGGTCTGGGATTCCCAGGAGGTCCGCAAATCGAAAAGCTCGCTCGAGAGGCGTCAGAGAATGGCCGCGTACCAAAACTCATCACCTTACCGTACGCGGTCAAAGGTATGGATGTTTCATTTGGCGGCCTCGAATCGCACCTGAAGCGTTTGATTGCGTCAAACGCGCATGACCGCCGTGATCTCGCGTATAGTGTGCAGGAGCACGTGTTCGCGATGCTCGTTGAAGTTGCAGAGCGTGCGATGGCGCACGTGGGGAAGAAGGAACTTGCACTCGGTGGCGGGGTCGCGTGCAACGCGCGATTGCAGGAGATGTGCCGCATTATGTGTGAAGGGCGTGGGGCACAATCATTTTGCCCAGCACGAGAATTCCTTGTCGATAATGCGGCAATGATCGCGTGGACGGGATGGCTTATGCACACACGGGGCGGCGTTCACGTAACGGTGAAGAAAGCCGGGATTGATCCGTACGAGCGTACAGATGAGGTGCGTGTGACGTGGCGTTAAGCGCCATCACCACCGCTTGCGGTTCTTACGCAACGGTTTCGTCGTCGCATCAAACACTTTCGTCGTGACATCCGCCGTCTTTGTCACAGCCGTCTTACTCACATCGACGGTGGTGAGAAGTGCATCCTTTCCCACTTCCGCCGCGCGCACGACCGCGTCCTGACCAATAGCGAACGTCTTATTGAACGTCTTATGACTGAAGTCCGCGAGGTACGTGATGCCGAAGTTATCCAAAATGTCCTCGACCGGATCCTTGTCACGCGTTGGCGTGGCGCGTCGTTCAAGCGCGTCGACTGCAGACAGGTCGTGCGCTGCCATTTCAGCATCCGTAATAATCTCCGATTCACCCTTGCGCCTGTGTGCGAATGCGAGCGCCGCACGAAGTGCTGCACGTGTCGTCGGGTAAAATTTATCAGCACCAATCTCTTCGAGAATGCCTGAAGTACGCAAGACCCGTAACACATCTGGGTGCACGGCGGCAAACAGAACCTCACCTCCCGCCTTACGGTGCTTCTTTGCGGTTGAGAGCAGGAAATTCATGCCAGTCGCATCAATAACAGGAACATCCCCCATGCGCAAGATCTTGATGGGCTTGCGACCACCAGGCGCCCATGCAATCTCCTGGTCAAACCGACTCGCCGCGCCAAAAAAGAGTGGGCCATACACGGTGTAGATGCTAATATCCGGATGCACGAATGTCTGCGCGCCGGCGCTCTTGCTCTCGAGCTCTTCGAGATGATAGAGGTCACTGATACGTTTCATAAACAGGACCGCGGCGAGTACTGCGCCGACCTCAAGCGCAACCGTGAGACTGACAAAAATTGTCAAGAGAAACGTCGTGAGCAAGAGCACAACGTCCGAGAGTGGCGTCTTAAAGAGTCGTCGTAAGGTGCCCCAATTCACCATGTTGTACGCGATAAATAAGAGCAAACCGGAAAGCGCTGGCAGCGGGATAATCGCAATGACCCAACCAGCGACAAGGATGAAGAGCAGCAAGAAGATCCCGTGGAACACAGACGAGAGACGGGATTGCGCGCCCGCGTCAATGTTCGCGGCAGATCGTGAGAGCGCACCGTCAGTCGGTATGGCGCCAAACAACGCACACACGGTGTTCGCTATCGACTG
>Ga0154020_10010560_pt1 | contig 10559 bp, 6 predicted proteins | sample Klosneuvirus_201_FD_109709 | JGI IMG/M metagenome (GOLD analysis project Ga0154020, IMG submission 109709) | Active sludge microbial communities from wastewater, Klosterneuburg, Austria - Klosneuvirus_20160825_MG | ecosystem: Engineered > WWTP > Aerobic digester > Activated sludge | place... | reverse complement strand
TGGCCTATCCCCAAGGTAGCAAGGATATCGAAGGTAGCACGAAACGCGTGCCGGAATACACCGCGAAAGTGAAGGCGATGGGGGTGGAGATTGTGGACTCCATCCCGGAATTTTTAAAGTGGGTGGATGTCGTCCTCCTCGAATCCAACGATGGCCGGGTGCATTGGGAACAAATCCAGCCCGTGCTCGCGGCACGCAAGCCGGTATTCATTGACAAGCCCATTGCCGGCGATCTCGCGGATACCCTGCGGATTCTCGAGGCCGCAAAAAAGGCCAAGGTTCCCCTCTTCTGCGCGTCCTCGTTGCGCTACGGCAAGACTACGCAAGCCGTCCGCAATGGCGCCATTGGCCAGGTAAAACACGCCGAAACTTTCAGCCCGGCCGAACTCGAGCCGCACCATGTGGACCTTTACTGGTATGGGGTGCATGGCTGCGAGTCGCTGTTCACCGTGATGGGCCCCGGCTGTAAATCGGTGCGCCGTGGCACGACCGCCGATGGCAAGATCGAGGTGACGGGCACCTGGGAGGACGGTCGCACCGGCATTTTCCGTGAAGCCAACGAAACGGATCGCAAGGGCTACGGCGGCAAGGCCGTGGGCGAGAAAGGCGAATCTTCCGTCGGTAGTTACGATGGCTACGATCCGCTGGTGATAGCGATCGTCCAGATGTTCCGCGACGGCATCGTGCCGGTCAGTGGGGAGGAAACGCTCGAGCTATATACCTTCATGGCCGCCGCCGATGAGAGCAAGCGACGCGGCGGGGCGGAAGTGACCCTGAAGGAAGTGCTCAACCAGGCCCGCGCCGAAGTGGCCGCCAAACCTTGACCCGCCGCGGTGCGGTGGCCCCGGATTCATAAGCCTGCCCTCGCTTTGAAAACCACAAATTCCAAGACGATCAAGATCGCCCTCGTTGGAGCGGGCATGTTCGGCGGCGACGTTCATCTGCGCGCCTACGCCGATCTCCAACGCTTCGGCATCGCCGGCCAACTCGCCCGCCTCGGCCTGGACGAGCACGCGCGCGATTTCGCCCCCGTGAACTTTGAACTGGTTGCCATCGCAACGCGTTCGCCAGCATCCGCCCAGCGCACGGCCGCCGCGTTCAAGGAATGGACGGGAAGCCTGCCGAAGCCCTATTCCGGCGAAACCCCATGGCTCGACCTTCTCCACGACTTTCCCGAACTCGACGTGCTGGCCGTCGCCACGCCGGACAATCTGCATACCCCGGTCAGCTTCGCTGGGCTCAACGCGGGCGCCCATATCATCACCGAGAAACCCATGTGCCTCGACATCACCGAGGCGGATCAGATCATCGAACTCGCGCAGAAGCAAAACCGCATCGTGGCCGTGGACATGCACAAGCGGTACGACCCCGATCACCTGCGCATCCGCAACGACATCCAGAACCGCATTGGTGAACCGCTTTACGGTACGGCGTACCTGGAAGAGCCGCTGGAAGTCTCCACCAGCACGTTCAAGTGGGTGGAACAAAGCGATCCGTTCAGTTACGTCGGGCCGCATTGGGTGGATTTGATTTATCACTACTACAACAGCAAACCCGTCTCCCTCACCGCCGTCGGCCAGAAGAAGCGCCTCGTGCGTGACGGCATCAACGCCTACGACGCCGTGCAGGTCCGCGTGGACTTTGACAACGGCATGAGCATCAACTTCCACAACAATTGGATCACGCCTTCCGACTTCGAAGGCCCGGTGAATCAAGGCCACGAAATCGTCGGCGCAGATGGCAAGGTGGAAAGCGATCAGCAATACCGCGGCTTCCGCTGGTGGAACGCGGGCGGTGGCTCGCGCACGAGTAACAATCACTTCACTCGCGATGTGAAACGCGCCGATGGCTCACAAGCCTACGTCGGCTACGGCGTGGACAGCATCATCGCCGGGTTGTTGGCGATTTGCCGGATGAAATTTCTTGGTGAGACCCGCGACGCTGTAGGCGAGATTTATCCCACCGCCGAAGATGCCCGCATTGTTGTCGCCATCGTGCATGCCGCGCGGCTCGTGCGCGATTTGAATTTCAAATATCTGAGCGAAGGCAAAGGCGCGCCCGTTACCGCGCGCTTCGGCAACGATGGCATCATCATCGTGGACCCGAACCGCGCGAGCGAAGGCTCGGACGCGGTGTTTCACAGTTTGTATCAAAAACCAATTTAGTCGGGCAATCGCACGAAATAACATGGGCAAAGAATTCAGCATCGAGCCGCGCGAAGTGCCGCGGGTGGAAACCAACTTTCGCCGAATCGTCACGCCGTTGCCGCATCCGGATTCCGTGGCGACACTGGAGAAGTTGCGCCACTTTGAGCCGCAATCCATGCGCGGGCAGCCGCCGATCGTATGGGATCGGGCCGAGGATATTTTTGTCTTCGACAAATATGGCAATCGCTGGCTCGACTGGTCTTCAGGCGTGCTTGTCACCAACGCAGGCCACGGGGCGCCGGAGGTGAAACAGGCCATTCTTGACCAGGTGAACAGCGGGTTGCTGCACAATTATGTTTTCCCCAGCGAAGAGCGCGCCGCCTTGGCGGAAGCGCTGGTGGGGGTCGCGCCCAAGGGATTGGAAAAAGTATTTCTGCTCACGACCGGCTCGGAAGCAACCGAATGTGCCATCAAACTGAGCCGTGCGCACGGCATCAAGGTGGGCGGCAAGCAAAAGCTTGGCATCGTTGGCTTCGAGCGCGGCTTTCACGGACGGACGCTGGGTTCGCAGCAAGCTGGTGGCATGGCGGGGCAGAAAGCGTGGATCGTCAACGAGGACCCGGCCATTATCAACGCGCCGTTCCCGGACGGTTACTGGCAGACCAACACGAGCTTCGACGTTTTTCTAACTGCCGTGGCGCAACGCGGTCTGAAGCCGGAAAATATCGCCGGCGTAATGATGGAGACGTACCAGGGCGTCGGCCCGGACTTTGCGCCGGTGGAATACGTCCGCAAGCTGGCCGAGTGGTGTCGCCAACACCAAGTGGTGCTGGTGTTCGACGAAGTGCAGGCAGGCTTTGGCCGTACGGGGAAGTTCTGGGCCTTTGAGCACTACGGGGTGACGCCCGACCTGATTTGCTGCGGCAAGGGTATCAGCAGTTCGCTGCCGCTCTCGGCGGTGATGGGCCGATCTGAAATCATGGATCAGTTTCCGCCCGGCTCAATGACCAGCACGCACACGGGTAATCCGGTATGCTGCGCCGCCGCTCTGGCCAGCGTGAAGAAGATCGTCGGTGAGAAGCTGACTGAGAATGCGGCCCAACTCGGACCGGTGCTGCTGGCGGGTTTGCAGCAGATTCAAGCCCGGCATCCGAAAGTCGTCGGCCACGTCACCGCCGCCGGTCTGGTGGCGGGGATGCAACTGGTGCAGGCCGGGAAGAAAGAGCCGAACCACGATCTCGCCCACAATATCATTGAGCGGTGTTTCCAAAAGGGTCTGCTGCTCTTCGCTCCGGTTGGAGCTTGGGGGCAAACGGTGAAAATTGCGCCGCCCCTGACCATCCCACGCGCGGCGGTGGAGGAAGGCCTCGCCGTTCTAAGCCAGGCCACGGATGAGGCGGTCAATTACCTTCGCGCCGCGTAACCGCGCATTAACTCCAAGAAGTCATCCACAACAGCACGCACCCGTCAACTTGCCTCGATCAACCATGCTCCATCTGCCGCCATGAACCCCAGCCAACGATGCAGTATTTTTCCAGTCATCGCGTTGCTCTTCGCCAGCGTTGCCGGCGACGCGGCGACATTGGAACGTATCAAGTATAACCGCCCCGGTTTGGTCGTGGACCTGGGTGTTGGCCTGTGGGCGTGGCCGTTGCCGATGGATTTCGATGGCGACGGTGACCTGGACCTGGTAGTGAATTGCCCGGACAAGCCTTCCAACGGAGTTTATTTCTTTGAGAACGTGAGCGGGGACACGGCCAAGACCAAAATGCCGGTCTTCAAGGCTGGTATCCGCATCAGCCAGGGATTGCAGGACGTGCAGGTCAGTCAGGTCGCGGGCCAGCCACGGGTATTGACGCCCGGCAACGAATATCCTGATTTTCGCAACACTGGTCTGGCGCAACCGAGACCGCTGCCAATCGGAACCAAGGTTCATCCGAACAAGCCACGCGCAAACTTGTGGCGGTATCTCGATTACGATGGCGACGGGGTCATGGACCTGATCGTGGGGGTAGGTGACGGTACTGATTACGGCTGGGATAACGCCTTCGACGCCGCGGGCCGGTGGACGAATGGACCAATTCATGGGTACGTGTATTTCGTGCGCAACACCGGAACGACCGCGAATCCGGGATACGACCAGCCAATCAAAGTGATGGCCGGAGCGAAACCGGTGGAGGTTTACGGCTGGCCGTTCCCGAGCTTTGCGGATTTCGACGGCGACGGAGATTTGGACCTGCTATGCGGCGAGTTTCTCGACGGTTTCACGTATTTTCAAAACCTCGGCACCCGGACCGAACCGAAGTATGCACCCGGGATCCGCCTCAAGACCGCGGAGGGCCGACCACTGGCCATGGATTTGCAGATGATCACACCAACGGCCATTGACTGGGACCAGGACGGAGATACCGACCTCATCGTTGGCGATGAAGACGGACGCGTGGCTTTGATCGAAAACACCGGCAAGCTGGCCGCCGATCGCACGCCGCAGTTTCTCGCACCCCGCTACTTCCAGCAGGAGGCAAATGAAGTGAAATGCGGGGCACTGGCGACGCCCGTCGGCTTTGATTGGGATGGCGATGGCGACACGGACATCATCAGCGGGAAAACGGCGGGTTACCTCGTTTTTTTTGAGAACCTCAGCGGACCGGGCGTTGAGCAGCCACGCTGGGCGGCACCGAAGTTCTTAGCAGCCGACGGGAAAGTGATCAGGATCATGGCCGGACCGAACGGCTCAATCCAAGGCCCCTGCGAAGCGAAGTGGGGTTATACCACTTTGAACATCGCCGACTGGGACGGCGACGGGTTGCCGGATCTCCTCGTCAACTCGATCTGGGGTAAGGTGCATTGGTATCAAAATGTCGGCACGCGAAAGCAGCCCAAGCTTGCGGCCGCCCAACCGATCGAAGTTGAGTGGGACACCGTTCAGCCGACCCTTGCCTGGGGCTGGTTGCGGCCGGCGGGGAAAGGTTTGCTTACCCAATGGCGCACGACACCCGTGGCCGTGGACTGGAATCGTGACGGCTTGATGGATGTGGTGATGCTCGACCATGAAGGCTACCTCGCCTGCTTCGAACGCCGCCGCCGTGACGGAAAACTGGAGCTGCTGCCACCGAAACGCACCCTGTGTGATGAGGCGGGCCAACCGCTGCAACTCAACTCCGGCCGCGCGGGCAAGAGCGGCCGGCGAAAACTTTGCGTGGCGGATTGGGATGGCGACGGCAACCTCGACATCTTGGTGAACGGCGCGAACGCCACCTGGCTGCGGCAGACGGCGGCACGCGACGGCAAATCCGTCTTCAAGGACATGGGGCCGGTGAGCGAGCGCAACATCGAAGGACACGACACCAGCCCGACCACGGTGGACTGGAATAACGATGGCGTGCCCGACCTGCTGATTGGCGCGGAGGACGGGTATTTGTATTACCTGCGCAATCCACGCACCCACTGAACTTCGCGCGCCCGACGCCGCGCCGCCGGCGTGACAACGAAGACTCCAGAAGGACTTGTGTTGCCCCCGGCTTCGGACTAAAAGAAGCGCATGAATCGCCGCCAATTCCTCCGCCGAACGGCCGCTGCGCTCGCCTTCTCCGCCCTCCCCAGTTACGCCGTTGAATTTGGCGACCTCAAGAAACGCGTCGGCCTCATTGGGTGCGGCTGGTATGGTAAGGTTGATCTGCTCCGCCTGATCCAGGTGGCCCCGGTTGAGGTCGTCTCGCTCTGCGACGTGGACACAACCATGTTGAATGACGCGGCGGACCTGGTCGCTGCCCGTCAGCTCTCAAAAAAGAAGCCGCGCACGTATCTGGACTACCGCGCGATGCTGAAGGAAAAAGACCTCGACCTTGTGCTCATCGCCACACCCGATCATTGGCACGCCTTGCCGATGATTGAAGCCTGCAAAGCCGGCGCGGACATTTATTGCCAAAAACCCACCGGGGTGGATGTGGTCGAGTGCCAGGCCATGCTGGCCGCCGCGCGCAAATACCAGCGCGTGGTTCAGATCGGCACCCAACGCCGCAGCACCCCACATTTGATCGAAGCCCGTGACCGCGTTATCAAGGAGGGCAAGTTGGGGACAATTGCCCGCGTGGAAATCTGCTGCTATTACCACATGCGCGCTTCTGGCAACCCGCCGGATACCACGCCACCCGCAAATCTCGATTTTGAGATGTGGACCGGCCCCGCACCCCTGCGGCCGTACAATCAATGGGTACATCCCCGCGGCTGGCGGGCCTTCATGGAATACAGCAATGGCATCGTCGGGGACATGTGCGTTCACATGTTCGACATGGTGCGCTGGATGATGAACTTCGGCTGGCCCAAAACCATCAGTTCCGACGGTGGCATCCTGGTAGACAAAGCCAGCAAGGCGAACATTTCCGATACGCAAAACGTCACCTTCGACTTTGGTGAGTTGCAGGTTATTTGGTCGCATCGCACATGGGGCGACGCGCCGGATCCCAAGTATCCCTGGGCGGCGATTTTCTACGGCGACAAAGGCACGCTCAAAGCGGGTGTCAATGGGTATGATTTCTATCCGGCCGGCAAGACGGAAGCGACCCTCAGGGGCGAACCGCTCTTTGAGTATGATAAATATCCGGAGGACAAAACGGAAAAGGATCTGGAACGGCATGTGGCCTCCGCGGTTCGGGGCCACATGCGGGATCTGCTGGCCAACGTGGCCACGCGCGGCCGCCCCGTCGCGGACATCGAGGAAGGCTGCATTTCAAGCGCTTCCTGCATTCTCGCCAATGTTGCGATGCAATTGGGCCGCACTCTTAAATGGGATGCCGCGCGGGGCCAGGTGGTGGATGATGCGGAAGCCAACCGCCTGCTCCGCCGTGCCTATCGCGCCCCGTGGGTGCATCCCGAACCCGGCCAGGTTTGATCCACCCCGCAAAAGCACGCCGCAACAAAACGCACCGATACGTATCCGCCACCGGAATTATGAACGGGAACACGAGCTAGAGCAGAGCGACGGCATCTGTTATTCCGCCCCAGCGGCATTCTGCATGGCGCGGACCGGCTCGCAGGCGTCTCGGCCTATCGTCGATAGTCGTCGTGGGGCACTTAAGGAGTCACAAGATTGCTTAATGCATTAAAACTATGTTTTCCAAACTGGATGAAAGCAGATAAATATGACGACGATGAATGAAGTCTCCTTGAAATCGGTTGAACGGGCCTACGGCCTGGCGCAAGAACGCTACGCCGCCATCGGCGTGGACACGAACCAAGTCCTCAAGGCCCTGGCCAAGGTGCCCGTTTCACTGCACTGCTGGCAGGGTGACGACGTTGGCGGCTTTGAGAATTTCGGCGGGGCGCTTACGGGCGGGATTGTCGCCACGGGCAATTATCCCGGGAAAGCCCGCACCCCGGACGAACTCCGGGCGGATGCCACCAAAGCGCTCTCCCTCATTCCCGGCACGCACCGTTTCAACCTGCACGCCTTCTATGGCGAGTTTGGCCGCAAGAAAGTGGAACGCAACGAAATCGAACCGAGGCATTTTAAGAGCTGGATCGCGTGGGCAAAGTCGCTCGGCATCGGACTGGATTTCAATCCCACCTGTTTCTCCCACCCCAAGTCAGCCAGCGGCTTCACCCTTTCCCACCCGGACAAGGCCATTCGTAATTTCTGGATCGAGCATTGCCAAGCCAGCCGTGTGGTCGGGGCGGCGATGGGCAAGGCGCTCGGCAGCCCAAGCGTCACCAACATCTGGATTCCCGATGGCATGAAGGACACACCGGCCGACCGCCGCGGCCCGCGCGAGCGGTTGGAGGAATCCCTCGATGCGGTCTTCCAACAGAAGCTCAACCCGAAGCACAACCTTGATGCGATCGAAGGCAAGCTCTTCGGCATCGGCGCGGAAAGCTACACTGTGGGCATGCACGAGTTTTATCTCGGATACGCCGTGAAACATCAAAAGCTCGTCTGCCTCGACGCCGGGCATTACCATCCAACTGAAAACATGGCGGACAAAATCTCTTCGGTGCTGTGCTTCGTGCCGGAAATCCTCCTGCACGTCAGCCGCGGCGTCCGGTGGGACAGCGATCACGTCGTCACGCTGACGGACGAGTTGCACGGCATCGCGCAGGAATTGGTGCGCGGCGACTATCTCCGCCGCACCCATATCGGCCTCGATTTCTTTGATGCCAGCATCAACCGCATCGCCGCATGGACCATCGGGACGCGTAACATGCTCCGCGCTCTTTGCATCGCGATGCTTGAACCTCACGCCACCTACCGGCAGCTTGAGCGGGCCGGGGACTACACTTCGCGGCTGGCGTTGATGGAGGAAGCCAAGACGCTACCCTTCGGCGCCGTCTGGGATTACCACTGCCGGCAGCACGGTGTGCCCGTAGGCCCAGCCTGGCTCGCCGAAGTCAAGCAATACGAAAAGACAGTTCTGAACCAACGACAATAATTCTCAGCCCAACAACCCCACAACTCAACTATGAATCCCTTCCTCGGTGTATTTTTCCACTGGCTCGGCGGCCTGGCCTCCGGCAGCTTTTACGTGCCTTACAAAGGCGTCAAGAAGTGGTCCTGGGAGACCTACTGGCTCGTCGGCGGTTTTTTCTCCTGGATCATCTGCCCGCTCTTCCTCGCCTCCCTGCTCACGAACGACGTGTCCGGCGTCCTGAAGCAACAGTCCGCTGGCACGCTGTGGTGGACGTATTTCTTTGGCGCCATGTGGGGCTTCGGCGGACTGACGTTTGGCCTGACCATGCGCTATCTTGGCATGTCGCTGGGCATGGGCGTGGCGCTCGGTTACTGCGCCGCGTTTGGCACCTTGTTACCGCCGATCTTCAAGCTGTTCATCCCCACCATTCCGGTGGCGGAAACCATCACCCAAATTGCCTCGACCACTCCGGGCAAGATCACGTTGCTCGGAGTCTTCGTATGTCTCGCGGGGATCGCGGTGGCGGCCTACGCGGGCTTGACCAAGGAACGCGAGATGCCGGAGGCGGAAAAGAAGAAGGCCATTACCGAATTCAACTTCACCAAGGGCATTTTGGTGGCGACGTTTTCGGGCATCATGAGCGCGTGCTTCTCGTTTGCCCTGACGGCGGGCGCCCCAATCGGGACGGCTTCGGCGGCGGCAGGCACCTCCACGCTGTGGACGGGTTTGCCCAAACTGGTCGTGGTTTTGCTCGGCGGCTTCACCACCAACTTCGTCTGGTGCGTGCTGCTGAACATTAAGAACCGCACGGCCTACCAATATCTGGCCGCCGAAGTGCGGCCCGAGCATGCGGGCTTGCAGGCGGCGGGCGGCGAGCACGGCGGGGGCACAACGGCGTCCGCCGCGGCCGATTTGCGCGTTCCCCGGTTGGGCAACTATTTCTTTTCAGCGCTGGCGGGCACCACCTGGTATTTCCAGTTCTTTTTCTACACGATGGGTGAAACGCAGATGGGCAAATACGGCTTCGCTTCGTGGACGCTGCACATGGCAAGCATCATCATCTTCAGCACGATGTGGGGCTGGATATTCCATGAATGGAAGGGGTCGAGCAAAAAGGCGCATGGCCTCATTGCCGGCGGTATTGCCATGCTGATTTTTTCCACCATCATCATCGGGTATGGCACGTATCTGAAGGGTGCGGCGGGCGGACACTAAAGGTTTATGGCGGAAAAGGTTTATCTCGCAGTGGACCTCGGGGCGGAGAGCGGTCGCGTCATGGCGGGCCGCTGGAACGGCAAACGACTCCGACTCGAAGAAATCAACCGTTTCCCCAACGGCCCGGTCGCACTCGGTGAATCCATTCGCTGGGATGTACTCCGGCTCTGGGGCGAAATTCAGAACGGCCTCGCGCTCGCCGGGAAGAAGTTTGGCAAGCAAATTGTGTCGGTCGGCGCGGACACCTGGGGGGTGGACTTTGTGTTGCTGAACCAGCAGGACGAGATGCTCGGCCAGCCGTACCACTATCGCGACGCCCGCACGAACGGGCTGATGGCCAGGGCGTTCAAGAAAGTACCCCGGGCCGAAATTTTTGCGCAGTCCGGCCTGCAATTCATGCAGTTTAACTCGCTGTACCAGTGGCTCGCCTGGCAGGCGCATTCGCCGGCCATCCTGGATGCCGCGGCCACACTGCTGTTCATGCCGGACTTTCTGCACTGGGCGATGTGCGGCACGAAACGGGTGGAGTTCACAAACGCCTCCACCTCGCAGTTCGTGCATCCGGTGAAACGCGATTGGTCATTGCCACTGCTCAAGAAGCTCAGCCTGCCAACGCACTTCCTGCCGAAGATCGTTCCGCCCGGCACGACGCTGGGTAAATTCCGCAAATCCCTCGCCGACCGCACCGGACTGACGGGTGTGAAAGTTGTCGCGCCGCCGTCACATGATACGGCATCGACGGCACGTATCGCCTGCTCACGAACATCATGGGGCTGTGGTAGGTGCAGCAGTG
>Ga0154020_10010559_pt1 | contig 10559 bp, 6 predicted proteins | sample Klosneuvirus_201_FD_109709 | JGI IMG/M metagenome (GOLD analysis project Ga0154020, IMG submission 109709) | Active sludge microbial communities from wastewater, Klosterneuburg, Austria - Klosneuvirus_20160825_MG | ecosystem: Engineered > WWTP > Aerobic digester > Activated sludge | place... | reverse complement strand
TTCGAACCAGCGGACGATGGCCTGATAGGGATCGGGTTTCTCTTCGGCAGTGCCCTTGCGAGCTCTACGAACGTTCGGGTCAGGCATGGAAAGACGGAAGACCTCGCGCACGGCCTTGCCGATGAGTGCTCGTGCAACCTTCTGCGGTCCTTCTTCTTCGCCCTCAAAGACGAGTTCCACCTTGCCGGTGATGCCTGCAAGTGCCTGACCAAGGTCGCAGAGTCGGGGGGCTACGATCATCTCGCCGGTGATGTAGGCGCGACGTTCGGCATTGGAGACCATGTTCTCCATCGTGGAGATGGTGAGTCGCGCACTAACGCCGCTGGTTTGATCGATGTATTCGCTCGTGCGAGCGATCATGGCAACGGACTCAACAACCTGGCTGAGATACGTAGGGATGATAAGGGGCATTCCCGAGCGCTCAACCCATGATTCTTGTGCAGTGATGGCCATGCCGTCTTCGATGCTGCGCGGATAGTGCGTGAGGATCTGCGACTGAATGCGGTCCTTAAGTGGCGTAACGATGGATCCACGATTGGTGTAGTCTTCAGGGTTGGCCGTGAACACCATCACGATGTCCATCGGGAGGCGAACATTAAAGCCCCGTATCTGAATATCGCGCTCTTGTAGAATGTTGAACAACGCTACTTGAATGCGAGGCTGAAGATCGGGTACTTCGTTGATGACAAAGATGCCTCGGTTGGAGCGCGGAATGATCCCAAAGTGGATGGCGCCCTCATGTGCATAATGCAGACGTTGCGAGGCAGCCTTGATCGGATCGATGTCTCCGATGAGGTCGGCCACACTAACGTCTGGAGTTGCAAGCTTCTCGCCATAGCGTTCCTCGCGCGGACGCCATTCGATCGGTGTAGCATCTCCGTGTTCGGCAACGAGCTGCACGGCCTGGTAGGACACGGGGCGCAACGGATGATCGTTGATCTCGGAGCCCTTGACAACAGGGATGAATTCGTCGAGTAGCGTGGTGAGTTGACGTGCGATGCGCGTCTTTGCCTGACCGCGTAGACCGAGCAAGAGAATATCGTGCTTTGCAAGAATGGCGTTCACGATCTGCGGTATCACGGTGTCATCGAATCCGATGATGCCGGAGAAGATGGGCGTGTTGGTTCGCAGTCGTTCGATCACGTTGCGACGTAGCTCGTCCTTCACAGACTCGTATTGATATCCTGCTGCCTTCAGCTCGCCGATCGTTGTTGGGAGGCTCATGATGTTCTGTAGGTGGCGATGTTTTCGATGTATTTGGCGAGGACGTCGAATTCGAGATTGACGGAGTCCTTCTCGTTCAACGTTGAGAGCGTTGTAACGGAAAGTGTGTGTGGAATGATGGCCACCTTGAATCGTTCTGGCTCGAGTTCTGCCACGGTCAACGAAATGCCGTTGATACAGACGGATCCAACGGGAATAAGCCACTTGCGATACTCGGCAGGGAATCTGATCCACATCTCCCAGCCTGCGTCGCCGGTGCGGATGGTGTCAACGATGCCGGTTGCATCTACATGCCCTTGCACGATGTGACCACCAAGGCGATCGCTGAGTCGTACGGCGCGTTCGAGGTTCACAGCGGAATCCGGACGAAGCATTCCGATGGTTGTCTTTCGCAGCGTCTCAGCAACCACGTCAACATCAAAGGTGTTCGGTGTTCGCTCCACCACTGTAAGGCAGACTCCGTTGACGGCGATACTGTTGTCGATCTCAAGATCTTCCAACGTTAGCGAAGCGGCGATCGTGATGCGCTTGCCATCTGCTTGGTCAACCGTTGACGTGACCACGCCTGTCTCTTCGATCAATCCTGTGAACACGCTCAGTTGCCTCGGATGAATGTGGTGATGAGGTCGATATAGTTCTGCGTCCCATAGACGTACGGAACGTTGTTATGGTCTGCACCTTCGATGCGCACGAAGCTCCGTGGCTGACGTGCCACATCGTACAGTCGTTGACCATTGGCGTCAACACCGATAAAGGTGTCGTTTGTTGCATGGATGATCAGAACCGGACATGTTCTTTTCTGCATCGGGACCATATTGTCAAACGCCCCCTCCAAAAGGTAGGAACCGGGAACATTGAGGAGTGTGCCGCTTTGAACGAGTGTTTCGCCGGAGGCAAAAATGCTCTCTGTGATCAACGTCTTTGGACTGTGAAGTTCAGTTGCAGAATAGAGCGCAGGGAAGCCCCCTAGCGAAAATCCGTAGTGGACGATCTGCGTTGTATCTACATCGGCTCTGCTCATCACGTAGGAGAGTGCGGCACGTGCATCGGCCCTCAAGCCTTGTTCGGAGCTGGTTCCGGTGCTCTTACCAAAGCCACGATAGTCGTAGATGAAGACATCGAATCCTGCCTGATACAGAAGTTCAACACGGTCCCAATAGTACTGCAGGTGATCGCGGTTGCCATGATGGTAGATGATCGTTGGATGGGGCTTCACCCGCAACGAATCTGTCTGACGCACAAAATATCCGTAGATCGTTTCACCATCGGATAGGAGTGCTACTTCTACTCTACTGGTGTCGGGGATGACTGTGGTGCGGAGAACGTATTCGGTAAGGGGCTCTGCATTGAACAGAAAACTGTCCATCGTGCAGGACGTTGCGATGAAGCATGTAGCAAGAGACAGCAGTAGAGTTCTCATAGCGTGATCACTCCTGCTACAAAGGCGCCGAATGAGCCCATGCCGCCAATGGATGATTCCCCTTCAAAGATCCCTACGCGTGTATCATGATTCGATGCCTGCCAGATGAGTTCTGTTTGAAGGCTGAAGGAGGTAGAAAGGGGAAACTGTAGGCCAACGAACGGACTGAGGTAGAATGCGCCAGGCTTCCATTGAAATGTGCCGTGCGCACCGGCATAGACAAGTGTTCGATCAGCGATCTCCCAGCTGCCATTGAGAGAGACGTCCGGATACAATCGAGGGGCAACAGGGTCGCCGAACTTCATGAAGCCGATGAGTCGCGCGCCCAGAGTGAGCTCCGGGATAACGTTGTCTTGACGGATCAGACGGGCGCTGGCACCAAGGTCGAGTCCACCCACGGCAAATGCCGACATCAACAGGTGTAGGTTCCCGTGGACAGAGATGTCATTGTTGAGGCCGTGAGTAGCACCGGCGGTGATGTACGGAACAAAGCCCACCGGTGAGCTTGACGGAACGATCGGTCCGCCAAGGGAGGCATTGATCGTTGTCTCTCCTTCGGAGAGTACGCGCACGGGCTGACCGGAACCGCAGCCGGCCAGAGCCATGATGAGCAGTGCAGCAGGTGCGTTGAGAATGTATGATTTGCACAGGTGGAAAGGGGCGGTCATATTGAGTCCGTGCACAGAAGTGCACGAAGATACCGACCCCTCACCGCACAGCCATCACGATGCCGCTTTGGACCACTTCGATCCCCAACTCTGTACTGCAGCCCGTTGTACAGGCGCAAACGTTGACATCGCGGATAGCGGCGTTGCCGGAGGGGCCGCTTGTGATCGTTGTGCCAACGGCGAGGCAACGGAGCGAGGTGCTGGTTGCTTGGGCTCAAGCTCATGGCAGAGGGGAGCCCCCTGAGATCCTCACAATGGCAGGATTCATCAGAGCGGTTGGACAGCAAGTGTTGCCGGATGGTCCGCGGATCATGCCCGATGCGTCGGTCGATGTTCTTCTTCGTTATGCTGCTTATGCGGCAAAGACACGTCCGGGCGCTGTTCGAATGCAAGCATCGCGTCTTGCACGCTGGGCGCAAGAGGGACTCTCGCCCGGACTCGTTCGACAGTTGTCGGGGCGAGTAGAAGGACAACGACGAAGGAAACACCTTCAGACAGTAGCAAACGTGTGGTTCGAACTCCTCGATCTGGTCGGACGACGTGCATGCGACAGAGGAACCTATAGCGGTTTTGTAGCAGACGAGATCTCCCGTCGCAGCTCTTTCAAACTCCTCCGTCCATCCGGTGCCGTTGTTGATCGTTTGCTCGTGCTCGATACGCATGGTGTGACCTTTGTGGACAGGATGTTGCTTCATGCGCTTTGTAGATGTGACTGGGATGTTGCAATCGCATTCTCTCCTGAATTGCCCGGAGTAGAAGAAGGGGCTTCTCGGAGGTCCCGCACAGACCACATGTGGTTCGTTTCCCATGGATGGATCAGTAGTACTCCAACGGCATCCATAATCAATGTGAACTCCGATTCAACACTTCTTCAACGCTCGTTCTCGACCCGCAGTGAAGAGGTCCGTCGTGCACTGGCTCTTATCAAGGAAGCACTAGGACGTGGGACTCCTCTTTCTGAAATGGCGATATGTGTCCCGGGCTCATCTGACTATATGCGAATCATTCGGGAACTCGCCACATCGAGCGGTATCCCGATCGATCTTGATGCCGACATCTCACTTGCATCAACACGCGCAGCATCGGCTGTGCTTTCGGCATGCACAGTCATCGGTGGTGGATGGCTTCGCAGTGATGTTGAAAGACTGTTGCGCGATCCGTTCGTTCGTGATGCCGTGCCCGATGTGGCGCATCTTCTTCGTGTTGCGAGGGAGGATCGTATCGTAGGGGGCGAGGGGCCGAACGCTTGGCATCAACGATGTGAGCGCAAACGTTCCGACGCGATCTCGTTCGCGCGCGCAGATCCGGATAATGCCGAAGAGTGGGAGGCAAAGCGCACGCGATATGAGCGCGCGATACGTGCGATCTCGTCTCTGCGTAGCAGACTCGAAGTGCAAGCAGAACACGCCATGGATGCGGAACGATTCTCGTCGATCATTCGGCAGAATATCGGGAACGGTCTAGGGATCTTCGACGCTGCTGCGACGTATGAACGTGTGGCAGTTGCGGCATTGGAAGAGTCGCTTTCCTCGTATTGTGCTGTAGCAAAGGATCACCGGCTGCCACCCGTACCATTCGCGGAGCATACCCGGGTGTGGTGGATGCTTGTTCAAAGTGTGAGCGTATCGTCAGAGAGTGGATTTTCGACCGGACTCAGCATCGTTCGTCCGGCTGAACTTCGCGGACGTAAGCGCAAACTTGTTGTTGTCGTGGGTTGTATCGAGGGAGAGTTTCCACGGACATCGCAGGACATGCTCGATGAAGATCTTGTGCCCGGACTTCGCGAGGCTATGGCCATTGAGTCAATGGCAGACATTGTGGCATCGGTTGCATCGGATGGTATGCTTCTTTGTACCTATCCTGAATCGTTGGATGGGTCGATGGTTCTCTCGTCATCACTTCTTGATCGCGTATCAACGGTCTCGGAACCAAACGAACACTGGGAGTCGCTTGATCCGCAACGAACGATCCTGCTCGATCAACGCGATCTGCGAATTCGAAGTGAATTCTCGCCCTTTATCGACGATTCGCAGGAAGGTGAAGTTCGAGTCGGACTTGATGAAGAAACTGCTGCTCTATTTGATGAGGACGTGAACAGACCCATGAGTCCTTCACGCCTCGACGTGGTGATCCAGTGTCCGTTCAAGTATCATGCGAGCAAGACTCTCCGTCTGGAGGACGATGGTGGTGAGAACGACACGCAGATGACGTCGATCGAACGCGGCATCTTGTTGCACGAACTCGTCCAGCGGTTCTATCGATCCTACCAACCCAATGAAGAACTACAATTCGCGAGTGCCGAAGAACTATCCGCTTATTGCGTCGATCTCCGGAAAGCCCCTTTCGAAGATCATTGGAAGAGACTTTGCGATCTACTTGATGAGCTTCTCCACGAAATGCGTCCGGACCATCTCTATGCCGAAGTTGAGCGTCGAGCCCTCGTTGGCACAAGCATGCGCGTTGGTCTCCTGCGTCGATGGCTTGCCAATGAGATCGCGTATCAGCAAACAACAGGGTTCTTGCCTGTCCTCTTTGAGATCGAGATCGATACGGAGATCGACGTTCCGGTAGGCGATGTGATGCAGAAGATGAAGGTCAAGACCCGCATCGACAGAGTGGATGTTGCCATGGTGGATTCCGTGCTGGAGTTTGTTGTCAACGACTACAAAGCAAACCTTCCGGGAACGGCAACACGTCCATTGATCAAGGCCGGCAAGGCAACACAAATGCCGATGTATCTCGCCGCGGTGGCCGCCTTCTTCCGCGAGAAGGAGATCGACGCTCGTCCTGCTGCTGCTGTGTATCGAATGTTCGGCACGGCACTGCGGTCACCGGAGAAGTCGATGTATCAAGTGATGCTGGCCGACGAGAGTTTCCCGATCCCGATCCGCAGATCAAAGAAGGACCCGCCCCCCTTGCCCCTTGCAGAACAGGTGGAGGTCATCATTCAACGGATATCCCCGGCTTTCATCGATCTTCGTAGCGGTGCATATCCCGTGCGTCCCTCGAAGGAGGCGTGTACCTACTGCTCCTATCCGGCTTTGTGCCGACGTGAACATTGGGGCGTGATCGAACAACCTATTGACCAAGAGAACGCCGAACAATGAAACGTCAAACGCCTAAACAACTACTACCTTCCGACCTTCGTTGGAAGTGTGCTCCGTCGTCCTTGCCATTTAAGACGTCGACAAAGGAACTCAAGCCCCTTGGTAGGATCGTAGGACAAGAACGTGCCATTGAAGCACTAGAGTTGGGCGCTCGCCTGAGAAGTCAGGGCTATAACATCTGGGCATCGGGCGTTGTAGGTACGGGGCGAATGACAACCGTACGGCAGATCCTGGATGACCTCAAGCATCAGAAGGTAACGCTGCATGACTTTGCCTACGTCAACAACTTCCGTCAGCCTGAAGCTCCTGTCCTGCTTCGATTCTCAGCCGGTGAAGGACGCGTCTTCACACGCATGATCGACGAGGCACTCACAGTGGTCCGACGTCGGATCCCGCAGTTGTTCGAAGAAGAACAGTTCCAATCTGAGCGGAAGGAGATCATCCAACGATATCAAGCTCGAGAAAAGAAACTGTTGGCGGAATTCGATACCAAGATCCGGCCAACAGGATTTGTTGTTGGTCAATTGCAGGAAGAAGACGGAACCTCGCGAACAGAGATCTTTCCGCTGATCGACGGGAAACCGGTGGCTATTGAAGAGCTGGATACTCTTGTGCAAGAGGGGAAGATGGCGGTGGAGAAGGCTCAGGCTCTCAATGATGCTTATGCCACCCATCGCGATGAGCTCACAGAGATCGGACGACGATCGATGCGCGTGATGGTTGACTTCCGCAAGGAGCTATCGAAGCACGATCAAGCTGCTGTTGGTGTACTGTTGAAATCGATCTTCGAAGATATCCGTGGCAGTTTCCCTCGTGATCGCGTAACGGAGTTCCTCAACGGTATCACAACGCACATTCTTGAGCGACTTGAAGATTACGTTCGTGTATACCAAGCAAAACAGGCCGGTGTTGTTGATGAAGCAACAGAAGAGCTGGCCCGACAACTTGAGCGAATGACATCTGTGAACCTCATCGTAGACAACTACGATGCCAAGGTCGCCCCGATCATCGTTGAAACCGTTCCAACGTATACGTCGCTCTTTGGCACTATTGAACGTCGCGTTGATGCGCGTGGGTTCGCTGTGAGCGACTTCACGCATATCCGCGCCGGAGCCCTACTCAGAGCCGATGGCGGTTACATCGTGCTCAATGCCATGGACGTCTTGGTTGACCCCAACATATGGATGTCTCTGAAGAAGGTGATGCTGTATGGTCGACTCGACATCCAATCGCTCGACTCGCAATTCCAGCTCAACAACCTCAAGCCGGACTACATCAACATTGATGTGAAGATCATTCTTCTTGGAGACCCTGCTGTATACCTGGCAATGTGGGCTGCAGATGAAGACTTCCACAAGATGTTCAAGGTCCATGCTGAGTTCGATGCGGACACGAAACGATCCACGGAGATGATCAGGCACTACTGCTCCTTCATCTCACAGATCTCAACGGAAGAGAAACTCCTGCACTGTGATCGCGGTGCTGCCGCTGCCATCATCGAATGGGCCGTTGCATTCACCGAGTCCAAGAAGAAGATCACTCTTCAATTCAGCTATGCGGCTGATCTTCTGCGCGAGGCCTCGCACTTTGCACAGCAGAAGAAAGCGCGGATCATTCGCGCAGAACACGTCAAACATGCTATCTCGATGCGTCATCGCAGGAGTAATCGTGCAGACGAAGCCATCCGCGAGACCATCGCAAAGGGAACCCTCCTCATCGACGTAAAGGGTTCGCGCGTAGGTCAGATCAATGGTCTCACCGTGTATAGCAGCGGTATTGTGTCCTTCGGGAAGCCGGCGCGTATCACAGCCACAGTAAGCGCTGGAAATGCCGGCATCATCAACATTGAGCGCGAAGTTCAGATGAGCGGACCCATCCACTCAAAGGGTGTTCTCATTCTTTCCGGTCTGCATCGATCATTATTCTCGCGTGCACAGTCGATCTCCTTCTCGGCCAGTATTGCTTTTGAGCAATCGTACGGAGGTGTGGACGGAGACAGTGCATCGGCTGCTGAGATCATTGCCCTTCTAAGTGCCATCTCCAACGTTCCTGTCCGACAGGACAGAGCTATCACCGGATCGATCAATCAAAAGGGTGACATTCAGGCGGTGGGCGGATTGAATGAAAAGATCACCGGCTTCTTTGAGGTTTGTAAGGATAGGGGGCTTACCGGCAAACAAGGTATCGTGATGCCGATCCAGAACGTGGATGACCTTATGCTGTCGGACGAGCTGATCGATGCTGTAAAGAATGGCAAGTTCTCCATCTATCCAGTCTCTCGACTCGAAGAAGCCGTTGAGCTTATGATGGAACTCCCTGCAGGAAAGATCGGCAAGGATGGCAAGTTCCCGGCCAACACGGTGTTTGCCAAGGTGCAGTCCAACCTCGACGTTCTGCACGAAGCCTCACGCACGCGATAACGCATGCGTGTGCTAACGCATTAATGTCGGAAGTGACGTGTCCCGGTGAACATCATAGAAAGCCCCTTCTCATTGGCGGCTGCGATCACTTCTTCATCGCGAACCGAACCGCCGGGCTGGATCACGCATGATGCGCCGGCTTCTGCCGCCTGCAGCAATCCGTCGGCGAACGGGAAGAATGCGTCAGAGGCAACAGCGCAACCCGTCAGGTCGATGCTGGCATCCTGCGCCTTGCGAACAGCGATGCGTGCTGAATCGATGCGCGACATCTGTCCGGCACCAATGGCCAGGGAGCGGTCATGCGATGCATACACAATGGCATTGCTCTTAACGTGTTTTGCGATCTTCCATGCGTAGAGCATTGCTTGACGTTGTTCGTCCGTTGGTGTCTGTGCTGTAACAACACGAAGGTCTGCCTCATTGAAGAGGATCGAATCCGTGTGTTGTGCCAGATAGCCCCCTGCAACAGACCGAAGATCCATCGCAAGTGATGATCGAAGCTTTGCTGTGTCCACCACCATCAGGCGGCGATCCTTCTTCTTGGTAAGTACTGCAAGCGCATCTTCATCGAAGGAAGGTGCGATGATCACCTCGGCAAAGAGAGAGTGTACCTCGTTGGCATAGGCGAGATCCACCGTGCGATTCACGGCGATGATCCCACCAAAGGGGCTTACCGTATCTGTCGCAAATGCCTTGCGATAGGCATCGACAAGATCGGTTCCGGATCCAACGCCACATGGATTGTTGTGCTTGACGATCACCACCGTTGGCTCATCGAATTCAAGGCACAGCTTTGATGCGGCATCGATATCGAGAATGTTGTTGTAGGAAAGTTCTTTGCCGTGGAGCTGACGGAAGATCGTTGTGAACGATCCGTACAGCATTGCGGTCTGATGCGGATTCTCTCCATACCGTAGGTGCTGATCGGCACGTAATGGCACTGCGGTCTCCGACAAAAAGCCAGAGTGCAAGTGTTTGGCAAAGTACTCTGAAATACAGGCGTCGTAATGAGCTGTGTGGGAGTACGCTTCCATTGCCAGTTGTTGTCGGAATGAAAGGGGCACTTCATTGTTCGATCGCAGATGATCGATCACTGTGTTGTAGTGTGCCGGGTTGACAACGATCGTTGTGAATCGATGATTCTTCGCAGAAGCGCGCACCATGGCCGGACCGCCGATGTCGATGTTCTCAATGATCTCGTCGTATGAAGCCCCCTCTCGAGCAACGGTCTGCTCGAACGGATAGAGATTCACAAACACAAGGTCGATCTTCTCAATGCCGTGCTCATGCATTTGGCGCAGATGTTCCTCATTATCCATCACAGCAAGGAGTCCGCCATGGATCTTCGGATGCAACGTCTTCACTCTGCCATCCATGATCTCCGGGAATCCCGTGATATCTGCAACCTTTGTCACCGGAATGCCGGCATCGGCAATGGCCTTCGCCGTGCCTCCTGTAGAAATGATTCGAACCCCTAAACCATGAAGTTCACGAGCCAGTTCAAGAATGCCGGTTTTGTCGGAGACGGAGAGGAGGGCGGTCATGTTAATGTGCTAATGTGCTAATGTGCTAATTAGCTAACGAGCTAATACACGAAATTAGCACATTAGCACATTAGCACATTAGCACATTAGCACATTAGCACATTAGCACATTAGCACATTAGCACATTAGCACATTAGCACATTAGCACATTAGCACATTAGCACATTAGCACATT
>Ga0154020_10010558_pt1 | contig 10559 bp, 9 predicted proteins | sample Klosneuvirus_201_FD_109709 | JGI IMG/M metagenome (GOLD analysis project Ga0154020, IMG submission 109709) | Active sludge microbial communities from wastewater, Klosterneuburg, Austria - Klosneuvirus_20160825_MG | ecosystem: Engineered > WWTP > Aerobic digester > Activated sludge | place... | reverse complement strand
TGACGATGACCCCGGAACCCAGGCTGGAAGTCCGCTGTGTTCTGGGATTAAACCGTTCACCAAAAAATTTCTGAAAAAAAGGATCATCCATCAAAGGGTGTGATGGCACGTTAACTTCTTTGCTGGTAAATATATTGACCACGGAAGGCATGGCCTGTTTCGCAGCTCCATGAAAACTACCCATATTCAGCCCAGTCTGCGCACCACTCGCGTCTGGACTGACCACTTCCTTGATTGTTGCCACCTTGCCGCGCGGGGTCCATGGCAACAGCTCCGGGCGTAATGTAGAAACAACAAAAAAAATAGCAAGCAATATAGTTGCGGTTTGTGCAAAAATTAACCAGAGTCTGTACATGGTAAGAGTCAATTTAATGTGTTTCAAAGAATTATCGTAAGTACTGATAGCAGTTGATATCCAACATTTCATGCAATCCCGGACAATTATGCATCAAAAAACCCTGGAAGATTATCTGAATACCATGCTCGAGATTGCTCGCTTCCGAGACTATTGCCCCAACGGATTGCAGGTTGAAGGACGCGCGCAAATCCAAACTATCGTAACCGGTGTGACAGCTTCCCAGGCATTGATATCACGCGCCATCGAGCTCCAGGCAGATGCCATTATCGTGCATCATGGCTATTTCTGGCGAGGGGAAAATGCCTGTCTGCGCGGAATAAAACGTCAGCGAATTGCCGCGCTGATCAAGCATGATATCAATCTGTTTGCTTATCACTTACCGCTCGATGCTCACATCGAGTTAGGCAATAATGCGCAATTAGCCAAGAAACTGAATATTGCTGTCGAAGGTAGTTTTGGCGAGCAGGCGCTCGCCCTGCAAGGGTCTTTTGAAACACCCCTTACTTTGGGCGAGTTAAACACCGAGCTGACTCAGTTGCTTGCTCGTCAGCCACTCATTATTGGCGATTTATCCAAATCGATTCGCCGAATTGCCTGGTGTAGCGGCGCCGCTCAGGATATGTTTGAGGCAGCCACTAATCTGGAAATTGATGCCTATCTTACTGGAGAAATTTCGGAGCAAAACGTTCACACTGCCCGAGAAACAGGTATTGCCTTCATCTCTGCCGGTCATCATGCCACCGAACGCTACGGAATTCAGGCGCTCGGCAAGCATATTGCAGAGCAGTTTAACCTCTGTCACTATTTTGTTGATGTGGAAAATCCGGTTTAGAGCGCTACCTATTTACATTAACAGCTTACTCAGACTCCCTGTCCTTATTAATTTCTTCAACTGAATGATCATTTTTTTTCTTTTTTGGCAGCGTCCACCAAATAATGAACAGAAGTAATCCCAACGCCAGTCCTGCTTCCAGAGCCAATACCCACATAGTAGTTTGTATTCAGAATTAATAACCAAGAATGCCTCACTTTAACTGAATTTTTATGAAAACCCAATCGATATTGTTGCTGACCGTCTTGATTACTGGACTCATCAGTTGCAAATCAGACGCGCCCAATCGTAAGGAAACCCATGACAAAGAACAACAGGCAGAAGCAGCACAAATACAGGTTCTTCCTGAAAAACCCTTGTCATCCTCCCAGGAATCAATGCCCGTCATATCCACAACCCCGGATAAGGAGCAATCAGCATCTGTCTGGACTAATTTACCTGAATGGCAGCATCAGCCACTATTACCTGCCTGGCATGCATTTCTCAAAAGCTGCAAACCTCTGCAACAAAAACCCGACTGGCAAATCATCTGTGATCGCGCCTTACGTTTGATGCACCCTGATGAAACCATCATTAGAGAATTCCTCGAAATTCACTTCACCCCACAGCAGGTAACTACCAGGGACGGCAACGACATTGGCCTGATTACGGGATACTACGAACCTTTACTCAAAGGCAGCCGTCAACCTTCTGAACGTTTTCGTTACCCTATTTATGCACAACCCGATAATTTATTGAAAATTGATCTGGGTATTTTGCCATCGGAGAACAAATTTCCACCAGATCGTGGCCGACTGGAAGGAAGAAAAGTCGTCCCCTACTATACCCGTGCAGAAATTGAAAACAATCAACATCTGCTTCGGAACCATGCGTTTCTATGGGTGGAAGACAAGGTTGAATTATTCTTTCTGCAAATCCAGGGATCGGGCAGAATTATGCTGGACAACGGTGAGATAGTAAAAATCGGGTTTGCTGATCATAACGGCTATCCCTATCATTCAATTGGAAAACTTTTAATCGAACAACGTGAGCTCAATCCCCAGCAGGCTTCCATGCAACACATCAAGCAATGGGGCAAAAAAAATCCTCATAAGCTGGATAACCTGCTGCAGCAAAATACGCGTTTTATTTTTTTTCGTGAACTGCCCGCAAACATATCCGGACCCATTGGCGCCATGGGTATACCTCTGACAGCAGGAATAAGTATTGCCATTGATCCAGAAAGTATCCCGCTAGGAGCGCCGGTTTATTTATCCACCACCTGGCCAAATACCGAAAAACCGCTAAACCGACTCATGGTGGCGCAAGACACAGGCAACGCCATCAAAGGTAAAATTCGAGCTGATTTTTTTTGGGGCTATGGTGAAGAAGCCACGCTACAGGCTGGAAAAATGAAACAGCCCGTCAGAATGTGGGTATTGTTACCCAAAAAGGATTAGATGAATCTGCCTGAGCCGTGGGTGTTACACAAGGCAAAGCAAGAACAAAAAATATTGACGCAGCATGGGATCGTTCTGTCAGCGCATAGTAGAGCTATAATCTGTCACGGCATGCCACTGTGATGCTGAAAAAATGATGAATAGTTAATAATGTATTACTACAAGGAGTAGCTTAGTAATGAAAAAAAATAACACACTCAATCTGTCGTGCCTGATAGCGATTTTGGTTTTGCTGTTATCAGCCTGCTCAACCACACAAAAAGTCACCCATTCCGCCAGAACGGCAACGGAACAATTGCTAATCAGTGAAGCAGTGGCGCGCAGTCTTCCCAAGCAGATTGATCTGCCTTTTCCAATCCCGCGAGGTGCCGTCGTTCAACTCGATGTCACTGGATTAACTGCGGATAAGGATATGGCCAAAGGCGTGATTGCAGGCTGGCTAGGCATGCTCGGATACACGACCCAGGATGGACCGGAAAATGCCACTCACCGCATTAATATCGTATTAGATTCTCTGGGAACAGAAGCGGGCGGAACTTTCTTTGGCATTCCTCCCGTCCAGGCTTCTCTGATACCGATTTCCTTACCTGAGTTAGCATTTTTCAAAGCGGAGTATCAAAGTGGTTATGCGAGATTCCATCTGGATGTATTTGAAATGCCATCCGGTCGATTTGTAGGATCATCCTCACCATTTATTGCCGATACTTTTTATAATGGCTATACCGTGCTGTTTTTATTTAATTTCAACAGAACTGATTTGACTTCCCCGCCACAGATAGGGACATTTCGCAAACCGTTGATGTAAGCATATCCATTTAGCGCCTGAAGCTATACGGGTTACGCAAGTACACCCAAATATCCTGGCATGACTCCAGTCGCATCAAGCGTCTTCTTGCGGCTGGATCACCTTTATTTCAGAAAACGCTTACTTCCCCCACACAAGTTCTATGCGCGAATGCCGCGCAAATTAGACGGTAACTGTTTGCTATCCGTCACCAGCAGATCCCACTCAAAATGAAAAACGCAGCTCAGTATATACGCGATCGTTATTCGCAAAACGTCCAAACAAGCCAGTAGCCGGTCCCTCAAATATATCAGCACCCATTGCCAGTCTCCAGTCTCGCGTAAAATTCCAGGTAATACGGGGGCGCAGCATCCACTCACTTCGGTTAAGACTGTGGATGAGCAGCACCTGCGCTTCAATATTCCGCCAGAGACCACTCTGTAAAAAAATACTGCCACCACTTTCGCGTCGGTCTGCAAAAATATCCCGATCATAATTCAGAAATACTCGCTGAAAGAATTGCAAATTAAGGCGAATATCGCGTGGCAGGGTAAAATCCAGCCCTAGTGCGTAGTCAATGACATCCTGTCTCGTCAGACCGTTTGGTGCCGTTGGGCGAGTTACATTGAAGCGCCGGCCATCGGTATAAACCAGCTCACCTTTGAGTACGGCATACCCCAGGTCTTTGGTAAGCGTGCTGCCGACCTGGTCAATGATTTCGTGACGCGCCTGAAAGGTTAGCGGCTCACTCTGCTGACTAACAAGATGAAAGGTTGGTGCGGCGTCACGACTATGGTAATAGAACGCGGCCAAGTCCCACCCGCCAATCAATTGGGATAAACGTAAGCCATAATTGCTGTTATGTGGATTCAAGCCAGATCGATCCTCGCGCAAAAAATTTACGGGTTGATTGCCTGGTAGTGCAAATGGATAGAATTCCGCACCGGGACGACCGCTCTTGTCCAGACTGGCAAAGGGAATCCAGATAAAATCTGCGTGAAAGTCATTTTTCGAGTATTCAGTGCGAATGGCCCATTGCGGAATACGCAGCAAGTCAAAATCCTGTAACACGAATTCACGCATATCCTTTGCAGAAACCACATCCGCAAAAAACAGGCCGACCATTTCCCCCCAGATAATGTGTTGACGGCCAATACGCACATCAAAATCTCCGGCTGATACATCCAGGTAGTTCTCCCGCAAAAGAAACTCGAAACGCTGATCCCGGCGCACATCACGTGGATAGAAATTTGAAATATCATGGATAGCATCATAGTCAAGGCGCGCACTCAACTTCCATTTTATGTTAGGACTTAACTGGCCAAGGTTAGCCAGTTCAGAGCGTAACCGTAATTTTGAAGCATGTTCAGGGTTAGCATAAGTGTGGGCAAACTCCAGCTGGGAAAATCCACGCCAGGTAGCAGTGGGCCGAAACATACGGTCAGACGGGTTTGCAACCGCTGGAGCGCTGTCATTAAATAAACCCTCCAGCGTAGGATTTTGTGCTAATCGAACCGGGCTATCTTTTTTCTGGCTCAGGCCGTCAGGCTGAGCATGCAATCCTTCCCAACTGGATAACCATAATGACAACAACAGAATCAGATAGCCGAATAAACTATAGGAAAATCTCATACCTTCTTTAAAAGCAGATTGATCAATCATCAAGCATGCACAGCGGCATTTTCATGGATAAGTTGACCATCTTCGATTCGTATCAATCGTTCAGCCATGGCCATCACCTTGGCATCATGCGTTGAAAAGACGAAAGTAGTACCGTTATCCTCGTTGATCTCTTTCATCAACTGCAATATACCTTCTCCGGTTTTATGATCAAGATTGGCGGTCGGTTCATCTGCCAGTATTACGCTTGGGTGTGTGGCCAGTGCGCGGGCAATCGCCACACGCTGGCGTTGACCACCGCTGAGCTGATTGGGGCGATGACGCGCAAATTTGGATAAACCAACGATCTCCAGAAACCTGGAGACTCGCTCACCACGCTGGGCAGCAGTGAGTTCCTTGAACTGCAGCAGCGGGTATTCCACATTTTCTTCTGCTGACAATACGGAGAAAAGATTAAATGTCTGAAAGATAAAGCCGATAGTTCTAGCTCTAAGCGCCGATAACTGATTGGGTGTTTGCCCGCTGGTATCCATATTATTAATATAGATTTTGCCGGAAGAAGGAATGTCGATACAACCAATCAAATTCAACAGTGTGGATTTTCCACTGCCAGAGGGTCCGGCAATTGCCAGAAATTCGCCCTCTTTGATTTGCAAATCAATATCCTTAAGTGCCTGGATATGATCCGCACCCAGCATATATTCTTTGCAGACTTTTTCAAAACGGACAATATACATTTGTTTTATCCTGTACAACTGTTTCAGGGATTAATGAGCCAGACAGGCTAAACTCAGGAGATTAAACATGATATTACGAATAGGCTTACTGCCAATCATAGCGGTATTATTGTTGTTATTTCAGACACAGGCACGATCAACAGCGTCAACAGAACCTGCCAGCCAGGAAGCAACGGCAAAAAGTATACTGGAAAAAGCAGATGAAATTCGCTTCCCGCGTGAGAGTTTTCAGGTAGAAGTCGCTATCCGTACTACTTCACCCGGCCAGACTGACGAGGTGCGTCAATACCGGGTGCTCTCCAAAGGCAATGAAAATAGCATCGTTCTCACTACTGAACCAGCTGCTGAACGCGGACAGGCTATTTTGATGAAAGGACGTGATCTTTGGGTCTTCATGCCAAGCGTTTCGCAGCCGATCCGGCTGTCACTCTCACAACGGTTGACTGGTCAGGTTGCCAATGGCGATATTGCCCGCGCTAATTTCTCCGGTGATTATTATCCAAAGCTGTTGCGCAGCGAAACAATAGATGGTGAAAATTATCATGTGCTTGAACTGACCGGTGTTGATCGTTCGGTGACGTATCAGCGGGTATTGTTGTGGGTCAATCAGGCAAATGACCAGCCGTACCAGGCTGAGTTTTATTCGCTTTCCGGTCGCCTGCTCAAAACCAGCCATTATGCAAACTTTGAGATGATTCTTGGCAAATTACGCCCAACCCAAATGATCATGGAAGATGCGCTCAAACAGGGTGAGATTTCGGTATTGGACTATTCCGGAATGCAGCTGCGCGACTTGCCTGACAAGCTGTTTACCAAAAATTACTTGAAAAGACTTGAATAATTGATTTGTCACTGGACCAGGACTAATCCAGACAGACATGCTCGACCCAGATGAGGTAACACTATGTTTTCGAAGGAACAGAATCTAGGCACATCTTTCAAACAATACTTTGAGATTGTACCGGCACTCAACGAATTACTTAAAGCGGAAGCATACCGTGTACGTCATGCTGTTTATTGTGAGGATCTGGGATTCGAACCGGCGCGAACCGATAAACTGGAAACCGACCAATATGATCACAGTGCGATCCATTTGCTGATCCGTGATGTTCGAAAACATACGTTTATCGGCTGCACTCGCATCATTCGTCCCACTCTGGATACCGATCATGGTTTGTTGCCATTTGAACGCACTTGCGCCAACACGCTGGATCGCGCCATTATCGATCCAGCAAAACTACCGCGTGACAAAATTGGCGAAGTTTCCCGCCTGGCTGTGGTGGCCTCTTTTCGACGACGCAAGGGAGAAGCTACACAACCGATCAATCTTTCGGAAGACGATTATCGTGAAGCCCCCCTGCCGCGCTTTCCCTATATTCCCCTGGGACTATATATTGGCACCGTCGAATTGGCCCGGTTGAATGGTATTAGAATATTGTTCATGCTAACGGAGGAACGACTGGCAAATCATTTCGGCAGACTGGGCGCCCAGCCCGAATTCATCGGGGAATCAATCGAGCATCGAGGCGCACGCTTTCCATCAATGGTAGATATTGACAGAATTGTCAGTAATATGCGGCCAATCTTTCGCCCTCTTTATCGTTGTATTGCCGAAGATATCCGAGCAGGACTGGTACATGACCAACAAAACCGCAGACAAGCAGCTAATACAGGTTCAAGATGAATAGAGAGGGCTATCGGGCAAATTCAGTTTGAGTACCAGCCGCTGGCCCACTGATAAGCGGGTACTGCCATTGTTCCAGGATAGGATAGCTTTGACATTGATTCCATAACGCTTCGCAATGCCGTGGAGCGTCTCCCCTTTTCTGACAATATGAATTAACTGTCCACTTCCGGCATTACCGGAAACAGTACTATCCGACCCGTATGCCAGATAAGTTCTCTCCCGCGTGCCGCGACCGTCACGCGGCACCAGCAAAAGTTGCCCATCTTTTAATACCGACTGTAAACGCAGGCCATTTATTCCCGCTAATTTTGATACGTCGATGCGATAACGTTGCGCCAGTTCCGGCAGGGATTCTTTCTCTTTCACCTCATGGATTCGCCATGAAACGAGTTCCTTGTCATAGTTCTCTATATTTTTGACAAAGTTCATCACATTGGAAACCGGCAGCAGCAGTCGACGTGGCGCATTACTGATACGAATAACTGGCCGGTTATAAGCTGGATTCAGCGCGTTGAATTCTTTTTCGGAAATCCCCGCCAGTCTCGCTACCAGATGCACATCAATCTGTTCTGTCAATTCAATCTGCTCGAAATAGGGACGGTTGAAAATGGGGCTCAGTCTGACTCCATAGCGCCTGGGATGCGAAATGATATTGCGGATAGCAAGTAATTTTGCAACATACTGGCGTGTTTCTGTTGGCATACGAATAGCAGCAAAATTGACTGATTTCTCACCACCATGATCATCAGCAATGACTTTTAATAATGCACCCTGCCCCCAGTTGTAAGCGGCCAATGCCAGCTGCCAATTACCAAACATGCGATGCAGCATTTGCAGATAATCCAGCGCAGCATCGGTTGCTGCTACGATATCGCGACGCTCATCATGCCACCAGTTTTGTTCCAGACCGAACGCTTTCCCGGTTGCGGGAACAAACTGCCATAATCCGGCGGCATGTTTGTGTGAATAGGCATCCGGATCGAATGCACTTTCGACAATCGGTAGAAGCGCAATTTCTGCTGGCATACCGCGACGCTCGACTTCACCCAAAATGTAGTAAAGGTAGCGCTGGCTGCGCTCGACTATCTGATTGATAAACCGCTGGTTGCTAAATCTTTTTTCGTATCCTTCTATTTCCAGGCCCGGAGGATTACCGAGGGAAAACCCGGTACGCATGCGCACCCATAAGTCATCCTGCTGTTCATACGCTTCCGCTCGAACTGCTTCACGAACGACGATATTCCGGTGATTGCTCGCCAGAGTCTCGGCCATCAAAGCTGTCACCGATATCACGATCAGAGCAAAAGTACTCGCTGCCAGGATCATCCATCGCATCATGTTCTGGTTGCTATTTTTCATACTCTTATAAATTCCAAATGGTCAGGTGGGCGCTACACGCTGATGATCCGGCATTCAGCACCAGATCATCTCCGTACCAACTTATTAATTTATATAGAAATTATTTTCGCAAACTAGTCATGCAAAAACCCCTATCAGTCCCAGTGTAACACACCTCCGGTTTGATACTCGGTCACGCGGGTTTCAAAAAAGTTCTTCTCTTTTTTCAAATCGATCATTTCCGACATCCAGGGGAAAGGATTGCTCACCTCGGAGAAAATAGGATCCAGACCAATCTGGTGACAACGGCGATTGGCGATAAAACGCAGATATTCCTTGAACATGGCTGCATTCAACCCCAGCACACCGCGTGGCATCGTATCTTCGGCGTAACGGTATTCCAGCATCACTGCCTGTTGCATGAGCGCCACGATTTCCTCACGAAATTCCCTGGTCCACAGCTGCGGATTTTCCAGTTTAATCTGGTTGATGACATCGATACCAAAGTTGCAATGCATCGATTCATCACGCAGGATGTATTGGTACTGTTCAGCGGCACCCGTCATCTTGTTTTGTCTGCCCAGCGCCAGAATCTGCACAAAACCCACATAGAAAAACAGTCCCTCCATAATGCAGGCAAACACGATCAGGCTTTTAAGCAACTGCTGATCGGTTTCCAGCGTACCCGTCTGAAATGACTGATCAGTCAGCGTGTCGATAAAAGGAATCAGGAATTCATCCTTCTCACGAATCGAATCGACTTCATGATAAGCATTGAAAATCTCGCCCTCATCCAGCCCGAGTGATTCGACAATATATTGGTAGGCATGGGTATGAATCGCTTCTTCAAATGCCTGGCGCAACAAATATTGACGGCATTCTGGATTAGTAATATGCCGATAAGTGCCCAGCACGATATTATTGGCCGCCAGCGAATCAGCCGTCACGAAAAACCCCAAATTACGCTTGACGACACGCCGCTCATCCTCGCTCAACCCATTACTGTCTTTCCATAACGCAATATCACGGCTCATATTGATTTCCTGTGGCATCCAATGATTCGCGCAAGCCGACAGGTATTTCTCCCATGCCCACTTATATTTGAATGGCACCAGCTGATTGACATCCGCATGGCAGTTGATGATACGTTTATCTTCTACCGACACACGGCGATGATTGGTGGGCAGGTCAGCCTGATCTTTACTCTCAACACTCGTTTCATCATTCAGGTTGTTGCGTGCATGGGCATGTAAAACCGTATCGCATGACAGAACACCATTATTACCTGCAGAATTTTCTTCATCTTCAAACGTCAACATAGTCTGATTCTCCAATTTTGATTTTTTTCATTCGGGTTTACTGGCACGCTTCACAATCCGGATCATCGATCACACATTGTTTGGCAACTGTCTCGGCTGGCTCATGGTACGCCGCAACCGCATTCAACACGCCCGTATGCACGGTAGATTTTTCGGCTGCTGTTGCTCCCAGCGTGCGTAAATAATAGGTTGTCTTGAGGCCGCGCAACCACGCAAGCTTATAGAGTGCATCGATTTTCTTGCCGGATGCGTTGGCCAGATACAGATTGAGCGATTGCGCCTGATCGATCCACTTCTGCCGTCTGGCTGCCGCCTCCACCAGCCAGGCAGGATCAATTTCAAATGCCGTAGCATACAATGCGCGCAGCTCCTGGGGAATCCGGTCTATTTTGCTGACCGCACCATCATAGTGCTTGAGATCAGCAATCATCACTTCATCCCACAG
>Ga0154020_10010556_pt1 | contig 10560 bp, 7 predicted proteins | sample Klosneuvirus_201_FD_109709 | JGI IMG/M metagenome (GOLD analysis project Ga0154020, IMG submission 109709) | Active sludge microbial communities from wastewater, Klosterneuburg, Austria - Klosneuvirus_20160825_MG | ecosystem: Engineered > WWTP > Aerobic digester > Activated sludge | place... | reverse complement strand
GACCAGCCGGATCATCAGCCGGCGTTGCGTCCGGCGGGCCAGGTCGATCAAGGCATCGATCACGAACGGGCAGCGTTTCTGGTAAGCCTGAATGACGAAACCAAGGCCGTGCCAGCCGGCCAGATCGGCGTCGGCAGCCAGCGCTTCGAGCAGGTCGAGCGACAACGCCAGCCGATCCACCTCTTCGGCATCGATATTGAGGCCGATATTGTATTGTTTGGCCAGCCGCAGCAGGCCCTTCAGGCGCGGCAGCAGTTCGCCCATGACGCGCCCGCGTTGGCTGCGAACATAGCGCGGATGCAGGGCCGACAGCTTGATCGAAATACCCGGCCCGGCAAACACGCCACGCCCGCCACTGGCCCGACCAATGGCGTGAATGGCCTGCCCGTAGGCGCGGCAGTAGTGCTCGGCATCGGCTTCGGTCAGTGCGGCCTCGCCGAGCATGTCGAAGGAATGGCCGTAGCCGCGGGCTTCGTTGCTTGCCGAACGCTTCAGCGCCGCCTCAATGCTTTCGCCCATGACGAACTGCTGGCCAAGCAGGCGCATCGCAAAATCCACCCCCTTGCGAATCAGCGGCTCGCCACCCTTGGCGACAATCCGGCTGAGGGCGCTGCTGAGGGCGTTTTCACTATGGGTCGCCACCAGCTTGCCAGTCAGCATCAGGCCCCAGGTCGCGGCATTGACGAATAGCGAAGGGCTGCCGCCGAGATGCGCCGCCCAGTCGCCATGGCTGATTTTGTCGCGAATCAGGCGGTCGACCGTAGCACTGTCCGGAATACGCAGCAGCGCTTCGGCCAGGCACATCAGGGCAACGCCTTCCTGGCTCGACAGCGAAAATTCATGCATCAGGTGATCAACACCACTGGCCTGGCTGCGCTGCCGGCGCACCGCTGCAACCAGACCGCGGGCCTGAACGGCCACGGCTGCGCGGTCGTAACGCAGGCCGCGCAGTTCCACCGTCAGTGCCGCCATACATTCCGCTTCATCGCGCCGATACGCCTGACTGATCGCTTGCCGCAATGCCTGCTTCACCGTCTTCTCCTCAGCCCTGCGGAAAACTGCTTTGCCTCAACACCGGATAATCAAACAATGCAGTCAGCTTATGGCGCGATACTGCATTGTTCAAGTTGAACAACCGGTTGTGAAATTTCACGCTGCTTGACCAGTGATTCCCGCTGATTTTGAACGGTAAAAATGATTTGCCTGAACACTCTTTTCGTTAGGTAGAGTTTGGCCAACTGCCGCCGTTCGATGATCCCAGTAAGTAGCCATCCGCATGACTGCTGGACTTTTAATCCTGCCGGAGGGCCAATTCACACAACTCGGCCACTGCGGTCATTGGGGACATGCGCCGTGAGAGTCAGCAGAACTTCGCATTGCTGCCGTTCGACTTGCTCCGCCGAAGAGTCTTGGCCGACACGCCTGGACGACCGCTTACCGAAAAACGCTACTCACCCTTTGTGCCCCCTCTTGCCTGATAGTTATAAGTCTCGAATGACAGCAAACCGGCTAACAGCCGACCATGCAATGGGCACGCAATACTTTTTGATGCCAACGGCGGGATCAGACTGATTCCTGCCTGACGACAGCGGCAGACTAGTTGCCTGTTTCACTCAGTTTGCCGCCGTTCCACTTCAAGTTAGCCGTATAGGTGCCCGCACAGCCTAGGGATAGGTATTTTTCCCTATTCCCCTGCACCTTTCTTCCAATTTTCAACTTCAAGCATAAAACCTAAGCTGGCTCCGTTACTTAAAAGGAGCTTTGCATGAACGCTCAACCCGATCTTTCCCGGCGTGCCTTCTTCACTGCCTTGCCGGCAGTGACCGCAGGCTTGGCCATCCCAGCCCATGCTGCGGACGAGGCGAACCCGCACTGGTCAATGCTGATCGATACCCGACGCTGCATTGCCTGCCAGGCTTGCACCATGGCCTGTTCGATGGAAAACGTTTCACCGGAAGGGCAGTTCCGTACCGTAGTCGCGACCTACGCTGTCACCGATCAGGCAGGCAAGACCGGCCTCGCAGTGCTGCCCCGGCTCTGCAATCACTGCGAAGAGCCGCCCTGCATTCCGGTCTGCCCGGTTGGCGCCTCCTTCAAACGCGCGGACGGCATCGTGCTGGTCGATGGCGACCGCTGTGTCGGTTGCGCCTATTGCGTTCAGGCCTGTCCCTACGATGCACGCTTCGTCAATCATCACACCGGCAAGGCCGACAAATGCACCTTCTGCAGTCACCGCGTCGAAGCGGGGCTGCTGCCTGCATGTGTCGAAACATGTGTTGGTGGTGCGCGCATATTTGGTGACATCAATAATCCGCAGAGCGATATAAGCCGGCGCCTCACGGCAGCCAAAGGTAAGACCAGCGTCCTCAAGCCGGAGGCTGGGACGACGCCGCGTGTCTTTTATATCGGTCTCGATCAGCAACTGGATGGCCGGGTCGATGGCGCCTCGACCGCCGACATGATGTGGCGTCCGGCCACTCAGGGAGCATGATCATGAACACCACTGTTGAAGTCCTTGGCTTTGCGCGCGAACCCGGCTGGTTGCCCTGGGCCGTGCAGTATTTTTTCCTGATCGGCATCTCGACCGCTGCCTTTTTTTTGTCGCTACCCGGTTTGGTCTGGCGTAATCCCGACTGGCGGGGAGTTTCGCGGCGCGCCCTGCTAGCCGCACTGGTCTGCGGCCTGACGGCGCCCGTTGCGCTACTGGCCGACCTGCACCAGCCCGGACGCTTCCTCAATTTCTATTTGCACCCGAATCTTGGTTCTTGGATGGCCTGGGGATCGTTCTTTATCCCGCTCTACCTGCTCGGTCTGATCGGCTACGCCTGGCTCTGCCTGCGTCCCTTGTTGGCTGAGCTGGCAAAGCGCCCGAGCCCACTCGCCGGTCTCTATCGCAAATTGTCCTATGGTGGCCACGACAACCTTTCCGTCATCAAGGCCGCTGCCCTGGTTGCGACGCTGGGTGCATTCTTGGTCTTACTCTACACCGGCATGGAAGTGATGGTCGTTCAGGCGCGTTCGCTATGGAATACCGCCTTGCTCCCCTTGATCTTCGCGGTCACCGCGATGACGGGCGGCATCGGCATGACGGCACTGTTCGAAGCACTGACCGGTAATCGGCAATCGGCACCGCTGCTCAATCAGTGGCTGGCACGCGGCGTATGGGTGACGCTCGCGCTGCTCACCTTGTGGCTGGTTTTTGGCCTTTTCGGCACGTCGACCGCAGCAGCCGAAGCACTTGCCGCGATGCACGGATCGTTTGGCTGGATGGTGACTGGGGGCTGGCTTTTCGGTTCGACACTGCTCACCTTTTGGCTGGCCCGGACCTACCGAAACTCACTGCTCGTGCCAGCCCTGTTGGCCCTGCATGGCGCCTGGTTGATCCGCTGGGTCGTCTTCATCGGCGGCCAAAGCCTGCCAAAAATGGGTTCTGCAAGCCACAGCTATTACCTGACCCTGACACCGGACAGTCTACTCGGCATCGTTGGCATGGCTGGCCTGTGCGTCACCCTTTACATCATCCTGACCAGCCTCATCCCTTGGGATGACCAGGCAAGCGCCTGAGGAGATCCATCATGAAAATCAGCAAACGTCGTCAAGTTCTCGCTCTCGGTGGCCTAGCCGCCTTCGCCGCCGGTTACTCGGAAACCGCCGGCCGAATGGTCAGCAAACTCCTTGGGCATGATGCGCCGAAACACAAGACTGCCGGTGAAGCCCCGGCCCCGGAGTTTCGTGTAGATCGTCAGGGCAAGCTCGAAATCAACACCGCCCAGCAAGTCAGCTATACCACCTGCCTCGGTTGTACCACGATGTGCGGTGTGCGCGTCCGGATTGACCGGGCCAGTGGCAAGGTACTGCGGGTTAGCGGTAACCCCTACAGCCCGTTGTCCACCGACCCGCATCTGCCGATGAAAGCAAGTGTCCGCGAAAGCTTCATCGCGATTTCGGCGCTCAACGGCAAAGGGCTGGATGGCCGCTCGACGGCCTGTGGCCGCGGTAACGCCGTGGCCCAGCAGATCGACTCGCCGTATCGTGTTCTGATGCCGTTGAAACGGGTCGGTCCGCGCAACAGCGGTCAGTGGGAACCCATTTCCTTTGAGCAGATGGTCAAGGAAGTGGTCAATGGCGGCAATCTGTTCGGCGAAGGTAACGTGGAAGGACTCGGCGCACTGCGTGACCTGACAACGCCAATCGACAGCAAACAGCCGGCACTTGGGCCACGCGTCAATCAGGTGGCGGTGCTCTCCAGTGTCAACGATGGGCGCGAAAATTTCGCCCGCCGCTTCTTCCAGAAATCCTATGGCACGCTCAATTTCATTGGCCATGGCTCCTACTGCGGCGGTTCCTACCGTTCCGGCTCTGGCGCACTGTTCGGCGACATGAAAACGATGCCGCATTGCAAGCCGGATTTCTCGAATGCCGAGTTCGTTCTCTTTGTTGGTACGGCTCCGGGTCAAGCCGGCAATCCCTTCAAGCGTCAGGGCACTCTGGTTGCGAAAGCGCGCACCGAAGGCAAACTTTCTTATGTCGTGGTCGACCCAGTACTCACTCATGCCGACAACCGGGCCAGCGCTGACCGTGGGCGCTGGTTGCCAATCAAGCCCGGTACTGACGGTGCTCTGGCCATGGCCATCATCCGCTGGCTGTTCGAGAACGAGCGTATAGACAGCCATTTCCTGAGCTTCCCGAATGCGGCGTTGGCCAAACAGAACGGCGAGCCGTCCTTCTCCAACGCCAGCCATCTGGTTGTGGTCGAACCAAAGCACCCACGCGAGCAACGCATGCTGCGCGCTTCTGATCTTGGCGTCGAGATGCCTGAAGACCTGCGTTACAAGGAAACTGATGCCTTCGTCTGCCTCGATCAGTCTGGCAAGCCAGTTTTCCATGATCAGGCAACCGGTCCGGCCCAACTGTTTGTCGATACCGTTCTCACGGTTGGTGGCAAGGAAGTTCGAGTCAAATCGTCACTACAACTGTTACGTGAAGAGGCGATGCGCCTTGAGCTATCTGCCTATGCCGAAGCTTGCGGTATCCCGGTCGAAACACTAGCCGGATTGGCGAAAGAGCTGTCCTCGCACGGAAAGAAAGCTTCCGTAATCGCCCACGGCGGCATGATGAGTGGTAGCGGTTTCTACAACGCCTATGCCTTGCTCAGCATTAACGCTTTGCTCGGCAATATCAACTGGAAAGGCGGTTTCGTCGCCAATGGCGGTGGCTTCAAGGACAACGGCGAGGGGCCGCGTTACAACCTCGACAACTTTGCCGGTATGGTCAAGACATCCGGTACGCCGCTCGGGCGAAATGTTCCCTATGAGAAGACAGCCGAGTTTGCCGCGCGCAAGGCTGACAACAAGCCCTACCCAGCCACTGCGCCCTGGTTCCCGAATGCGCCGGGGCTGACCACCGAATTGCTGCCCGGTGGCTTGCACGGCTACCCGTATGCCCTCAAGGCACTGATCATGTGGTCCTCAAATCCGCTCTATGGTATTGCCGGACTGCACAACAAGATTTCCAAGGATCTGGCCGACCCAAAGAAAATCGGACTCATCGTTTCAGTTGATCCATTCATCAATGAAAGCAACGCCTTCGCCGACTATATTGTTCCCGATTCGCTGATGTATGAAAGCTGGGGGTGGGTAGCGGCCTGGAATGGTGTACCGACCAAGGCGATGAGTGCCCGTTGGCCGGTGATAGAGCCACAGGCCACGAAAACCCCGGAACGCCACGCCATCGGCATGGAAACCTTCTTCATCGCGCTGGCCAAGGCGATGAAGTTGCCCGGCTTTGGTGAGAACGCGATCAGCGACCCGCAAGGCAACACCTATGCGCTAAATACGCCGGAAGAGTGGTATCTGCGTGGCGGCGCCAACATCGCCTGGCTGGGCAAGGAGCCGGTGGCCGATGCGACGGAAGAAGACATCATCCTGTCCGGCGTTCAGCGCCTGCGCCCCTTGCTCGAAAAGACGCTGAAGCCCGAGGAGATTGCCAAGGTGGCTTTCCTGCTGAGTCGCGGCGGCCGCTACCAGCCGGGCAAGGATGCCTACGATGAAGAAGATCCGCGCTGGATGCGCAATCCGATGAAGTCCATGGCACATCTCTGGAACGAAAGCGTCGGCGCCTCGAAAAACAGCCTGTCCGGTAAGCGCAATAACGGCTGTGCGAGCTGGGTCGAGCCGGCCTTCGCCGATGGCACGCCGATGCGGAAAATCTATCCAGCCGACAAATGGCCGCTGCAACTGGTCAGCTACAAGTCGGCGCTGCAAAACCCGTATTCGATTGGTGCCACCCGTCTGCTTGGCCTGCATCCGGAAAATCCGGTTTTGATCCACCCCGATGACGCACGTCGTCTGCATGTCGAGATGGGCGATCTGGTCAAGATCAGCACGCCGGGCGGCAGTCTGAAGGCGCGCATCATGGTTCATGCCGGCATTGCACCCGGCGTTGCGGCTATCGAACATGGCTTCGGCCACCGGGAACTGGGTGCTCGCGCTCATCGTATCGGACGGACGGAGCAGCCAAAAGACAAACGCCTGGCAGCTGGGGTAAATCTCAACGACATCGGCCTGCTCGACCCGACACGGCCGGACAAATCACCGTGGGTTGATGCGATTTCCGGTGCCTCGGTGCGCAACGGTCTGCCGGCCAGAATGCAGCGGGCTTGAATATCCTCGGCTAATCGAGGGCGGCAGGGTTGGCCCGCATCATCAGGCGGGCCAATTCGGCGGCTGAGGAAACACCGGCCTTTTCCATGACATGCTGTCGATGGATGTGGACGGTCTTTTCGCTGATGTTGAGCAGGCTGGCAATCTGCTTGTTTGGCTGTCCTTGAGCGACCAGCTGCGCCACCTCCTGTTCGCGGGGGGAGAGCAGCGCCAGTGTGACCTTGGCAGTCTGACGCCGGGCGACTACGTCTATCGCCTCGGCACTGTGGCGTATTGCTGCAGCGACCGAGTCGAGCACCTTCTGGTCATTGAAGGGCTTTTCGATGAAATCGAGAGCGCCGGATTTCATCGCCTGCACCGCCATCGAGACATCGGCATGGCCAGTCATGAAAAGAATCGGCAAGACAACCCCGCGTGCGCGCAGCACCTGTTGCAATTCCAGACCACTCATCGACGGCATGCGGATATCGAGCAGCAGGCAGCAAGGCTGCGTGGGCTCTACAACGACATCGAGAAACTCTTCGGCTGAGGCATGAAGCTGGACGGTCCAGCCCACGGAATCGAGCAAGAACCGCAATGAGCGACGCAGACCAGGGTCATCGTCGACCACATGGACGATGCAGGCGTCAGGCTGATAGTTCATGGCAGGGAAGGGAGAAGGAGAAGCACATGCCCGGGGTATCCTGATTGGGTTCTGCCCAGAGTCTACCGCCGTGGGCTTCAATGATGGTCTTGCAGATCGGCAGACCAAGGCCAAGGCCATCCGGCTTGGTCGTAAAGAAGGGTTCGAACAAATGAGGCAATTGCTCGGTTTCGAGTCCAATGCCTTGGTCGATGACATGGACCGCTGCGCGATTCTCCAGTGGCTCGATAACGATACGCAGACTCTGTCGCTCGTTCGGCAAATCCCGGTTGGCATCAATCGCGTTCTTAATCAGATTGAGAAAAACTTGTTGGATCTGGGCACCGTCAGCAAGCACCTTGCAGTTGGCGGTCAAGCGATTCTCAATCACTACCTCAGGTGCCCGCGCCAGCATCCCGACAATCAGGCGCCGCGCCTCTTCGGCGATCTCGGCCAAGTTAACAGCTTCACGGGTCGCCTGACGTTTACGCGCAAAATGGCGGATGCGCTGCACAATGCCGCCAGCACGCTCGGCCTCCCGTGCGATCTCGGTCGACGCCTCGGTAACAGCTTCCGGTGTCAGGTTGCCACTTTCCTGGCGACGCAACACTGTCCGCGCATAGGTGCCGATGGTCGTCAGGGGCTGATTGAGCTCGTGCGCGAGATTGCCGGATAGCTCTCCCAGCACCGAAAGGCGTGACAAGTGTTCCATCTGTTCCTGACTCGTGCGCATTTTTGCTTCGGCCTGGTCGCGGGCGGCAAGAGACTCGCGCAGCTCTGCCGTGCGTCAGTGAACCTGATGCTCGACACGAACCGTATGAACGATCCATCCTGTAAGGATGGCAAGCAACCCGAGCAGCCAGGGCCAGAAACGCCGAACCAGTCCTTCCGGTGTGATGTCCCGCAAATAGGTGTAGGGGCCAATGCGCAGTTCGCGAAACAGGTCGTGCACAGGCTGGTAATCGGCTGGTACTGACCAACTCATACCGCCTGATTCCGGCATGGCTAGCAAGGCCCTTGCAACGGCTTTGGCCAACACAGGATCGGTCTGCCGGGTCACGGCAATCGGCCAGTTCGGGTATAGGCGTGTCGATAGGGCACAGGGCAAGTCAGGATCCTTACGCTCCGAGAGGACACGAAAATCTTCAAGCCGGATTTTTCCCTGGTCGGCCATTTGCTCAGGAAGGCAGGCGCGAACGATACCGGCGTCGACATCGCCACGCAGTACCGCTTCGATGATCAGGTTCATTGGCAGACCGACAAAGCGCAGTTCCTTGAGATCAGACTCAGCATCAACACCTTCGCCCAGCATTTCCCGTGCGGCCACCAAATAGCCACCAAAAGCTTCAGGAGCAACAGCAGCGACCCGTTTCCCTGCAAGATCTGCCAATACACGAAGGCTTGGCTGGTGTGCTCTGGTCAGGACTACCGAGCCGAGGGCTCGCGCCGGATGGCTATCCTCAGTATCAAGGGTGGCAATCCGGCTGATGCCGAACTCTGATTCCATGGATACGTAATAGCCTGGGTTAGTAATCACCAGATCGACCTGGTGGCCTGCGATGGCTTGGCGCAAGCCTGCTGCGTCATATTGGTCAAGGCGAAAATGGTGTTCGGGCAACGCCTGATTCAGATAGCGGATGACAGGGGACCAGTCGGATGCGGCGACACGCTCACCCTGATAGGCAAAAACGCCAATTGCCACCTCGCCACCGAATACTTTGGAAATCACCAATAGGCATAGCCCAATAATGCAAAACAATCGCATTGCTATCGTGAGAGAAGGAGCTAGTTGGGCGCGCATCAATGGAGTATACCGAGCTAGTTCGCTAGGGTTTGCGTGATTGCTAAGCTATGAGTCGAAACAAGGAGGGCTGCAAATCAAGAAAACTGAATGGTTAAAAGCCTCAAAGGCTTAGTGGCCGTAGGTCAATAAAGAGATTCGTTACCTGCCGTTTGGAACAAAGAGTTTTCAATTATCTTAACGGCTAGAGTTGTCCGGGCCCCAACGCCATCTGAGCCAGATTTATCCGTTGGAAAGGCCGGTGGGCTCCTTAAGCCATCGGTCCACGGCCCACGCTTACTGTGTCGCGAATGGCTCCAACCGTTGAACAACGGCCTGCCAGGCGAAATCTGAGTACCTTCGGGGCAACGACCGCTTCCGGGTGAGCGTGAAAATGAAGGGCCGCAATGGAGAAAAAGTCCGAGCGGCGGGTCATGGCAGGTAGGGTGAGTTCTCTCTCGCGCCAGTAACCGGCCATTCGAGTTTCGGCCCTGAATGCCAACGGCAGCTTTGTTTCAAACAGCCCAACCGTCACTACCGGCCAGAAGCAGCCCTTCGAATGAGCGGGCGCGAAGCAGACATTTGCCTTGAACAAAATGCAATATCTATAAATACTCGCTTACCTGTCTCCTTTTTCGCAAATGCTAGGCCACGCGATGAACAAGAACAAACCACTTCCGAAAGATCACCCGCTACACCATGCGAGCAAGGAAATAATCGCCGCAATTGACTTTTACGAAAGGATGTTGAAACACCATCTTGGTGACTTCACAATTTTCGAATCAGACTGGCGCGAGTTTTTGCAAAAATTGGAGCGCGTGTGGAACAAGACACAAGCCGCAGTTAACGGCCTACCTGGCTGGCCTAAGCTAGAAGCCGAAATCAATAAACTGCGAAGCGCGGACCCGCTACTATCGTACCTGCGCCACGCACGAAACGCTGACGAGCACAGTATTCAGCAAGTAACTTCCGACTGGAACGCCAACCTGCGCGCTACTCCTGTGGATACCACATCCGTAAGGCTCGATTGGGAACCATGGGACAGGCCTCTGCTCCCTGTCAAGAACCGGGGAGTCGATTACCAACCTCCTCGCGAGCATCTCGGTATCGATTTCTCGGAGAAGCTAAAGAGGGGAACAGCGGAACCCATTGTCGTTGCCGACATGGCGCTTCACTTTTACAAAAATCTGCTAGACAGAGTGATTAATGAAGTCATCCTAAAAAGTAGTAAGTGACATTGGTTTTGACCGTGGTGGCTTAACGCTTACAACTTCTGATGCCATATTGAACGTAGACTTATACGAGTTCAACCCTTGCCACCAGGCTAACTGGTCGTTGAACGTCCGCATTCCAACTGTCTGACTGGCGGGATTGGGTCGGGAGTACGCGTTCGTAATCCAGGAAAGCTGACGTTCAAGCCATTCAGCCGCTGAAGGGCAGCTTACCGACCGTCTGCGGCCCGATTCCGAGCGACTGGCCAATGGCCGGATTGGCCG
>Ga0154020_10010555_pt1 | contig 10560 bp, 4 predicted proteins | sample Klosneuvirus_201_FD_109709 | JGI IMG/M metagenome (GOLD analysis project Ga0154020, IMG submission 109709) | Active sludge microbial communities from wastewater, Klosterneuburg, Austria - Klosneuvirus_20160825_MG | ecosystem: Engineered > WWTP > Aerobic digester > Activated sludge | place... | reverse complement strand
GCCGCTAAGCTGGATCATCCCAATATCGTGGCCGTCTACGAAGCTGGCCAGGATGGCGATCTTCCGTATATCGCCTGCACCTGGTGCGATGGTCCAACATTGGAAACATGGTTGGCCGAGCGCACAACTCCTCTGAAACCCGCGCTCGCCGCAACGATTATCAGGCAACTTGCCGATGCGTTGAGGTGCAGTCATGAGCATGGGATTTTGCACCGTGATATCAAGCCTGGCAACGTGCTGCTGTTTCCACTGATGTCTGCCGCGAGTGAAGAGTTTCCCTTTGTACCGCGATTGAGTGACTTTGGCCTCGCCAAATTGATGGAATCGAGTGAGCTCGATGCCATGACAAGTCAACTCGTAGGTACGCCGCATTATATGGCTCCGGAGCTGCTGAACGGAACGACCCAGCCAGCAAAAGCTGCAGCGGATATTTACGCCCTGGGATCCGTTCTGTATTGCCTGATCGTTGGGCAACCACCATTTGTTGCCGCAACGACAGCTGAGACGTTTCGGCTGATTACGGAATGCGATCCTGTTGCTCCGGACAGTATCAATCGCGGGATTGGTCGAGATCTGAGTCTCATCTGCCTGAAGTGTTTGGAAAAGGACCTGGATCAGCGATATGCCTCAGCATCCGGGTTAGTCGATGATCTGGATCGATTTCTGGCCGGAAAGCCTGTTCTGGCCCGCAGCAAATCCCTGCCCGTGCGAATTCAAAAATGGTGCCGGCAGCGGCCCCTCGTGGCGGTACTGCTGATGACCTCTGGCAGTCTTGTCGTCTTATTGCTGATCACGGCGGTCCTTTACGCTGGTTCACTTCGAAATCTTCAGGGCCAGCTGAAAAGTCGAAATAAGGACTTACGTGGGCGCGTGAAGGAATTAGCGCTGGCTGTGGAGGCGAGTGCTCAAAGCACGGCGGCAGCAAACAGGCAGCGGCGCACTGCCGAGCGACTGCTGTTTGCAGCGGACGTAAAACATGCCAGTCAGATTTGGAAGAAGGGTGACGCAAGGGAAACGATCCGCATTCTCTCGAAGTACGCAGAGAACCGACAGAAAGATTCCGGCAGCATCAACGGGCGGGATCACTTTGCCTGGCGTCTGCTGTGGAATCGGGCGACCAATGCCTGCCAGGAGATCTTTGACGCCCAACAATCCGTCTGGTGGTTGCAGCGGTCCCCGGATGGTCGTCACCTGGTCATCAGTGGAAGCAGCGGAAACCTCCAGTTCCTCGCCATCGATCGTGAGTTTGAATTAGACCACACGTTGCAGGCCAGTGCGGCAGAGATCGGCTGTGTCACCTATTCCGATGACGCGCAGTTTTTCGCGACAGCGTGTGACGACGGCAAGGTGCAGATTTGGGACGCACCGACCAGGCTGTTGGTTCGAGATTTCGAAGCCATTCCAGGCCACCGTGTTTTTGTTGTCCTGTTTCTCCCGGACTCGCATCAGTTGCTGGCGTGCGGAGAATCCACGACTTTAAGTCTTTGGGATGCTGACACGGGAATGCTGATCCGTGAAGTGGCGACTCCGTTTGAACGGCCGATCGAATTCATGACGTTCTCTCCCGATCGCACGCGCCTTTTGATGGCGGGTGCTGACGGTTGTCTTGTTCAGATGAAACGTCAAGACTATACAATTCTCAGCAAAGATCGCGTAAGCAATCGGACGTTGGCCATGGCCCGCTATTCGGATGACGGTTCACGAATCGTCTGCGCCGGTACTGAACGCATCGTGCGAATGGTGGATGCTGAGTCGGACGAGATATTGTTCTCCGCACATAATCAAGACACAATTCACGCTGTGCTGTACATTCCTGACGATCGTGTTGTGCTTGGTGACCGTGGCGGAGTTCTGTCTATTTTCCCTGACCGAGCAGCAAGCGAGGGCAAATCGCCGGAAGACTGGCGGTCAGATCAACGATGGGCGGGGCATGATTCAAGAGTCACTGCAATGGCCTGGCTGCCCAACACTGTTGAGTCCGGTGGGACAGACGGCCAGTTGGTCACATCCGACCGAAGCGGCGTAGTTCGCGCCTGGGATATCACTCGGACTGTCCACGTTCAGGTCATTCCGTCATCTGTTCAATTCGATTATTCGGTCCCTTGTGCGATCACTCCTGCGGCCGATTCCTCAAAGATCCTGCGTGGTGGACCAAATGGTTTGTGCCTCATTTCTATGGACGCCGATACAGGTCCATCCTGCTGTCTTCCTGATCGAGACATTACTGCCGTGCGGCGCGTTGGCGTGAAGGGTAGAGTTGTCGTCGCAGACACGCAGGGGGCTCTCACATCACTCAATATCAACACGCCTCAAACGGCGAAATCCGTCCAGGTTTTCTCAGACCGTCCAATTGAACAAGTATCCACCGACACCGACGGAAATCATGCTGTTGCACTTGGTCCAGAGGGATCATTTGCGGTTGTTAATCTTGTGGACAGTGCTGTCACACTGTCACTGACAGATCGCTCCGCCTCGGCGATTTCTCCAAATGGTGACTGGGTTGTGACCTCTCGTCGCGGCACGAATGATTTGGAGATCTTTGCCAGAGATGGCATGCGTTCGATCTGTTGTGTGCCCGCGCACCATTCCACGGTGAATCGAGTGGTGTTCAGTCCGGATGGGAAGTACTTCGTCACGACGAGCGATGATCGAATGATCAATGTTTGGTCGTGTGCAACATGGAATGTGCATCACCAGTTGTCGGGACATCAGTCGTACGTCAACAGTGCCGCCGTTGCTTCTGATAGTCAGACACTTGCTACCGGCGACGAAGATGGAGTGATCAAGCTGTGGGATCTTGTGAGCGGACGTGAACTTATGGAGCTGGACCAAATCGTAGAGGATCTTGCCGGTTTGGAGTTTTCGATGGATGGACAGACATTAATTGCGTGGGATGCCCGTCTCAATATTACAGTGTTGTTGAATCCGCCGCTGAATTCCAGGCCACGCAGACTTTGACAGGACGTGTTTTTAGGCGATCGGCAGGAAAGGATTTACCATCGGCGAGTCATTCGTTCGAGCGGACCCGTGCGACTGAACCACGCCAAAGGAAGCAGATCTGAGGACAGATCTGCCTACGTAGTCCGACCTGTCTCAGGTCGGATTCCCTCGGTGACGCGATATCCCTGGTAATCCTGTTTCTGCCGCTCGCCTTAACAGGGCGGAAGCTCGATGCATGCACGGGCGATCGGGCGAGAATGTCTGGCCTATTTCTGGGGTGAATAGTCCGTCGCCGTCATGTAAACGGATTCTACTTTCTCGACAATTTTCCCGTCCCGCTGGGATTCTTCGGCGACCTTCTTCCATTCCGGGTCGGCACCGAATGCTTTCCATGACGCGGCGGCAGCGTCTTTGTCTTTGTGGGCAATCACGTAGATCAGCGTGTTGGGCTGGTCCACGGGTATCCAGTACATGATATTTTTGATGCCGTGCTTTTCAAACAGCGTCATCGTGTGATCCCGGAAGCGGGCGTTCAGCGCATCCAGTCTTCCTTCATGCGTATGATACGTCCGCAGTTCATACAGCAGAGGCGCGTCCTCAGCGGCAGCGACTTTGTCCGCAGCTTCCTTGTCGGTTTTCTTCTCGTCGTCGGCGAGTGCAGTTCGAAACAGGACCGAGTTGGAAGCAGCGAACGCAACGGCGATCCCGCATGCGAGTCCACACCAAAAATGAAATCGAGACATTTGGTTTTTCCTTAAAGAGGATTTCGAAACAGGTTGCAGGGCCGCAAAGTCTAACAGAACGGACTGTGCGACGACGAGTGACTACGGCAATCAGAATCATCCGGATACAATTCCGCCGTGCGAATCATTCCAGGGATCTAATCACCCGCATTGCGGCCCAGGGCGATGTCAAAATCGTTCATTGCGGGCACCATCATGGCGACGGCCGTGAAGCCGTAGGCGATGCAGATCCAGAAGCAGACTCCGAGGTTACCGCCAAGCAGGAAGTCGGTGATCGCATAGAACGTCAGAAACGGCAAAATGATCGACGCCAGCGTCAGGGCACTCGACGGGTTGCGGTAGGTAAGCGACGAATACAGCCCAAGACTGCCGAATCCGATGAACAGAATGAAGCTCTGGAGCTGAATCGCAAACGACGACCTGGCCTCAACCAGCAGCAGCATAAAGATAAAGATCCCAACAAACAGAAAGAACATCGTCCCGAGACTGTGCCCGATCGCCGTTCGGGAATTTCCGTACGTCAGCCCTGCGTGAATCCCGAGCGTGACGGCGAAAATATTCAGCACCAGAAAGGTGAGGCTTACGTACAGGAGGTTCTCAGCGGTTAGCGCCGGGAGACGTCCCAGCAGAGCCAGTCCCGTAATCAGCAGCAGCGGCATGACGATCATTTCACGTGCATTCCAAAGCGCGCCACCGATTTTGCCGAGGATGAATTCGTGCGGTCGCAGATCCGTGACCAGCAGGATCTCCAGCGTTCCGCCGTCTCGTTCGTTGGTGATCGATGTCACCGCCTGAGCGTTTGTCAGCAGCAGACTAAGAATGCCGATACCCAGAAACGCGAATGCGGGTGCCGTGACCATGCCTAGAATCAACTCATTGCTCTGTGACGACGACAGAATTGCCGACGCGACAATCAGCAGTGTCAGGGCCAGATACGCCAGCTTGATCCAGATCATTCTGCGACCGTACGCGCGGGTGCGCATTTCGCGCCAAATGATCGGTCGATCCCAGACAGTGCGATGCCTGCGACCCTCCGTCGGCGCGGCTGGCTGTCTCGCCGCCACAGAATCAACTTCCGCTGGTTCCGGAGCGGATTCGGCGACAGATTGATGCAGCTCCTTTGACGGATTCCACCGTCGCAACTGCGTAATGGTCACGATCGATATGATGAGCGACGCGGACAGCAGGATCGCCACGGTGGGCAGGGCTGACACGCGGATCGGTCCCAGCTGCCCCGCGTTGAGCGGATCCAGCACATCGAGCAAGCCGTCATAGGGGGATGCCATGGCCAGTGATGGGCTGACAAGCACTCCCAATCCGTGGGCCAGGAGGATAAACAGCACGATGCCCAGCACACTGATGGCGAGCGTCTGGAATGTCTTATCGCGCCAGAACGCCACCAGACACCCCCAGCACCCGGCCGCCAGCGCGGCACTCCCGACAACCGCTTCGGCCCAGAGGATTTGTGACCACGTAATACCGCCCAGCAGTTTCAGAAAACAAAACACGGGGAGTGACGTTGTCAGCAGGACTGCCACGATGAGCACGCTGGCCAGCAATTTCCCAATTGCCAGTTCATGATTCCGCAGGTCTGTCATCAGGAGCAGGATGAGTGTCTTGCGGTCTTTTTCCTGGGCCACATTTGACGCGGTGAAGACAGTGGCAAAAAACAGCCCCAGCGTCAGCTGCAAGAGCGCGAACAAGCGAAACGTCATCGCGCTGAATGACGCCACATCGCCCGCAAACAACACATCCTGAAAACCGATCGTGGCCTGACGGACGCTGTAAAACAGGACCAGCAATCCGGCGACAAATCCAGATCGCATCAGATAGTGACTGAGCCGTCGTGGCGCGGTGAGAGCTTCTCGGACAAAAATTGGACCAGTGGCCACTCAAATGCTCCGTGACGGTATGATTCGGCTACTTTCGCTGCGAACGAGTTTCCATCAGGAACAGGTGATCAATAGCCAGGTGCTGATCGCCATTGTTTTCCCAGACATTTTTCAGCGGATAGTCGGTGGCCACTGGTTTGCCGTTTAACAGATGCACCGCCTGCCAGTATCGCACCACCAGCATTGCTTCTTCCAGATACGAAGTATTGTCGGCATAAAATCTTTCATATTTCGTCAACGCCTGCTGCCAGTCGCGCATTGACACTTCCAGCATTTTTTGCGCTTCAGAAATCTGAAGGCTGCCATCGGTCGGATCCGTGGGGTCATAGCCTCGACCCTCTGCGTAAGCTCTTTTCGCATCGAAAAATGATTTGTGCGCTTCAATCACTATCGGGTCACTTTCCATTTGGGCGTAGTCACGCCAAAAGCGATAGTTGACCATATCGACACTTCGGCTCCAGACGTCACGCTGTTCTCTGAGATCGATCCCGTTTTCCTGTGCCATGTTCTCCAGGTCTTTTTCGCTGCTGTTGAGCATATACCCGTGGTTGTCGCGGCCCAGAAACACGTATTTGCCATAGCTGGTTTCCAAACCAGGCTTTTCACCCATCCATTCGTCGTAGCCCTGTTGCCAGTGTCTTGCAGTTGCAGTGCTTTGCCGATTCTGAGGTTCAGCGGCAGTCGGCTTATTGACATCGTTCCCGGGCTCCGGACTGGCACCATCGCCAAAAAACGTGCCTTCTTTCGTCAGGGCTTCCGCGTAGTTCAGCATCGCTTTCGCCGGACCCTGGCGGAAGAACACATGAGTCATTCCATCGACTTCGACAAGGCCATCGTTGTCGTCCTTCACATTGGCCACCAGATAGTGGTCTCGTGCCACGAGGTAGCTGTCTTTTGAGCCGGGATTGATCTTTGGATCCGCCCCGTGGATTCCCGATTTCGGATCCTTAAATTTCTCATCCGGATCATGCACGAAGAATTCCCGGAAGAATTTCTTTTCGTCAGACGTCCCCATCTTCTTTTCGATTACTTCCCCGACGTTGTGTTCCATGATCGGGACTGTCTCATTGCGGGACGTACCAACTTCCAAGAACTTGATTCCTTCTTTGACCCAGTAGAATCGGTCATCAACCTGGTCCCATTCGCGCGATACGTTGTAAGCCAGATTCCAACCCTGGAATTTCCAGATTTGCACATAGTGCGGCTGGAGCAAAATGATGGAATCCACTGTGGTGCGCAACTTCGCCCACTGCTTGTGTTCCTGATACTCGATCGCCTTCAGATGCAGGAGACTGGCCGCCGGTCCTCGAAGTCCCAGCAAGACCAGATTCATCACGGAGCTTGACGGATCGACCTCGCCGAGCGTCGCCTCACCAAGGTCATAGTCCTGGCGCAGATGTCCGAGTTTGCCCAGGCCTGTCGAGGTCGCGCCATGGACACTTTGCTGGACAGGGAATCCCAGATAAACGATCGGTCCCAGCAGCACGATGATGCCGACCGCGTACAGGAGTTTACGTTGGCGGGAAGTAAGTCTGTTCATTTCGATTCCAGCTCCCGGAACTTCAACAAAGCCCCAGCCAAAAGAACACAAGGTATAAGGAAGCCAAGACAAATCAGGAACGCCGGCACGACGGTTTCGCCGAACGGTACGTCAAAGCCATTTTCCACGAATCCTGAGGCAGAATTGAAGACGCTGAAATTCGGCACGATGTTACTGAACACCCACAGCGCGGCGCGGGGCACGGCGTCAATGCCCTGCACAACCCGTTGCGTGGTTTCAGACACATCCATCCCGACCTGCGGATTGCGGTGCTGAGCCGTCATGACGGCTGCGGCGATGGCACCCATTCCCTCACCAGGCGCACTCTTCAAAATCTCATGCATGAAGCCGTGAAAGAACTGCCCAATCACAAAGAAAGTGAGCGTAAAGAACAGGGCCACCGGCCCCTTCACGATGCAGCTCACAGTGACGCCCAGCACGATGATCAGAGTCATCATCAATGCGGTGCTGATCAAAGCTTTGGAATAGCCAATGAAAAACGCGCGATCAGGTTTGCGGAGAAACAGGTCCGGGCGGGCCATGCCGAGATACATCTGATCATTCAGGCAGGCCACTTCCACACGCAGCCGACCGTCCCGTGTCACATCATTAATGAGATCCCGTTCCATCATCCAGCCTTCGTTGTCGGCTGAAATCAGCAGGTTTTGTTGAATGAGCGCGTCGAAGAAGTGAAACCAACGCCGACCATCGGCCACGACCAATTTACCGCCTTCGGTCCTGAGTGCGCCGGACGCCAGCTGTTCATTCATGACTTTAACCACCAACTCGGCATTCTCGTCGGAGATCCTGCCGTCTGCCTGCAGTGTCGCGGCAAGTTCCGCCTTCAGAGCATCCCCTTCAACCAGTTGGTTCGCGTCGTTCAGCTTTTCAAACAGGCTGGCCAAAAAGCGGCTTTGGGTTTCCGCGTCGGCACTGAAGCGGATCGTTCGCGGAATGAATCCCACGTTCTGCTCGGACTCTTCGTGGTATTCAGCCACATTGAATGACGGCAGAGGGATTTCGAGTTTCGGAAGATGTTCATGCAGCACATCCGCATCCTGAGTGAGCACCTTCGACAGTTCCGAAAGCGTATCAGCGAACGCATCGTGCAGCTCGGGCAGGTTTCCACCCGTCGTCGGGTTCGTGCTCAGTTCATTGATCAGATTGGCACCCGCCTCTGAAGCTTTCTGAAACGCGACAATTGCCGGAGCGAGCGCGGGGTCTTTGCGACCTTCCAGGACTGCCGTCGCGGAGGCGGATCCCCGCAGCAGTCCCATGTAATCTGCCGGAAGCAATTCTGGTGTTTTCTTACTGCGCGCCAATTCACCGTCGGCATGAACCCGGGTTGCAAGTTCTTCAAACCGATTTGCCGCCGTGCGAAACTGAGCATCACGCAATGCGTCGGCGACTGGTCGCAGAGTCTCACTTTGCGAGTACAGTGCGAAGGCTTCTTCACGCGGGTTATTCGTCAGCGTATACTGGGCCAGGAGCCCCTTTTTAATTGTGGATTCACTGCCCTTGACTGTGCGGAACGCTTCAAACCGGCACTCCAGCTTCAGTCCCTGCTCTTGAGTTGTTCCGGAACCATCCACAGCAGCTTTTGTTTCTGTCACGAGCGCGGACTCATCAATGCCGTCGAACAGGAAGACTCCTCTTGCTCGTGAGTTCCCCAGGATGTGAGAGCGAAAATCCCAGATGTCGCCAACGTTGATCCCCTTGAGCGCGGGCTGTCCGTCTGAATTAACGAACTGCAGACGACCGAACATCGGGACACGGCAAGTCAACTGGCCCCGGGCCTCTTTTGGAAGCTGCCGCACGATCCAGACGTAGCCAATTGCACCCATGGAAACCAGCACGATAAGCATCACGGCGCTCATTCCAAGCATTCGTCCGACAACAATTTCGATGCGCCGCGCAGGTTTCGTCACAACCGTATGCAGCGAGCGGATTCGAATATCTTCCGGAAGCGCCCAGCAACTCAGGAAGAACACGATGGGCAGCATCAACCACGAAATGGTCTGCAATATAAATGCGATGTGAATGCCCACCTGCAATTCCGCACGTTCGTTGGAATTCGTCAGAAACCAACCGGCAAACATCAGCAACACAGCAAACACGGCAAACACCAGCAACGCCTTGCGGCGAATGGCTTCTTTCAACGTCAAATTCGTCAACGCCAGAATGCGTCGCGGTGAGAGCGAACCGACATCTTCCAGAAAACTGACCAGTCCCCGAACGAACACGCCAATCCCGGCGACGCCATTGCGGGCGAGCGACAGCACGAACGAAATCACCAGCCCCAGAACGACCAGAACGCCGACAATTATCAGCCACGATATCAGGCTCGAAGAGAGATCCTGAAAAGTGAAGGGTGTTATATCAAAGTCCATAGGGAACGCTTCCCGATTCACATTTTCGGACGACCGTTAAAAAACGGTTCGCCTCGACAGGGTTTTAAACAGAGTTGGAATCAGAATGAATCAAATGACGAGCCGGACCTGGCGATGACCTGAACCACAGTGCTGCTGGCCAAGCCGCGCCGAAGGTTAAGCATTGCCGGACTTACCAGCGATTTCTTCCGCGGTAAAACGTCGGCCCGGACGTTCTCCGCTTTCGCGAACGGTACGGAGGAACAGTTCTTCCAGATCGGCCTTTGGTTTGCTGAACGTGGCGTTCGTGACGTTGTGCTTCTTAAGGACTTCCTGAATGTCGGCCATCGCCGCATCACTCAAACTGGAACTCCGCATCTGTGTCTCATTGCGAACTTCCAGCAGGTCGGCAACGCTGCCCAGAACCTTGAGCTCGCCCTGGAACAGCACCGCGATCCGATCACACACGTCCTGAACATCCGCCAGTTGGTGACTGCACATGACCACCGTCTTGCCCTGCGCTTTCAGACGCAGAATCAGATCCTTCATTTCACGCGTCCCGATCGGATCAAGACCGCTGGTGGGCTCGTCCAGCAGCACGAGTTCCGGATCATTGATCAGGGCCTGAGCCAGCCCAATTCGGCGCGTCATCCCTTTAGAGTATTCCTTGAGCTGCCGTCGCCGGGCCTTCGTCAGGCCAACCAGTTCGATCAGTTCATCCGACCGGCGGATACGATCGGCGGCGCTCATTTTGAACAGCCGTCCGTAGAAGTCGAGGGTTTCGTCGGCGTTCAGAAACCGATACAGGTACGATTCTTCGGGCAGATAGCCGATCTTTTCGTTCTTGGACACGTCGGATGCGGGCTTGCCCAGAATTTTCATCTCGCCCGACGTCGGAAATAGAAGCCCAAGCAGCATTTTCATAGTCGTTGTCTTGCCGGACCCGTTTGGTCCCAGCAGGCCGAAGACTTCTCCACGCCGTACATCCATGCTCAGACTTTTAACGGCCTGAACCTTCTTGCGACCCCAGAAGTCGCGGTAAATTTTGGACAGGTTGCGGATCTCAATCACAGCGT
>Ga0154020_10010553_pt1 | contig 10560 bp, 6 predicted proteins | sample Klosneuvirus_201_FD_109709 | JGI IMG/M metagenome (GOLD analysis project Ga0154020, IMG submission 109709) | Active sludge microbial communities from wastewater, Klosterneuburg, Austria - Klosneuvirus_20160825_MG | ecosystem: Engineered > WWTP > Aerobic digester > Activated sludge | place... | reverse complement strand
CTACACGGTAGCGTTCACGGCGACGGGCCCGGCTCAGTCGTCGGGTGGTGGTTGCACCGCGGTGGGCGGCAAGGAGCTCGGGCTCTCGGGCCTGCTCGTCGCGCTCGGCTTCGTGGCCATGCGCCGTCGGCGCAGCTGAGGTCGGTGAGTGCGGAAGTCCTGCGAGGAAAAAAGGACGAGCACTGGGCTTTCGCATAAACTGAGACTCGGTAAGATCGAGTAACCGGAGGGCTGGACCTAGGAAGACTGGGTCCAGCCTTTCGCCTTTCTGGGTATCCTGATTCGGAGGTCGTCCATGCGGATTCAATCGTTCGCTCTGCTCTCTGGTCTTGGACTCGCTGCCTGCTCGGATGCGAAGCTGCAGCCGGTTCAGAAGGAAGAGCACACCGTCTACGACGACAAGCTCGCGCTGAAGGGATCGATCTGCACGAAGACGCCCTCGGACGAGTTCTTCCCGGTGAAGATCCTCTTCATCATCGACACCTCCGACTCCATGCACGAGACCGATCCGACCGCGCAGCGGGTCCGCGCGGTCCAGCAGGTCCTCGACCGCTACGCCGGCAACCCTTCGGTGAAGTTCGGCGTGCTGGCCTTCGACGCCATCACCACCAACATCACCGATGGCTTCACCTCCAGCCCTGATCTCGGCCGCATCACCGCCCGGCTGAGCCAGGCCGACCGCCTCACCGACTACCAGGGCGCCCTGGGCGCGGCTTACGCCATGCTCACCAAGGACATGATCGACTCGAGCCCCGCTGAGCGCGCTCGCTCCAAGTACGTCGTCATCTTCTTCTCGGACGGTGTGCCCGATCCGCAATGCATCGCCGGCGCGGCGGTCCAGCCCCGGCAGGTCTGCAACGTCGACCGCATGGATTGGCCGGACACCTTCCAGCTCCCGCCCGGCATCAACCCCAACACTGGCTCGGCCTGGACCTGGAACGACTTCCAAGGCCTCTTCCCGGATATGGCGCTTGGCAAGGACTACAACACGCCGCAGCAGCTCAGCGCTCGGGTCCGCGAGATCACCGAGCTGCAGGAGATCTACAACGTCAACGAGCTCCGGGTGCACGTGGGCTTCCTGTTCGACCCCGCCACCTCGCCGGCCTTCATCGAGGCCTTCGGGCTCGACCGAGCGGCCGCCGAGGCGCTGCTGCGCTCGATGGCAGATGCGGGCAACGGCTCTTTCAGCGAGTACGACTCGGGCGAGAACATCAACTTCCTCAACATCAACTACGCCTCGACCAAGCAGATCTACGAGATGACCAACTTCATCGTGAGGAACGGCAGCTCGGTGCCGACCGCGATCGGACCGGCCGCCGACAGCGACGGAGATGGGCTCTCCGATGAGTACGAGGACAAGCTGCGGCTCTGCGCCTCCACCCACGGAGGCGCGACCTGTAACCTAGGGATGGGCCGCTTCCGCGATCCGCTCGACACCGACGACGACGGCTACAGCGACCTGTTCGAGAGCCTCTACACGCAGTCCGGCTTCGACCCCTTGGTCCCGGCCACCAACACCGTTCCCTGCACCATCCGCGACGACACCGACGGCGACGGGCTGCGCGACTGCGAGGAGGACTTCCTCGGCACCGATCCCCGCCTCTACGACAGCGACCTCGACCGCATCTCGGATGGAATGGAGCTCCGCTTCGGCCTCGACCCGACCAACGTCGATGACGCGCTCTTCGACTCCGACGCCGATGGCGCCCGCAACCGAGAGGAGCTCATTGCGGGCTGGGATCCCTTCGCCCGTGAGCCGGTCGACGCCCTGCCGCCCAAGATCGTCTACGACCTCAAGTACGACGGTGAGACCCAGGAAGGGAAGAACTGCTACACGTACAACATCACCAACATCAAGCTGCAGACCACTCGCGCGATCAGCTCGACCGCCCGCGGCCTCAACACGATCTGGGTGACGTTCCAAGAAGGTCCGCGCAACGATCCGCGAGACTTCGGCACCGCCCGCGTGGCCTGCGTGCATGCGCGCTACGTGGAGCCCGATTTCAAGGCCCCGGCCGAGGGTCAGATCGAGCTCATCGAGAGCGACTTCTTTCCCCCCAACGATCCGGCGATCAAGTGCGTTGAGCCGGGTCGCGTCCTCGAGTGCACGACCACCGCTGGAGCGCGCCAGTGTACGGTGAAGGTGACCCCCTAATGCGAGGGTTCGCTCTACTGGCCTTGGGATTCATGGCCTGCACCAATGTGCCGCTCGAGCGGCTCCCCAAGCCTCCGCCGCCCCCGGTCGACAACCTGATCTCGATCAAGGGGCGTTTCTGTACGGAGAAGCCAGAGACCGTCGAGTTCCCGGTCAAGATCCTGTTCGTGGTGGACGTGTCGGACTCGATGAGCGTCACCGATCCGCCCGATCCGGCCGACAACAACCTGACCGCTCGCTCGCGCGCGGTCATTGACGTCATCAACACCCTGGCCGGCGTGCCGGGGGTCGAGATCGGGATCATTGCCTTCGATTCCAACGTGAACCCGCTGACCCGCGGTTTTCAGCCGAACCTGACGGCGGCCGATGTCGCGAGCTTGGTGGGCTCGGCCCAGAACCTGAACTCCAATCAAGGGCAGACGAACTACCAGGACGCGCTCAACCTGGCCTTCCAAACGATCGTGACCGACGTCCAAGCCGCCGATGACCTCACCCGCGGACGCTCGAAGTACTCGGTCATCTTCGTGTCGGACGGCCGCCCGGAGCCGGTCGATCCTCCCGACAACACCAACGAGTCGATCCTCAAGGTGGTGGAGAGCATCCGCAAGCTCGAGCGCGAGCGCCGGCTGGTCGAGCTGCGCGTGCACACGGTGTTCTTGTCGGGCCGCACCCCGCCGCAGTTTCAGCAGGTCCCGGTGGATCTGCTCCGCGACATGGCCAAGACCGGCGCGGGCACCTTCCGCAATATCGGCAACGGCGAGAAGATCAACTTCCTCGACATCGGCTTCAACTCGTTCCGCCGGGTGTTCAACCTGAAGAGCTTCTTGGTCGAGAACCGAAACGCACGGCCGATCGTGGGGCTCGACAAGTCGACCGACAGCGACGGCGATGGCCTGTCGGATGTCGAAGAACGACTGATCGGCACCTCCGAGACCTCCACCGACACCGACGGAGACGGCTTCAACGACCAGCTCGAGAACGGACTGCGCAACGCGGGCTTCGATCCGCTCGACAGCTCGGACGCCGACTGCAAGGTCGCCCCCAATGACACCTACAATCGGCGCGACGACGACGGGGACGGTCTCCTCAACTGCGAGGAGCGCTTCCAGGGCACGAACCCAAGACTGTACGACACCGACGCCGATGGTATCCCGGATCCCATCGAGACCCGAGCCCGCGTCAGCGCCGTCTCGGACGACCGTTTGAGCGACCCGGACCGCGACACCGTCACCAACGCCTTCGAGCTCCGGGACCACACCGATCCGACCTTCGACGACCGCAAAAGCTTCGGGAAGCTGCGCTATGTGTACGACCTAAGAGAGGTCGAGATCCGCGACAGTCAGAGCTGTTTCGAGTTCACAATCGACAACATCGCATTGGTCTCCTCGGTTTCGCCGGATGGATCGGCGGCCGAGAAGGGGTGGAACTCGATCACGGTCGTCTTCGGTCAGACCCCGGCCGACGACCCCGAGGACTTCGGGGAGTTCCGGATCGCCTGCGGCAAGGCCCGTTTCCTCGAGGAAGAAGAGCTCAAGTTCCCTGCCAGCGGCATCATCGAGTTCAAAGAAGAGGACTTCAAGAAGCCCTCGAACTTGAAGAATCCCTCGGACCCAGACATCTTCCGTGCGTCCCGTGATTGTTTCGTGCCGGCAAATCCGCTCGCGCAGTAAATGGATCTGGAGGTCAGGATGAGGTCTCTTTGCCTACGGCCGATCGTCGCCCTTGGCTTCGCTTCGCTGGCGCTCTCCGCGTGCAGCAAGGACGAAGTGGGCAATGACGGCGGTGGTGTCTTCGACGCTAGTGACAATCGGGCGCGCTGCATCCCCGATCAGGCGAACACGCCGGAGACGGCCATCGCGCTGAGCCTGGGCGAGGCCTATGTCGGCGCGAAGGGTTCGGAGCCGGAGGTCTGCCCCCCGACCGACCGCGACTTCTACAAGTTCGACATCCCGGCCAGCACCGCGCTGGTCACCGTGGAGGTGGGCTTTCCTGCCGCGGCCAGCTCACCGGTCGAGCTCGCCTATGAGATCTTCCGAGCGCCCGACATGATGACCCCGGTCGCGACCGCGCAGGACGAGCTGGCGACCGACAACCGCTCCTCGATCAAAAAGACCTTCTTTTTGGGGCTCAACGCGGGCTCCTACGTGCTCCGGGTCCGCGACGTGGGGGACGACGAGCAGGACGTCCTGAACCACTACCAGGTGAAGGTGACGACCGCGGTCGATCTCGACACCCACGAGCCCAACAACAGCTGCGCCCAGGCCACCGCTTTGGCCTTGGCCAACAATGCGGGCATGGCGAGCGGTGCTATCACCTTCCAGGGCGATGTCGACGCGTACTCGGTGATGATCCCCTCGGGCGTGAAGATCCTCGACGCCGTGCTATCGATCCCGATGACCACCCCGGTCGACGCCAAGATCTCCTTGTTCGACAGCAGCGGGAAGTTCATGACCGCGCTGGCCAACCCGCGCGGTGAAACGGGCGGGACCAACGTGCACCTGCGCTACGGCCTAGAGTCCACGGGCCAGACCTACTGCCTGGTCGTCGAAGACGACAACGCGATGGACTCCGATCCGACCGCCACCTACAACCTGTCGCTCAAGCTCGACGACGAGACCGATCCGCAGGAGCTGGCGCGGCGCAACGACTCCCCGGACACCGCCACCGACCTCGGCGCTTCCGGGGGCACCCGTACCGGGCGCGTCGGCTCTACCGCCGACTTCGACTGGTTCAAGATCAGCGGCCCGGTAGGCAGTATCGTGGAGATTCGGGTGGACTGCCCCGGCTGCCGCATCCAACCGGCGATCAGCCTCGTCTACGGGGACCCCGACTCTCCCTGCGACGCCTCCAGCGCCTGCGACTATCTGCTCGAGCCTGGCCAAACCTGCATGGTCGACAACGACTGCGACTCTAAGGTCTGCCGGCCAGTCCCGGGCGGCACCAAGCGCTGCGCCGTCCACTGCGGCGGAGACGAAGGCAACCTCGACTGTGAGTCCTTCCAGTGCAACCAGGTCGGAAACGTCGGCGCTTGCGTGGGCGCGGCGACCTGCGCGCAGGGCAAGTGCGGGGTGCTGCAGTACACCGAGACCGCGGCGATGGACACGGTCGCGACCGCTGAGCCGATCAAGTCGAACCCGAGCTACATCCTGGTGCACGACTTCCAAGACGATCAGTTCGCCGCTGCCGACTACACCCTTACGGTGAACATCGCGGCCGATCCCGAGGGGCGTCCTGACGCTGACAACTTCTACTTCTCTGACGGACGGGCCTCCCTGGATCAGAAGCTCGGCCGGAGCCGCATGCGGGCGCGCCCCGTTCCCTGGGTCGCTGGACCCGGCGGGAAGACCGCGTCGGCCGGCGGCTGCATCTCCTATAAGGGAGACTTCGACGTCTTCCGCTTGGTCGGCGGCAACCCCTGCGCGGCCACCGCAACCACAGCGATGGGCGGAAACTGCGGCCTGCAGATCCAGTACAACCGTCCGGGTGGGCCGGTGGACCCGCTGTACTTCTTGTACAGCAGCGGCTTCGGCGGTCGCGCCTCCTTCCAGGTCAGCTCCGAGGGCCCGCTGGAGATGGCCTTTGGCGACTCCATGAGCTGCGCTCCCGACCGAGAGTGCGTGGTCTACAACGCTGGGGACAACGGCGATTACTTCCTGGTCGTCCGCGATCAGCATGGCAATCGCTTCGAGGCCAGCCAGTGGGACACCAACCCCGGCAATTGCTACAGCTTCACGGTTCGGGCCGCCGCCGCGGCGGGGTGTCCGGCCTCCTGTCCCATGGCCAATGCGATGAGCGGACTGTGTACTTGCCCATGAACACAAAGATCAGCGCGCTCTCCTTCCTTCTTATCGTGGGCCCGGCCTGCAGCGACAAGCCGCAGGTCGGCGGTGACACGGGCCCGATGGTGGACCCGGACGGTGGTGGACCGGCGGATATGGGCGAGGTGCCCGGCTGCGAGGTCACCCACTTCACCTGGTCCAAGTCCGTCATCGACGAGACCTCGATGAGCACGGGCTACATGCCCTTCGTGCGGGTGGCCCCCGATGGGCGGATTGGCGTCGTTTACCTCGAGCAGGCCGGCCAGATGGGTACCTGCGATCGCGTGCCCACCAACCCTCCGATCGCTCAGTGGCGGGTCCGCTATGCCGAGTCGATCGGCGGCGCGCCATTCACCGTCGAGACCGTCGGGCAGTTCGACTCCTTGGCGATCACCGGCGCGGCTTTGGTCTACGACGCGCAGAGCAGACCGACGGTCACCTACAACGGCGGAATGCAAGCTCCCTTGCGCTGCGGCGGCACCGACGTGGTGTCGGCCACCAAGAGCGGCGCGACCTGGACGCCGACCACGGACGCCGACGTCTCCACCGGGACTCCGGCCTTCCCGCCGGACTGCGCGGGTGTCCAAGGCCTGTGCGACTTCGGCATGGCGATCGGTGAGTGGATCGCGACGACGATGGTCGGGACGCAGATCGGCATCGTCTACCGCGACATGCACGGCGGCTTCGCCCAGGACGATCTGCGCAGCGCCGACACGGAGTTTTTGCTGAATGGCGCGCACACCACCCTCGACGGCACCGGCGGGGGAGGGCAGTTCAGCTCGATCACCACCGACGCGATGAACAACATCCACATCGCGAGCCTCAGCGACGGCACGCGCCCGGGCATTTGGGCCTTCCGCTACGACGGGACCGCCTGGACGCGGAAGAAGATCTTCGACATCGCCAACCAGACTGTGGGCTACCGACTCAGCATCGCAGCCTCGGATATGAGGGTGTCGGTCGCCTTCCACTCGGCCAAGGAGCAGAAGCTGCGCTTCATCGACTCGACCGACAACGGCATGACCTGGGCCTCCCCCGAGGTGGTGGACCAGACGGGCAATACGGGACGGACCCCGTCAATGGCCTTCAACACCGCCGGCGAGCCCTCGATCGCCTACCACATGTGCGGACCGTACAACCCGAACTCCAACGACTGCCCGCAGGACAAGGATGCCCTGCGCTTCGCGGTGAAGCACGCGGGCGTGTGGTGCAGCCAGGACGTCGAGACGAATCGAGGTGGCGAAGATGGCGCCTACGTCGCTTTTGCATATGATGCCGCGGGTGTGCCAATCATCGTCTATCAGGCGGTGTTCTTCGATCCGACCAACGGGATGATCTCTCGTAAGCTCAAGATCGCCAAAGGCGCGCGTTGATCACGGAGGAACTGGATGGACGTATTGGGTAAGGGCTCGCTCGGAGCGCTGTTGGTCGCGCAGGCGTTGCTCGTGGCCTGCGGCGGAGGCCCCTGCAAGACCGACGTTAACAAGCTCCAAGGGTCGGTTACCGAGACGGGGCTCGATCTCGAGGTGGACAAGGTCCGGGTGCGCAAGGTCGACACCATGACCGTGGCCATCGAGTTCAAGCATGGCAACGACATCGTGGCCAAGGTGACGGTCGACATCCGCTCCTACGTCAAAGGCGCGGAGATCCCGCTCTCCGATGGCGCGGTCCGTCGCATCACCTCGCCGGATACGGCCTGGCCGACGCGAATCCTCAACGGCGGCGTGATCTTCGACTCCGAGCTGCGCCCCGGAGCAGACGCGGCGGGTTGCTTCAACGCCCTCTTCGAATTCGATGACGGGTTCCAGCGTACGCTCGAAGGTGGCTTTCGAGCCCCACTCGAGGACTTGGCCGGTACATGAGAGCCGTGAAGACCAAACGAGCGATCGCGCTCCTCGCGCTCACCGTGTCCTGCACCGACGCGAATCTGTTTGGTCAGCGCGGCCCCACGACCCCCGACAAGGTCGCCTTCAAAGGCCACCTCTGCACCTCCGATCCCACCGAGCGTGCCTTCCCGGTGAAGGTCCTCTTCCTGGTGGACACCACCATCGGCGACGCCGACTACATCAACGCCCGCGGTGATTCGATCGAGAAGGTGGCGCTGCAATTTGGCGGTCCCAACTATTCCTACGCGGTCATCCGCTACTCCGGGATTCAGCAGACCGGCACCGCCTGCGGGTTGCGCAACCTGACCCCCGACGGCTTTACCAAGACGCTCGATGATCCGGTCGCGGGCGTGCGCTGCGCCGACACCGGGAACCCGGGCCGCAGCTTGATCAACGCGCTCTCGCTCGCCAGCGCCTTCATCTCGGGCGACATCCTGACCACCAAGCTGGGCCTCCGGAGCCGCAGCAAGTACGTGGTCATTCTCCACTCCAACGGCCCGCCTTCGGAGTCGCTCCAGACGCAGTGGTGCGGCGCCCAAAACCCCCAGCTCATGGATCCCATGGAGTGCTCGACCGAGTACTTCAAGGCCTTCTGTGACGACGTCCGGCCGCCGCCGACCAGCTGCGAGCTCAACCAGTACACCCGCATCATCCGCGACATGAAGCAGTTCGCGATCGATAGCGGCGTGCAGGAGTTCTTCTTCCACTCGGTGTACGAGCGCGATCCCGACAACTCGGCCCTGCGCATGGATGACCCCGCGGCGACGACCCTGCTCACGCAGCTGGCCCTCGCTGGCAACGGCGCGCTGTTCCGCTTCGCCGGCGGGACCAAGTGCGATATCTCGCTCGGCGATAGCTCGGGCTGCTTGTTCTCCAAGATCAACCTGGACAGCACCCAGGCCGTCTTTCAGCGCAAGCAGATGATGGCCAGCAACCGGAACGCCCTCCCCACCGCCCGGGGACTGGAGGTCGACAGCGACGCCGACGGCCTCTCGGACCGCGAAGAGCGCATGATCGGCACCGATCCCACGCTGGCGGACACCGACGCCGATCTGCTCAACGATCGCATCGAGCACATCCTGCGGCGGGTCGGCTTGGATCCCTTGGTGGCGACCTCTTCGACGACCTGGCCGGTGGAGTGTCCTCGGCCGGGCAGCCTCAGCCCCAACGCTTTCCCCCCGGAGCAAGACCAGGACGGCGACCGCTTGACCGACTGCGAAGAGATCCTGATGCGGGCCAACCCGACCCTCTTCGACACCGACGCTGACGGTATCCCTGATCCACTCGAGTTCCGAATGGGGACGAACCTCATCTCCGACGACGCGCTCATCGACACCGACGCCGACGGCCTGGTGAACATCGACGAGTATCGACTGCACCTCGACCCGTTGGCGCGCGATCCCAACACCGACCGCAGCTACGAGTACGAGTTCGCCAACGAGGAACAGCAGAGCGTCATGGCCTTCACCCAGCCCCTGATCGTCACCGGGGTCACGATCTTCTCGACCAGCCAGGATAGCCACGAGGGCCGCGGCACCGTGTTCTATACGCCTCCCCCCGATCCCGCCCAGCCGGTGTCGGAGTCCAACCCAGCCTCCTTGTCCTGGAAGGATCCGCAGGACGACACCCCGAGCGGGGCAGGGCTCGGCCGCGGGGCGGAGGTCTCGGTCACGGGGGATGGGCGCTATGTGCTGCAGTCGGCAGGGTCGCTCGGCGCCGGACAGACCGGCGAGATGTCGATCACGGTCGATGTGGCGGCCTACCTCCTGCCGACCCTCCTGATCCGCTCGGACGTGCGCCTGCGACGCTCGCAGCGCTTCTGCTTCGACTTCCGCGTGGGGAACATCCTGCTCGTCCAGACCAGCACCCTCCCGGACCAGCCGGTGGCGGGGGTGAACTACATCGACATCTTCTTGGGCGAGGTCCCCTCGAATAACCCGGCCAGCTACGGCGTGTTTCGGGTGGCGACGATCCCGATGCTGTATCCGGCGGATCCGACCGAGCGGAAGATCCGGGACGACCTCGAGCTGATCGACCAGGACTTCCTGCTCTACGGGGATTGAGACGGGCTGTCTTCAGCCCCTAGGGACCGATGAGCACGGAGCCGGTCACGCCCACGACATAGTAGCGAGGCGGCCGATAGGTGCCCGCATCGGGGTTTTCAGGGTCGATCGGCACGGGATCGAGGCGGGTGGCCCAAATCCCCTCCAAGCGGTGCTCCGTGAAGTCCTGGTAGCCGACCGCAGTCATCCCGTTGGCGCGGATGATCACCCCGCCCCAGGCCGTGATGAAGACCTCGCCGAAGTCGAAGCCGATCACCCGGCGCAGGTACACCGAGGGTGCCCCTTTGACCTCGTCGAAGTTGGCGCCATTGGAGCGGAGGATGGTGCCGTCCAGGCCAACGACCCACAGCTGGTCGGGGCCGGTACCCCAGACGCCGTAGAGCGGCAGGCTGAAGCCATCGATCCGCTGCCGGGCCCACGCCCCATTGGCCGCCCGGCGGAGGATCGTTCCGAGGGCACCCACCGCCACCGCCTCCCCATTTCCGCCGAGCCAGAGGCCATTCAGGGACTCGAGGGAGGCCGAGTTCTCCTGCCCCCGGCGGGCCCCGTGCATCATCAAGTTCTTCGGCGCCACGACCCCGTCGCGGCCGACCGCGATCACCCTACCGCCGTGGTCGTCGCCAAAGCCCTTGATGGCG
>Ga0154020_10010552_pt1 | contig 10560 bp, 9 predicted proteins | sample Klosneuvirus_201_FD_109709 | JGI IMG/M metagenome (GOLD analysis project Ga0154020, IMG submission 109709) | Active sludge microbial communities from wastewater, Klosterneuburg, Austria - Klosneuvirus_20160825_MG | ecosystem: Engineered > WWTP > Aerobic digester > Activated sludge | place... | reverse complement strand
CTTGTTGGTGAGCCCGTCGTGATCGCGATCGCCATAGTTGTCGGGCGACTCGAGGAACGTGTCGTCGGTGGCGACGATCACCACGCGCGTCGCGTTCGGACGCCACGGGAATTCCTTCGCGGCTGCATAGAGCGCGTCGAGCGAGTTCTCTTCGCAGATCGGATTCTGCGTCGTGAGTCCCGTCGGTCCATCACCGGGGTTGCGATCGTTGTTGGTGTAGGTCGTGCGGTAGTAGCTGAAGCGCGACTGCAGCGTCGACGCGGCGGTGTGCACCTTGCCGCCTTCGAGCGGGCCGGTGTTGTCCAAGAAGTAGTTGTCCTGGAACACGATGAGCCCGAAGTGCGCATCGGGGGCGAGCGTGTTGCTCGCGGTCACGACCTGCGCGATCTGCGCTTCGAGCTGTTGCAGCACGAAGCCCATCGAGCTCGAGGTGTCGAGAACGAACACCACGTCGACGACGTCGTGACATTCACTCGCGTCGCCCGTGACGGCTGCATCGGTGCCTGGATCCCCGTCGTCACCACTTCGCGCACTCGGACCGCAAGCTCCGAGCAACGCCGTCGCGAACAGGAGGTGCCTCATCGCGCGGCAGTATGCCCAAGCGCTCGCGTCGGTGCGCGGTGGGTCGATGACAGCTCCTCGCCGCCGTTGCGCGATTCGCGCAATCTGCATTTTGGCGCGTCGGAATACTCGAAATGGCGGGATGGCCGGCCGCACCGGAGCTATAGGTACGCCCCATGGGTTTCGACGATCTCGCCCGACACATGGCCTCCCGCGACGGCAAAGCCACCGCACCGACGAGCGCCAACGACTTCATCGCGCAAGCAGCGGCGGATAACCGGCGCATCGCTCGCCGAAACAACCTGGTCCTCGGAACGTTCCTTCTCGTCGCCGGCTTGATCGGCACGATCGCGATCGTCGCGTGGATGATCCAGGCCCACAGCCAAGGCGGCTCTGTCCGATGGATCGGCGGGCTGTTTGCGGCGGGGGCAGCGGTGTGTGTCGGCGCGGAGCGACTCTGGCGCGGGTTGCGAAACTCCGACAAGGAGTAGGGCGATCGCGCGGCGGTGAAGTACGCTGAGCGTGGGCGCGGTCCTGCCAAAGGCTGACCGTATGTACGTCACACGTAGAAGGTCTGTTTGCCTATCCGCCGACCACACACTCAGCAGGTTTGTTCGTTGCAAGCGGTATATGGCAACGCCCTCGCCTCTACGGCGAGGGCCCGCATGTACGCACCGAGTCACTCGTAGAAGGCACTTCTCAAAAACAAACTGGCTTCAGACGCCAGGGCGTGGGCCGCGCCTCCTTTTCCCACGCACTCACAGCTCGACGAGATCGGTCTTGTTCGATCGGTTGATCGCCTGCTTCACGCGCTGCTGGAACTCCTGGATCCGATCGATCTCGTTCCACATCTCGCGCGAGTTGAGCCCGAAGTCCGTCACTTCGACGACGTCGTAGCCGAGCGTCTCCATCTCTTCGGCCTTGAGCCCCTTCTCGCTGAAGGTCTCCTTCTTGCGCTCGACCTTGTTCACGGTCCGGTACCGCACGTGGTTGTCGCCCGACTCGATCACGTTCACACCGTCGGCGCGCAACGGCACCGCCCGCGCGGCCTCCTCGAGCTTGGGGATGATGCTGTCCTTGAGCACCAGCAACTCGGGGATGGTGTACGAGCGCGTGACGCCATCGAGGTCCTCGACCTCCGCCTTCGCCGCTTGATTCGTCAACGAGATCCGCAGCGCTAACTGCAAGTCCTCGGCGATCAGCTCCTGGATCTTCGCGCGGCATTCCTCGACGGTGTAGTGCCGCGAGGTCGTCTTCTCCGAGCCCGCTTCCGGAACGAACGCCGCGTCACCTTCGATCGCTTTCGCGCGATACGTGCGGCGCGTGACGCCGCTCGACTTGAGCCGATTCGTCCACGCGGCCAGATCCGAAGCCAGCTTCTTGCGACGGTTGAACGCGTCGCCCAGATTCATCGCCATGCGCCCATCGTAAGCCGCCGCTCGACGAAACGTGTCGCTCGCGCACCGTGATTCGCCTTCGTTCTGTGCGCGCGTAGTGGCCGCGCTCAGTCACGCAACTCTCGCGGTCGTCGCGGTTGCGACCTCGATGACGCATCGCATGGTGACGACATGACTTCCACGACGAAGATCGCGACATCGAACGCACCACTCACGCGCATCCTCGACGGCATCGACCGCGGTCACGCGCGCTCGGCCGATCGCCTTCACACGCTCCGCAATGGACTGCGCGATCGCATCGAGCACGGCATCGATCGCATCGAGCACGCCGTGACCACCGCGATCACCGCGGTTCGCGCGCGCGTGAAGGTCGCCGACGCAGCGGCCGCCGACGGCATCATCCGCGCGCAAGGTGCGGTCGGTCGCGCGCTCGACAAGGCACGCCACGCGCGCTCCTCGCCGGCGCATCTCGCGTCGTAGCGCGATCGGCGACTTCGCTTGTCTCGCAAAGAGTGTGACCCCGAGCAGGGACCGCGCCTGCGACAGCGAGTGCAACGCACCGGCGAGTGCCTGCCATCGCGCGCTACCAGGATCGCGATGTCGCCGCAGCGACGCTGCACGATTCGGACTAGAGTCGCCCCGTGAACGCATCGTGCCTGTCCGCCGTCCTGCTCGCCCTCGTCGGTTGCGGCTCCGATCCGAAGCCCGCGCCGCAAATGCCCGCACCCGCGCCCGCACAGCCAGCCGCACCGCCGCCGGGCACGCCCGCCGAAGCGGATCCGTGGGCCTCGAAGCCCAAGGCCGCCGATACGCCCGAAGCGCGCAAGCAACGCGCCGATGCCGCGCTCGTTCGCGTCGCCGCGATCAAGCCGAAGATCGCCGGACTTCGCGAGCTCGCGTTCAAGCACGACGTCGCCACCGGCTACCAGACCGCCGACGAGTTCCGCGCGTACGTCAAAGGCGAGCTGTCCAAGGAGCTCGCGCCCGCGCGAGCCGCCGATATCTCCGCCGCGCTCGTCCACGTCGGGTTGATCCCCAAGCCCGTGGATCTGACGCAGGTCCTCGAGAACACCCTCGCGACGCAAGTCGGCGCGTACTACGAGCCCTCGAAGGACAAGTTCTTCGTCGTGATGGTCCCCGACAGCGAGATGATGCTCGACGTGATGTCCGCGCACGAGCTCGTGCACGGCCTGCAACACCATCACTTCCAGCTCGACAAGCTGATGGCGCCCGGCATGTATGACAACGACGCGGTCTCCGAGGACGCGGCCACCGCGATCCGCTTCCTCGTCGAGGGCGACGCGACATACGCGATGCTCGTCTACGCCGTCGCCGAGGCCGCGAAGCTCACCAAGCTCGATCCGAAGATGGCGAAGCTGTTGCGCACGCAGATCGATGGCCTCGCCGCGATGGACGTCGCCGGTCTCAAAGCGCAGATGTCGCAACAAGGCGCCGCGTTCTCCGGCATGGATGCGAGCATGAAGGCATCGTTCGACGCGATCGACGCGATCCCCGCGGCGATCCTCGTGCCGTTGATCGGCTCGTACACCAAAGGCGCGCTCGTCTCCGCGGTCGCGTTCGAGAACGGAGGCTGGCCCGCCGTCAACGCGCTGTACGCGAACCCGCCGCAATCGACGGAGCAAGTGCTCCACCCCGCGACGAAGATGTACCCGAAGCGCGAGATGCCCGTCACCGTCACGTTCCCGACGACGAAGGAAGCGCTCGTCACCGACGTGATGGGCGAGCTGAGCTGGGCGATCTACTTCGATCAGTGGGCCAAGGACAAAGCGGCCGACGCCGCGGCCGGCTGGGGCGGCGATCGGTGGTCGGTGGCCAAGCGCGCGGACGGCCGCCTCGTCGCGTCGATCGCCACCACGTGGGACTCGCCCGCCGACGCGAAGCAGTTCGCGGACGCCTACACCGCGAGCCTCGCAGCGCGCTTCCCCGCCGCGGGCACCACGGACACCAAGGCCGGCGTGCCGCGCCCCGACGGTGGCAAGGTGTTCCTGCGCCTCGCGGGCAACGCGGTCTACATCGTCGACGGCGCGGACGACACGAAGCCGCTCGACGAGCTCGTGAAGAAGACGAAGTTCCAGAAGCGCACGAAGTAGCGCCCACGTGGGCGCCGCCGCGCCTGTTCGTGCGGCGAACGTGTCATACAACCGCCATGTCCCTGCAGTGGTACCCGGGTCACATGACGAAGGCGCGGCGCGAGCTCATCGCGCTGATGCCGTCGCAGGACGTGATGATCGAGGTGCTCGACAGCCGCATGCCGAAGGCGAGCTCGAACCCGGTGCTCACCGAAGCGCGCGGCAAGAAGCCCGTGATCAAGGTGCTCACCAAGAGCGACCTCGCCGATCCCGAGGTCACGCGCGCGTGGGTCACGTACTTCGAGGGCGAGCCGAACGTGAAGGCGTTCGCGTCGACGACGGACAACCCGAAGCTGACGCGCAAGCGCATCGCGGAGCTGAGCCGCGATCTCGCGCAGCATCGCGGGCCGACCAAGGCCGTGCGCGCGTTGATCGCGGGTGTGCCGAACGTCGGCAAATCGACGCTGATCAATCTGCTGATGAACGACACCGTCGCGAAGGTCGGCGACAAGCCCGCGGTCACCAAGCAACAGCAGCTCGTGCGCCTGCCGAACGGCATGGAGCTCACGGATAGCCCCGGCCTCATGTGGCCCAAGATCGAGCACGAGCCGCGCGCGTTCCGGCTCGCGCTCGCGGGCTCGATCCCCGACACGGCGATCGACTACTACACGATCGGCCTGTTCGCCGCGGAGCTGTTCCTCGCGAAGTACGCGCCGCTCGTCGTCGCGCGCTACAAGCTGCCGACCACGCCCGTCGACGCCACCGCGCTCCTCACCGAGATCGGCCGTCGACGCGGCGGTCTCAAGAAGGGCGGCGAGGTCGATCTGCACAAAGCAGCGGAGCTCCTCATCCACGAGTTCCGCTCGGGCGTGATCGGTCCGATCAGCCTCGAAGCTCCGCCCGCCGACACGCGCCCGATCGAGCCCTGAGCTCGGCGATCAGGGCGCCGGCTTGACCGACTTGCACGCGCGCTCGGCCCACCCGGACTCGAGCCACTCGGCGTTGTCCGCCGCGCGCGACTTCGACGGCCCCTTGCACGCGAGCTGTCCGTTCTCGACGCTGACCTCGATGTCCGGCCACCCGCCCGACGAGTTCTTGTGCGCGACGTACCAAGCGCCGGTCCACTTGTGCGCGACAAGGATCGCCGGCAGCTCGATCGTGAACGCCATCGTCTGCTTCGCCGGCAGCCCGTTCGGCTTGCCCGCGACACCCGACTGACGCTTCCAGCTCTTTCCCGCGATCTTGCACGCGGCCGGATGCCCGATGCTCGAGCACACGGTGACGAGCTCGGAGATCGCCGTCTCGCGACTCGTTGCGAGCACCGCCATCGCGTGCGCGAGGCAACCGGTGTTGTCCTCGTTGTCACAGCTGTCACTCCACAACACCACCGCGAGGTTGCGGTTCTTCTTCACGCCAACGCCCGCCCACAGGTGCGCCGCGTAGAGGTTGCACGTCATCGGCGCGTCGTCGCAGCTCTGCACCTTCCCCCGGGCCACCGGCACCTTTCGCTCCCCGAGCGCCGCGAACGTCGCGTAGCCCGCGAGCGCGCACGCTGCCGGATCGCCACCTTCACACGCAGTGGCGCACGTCGCCTTGTCCGCGCACGGAGCAGCATCGACCGACCCGACGCTTAGCAGGACGAACGCGACGACAACCGAGATGCGCATGGGGATCCGGACGTACACCGAACGCGACCATCGCATGGCAGTTACGGCAGCTTCTTGGCCGCTGCGATCAAGGCCTTGTCCGCGCCGAGCAGCTGCAGCGCGGCGATGTACTTCGCGTCACTCGACGCCGGCGATAGCGACAACAGCGCGATCGCGGCCCGCTTCACCTCGTGATCCTGGATCAGCGTGCGGTCGAGACGCTCGCGACCCGTCGGCGTGGCATGCCACAACGTGCCGCCGTCGAGGAAGATGCTCGAGCTCGTCTCGTCCCAGCGATCGTCGGCGCGATAGAACGCGAGGTTCGTGCCCTTCGTCTGCGAGACGACCTTGCCATTCGCGATCACCCACAGGTTCTCTCCACCGATCACGATGCCGACCGCGGTGCCATCGTGCGTGAACCAGCTCTCGAGATGAGAGAGGCCTTGGTCGCTCGGCGCATCCATGTCCGGTGCAAACAAGAACCCGAGGATGCGGGTGGTGCCATCGCGACCGAGCAGCACCTGACGACGCTTGCCGTCGCGGTTCGGTTCGGGCCACCAACCGAGCCACATGTACGGACCACACGCGGACGGTGCGATCGCGATGTCCCTCGCCTTCGCATCCTGCTTGCGGATCCACGCATTCGCTCGAGTCTGCTCGTCTGCAGTCAGCGCCGAGGTCGTGCACGCCGTGTCACCGAGCTTCATCGCCAGATCGTCGAGATACGCGCGCGACTCTGGATGCGCTTGATGCACGATTTCTGACATCGATTCCGGTTCCACGAGCTTCGCTTTCGCGAGGAACGCGGTCACCTGGCGCTGAACGCGAACCGCCAACGCGGTGGGTGGCGCAGCCGCCACGAGCTCCGCACGGCGCTTCGACGGGATTCCCAGCGTCGCGAGCTGTTGCGCGACGAGATCGCGGTCTGGAGGCGCGCTGGAATCGAGTGCCACGAACTGCGCGGCGATCGCGCGACGATCCGCAGCGGTCTGCAGTGACTTCGCAGCGGCGCACGGAGCCAGACGGAGATCGGGCGCGAGGCAGACGTAGAGCTCCACGTCCTGACGTGTCATGCCCGAGACAACGACCTGCTTCCCGATCACCTTCACGTCCGAGAGGTTCGTGATCTGACCGCTGCTCCCGACCTTCCCGTTCGCGAAGCGGACCTGCACGCGATCGTAGGTATTCGTCGCTCCACCTTCCCGCTCGTGATCGGAATACACGATGTCCACCGCGCCATCTCCGTCGACATCGACCTGCGCGAGCAGCGAGATCCGACCTTCATCGGCCCACTCCATCCAGCTCAGCGAATGCGTGCTCGTGTCTTGCGCGATCACCTCGACCGCCGTCGACGACACGCGCAAGAGGTAGTTCCTGCGCGTTCCATTGATCGAGCCCTTCGACTTCTTGAGCTCGCGATCCTGACTGATATCGAGCACGATTCCGGACGCGTCCCGGCACCCCAGGTTGATCTGGAGCTCGAGATCGTCGGGGCCGCTCGACGTCGGCCCTGTCTCGTCGGGGTGCTGCGAGTCGATCCACGCGAGAGCTCGTTTCTTCGCATCCGCGCGCTCGACGCTTGTCGGTGCCGTGCACCCCTGCGTGACCGGCGCGATCTGTGTGGAGCTGCGCGGCCCGAACTTGGTCGCGATCTTCTGCAGCTCCGGCACGAGAGGAATCTTCCCCTGTGCATGCGCCACCGACGCGCCGCTCAACGCGACCACCGTCACCAGGCCGTACTTCATCGTGCTGCAGGATAACGCCTCGCCCGACCCGGTCGTTCCCACCGATCGCTACAAGGACGACGATCGCAGCGTCCGGATCGCCGGCAGCGACTCGTCGCGGCGGAACCTGGTCGTCCCCGCCGAGCTGCGCATGTCGGCGTAGTCGAACGCCGAGCTCTCGACGAGCTCGACGTGCACGTCGGTCTGATCCGCCTGCGTCGGCAGCTCGATATCCGCCGGCAACATCGGCAGCGTGAACTGCCGCGCGGCCTCGGGAAGGATCACGCGCCAGCTGAGCAGCGTCGCCGTCTTGTAGTTGAAGTCGAACGTGACGATCGCACCGTCGTAGCTCTCGCCGCTCGACTGCGTCCACGTGACGCCGTTGCTCGAGCCATCGATCGTCTGGATCCACGGCAACAGATGGCTGCCATCGAACGTGTGCGCCGACCGCGCCCCCGCGACGCTCTCGAATCCTTGCTGATACGCCTCGAATCCCTGGCCGAGGAAGTAGCGCAGGTCTGTTCCATCGCCGAACGACGGCGGAACCGCGATCGTCCCCGTCGTCGTCCCGCCGCTCGGCGCGGGCAAGTCCGTCGGCAACGCGTACGCCGTCGTCGTTCCGACGCGCGAGCCCGCCGTGGCCAACGCACGCGTCACGGACGCCGGGAGGTTCTCGATCGTCGCGCTAAACTGCGCCGGCGTCGCCCACGTGCCGGTCAGCGTCGTCGTGCTCCCCGGCGTGATCGCCACGCTCTCGACGAGAAATGCCAGCGTCGCCGCTCCCGCTCGCGCGGCCGCCACCAGCGTCGTCGGCTGCGGACACGGCGCGAACATCGTGAACGTGATCGTGGTCCCCGCCGACGCTCCATTGCCGCACTGCGCTGCGAGCAGCTGGTGATTCGTGGTGCCGCCTGGCGCCGCGGGCAGCACGAGCGTCGCGGTGCCCGGCGTGGACAGCACGTTGTTGCCGACCTCGATCGCATCGCCGCCGCCGACCTGCACGATCGTGGTGAAGCCGCTCGATTGCACGATCGTGACCATGCCTCCCGCGGGAACATCACCTGTTGCCATGCCGTTCGCATCCGTGTCGACGCGACTCACCAAGGTGCCATTCGCGCGTTGAAACAGAACGATCGCGTCCGCATCGCGAGCCGCGTTGCCCGCCCACGCGGTCACCGTGACCGAGCCGCCCGGTGGGGCATCGCCGAGAATCTCGCCGTCCGCCGGCGGAGCATCGGGCAGCGTGTTCACGCCGTCGTCACCGCAGGCGGCGAGAGCGGCGAGTAAGAGGAGACCGGTACGACCTGAGTGCATTTCTACTAGACCCACCACGGGCATTATGTGACCGGCCAATGCTCGTGGCGGGGTTCGAGGCTGGAAAGTGGCGCCCACGTGGGCGCTCGCGCTCCAGGCGAGCGATCGATCGGGCGATCGGTCTTTCTCCCGATCGAGAACGCAAACGTCGAGTGCGTCGAGATGGTTGTTGACGGATTGCCGGAGCAATCACGTTCGATCCATCGAACCTCACGTTGCGCTGTGGGTCGTGCCATCGCGCGCATCACCTCGGGTTGATCACGATCAGTGGAACGGCGCCGGATCAGTTAACAACCACGCGAAGAACCATCGAAGCGGTCGCGGAGTCCTTCGCGCGGCCCGAGCGTTATCGTCGGTGGAACGTTCCATCATTGCGGTTTTGGCGCCGTGGGCGCGAACATGTAGGCGGCATATCGAGCAACAGTGCGGATGGACGCGCCTACTCTCTCAGGCCAGATGCAATGCGTCCGATTGCGGCAGGCTGCCGGCGCAGTCGGCCCCTCCGCGCGTAGGCGTGATCGTTCTCGACACCTGGCACGGTCGCGGGCATGTTCAGCGGACAATGCGATTCGGGTTGTTGTGTATGGGCGGCGTGATTGCGTGCGGCTCTCCTCGTGACGCCGACGTCGACGCGCGCGTCGATGATGTCGCCATCGACGTCGCGATCGAAGAGGACGCCATGCTCGATGCCGAGATCGATGCGCCTCCGGCGGTGTCGCCCTCACCACGTTGCACCACCACACCGAGCGTGCTGATCGACGTCTCGCCCCGTCGCCTCCTGAACTTCGCGCGCTCAGGGGACACGCTCTATGTCGCGGCCCATGACGTTGGCCCGAGCGATGAGATCACGGATCCGATCGTGTTCACGATCGATCTCGTGAGCAGTACCCAGTCAGCGGTCCCTTTCGTTCCCAACGCCGAGGTCAGCGTGTGGCCCAGCGTCGACCCGACGCATGACGTGTTTGGCACCGGCGCTGGAACGGTCTGGCAGTTCCATCCTGGTGCGGCACCGCTCGCACTCGTGACCGGTCGCGACACTCCTGCGCTCGCGACCGCCGATGGTGGCTACGTCTACTGGGCCGAGAAACAGTCTGCGGCGAGCTTTGGCGCGCTGAAGCGTCGGCTGATCAGCGGTGGCACCGTCGAGGACATCGGGTTCTGTGAAGATGCCTGGGACATCGTCATCGCGGGCAACGAGCTCTTCTGCGGTGGATTCCGTGGCCTCGTCCATCTCCCGAAGGACGGCTCGGGCTCGATCCAGAGCATCGCGTACAACAGTGGGTATCCGGTGGCGTCGGTGATGAGCGATGGAGCCGGCATCGCGTTCGTGTCGCTCTACAACTACCCCGACCTGTGGACGGCCACCGCGTCCACAACGTCTGCAACGCTGATCAATCGTCTCACCACCCTTGGGCGCTACCTTGGCCTGACAGCGACGAGCGACTACTACTACACCGTGGAACAGGACTCGGGCATTCGCCGCGTCCATCGCACCACCCTCGACGTCGAGCCTGTCTACACGTCTTCCGCGAACCGCGACCCGGTCGTGTGGAACAACCAGCTCTACTTCGAAGCGCCGAACCCGCAGCTGTCGGGCGATCGCTACATCATGCACTGCGTGGACTAGCCGCGGTCCACGCGCTCGCCGGAGAGATCATTCCGTCGGCGATCCACAAACGAAAAAGCCCGCCGAGCGGCGGGCCTTAGTCGCTGGAGCGAGTGGACTACGAGCAGCCGCTCGTGCTGCCGCAGTTGGGGCACTTGTGGCAGGCGCCGTTGCGCACCATCAGCGTGCCGCACTCGTGGCAGGGCGGAGCGTCGGTCTCTT
>Ga0154020_10010551_pt1 | contig 10562 bp, 13 predicted proteins | sample Klosneuvirus_201_FD_109709 | JGI IMG/M metagenome (GOLD analysis project Ga0154020, IMG submission 109709) | Active sludge microbial communities from wastewater, Klosterneuburg, Austria - Klosneuvirus_20160825_MG | ecosystem: Engineered > WWTP > Aerobic digester > Activated sludge | place... | reverse complement strand
CGCGCAATCGTCGGGGGCTTCCTTTATCCGTGATTCAGAAATTGAAAAACTGATCGCTTCTTATGCAAAAACCATCTTCAGGGCGGCTGGTTTGCCTGCCGACGACATCCAAGTTTATATTATCGCAGATGACACAGTGAATGCTTTTGTTACCCCCGACCGGGGGGTTTTTATCAATATGGGTTTGTTGATCCGCAGCCAAACGCCCAATCAATTGATCGGCGTGATTGCCCATGAAACCGGGCATATTATGGGCGGCCATTACGCCCGCTTGCAGGATAAATTAAAGAAAGCCACCTTTGAGCAGATTTTGGGATTCATCTTGGGGGTTGCCGCCGGATTTGCTGCCAATGACCCGAATGTCACCGCCTCGGTTATTTCTTTTATCGATAGCATTGGCCAACTTTCTTTATTGTCGTTCAGTCGGGGCCAAGAAGCCTCAGCTGACCAAGCCGCCCTTAGTTTGCTGGACCGCACGGGGCAATCATCCCGTGGCTTGCGCGATTTTTTTAAAATCATGCAGCAACAAGAGCGGTTGGGCGGTTTCTCCATCGGCCCCTATTTCAGCACCCATCCCCTAACTGCTCAGCGGATACAGGCAGTGCAGGAACATTTGGAAAAATCCCCTTTTGCTGACCGAATGGACCCACCGCTTTTACAATTAGCCCATGAGCGGATGCGTGCCAAATTGATCGGCTATTTCTATAGCCTGTCTCAAGTGTTGGTGATTTATCCCGAACAAGATCAGCGGATGGTTGCTAGATACGCCCGGGTTTTTGCCTACTACCGCGCTACCCAGATAGACCACGCCTTGGTTATATTGGACAGCCTGTTAAAAGATTACCCGGACGATCCTTTCTTTACCGAATTCAAAGGACAAATTTTGCTAGAAACCGGCAACCCTGGCCTTGCACTTCCCTATTACCGGCAGGCCATCAGGCTGGATCCTTCTTCCTATTTATTGCAATTTGATTTAGCTCGCGTGATCTTGGCAACCAATGACAGTAAATTATTGCCGGAAGCCATTAAGAATTTGGAATCTTTCTTGCGGGTTGAACCAACCAACGCTTCCGGCTGGCGGCAATTGGCCATTGCCTACGGGAAAAAGGGCGATATGGGCATGACGGCCCTAGCCTTAGCTGAAACCGCCGTGAATCGCGGCCTTTATAAAGAAGCGATTTTACAAGCCGAACGCGCCATGAAGCTATTGGCTTATGGTTCACCTGGGTGGCGGCGTGCCGATGATATCCAGAATTATGCACATAATTCTTTAAAACGCTAACAGCCGGGATGGTTGTTTTTTAGACGCCCCGCTTTTTCCTAGAGAATCGGCATTTTTGTTGTGGTGGCTTGCTATATGTGCTAGTTCTTCGCCGAAATATATTGTGATCAGGATGATCCTGGTGTTTTTTTATTTTAAAGGATGTAATGATGATGAAATGCCTCCCTGTCTTGCGCCCACTTGCTTTTGCTGTCAGTATATTGTTGTTGATGGCGTCTAGTTTCCAACCAGTCGCCGCGGATACCTTAAGCAAACCCCAGAAACAAGAAATCCAGGCCCTAATCGAGCAATATATTACCGAGCATCCTGAGGTAGTGGTCAAAGCGCTGGAGACGATGAAAAGGCGGCAACAGCAGGAAGAAGAGCAGCGGGTTGCCGGGGAAATCCAACGTTTATCGAATGAATTATTTTATAGCAGCGGCTCGCCCATTTTGGGTAACCCCAAGGGTACGGTTAATTTAGTTTTTTTCTTTGACTACCAATGCACATACTGCAAGCAAATGGCTGGCATGCTGGTTGAACGCTTGAAAAATGAACGCAATGTCCGCATTGTGATGAAAGAATTCCCGATTTTGGGTCCTGAATCTTTTATGATGGCCCAAGCTGCCTTAGCCGCCCGCAAACAAGGAAAATACGAATCTTTCCATCTGGCGTTGATGGCCAGCCATACCCATTTGACAACCCAGCAAGTGCAGAAAATTGCCGAAAGCCTGGGGATCAACCTTAAACAATTAAGCCAAGACATGCAAAGTACCGACGTGTTGCAGGAATTGGATAAAAACCGCTCGCTTGCGGAATTGCTGAACATTCACGGCACCCCCGCCTTTGTTGTAGGCCGTCAGGTGGTGGTGGGCGCCCCCGATCCCGAGGATTTGGTGGCCGCTTTGCGGCAGCTGGCAAAACAGCCCGGTTCTCGCTAGAGATGAGAGTTACTTTTTTTACTCTGAGAAAACTTGCTTGTCATATCAACTTGCAGTATTTATAGATTCTTTATTTTTTATTCTTGATGATTACGTGTAACAATATTGTTTTGATTTTTTGGAAGAAGGGTTTGCCATGGTGGCGAAAAAATTTGATGTTGACGTTTCTTTGGTTAAAAAACTAGCAAAACTACTCGATGACAGCAACTTGGGGGAAATCGAATACGAAAAGGGTGATGAAAGGATCCGATTAAGCAGAGGCAATCCTTTTGTCAACACACAGCCCTCTTTCCCACCCCCTGTAGCCCCTGCTAGTACCACCAATATCACAATAGAGCCAGCCGTCCAAACCGGGGGTATCCCCTCACCGATGGTGGGGACAGCCTATTTATCCTCACAGCCCGGGTCTGCCCCTTTGGTCACGGTAGGTGACCGGGTCAATAAGGGCCAAACCATTTTGATTATTGAGGCGATGAAAGTGATGAACCCCATCCCAGCCCCGCAAGCGGGCATCGTCAAGTCGATCTTAGTCACTGACGGGCAACCGGTGGAATTCGGGCAAATCCTGATCACCATAACCTAAAAGGCATGATGATGTTAAAAAAAATTCTTATTGCCAACCGTGGGGAAATTGCCTTGCGTATCTTGCGTGCCTGCCGGGAAATGGGCATCCAGGTGGTGGCCATCCACTCGACCGCTGATGCCCATGCAAAACATGTGTTGCTGGCGGATGAATCCGTTTGTGTTGGACCGGCTTTGGCCAAGGATAGCTATTTGAATATGCCAGCTATTATTTCTGCAGCCATCATAACAGGCGCAGATGCCATCCATCCCGGAATCGGTTTTTTATCCCAAAACGCCAAATTCGCCCAAATGGTTGAAGAACACGGTTTTGTTTTTATAGGTCCCTCACCCGAGCATTTAGCGCTGATGGGAGATAAAGTGCGCGCAAAAGAGGCAGCCCAAAAACTTGGCTTGCCGGTTGTGCCGGGATCGCCAGGGGCCGTTACCAATGATGCCGAAGCCATTAAAATTGCTGAAAAAATTGGTTTCCCGGTTCTGGTTAAGGCATCAGCCGGTGGTGGCGGTAAAGGCATGAAAGTTGCACATTCCGCTCAAGATATGGTTATGGCCCTAAGCCTTGCACGTTCAGAAGCCAAGGCCAGTTTCGGCGATGATACGGTTTATTTGGAAAAATACCTATCTCACCCTCGTCATATTGAAATCCAGGTGTTGGCTGATAATCATGGGCACGTTGTTCATTTGGGGGAACGGGATTGTTCCTTGCAACGGCGTCACCAAAAAGTACTGGAAGAAGGCCCTTCCCCTTGTCTTACCACCGCTCAACGCGACCAATTAGGCGAGCTGGTTTGTAAAGCCATCCGCAAAATGGGTTACCGCAGTGTTGGCACTGTTGAATTCCTGTATCAGGATGGTAAATTCTATTTTATTGAAATGAACACCCGTTTGCAGGTTGAGCATCCGGTTAGTGAGATGATCACCGGCATTGATTTGGTGCGGGAACAAATCCTGGCAGCGGCTGGGGAAAAATTATCTTTCAGCCAGAAAGATATCCGCTTTTACGGCCACGCCATTGAATGCCGGATTAACGCGGAAGATCCTGAAACCTTCCAACCATCACCAGGATTTGTCAAGGATTTCCACGCGCCCGGGGGCTTAGGTGTACGGGTTGATTCGGCTTTATATGCTGGCTATACCGTCCCCCCCCATTACGATAGTTTGATTGCCAAAGTCATTGTCCATGGCCGCAACCGCCAAGAGGCCATTATGCGGTTAAGGCGTGCTTTGGAAGAGCTGCATATCGGCGGCATCAAAACCACTGCTGCCCTGCACCGGCGATTGGTTGCCGCAGCCGATATTGTCAGCGGCAATTATGATATTCGTTGGCTGGAGAATTTTGTTGCAGAAACCAGTGCCTAAATAATCGGTTAAAAGATTGAATTCGGCTTTATCTGTTGAACAATTACTCTCTGCTTATGCGGCAGGCATTTTCCCGATGGCGGATACGCGGCACAGCCGCAACTTTTATTGGGTAGAGCCCGAATGGCGGGGTATTATCCCCCTGAACGGTTTTCATATCCCACGCCGGCTTCAAAGCCTTTTAAGGCAACAACCCTTTGATATTTTCTGCAACCGAGATTTTGCAGGCGTGATCAAGGCCTGTGCAGCACCCACCCCCAAACGTCCTGAAACCTGGATTAACAAGGTTATTAAGGAGGCTTATCAGCAATTATATGAAGCCGGTCACGCCTATTCGGTGGAATGCTGGCAAAACGGCCAATTGGTCGGCGGGGTGTATGGGGTTAGTTTAGGCAGTGCTTTTTTCGGTGAAAGCATGTTCAGTTTAGTGCCCAACAGCAGCAAAGTGGCCCTCTGCCATTTAGCTTTACGACTAAGGCTAGGGGGGTATAGCTTACTTGATACGCAATTCTTGACCAACCATTTAAAGCAATTCGGTGGCATTGAAATTGCCCAAGCTGCATATTTAAAACTTTTATCAGAAAGCCTACAAAAAACCGCCCAATTCCCTTATTTGGTTACAGGGGCAGAATTATTAGGCTGGATACAGTCAATCAACCAGAAATCATAAACCGGATGATCAAGGGCAGATAAAGCCGGACTTGAAGCGAAAAACCAGCCGCTAAAGCGCTTGGTTGGCTGCGAGGAGCCGAATAATTCATCAATTTCTACATAGGCAGCGCTTTCAGGGGTTTCCTCGGGCGGTTTCTTTTGGCATTTTTTAAGGGTGATTTGCAATGTCCCGAATTGGACCGGCTTATCAATCACCAAAGATAAAGTGGAAATACGGGTAGTAACCTTATCCAATGCCTGGATGGTCGCCCCATTATACGTTTCTTGCCCAATTGCCGGTATAATCAAGCCCACACAAAACCCAAATACACAGATACCCGGAACCAGTATTTTTATCATGCCAACCTCAAGCCGTTATCAGGTGATCGATTAAATCATGGAATATCTGGCGTACAGACCCCGGGTCACACCGCATGACCAGGGCATCTTGCCAAGCATCTTCCATCATTTGGTGCAATTCCTGGTAATTTTCATTCAGTACTTTAAGCTTTTCCCGGCAAGATACTGGCTGGCCATCATTTTGTACCCATTGCGGCAATTGCTGCTTTGTCATCATTGTTTGCCTTTCATCTTGTCCTTAAAAACATATCCCCTGATAGGCACTGCCTATCCCTAAGGGTGAGCTGGTGGCAGCGGTACGGGCGACGGTTTGCCATATAAAGTCGCCCGCTCCTGTCCTGTTAAAATAGCTTTAGAGAGTAAATCCAATAGGTCAATCGAGCCTTGCGTGTAGGATATGTAGTCACCTGGCTTCAAGAAATTCTCATCCGACCCAGCTTGCAGATCAATATAAGCCTTGCCGCCCAACCCGTCGGTTAAAATACGGGCATTTGAGTCCGCTGGCAGTTTGAGCTTTGCATGCACGGTAAACCCTATTTGCACTTGAAAACTATCTAGGCTCAGCAAAACTGAGCTGACTTTGCCAATGGTCAATCCTGCCAAACGGACTTCAGAGCCTATGTTGATGCCGTTGGCTTGACGGAAATTTCCGTATATTTCTGGATCTTGCCCAGACTTAAAACGCAGCTGCCCATTAACCAATAGCAAAAAAACGGCAGCCCCCGCTAAGGTCAGTAACCCAATCCCTATATTTGACCAATCGCGCTTGACCGTCATATCAGAACCCTATTTGTTTTTTTCTTGTTGGTTATTTTCTGCCGCTTTAAAAATTGCTTGGCCAACCAGATCAATGAAATTAATGCCCGCCTGGGTGTTAGTCAGTTCTTGCCCCTCTGCCACAAACTCTGCTTTCTGACCGGGGTCAATATTAATGTAAGAATTGCCAAAAATACCGTCGCTGGTGATGCGCAGCAAACTATCAACCGGCAGGTGAAATTTCTCCTCAATCGTTAAACGCAAGACCGCATCAAAATTTTGGGGATCGAGAAATTTATCGGTTACACTGCCGATTTTGATGCCTGCCAAACGGACATCACTGCCAATATTAACGCCGTCTACTTTCGTAAAACGGGCAACCACGCTATATCCCTTGCCCGCAGAACCCCGCGTCCCCTCATAAACAAAAACCACAAAAATAACGGCAATGGCCAGGACCAAAACCCCGGTGATTGTTTCAATAATATTTCGGTTCATGACCATCCGTTAATATTTAGAGGTTATGGAATTATCTGGGCTGGGCTGCCAGGCTTGATAACCATCCATGGCTTTAGCCACCAGTTGCTCATTACTTACAGGTTGATAAGCGTAAGGCGTGCCGGTTAAATTCGGCATATGCGGCTGTTGCCAGGCGTATAAAGATTGATCAGCTTGAACGGGTATATTGTTATGTACATGATGCAGCCACGCATGCCATACTGGCGGCACCTTGGAAGCTTCAACGATCCCTTGATACACCACCCAACGCTTTTCCCCTTTTCCTTTACCCTTAGATCTATAAAAATACCGGTTGCCTAAAGAGTCCGTTCCGGCTTTTTTGGCAAAAAATCTTGATAAAATCCCTAATCTTCTATTCATTCAAACCCCTCAAACGATCTTGATAACAAAATTTTTCTTATTAAAAGCCATCCGATCAATTCGATGCAATAAGTAGGTTATTGTTGCAGAAACAAGCCGCAACGTCCAGCAATAAAGCAAGATACCCTACCTAATCAGAATCGTTAAAAACACCCCATTCTATGGATGAGTGGGTATCACTTTAAAAATTTACGCCAGATCATCTTGATTTTTACCTGATAAATTTTGTATGGTGAGTTGATTAATCACATGTAGGAGGTATCTTGTCCGAAAGCATCATTGAAAAAAACCTAGCACGCTTGGGGTTGCAATTACCTAAAGCTGCCCCCCCCGTTGCCAATTACGTACCGGTAGTCATCAGCGGCAATTGCGCTTATGTGGCCGGACAGATACCCATGACAGCTGGGGAAGTTAAGTTTTCTGGCATGATTGGTAAGGATTTAACAATTGAACAGGGCCAGCAAGCCGCCAAATTGTGCGGGCTTAATATGATCGCGCAATTAAAGATGGCGCTAGGCGGGGATTTAAGCCGGGTGAAACGTTGTTTGAAATTAGGCGTATTTGTCCAGTGCCCAGATGGTTTTGCCGATCAACCCAAAGTCGCTAATGGTGTTTCCGATTTTATGGTTGCTGTACTGGGCGAAGCTGGCAAGCATGCCCGTTCGGCCGTTGGTGTTAATGCTTTACCCTTAAATGTAGCGGTTGAAGTTGACGGTTTTTTTGAAATCACCCATTAACCGACGCTTTTCCTCAAGCCCACTTTAGACTAAGATATTGGCCGCAGGCAGTCATAAGCTGCTGCATTTTCCGGCGGCAGTTTAATCGGGGGATTAGGAATTGCCAATTGCTGCAACCGTCCTTGTAAGGATTGCTGCCAGTTTGCACTGCCTTGACCATCGATATATTCCTTGGATTCATCGGTCATTAAATAGCGTGATTCGGCAAATGACAGGCCCTGCGACCATTCCTCTTTGGCTTTTTCATTTAAACCCAAGGCCCAATAGATATCGCCCAAATGCAAGCGCAGCTCCGGATCTCCTGGTTTTCCTAGCACGGCCGGGCAGACAAAATGGAAAGCCTGGTCATATTCGTGCATTTGATATAAGATCCAGCCTTTGGTATCTAACATTTCTGGATCTTGCGGATCAGCCGTTAGGGCCTTATCAATAAACTCTAAGGCTTGAGGTAAATTTCTTCCCTGCAACGCCCAAACATAGGCAACGCCGTTATAACCATAGGCCGAACCCACATCTACCCCCTGTTGATACCAATACTCAGCCAGTGCCAAATCAACCGGTACCCCCACCCCATATAAATGAATATAACCCAATCCCATTTTAGCAGCCGTATGGCCCTGTTTGGCCGCACGGGTCAATTGATCCAGAGCTTTTGGCATATCCCGTTCTTCCCCCAAACCGCGCCAAAACATATAGCCCAAGCCATATTCCCCATCTGGATCACCTTTATTTGCCAATTGTTGGAAAATGCGGATAGCTGTGCCATAATCTTTATTGTCAATCGCTTGCCAAGCCTGATCCGGATTTTGGGCAAAAGTTGCAGGGGCAGGAAAAAGCAATAAAGCGGTAATGCTCAACAACAATAACCGTAATTGTGTTTTAAAGAATGAGGTTTTTTTCAACTTATTTTTCCTTTACATAGGAGATGGCATTAAGAAATCAGGTTAAAACAAGATTGGATCAATAGGTTGAGAGGCAATGTCTGTAACCGCAATTCCTTGTCTGCTTGTCCCATCATTTCCTGCAATTCGGCGCGCCATTGATTAAAGTCAAAGAAATAATCAGAGGGATTGCTCTTCGCCAGCAAGTCAATTGCTGTTAACCCTTCATTTTTCGCTTCCTCATATAGGCCCAATTGAAAATATATTTGAGCTAAATGAATACGGACTTCAGCATCCTGAGGTAAAGCGCGCACCGACCGGCAGCTGGGATTTAATGCCTCTTCATAATGCTCCTGTTGATAAAAAACCCAAGCCAATGTATCCAAATAATAGGGGTTGTCAGGCTTAATCACCAAAGCTTCTCGGACAAGGATCAACGCTTCATCCAGGTACTGGCTGTTTACAGCCCAGTTATAGGCTAATTTGTTCATGCCCGAAGCTTTGTCGTCATCAGTAATCTGTTTGATCCATTCTTCCCCTTTTGCCGGGTTACGAACAACACCGATCCCGTAATTCAAATAATAACCAACGATGTACTTGGCTTTAGAATCTCCTTGTTGAGCCATTTGCAAAACTTCGCGGTAAGCGCTACCCTCATCCCTATTTTTAACCGCCTGCCTCCATTGATCCCAATCGGCCCAGGCCGGGGCGCAAATCAATATCGTCAACAAACCCATGCCCGTTTGAAAAAGAAAATGTTTTAGATATTTGGTCATTTGGGTTTTCCCATCAATTGGCTGCAATCTAAGAAATTGGGTTTAAACAGGGTTTAATAGCCGGGTTGGTTGGCAACTCATGCAATTGTAATTTCTGATCTGCTTCTCCAATTAATTTTTGTAACTCCGCACGCCATTGATCTAAATCCAGTACCGACAAATAATGGGCCGGATTGCCCTTTGCCAGTAAAAAACGCCGTTCTTCCAAGTCAATTGCTGCCAACCATTCATTTTTGGCTTCCTTATATAAGCCCAATTGAAAATATATTTGGGCTAAATGGGTACGGGATTCCGGGTGTCCAGGCAAGGCGCGCATCGATTGGCACATAGGTTCCAAGGCCTTTTCATATTGCTGAAGTTTATAAAAAACCCAAGCGAGCGTATCCAAAAAATAGGGGTTATTGGGATCCCGTGCGAGTGCTTCCTGGATAAGGGCTAACGCCTCATCCAATCGTTCATCGTTTACCGCCCATGCATAAGCCATGCTGTTCATGGCAGACGCGCTACCGTTATCAGCGGCCTCTTGAATCCATTCCCTGCCCTTCACCGGGTCACGGGCGACCCCAAGCCCATAGGTTAAATAATAGCCAACCATGTATTGGGCTTCGGTGTCGCCCTCATCTGCCATTTTTAACACTTCCTGGTAAGCAGTAACGTAGTCGCCGCGCTGCTCTGCCGCACTCCAGGTGTCCCAATCGGCCCAGGCAGGAGTGCAAATCACAAACGTTAACATGGCAATTGCGGTTTTCAATATACCATTTTTGATAGTTCTAATCATTTACCTTTCCTCATTTGGTTAAGGGTATAATAGTTGATCGTTCGCCAGCCCCTCTTGCGGTCAGAACAGCGATCAAGATCAATGGGTAAAATTAAGAAATTGGCTTCAGGCAAGAAAGTTCTTTGGCAGGCGCAATTCCTTGCTGCTTGCCAGCCTGTGCTTTGGCAATTTTAGCTTGAAACTCTTGTTGCCAGATTTTCAGATTCTGCATCTGCAAATAATCTTTTGATGCCCCGTCGCTTAAAAATTGCCGGTTTTGCTCTAAATCCAGCACTTGTTGCCATTCCATGATCGCTTGATCAAATAAACCGAACTGGGCGTACACATCGCTCAGATGCTCGCGCACTTCAATAGCACCCGGTTCTTTTAATGCCGCATCGCAGATATAAGTAAAGGCTTTTTCGTAATCTTTCTGCTGGTAATATATCCAGCCCAACGTATCGATGTAAGAAGCCTCATCTGGATAAAGCGCCAGCACCTCGCTCATCAATTTGGTAGCTTCCCCAAGCTTTATCCCGCGCTGGCTCCAGCTATAAGCCAAATTATTCATGGCAACAATATGACCGTTTTCTGCAGCTTTTTGATACCAATATTCTCCCTT
>Ga0154020_10010550_pt1 | contig 10562 bp, 10 predicted proteins | sample Klosneuvirus_201_FD_109709 | JGI IMG/M metagenome (GOLD analysis project Ga0154020, IMG submission 109709) | Active sludge microbial communities from wastewater, Klosterneuburg, Austria - Klosneuvirus_20160825_MG | ecosystem: Engineered > WWTP > Aerobic digester > Activated sludge | place... | reverse complement strand
TTGGAAACATATAATAAACTGAAACAAATTTTGAAGAGCCGTATGCGGGAAATTCGCACGTACGGATCTGTGAGGGTTTTACCTTTGACTAAGTTGAAAGGTCAGAGGTAATTCTACTCTATGGCCGACTGAATTTCAATCACCCCGCATTATGAAAATACTTCTCTGTGGTCAGTATTTTCATATTTCTAGTAAGAGACTATTTGATAAACGACTCTTTGATTCAGGAGATACAGATATGTCGTCAATTGCAATTGAAAAGAATGAGAGTGATTTGTCAGATAAAATGTGGAATCCACCGGGAGGGTTTCTTATTTGGTTAATCGTTCTCTTTGAACTATTTTTCTTTGGAATTGCCTATACGACTATTGCACACTTTCGCCATATTAATCCTGAAGCGTTTAGATTAGGTAAAGCACATTTGGATTTAAAGTTTGGAATATTCTTAACTTTGAGTTTGTTATTTAGTGGATGGCAGTTAGCAGAGTTTGTACACCACTATTTTAGTAACAAACATAAAATAGCACGCATCAATTTCTATTTAGCATTTCTCTCCGGTTTGATATTTATTTTTTCTAAAAGTTTTGATTATTACTATAAAATTCAACAAGGTTTTGTTCTGGGTTCCAGTGATTTCTGGGATCTCTACTGGCTGTTAACGAGTTTTCATTTTGTTCATGTTCTCGTTGGACTCTCTATTCTTATCTTTATTCATTATAAGATAACTAGAAATCAAATCTCTGATTTTGATGCCGCCATACGTGGAAGTGCAAATTTTTGGCATATGTGTGATGTGATCTGGTTATTTATTTTTCCATTATTTTATATAGGAAACTAGCAATATGAGAATTCGTTTGATTTTTCTAACACTCCTTATTTTGTTTTTTATAAGCTTGTTTTTTTCCAATCTCCATTATGCGATTCTTTTTTCTGTTGTAAAAGCAATGCTTATTGGAGTTTTTTTTATGGAGCTGAATCGGTCTCATAAGTTATGGTTTCTTCTTTATTCAGCAGTGATTGTATCTTCTGCTTTAATCATTTTAATTTTAAGTTAGAAGCTGTTTGAAAAATAAGAAGAACATTTTTTTGATTGGGCATAGTTATTTGAAGTGGATATCTTAGATAGTTCCGTGATCTTAAAATATGAACGAGTTGGCCTTTTGCAATGGATTCCTCTGCAAGAAATCGCGGAAGAAAGGTGGCTTTTTGATGCCAAGACATTTCCGACAATCACATTTCAATCAAGAAATATTAAAGGCACCCCCGAGTCCTTCACAATGGAAGGTGATCTTACCATTCATGGTCAAAAGAAGTCTGTGAAATTAGAAGGAAAATACTTAGGTGCAGTGACAGATGGTTATGGAAATCGAAAAATTGCCCTCTACGCAAAAGGAAAATTAAGTCGAAAAGATTTTGGACTTAAATGGAGCAAAATGGTAGAAGTGGGACCAGTTGTAGGAGATGAAGTGACTATTGAATTAAAAATTCAAGCTTCAAAAGCAAAATAAATATATATAATTTACGAGGCCGTGCCACGTTTTTATGGAACTAAACTCTGATTTTTTTCAAACTCGCTCTAAAAGCATAAAACCTGAAATATTGAGAAACTTTTCTTTGAGAGTAGGAAGAGGAGTTAAAATAAACGAAATGATAGTGGCCCACCAAGGCATGGCTACCTCACGACCTAATTTTTTTGATTCTTTGGCGAAATATCGAATATCTGAAACTTTCCATCCTCTTTTCCCAAAAAAATCGAATAAATTTTTTGGAAAAAACTTTAATGGAGAATTTTTCATTAAATCAGTTAGAGTTCCTCGCTTTTTCATAATTCTCATCAGTGTTGGTGATGAATACTCCACAATCCAATATTTAAATTGCTTATGACGATTTAGATCTTCAATCAGATCCTGAACTTGAGCTTCATCGAGATAAGGAACGACTCCTTCGGTGATGACAATTGCTTTTGAAGTCTTTGCGGCAATTTGTTCAAAGGCTAATTTTTTTGCTTCTGAATTTGAAAGGTCAAGTGCAACTCGCTCTAGTTTGCAATTTGGTTTTTCATTCTTTAATTGTTCTTCTTTGTATTGAATCATGTGAGGAAAATCAATTTCAATCCATTGCAGATTAGGTGGCAATTTCATCCGGTAAGGTCTGGTATCTAAGCCTGCCCCAAGATTAATAACAGTATCAATTCCATTTTTGATTTGTTCTTCAATGAGTTGGTCTATCATGCAGGTTCTAATAACTACTGACCAAGAGAGATATTTAGCTACGACAGAAGAACGACTAGACATTTGTTGTTCAATTTCTCGTCCTTTACTTCCAACAAGTCGATCCGCTAATTGATCTTTAAATAGGGCATCACTTCTTCGAGACTCGGCCGCTCTATAAACAGCAACCCAAAGAGCTGTATCAGAAACATGAGTAATTTTAGAATCTGTTGAATTCTGCGTTAATGTGTCCAATAGAAATCCCTCCGATTCACGGAATATAAACAAAATACCATTTATTGCAATGCAATATTTAATTGATGACGGAATTTGTAAAATTTCTAATTCAATTTTCTACTTTGAAAGGTTTTAACGGCATTATAAATACTTTTAGCGATCGCGTCTTGGTTTTCCTCTTTGGTCAGTTCAATTGCTTCTTTTGGGTTTGTGATAAATCCAAATTCAACTAAAATGGATGGTACACTATTTCTGTTAATAACATAAAATGGCCCTTGTCTTACTGATCTTGGTAAAGTGACAGCTGAGTCTTTCCAACTATTGTAAGTATCAGAAGCAAGATATTGGCTTTGATAAAGGCGAGCTGTTTGACGTACATTTTGAACTATGTTTTCCACCAACGACTGACCTGAGTTTGCGCTTGAGGGTTTTGTTTGTGGAATTCCAATATAAAAATCAGCACCTTTTGCCCTTTTATCAATAGAGGAGTTAACATGCAAACTAACAAATAAATCTCCTTTATAAAAGTCATTAATTTCAACTCGATTTCTAAGAGATAATGATTCATCCGAAGGTCTAGTGAGAATGACTTTGATGCTGGAATCGTTCAAAAAATAAGCTGCTAATTTTAATGCGACATTAAGAGTTATTTCGGATTCCTTAATACCACCTTGAGTCGCGCCATGATCTTCTCCTCCATGCCCTGGATCAATAACGAGATTAAATGCGAAACTAACTTTATAATTTAAAACAATAAAACAAAATATGGCTATGGATAGTTGTTTAGTCAAATGGCTAGTAAATAGTAAGTATTGACAGATTTTTAAAAATTTCCAGCATTGATGTATTCGCATTATTTTAATTTGATTTAAAAAAATATGAAGAGCTAGGCTAGTTTAAGAATTCTATTCGAAGGATGTGTTATATATTATGATAAATCATTGAAGTAATAGTGGATTTATAACCGAAAAATATAAGGATTGAAGTGAATGAAGGTATTAATAACAGGAGCAACTGGGTTAATTGGTAGAGCATTGGGAACGGAGCTTGCAACGCTTGGTTATGAAATTTATGTATTATCGAGGCAAATCAAATTACAACTGCCATTTTCATTTAAATTGATCCAGGGTGATCTTTCACAAACAGTGATTCCTGAGTTAAAAAGCATTTCATTTGATTCAGTTTTTCATTTAATGGGAGAAAGCATTGCGCAACGTTGGACATCAGAAGTTAAAAAACGTATTTACGATTCAAGAATCAAAAGCACTGAGAATTTAATTTTAAGTCTGGGCGGAGTTAAAAATTTAATTTCGATTTCAGCAATTGGTATCTATGGCAATCGAGGTAGTGAGAGATTGACTGAAGAAAGTAAATTAGGCTCTGATTTTTTAGCACAAATCTGTCAAGATTGGGAATCCGCAACGGATAAAGCATCATTTCAATTTCCAGGTGTTCGAATTATAAAACTTCGACTGGGATTAGTATTATCTAGTCATGGAGGAGCCTTTCCAAAATTACTCATGCCCTTTAAATTGGGTTTAGGAGGAGCTTTGGGCGACGGTTTATCTTATATGAGCTGGATCCATCTGGACGATTTAATCCAGATGATCATTTTTATCTTAAATAATAATCAATTAAATGGAGTTTTCAATGCTGTTGCTCCTCAGGCAATTTTAAATCAAGAATTTACAAAAATCTTATCACACAAGTTACATCGCTGGTCTCCTTTTAAAATACCTAAAGTCATTTTAAAGGGCGTACTAGGGGAAATGTCGTCAGCATTGCTTTATAGTCAAAATGTGGATTGCTCTAAAATTCAAGCTCTAGGTTTTAAATTTAACTATGAAAGCTTGAGCTTAGCATTGGATGAAATATTAAAAACTTAAATAATCATTGCTTTTATAATTAAAAAACAAGCGTGTTATAGAGTTTTGAAGCCATTTTAAGCATTCCCAGATGTAATATTTCTGAAAACTGACTTTCAATTTTCTATGTGTCAAAATAATGGTCATACAATAAATATCAAATTTCTAATTTCAAATCACATAAAATTAATTTAATAGAATTCTTCTCACAATGAGACTGGCATAGCGCTTGCTCTGGCTTCAATGTAGGAAACTAAAAGTAACTAAACTAGTGAGCCTTTGGCCACTAAACATTAAGGAGAAAAAATGAAATTATCATTATTTGTAACAACTCTAGCGCTATTAGCTTTAAGCCAAGCCAATGCAACACAAAAGATGTGCCCCCCTGGCGATACTGCTATTTGTCAGGATCAAGATAAATTGGTTATATCTGGACGAATTATTCCATTTTGTGACATCAAAGTTAATGCTGATGCAGCAGCAACAAATTTAAATATTTCATCTGGAGAAACTGCTAAAAAAGTAGCTTCAGTAACTGAGTCGACAAATAGTCCAAACGGATACACAGTTCATGTAGCATCTGCGAATAGTGGGAAATTAGTAAATGGAACTTCACAAGTTCCTTACCAATTATCTTATAACAGTGGAGCATTCTTTTCACCTCTTGCTACGAATACATTAGTTAAAACTAAAGCTGGTCCATTAACATCAACAGTGACTGAAGTGAGTGATGTTAAAGTTTCATTTGCTGCTTCTTCTGGCTCAGCGGGTTTATACTCTGATACTTTGACTTTTACATTGACTGGTCTATAATTTAAGGTTCAGATATTTTAGATTCACCAAGAGGATGTTTTTCAAACAACTTCAAAGTGTGATATCGGGTAGACATTAAAGTCTACCCGATTTTTAATTGAGGAGTCATGGAATGACAAATTGGAAATATAAATTATATTTAATTGTATTCGTTCTTCATTTTTTTAACTCAAAAGCATTCTCAATAAATTTTCAACCGATTGAACAAACTTTGACTCCATCTGGTATGGGGGCATCCTATAGTTTTCAATTAAACAATGATCAAAAAACAGATATTGCCTTTGAAACGTATGCAGTTTCGAGAGGCTTAACTTTAAATGGCGAAGAAATTCGGAATCCTACGGAGCATTTTGTAATTTTTCCGAAATCGGGAATGGTAAAACCGGGGGAAACCAAGGCAATTAGAGTCACATACAATGGGCCAAGCAATATTAAATCTGAAATGCCTTATCGAATTATTCTCAATCAAATTCCACTAAAGACTGATGAAAAGATTGAAGATAAAGCTCAAATAAAATACTTAATGAATTTTGAAGCCTCAATTTACGTTACTCCTGAAGGTGTAGCTCCTAAGATAATAGTAAAATCAGGTAAATTAATTCAAAATCAGTTAGAAGTTATATTACAAAATAAGGGGACAGCTCATAAGATTCTAGCAAAGATGGAAATCCTATTAACGCTAACCTCGGGTGAAACCATTAATATTTTAAGAGAGAGTTTAGAACCTTTTGACCGATTTAATTTATTACCTGGGACGTCCTTAAAAATGGTATTTCCGCCACCTAAAAACTTAAAAGCTCGTGGCGAACTTAAATCACTCCTAAAGGTTCAGTTTAACGATGCGAATAAAACATAATATAGATTTTGAGCTTGTGCCAAGAATCGTATGGAAAATATTTTATTCAAGGTGGATATATTGAGAAGCGTGTTCAATTCATGCAATATAAGACTTTTAGGATTAACTAAATTAGTAATAATAAGGTGATAATGATTATTTGTAAAAAGCTATTTAGTACAATTGGATTCATTTTATTTATTTTATGTTGTTCAGTGACAAAGGCCATACAGGTCCTTCCAATGGAACAAGAGTTTGACCCACAAAAGTCAAAAAATTTAGAAATAGTTATAGTGAATACCTTAGGAGAGGATCGAGCCGTTGAGATCTCTGCATATGCACGTACTCAAAATGAAAAAGGGCAAGAGAAAAGGATTCCGAGCAAAGATTTTTTTATTATACCTAGGCAAACAAAGATTTTAGCCGGCCAAAATCAAACTGTTAAAATAATTTGGCAAGGATCAAAAGATCTTTTAAAAGAACAAGCTTATAGACTCATTGTTGAGCAGTTACCAATCGACCTTCCAATCCAAAATGAAAAAAATGAAAAGAGTGTGACGAGTGTCAAAGTAGAAAAACTCAAGAAAACTGAAAATGTAGAATTAGTAGATGATGAAGAAACCTCTGAAGACACAGACATTTCAGATAAAATTTTGAGTAATGAAAAACCAGAAAGCAATCAAAATGCACTGAAAGTAAAAAAAACTGATAAATCCAAAAATCAAATTGAATTTTTGTATAAATTTGTGGCCTCAATTTATGCTCGGCCTGCAATCGCACAACCAAAAATTGAGTTTGAAGTGGGTGCTTTTGACAAGAAAACTCAAAAATTAAAATTAGTGATTAAAAACTCAGGAACAGCACATCAGTTGCTTAGTAAAGGTAAATTAATTTTTAATGGTATTAATGATTCATTAAATAAAATTTTACTAGCAGAATTACCGAGTTTATTTAATTTAAACATATTAGCGGGGAGTAGAATCGACCTAGAGATTCCATGGAAGGGTGAGGCTCCTCCAACGAGTGTTAGCTTTGACGAAAAAGAATAAGCTCTTGTTCAAATTTATTTCAAAGCCAAAACTAACCAAAAGCTGGTTAGGATTTTATTTTATATTTTTTACTTTCAATGTCATGTCTGCAGAAATTATTGAAACAAAAAAAATGGAATCAATAAAATTACCATTTATTATTGATGATCGTTTTGAAACAGAAATGGATGTTTACAATCTCAATGGTCCTCCAGAAGCTATTTTACTTTCTACCTCCCGTTTTAAAAAAGCTTTAGGGCAACTCTTGTCTTCAAGTAAAATGCTGATGATAATTAAGAAAAGCCATCAGGGAAAAATTTTATTAGAAGAAATTAAGAAATCAGGTTTGCCCATCATCTTCGATCAACAAAGTCTAGTCATTAAACTCAACATTCCTATTAAGTACAGAAAAACACAAATCTCCGATTTTGCTCCTTTGAAAAATGATTTTTCAAATCTTTCAGAACCAGATTTATTTTCGTCGTATTTCAATTTTAGAGCTACTAAGACTATTGATACCCATCATCCTAAAGCATCGATTCAAGATAATATTCCACTGCCATTGCTGGCTACTGTTGAAAGTGTTCAAACACTCAATTCTTTTGTGTTAGCTGGAGATTTTAATTATGATGAATCAGAAAAGAAAAAATGGGTTCGAGGTCCATTTAGTCTAGTAAAAGATTTTCCAACCTCATCACTTCGTACAAGTTTGGGTGATCTCAATCTTTTGGGTGCAGGTTTTCAATCCTCACTTTCACTCTTAGGGTTTAGTTTAGGACGAGTGCGGAGCATCGATCCCTTCTCTCCGCTGACACCTGCTGTGAGAAATCAATTTTATTTAAGAGATGATGCCACAGTAGAAGTTTATGTTAATAATCGATTTATAAGAAGCTTAGATCTGGCGGCAGGATTGCATGAAATAAGAAATTTACCCATGGATGCAGGCCGAAATTCTGTTCAATTAAAAATTATTGAAAAAACTGGAAAAATTAGTTTTATCACGATCCCTTTTTTTTCTGATTTTTCTTTATTAGATGAAGGAGTTCATGATTTTTACTATGGTGTTGGAGTTCCGAGGCAAACAATTGATAGAGAAATTAAATATGATAGCCGGCATTATCAAGGTGGTATGTTTCATCGCTATGGCTTAACCAATTGGCTTACTGGCGGTTTAAATTTTCAAGCTGATCACCAAGATTGGCTCGTGGGACTTCAGTTAGGAATGAGTAGCCCATTTGGATTTTTTATTTTCGATTTAGCAGAAAGTCATCTTCATGATCGAAAAAATGATTTTGCCGGGAGTCTCATCTATCGATATTTATTTGATCAAAATTTAGCGCTGAGGTTAGAATTTGAAAATCGCGGACAATATTTTGCTCCGGTTGGCTCAAATGACGCTAACAATTTATACACTCCTATTGGTCATGGTGATTTGAGTTGGAGTTTTGGAAATTCCTATAGTTTAAGTTTAGGCGGTGATTATGAAAAAAGTCGTTTTAAAACAGGAGATCGCTGGGCAAGAAGAGTTAATTTATTTAAAAGTTATAAAAATAATATCTCTTTATCAATGCAGTATGATGATCATAAAGATCTCGCAACTCAAGAGTTGGAACATCGGTTTTTTGTGAGTTTACAATGGGTCGATAATGACTATCATCATCAACTTTTAGGAAGTTATGAAGATCAATCGGATTCAAAAAGAGTGGATTGGATTTATAACCCCGGTCAGCATCCTGGTGAAGCTATAGCACGAGCCTCGCATTTATCGAATCAGGACTATAATGAATCGAATGCTTCACTTGGTTATTCTGGTTATCGCGGACTTATTGAAATTGAGCAAGCTTATACAAAGCCGAAGCTTGAAAATTATAATGAATCCTATCGTACAAGAATGAATGCTAATACGAGTTTAGTTTTTAGTAGAAATGGATTTGGATTTTCAAGACCAATTAATGATAGTTTTATTTTATTTTCAAAAGAAGGAGATGAGACTGAGGTGATAGAGGTCAACCCAACTTCTGAAAATCCTCAAGCTTTAGTGGATTTTTGGGGGCCTGCAATTTTAAGTGAGGTAAGTTCTTATTTACCAATGCACAGCTCCTTGCAAACTCGGGATCCCTTATCAAGTTCACTCTTAGGTCAAACTGATTATTCATTTTATCCTACGTATAGGAGTGGCTCTTCCATTAAAATCAAAGTGCGGAAAGCCGTCATTGCGGTTGGACGTTTGCACTCCGAGCATTTTACTAAGGATCAATTAAGTTTTAGAACAGGATCTTTGGTACCACTGGACTCTGCTCTGAGCTCTGTTGATTTTTTTACAAATCAGCAGGGTGAATTTTATATGCAAAGCATAGAGCCAGGTGATTATAAGATTGTACTGACAGGAATTGGAGAGTATGGCTATATTAAAATTCCTTGGTTGAAAAATATTGAAATTGATTTAGGCGAAATTTCAATTTCTGAAAAGCCAAATCCAATTCAATAATTCTAAGGTTGAGGTTAATAATGTTGTTTAAAATAAGTGTAAAAATATTTTTACCAATTATGATTGTTATCTCTATTCTCAATTCATCAGTGAGTAGCGCTTGTAATCAATTATCAGTTCAACAGCTTGGTAGTGTAGAAATGAATTCTATGCACAAAGGTGTGACAAAAAATATACGAATTGAGAAAACTTCAGGGAGTTGTAGTTTTATAGTTAGCTTTAATCGAGGCCAGATGATGGAGAATTATCGAGTTTTAAAAGGAGTGAATAACGAAGTGAGATATGGAATTTATCGAGACACTTCGAAACAAAACTTTTTAGGAGATGAGAGTTTTGGAATAGATTCAGTTCTAAAAGGAGATTTTAATCAAAGTGGATATGAAGCTAAGAATTTTACTATTTACTTTTCAGTAGATGATACACAGCTAAACAAAGAAGCTGGTTTATATCGTGATTTTGTAGAACTTCGACTCAGTAAAACGGTAAACAAAGTTCAGGAGCTGGTTTCTGCAACTCAAGTTCCAATTATGTACTATCAACAGCCATTTTATGACTTAACATTAACCTCAACAGGTGCTTCTCATGGTGGGGTTCAACATCGATTGGATTTTGAGCGCTTAGAAAAAGGTAAAATATTAGGTTTTGATATATTAATTAAGTCCAATGCTCCGCATTCTTTATTTTTTAGTTCTCAAAATTTAGGTCGACTACGGCATCAATCTTTACCCGATCAATTTGTGCCCTATTTATTAAAGGTTCAAGGGCAAGATATTGATTTACGACGAGGTGAAGTGAGTTTTAATTCTAATAATTTCAACATTGATGCACTCGAACGATTGAGTGCTCAAGTTCAGATTCAAGATGTGAGTCAGGCTATGTCAGGTCACTATCGAGACTTTATTAGTATCGTTATTGAAGCACGATAGATATTTAAATTCAGTTCATAGAGACTGGAAATAGAGTGGCGCAGTTAGTATTTTGAACTGCTGGGGTGGTGCCTCAATTAAAAAATATGCAACAACACTAGGGAGATGTCATTTCAATGGTAATGGTGTCAGAGTAAGTTCCTGCAGGTAGATTTATATT